>Ga0265325_10000334_pt1 | contig 33311 bp, 21 predicted proteins | sample 41420metaG_FD_202090 | JGI IMG/M metagenome (GOLD analysis project Ga0265325, IMG submission 202090) | Rhizosphere microbial communities from Carex aquatilis grown in University of Washington, Seatle, WA, United States - 4-14-20 metaG | ecosystem: Host-associated > Plants > Roots > Rhizosphere... | reverse complement strand
CGCGGCGCTCGGCGTTGCCCTCGATGCGACGGCGCGGGCGCACGTCGCGATCTGGCTCGGGCGGCTGCAAGAGTGGAATGCGCGGACGAATCTGACGGCGGCGCGATCGCCTGGAGAGCTCGCGGATGTCATGCTGGCCGACGCCGCCGTTCTTGCCACGCGGATCCCGCAGGGCGCCACGCTCGTCGACGTCGGGGCGGGCGCGGGCGCCCCGGGCCTGGCGCTGGCGCTCGTCCGCCCCGATCTGCGTGTGACGCTCGTCGAGCCGCTCGGCAAGCGTGCGAGCTTCCTCCGCACCGTGATTGGAGCGGTCGGGCGTCCCGATATCGGCATCGAACGCGTCCGGGGGGAAGCGCTCTCCCTGGAGCGCCCCTGGGACGTGGCGGTGTCCCGCGCGACGCTGCCCCCCGCGGCGTGGCTCGATCTCGGCACGAAGCTCGTCGCGCCGGGCGGGACAGTTTGGGTTCTCGTAGCGGGCGAAGAGCCTCCTTCGCACGCGCGAGCCGCTCTGGAGACCAACTTCGCCTACGTCTGGCCGCTCACGGGCGTCGCCCGGAGGATGCTCGGCTATCGAGCGCTCCGCTGATCGGGCCCCCTTGGCGGTCGGGCAGTCCCCGCGGTCGCCGCTCCGCTTTCTTGGCCCGCCCCCCGCCGCCGTGCGAGCTGCTCGAAGGATGACGGGAATCCGGGGATCCGAGCTGTCGGCGGTCTGCAAGCTCGCCGAGGAGCTGGCGAAAGGTCGAGGCGAGCGCGTCACGACGGGCCATCTGCTCGCCGCGATCGCGTCGGGCGCGGGGGTCGCGTCCGAGCTGCTCAACGAGAGGCGATTGGACGCCGAGGTTCTCCTCAAAGCGGCCCGCGTCCTGACGGACGACCACACCGACGCCGTGTCGCGGACGATGCAGCGCGCGCGCGAGCTGGCGGCCCGATCGCCCACCCGCGAGGCGAACGCGATCCACCTCCTTTTTTCACTCTGCCAGGAACGAAGCACGGCGGCCTTCCGTGCGATCGCCCAGTGCGGCTCCGATGTGACGAAGCTGCGTACGGCGGCGATGCAGGCGGCGATGGGTATCGTGGGCGCCCGCCGCGCTCCTCAGGCAACGCAGCTCTCGCTGCCGCCGAGCCCCGCGGTCGCACGGCCGACTTCGGCGCCGACCGCGCCGGTGACCCAACCGGCGCGCAAGCCCGCCGTCATCCCCATGTCGGTCGTCCGGCCCAAGCGGTACAAGCAGACTTCGCCGGCAAGCTATTCCGCCGAACGCACGCACGCCTTCGAACTCAATCCGAAGCGATTTCCGACCCTCGCCAGCCTGGGGAAGAACCTCACGCTCGCCGCGGCGAAGGGGGAGCTCGATCCCGTCTTCGGTCGCGAGACCGAAATCGACCGCACGTTGGACGTGCTCGCGAAGCGCCACGCCAATTGCCCTTGCCTCGTCGGCGCCGCGGGGGTCGGGAAAACGAGCGTCGTCCGGGGGCTCGCGCAGCGCATCGCGGACGGAAACGACGGGACGGCGCTCGACGACCGAATCGTCATCGAGATCGATTCCGCCGCTCTCTTGGCAGGAACGGCGCTGCGCGGAGCGCTCGCCGAGCGGATGGCCCAAATCAAGTCCGAGGTGGCCCAATCCAAGGGTCGCGTCGTCCTCTTCTTCGACGAAGTCCACGCTATGATCGCGAGTGACGACGAGGCGGCCGCCGAGCTGAAGGCGGCGCTCGCCCGTGGGGAGATCGCCTGCATCGGGGCGACGACGCCCGAGGAGCACAAGCGGGTCATCGCCCCGGACGCGGCGCTTGCACGCCGAATGACCGTCATCGAGGTGTGCGAACTGGGACCCGAAGAGGCGATGCAAGCGCTCCAGCGCGTGGCCCCGGCCTTCGAGCGCCACCACGGCGTGCGTTTTGCGCCCGACGCAATCGCTGCGGCCGTCACGTGGAGCGCGCGATACGTGCCCGAACGCCCCTTGCCGGACAAGGCCGTGGGCGTGCTCGATCTCGCCGGAGCGCGCGCGGGGCGCCGGGGCGAAAGGGAGGTCGCGCGCGCGCAGGTGGCCGACGTGCTTGCGGAGATGACGGGCGTACCGGTGGAGCGCCTGCTCGAAACCGACGGCGCCCGGATGCTTCGTCTCGAAGAGCTCCTGGCCGGTCGGGTCGTCGGCCACCGGGAAGCGCTTTCTCGAATCGCTCACGTCCTGCGGCGAAACGCCAGCGGCTTCCGGTCGCAACGACCGATCGGGTCCTTCCTGCTCTTGGGCCCCACGGGCGTCGGCAAGACGGAGACGGCCAAGGCGGTCGCCGAGTCGCTCTTCGATTCCCCCCACGCGATGACGCGCCTCGACCTCTCGGAGTATGCGGAGGGGCACGCCATCGCGCGGCTCGTCGGCGCGCCGCCTGGGTACATCGGGCACGAGTCGGGGGGCCAGCTGACCGAAGCGGTGCGCAAGCGCCCGTACCAAGTGCTGCTTCTGGACGAAATCGAGAAGGCCCATCGCGACGTCCTCGAGGCATTTCTCCAAGTGTTCGACGAGGGGCGTATGACCGACGGCAAGGGGCGCACCGTCGATTTCACGAACGCCGTCGTCGTGATGACTTCGAACCTCGGCGCCGACGTCGCGCGGCCCGCCAGTGCGCGCGGTGGGGGCCGCATCGGCTTCGGCGCGCGGAGCGGCGAAGTACGCGCGTACGAGGTCGCTCTCTGTGCAGCGGCGCGGAGCGCGCTGCCACCGGAGTTCTACAACCGAATCGACGAGGTCATCGCGTTCGCGCCGCTCTCGCGTGCCGACGTCGCGGAGGTGGCCAGACGGATGCTCCGTACTCTCGGGCAGGAGTTGACCCGCTCGCGCGGCGTGTCGCTCGACGTGAGCGACGCCGCCGTCGAGGCGCTGCTCGACGCGGGCGGCTTCGACGCGGAGCTGGGCGCCCGCCCGATGCGCCGTGCCATCGGTCGGCTGGTCGAAGCCCCGATCGCCGAGATGATCCTCCGCGGCGCGCTCGAAACCGGAGACGTCGCGCTCGTAGCAGCAGAAGCGGGTGAGGTGCGCGTCGCCGCGGTCCGGCCGAAGGGGACGAAGGCCAGCGCCTAGAGCACCGACCGGTTTGGCGGACCGAGGATTTGCTGCGAGTTTCGAGCAGCGCGAGGTAGCCCCTACCCCTCGACGATCGTCCCGATCGAGTCGCCGAGGACCACACGCTTGATGTTGCCGCGCGTTGCCATCTTGAAAACCCGAATCGGCATGTCGTTGTCGCGGCAGAGGGTCACCGCCGTCGAGTCCATGACGCCGATACGCTCTCGCAGGAATCCGTCGAACGTCATCCGCGGGTACATTTGCGCTTCGGGGTGGGTGACCGGATCGCGTTGGAAAATGCCCTCGACCTTGGTCGCCTTGCAGAGGCAATCCGCGTGGATTTCCATGGCGCGGAGCGCCGCGGCCGTGTCGGTCGAAAAATACGGGTTGCCCGTGCCGGCGGCGAAGATGACGATGCGCCCCTTTTCGAGGTGCCGGACGGCGCGCCTGCGAATGTACGGCTCGGCCACTTGCCGAATCTCGATCGCGGTGACGACGCGGGTCGGGACGCCGGCCTTCTCGAGCGCGTCTTGCATCGCGAGCGCGTTGATGACCGTCGCGAGCATCCCCATGTAGTCCCCCTGGGCGCGATCCATCCCCGTGCTCGCGCCCTTCAGACCGCGAAAGATGTTCCCGCCACCGACGACGATACCGATCTGAACCCCGAGGGCGTGCACCTCGGACAGCTCGGCCGCGGTCGCGCGGATCACCGTGCCGTCGATTCCGAACCCTCCGTCCCTGCCGCAGAGCGCCTCGCCGCTCAATTTGAGCACGATTCGCTTGTATTTGAGATCGGGATGCATCGCGGGCGGAACGATGGTCTCGTCGTCGCGCTCATCGACGGGGATCATGGGAACTGTCCGATTACTCTCCCTCCGATGGGCGCGCAATGGCCGCCACGCGTCCTTCGAGCTTCTGCACCAGCTTGTCGGCTCCGTGCGCCCGCGCGAGGAGGGCGGCCATCCGGAGCTCCCCTTCGGGAAGCGGCGCCCACGACACGGCTCCTTCCTCCTCGGCTCTGGTATCCAGATCGAACCAGGTCCGGAGCCAGGTTCGGTACACGCGCGCTTCGTCGTCGTTCGAAGCTTCGAGGCTCTGCGCGAGTTCGTGCGCTCCCGAAGCGTCGCCCCGTTCGAGGAGCGCCTTGACGAGGACGTGAATGCGGTAAAGGTCGGCTTCCCGGTTGCCGAAGGGGGCCATCCCGCGCAAGCGCCGGACGCACTCGTCCCGGCCGGCGGAAGTCCCCGCCGCCCGCTCGAGGTCTGCCTCGACCACGTGGCGCAGCTTCTCGAGCCGGCCCCCTCGCATGAGGGGCGACCCGCCCGCGCAGGCATCGAGCGCCTCGGATCGATCGCCGTCCGCCAGCAGGACCGCCGCCCTGCCGAGTCGGGTGGAAGGGTGGGGCGCCAGGAGCGTGGCGAGCCCTCGCCGGCGCGTGACGGTCGCGCGAATCACGGACGTCCCGGTTCGGGCGACCCGGAGCTCGCGCGCAAGGCGCAGCTCATCGGTTCGGAGCCGGTTCCACAGGACGACGGACGAGACGGCAAACGCAAGGAATACCGGCGTCAGAGGCGACGCAATCGGGTGCTGCGAATGGGACAAGGTGACGTAGGCGCGGACCAGGATCGCAAGCGCGCTCGTGAGCGCGGCTGTGAGGACGACCGTACCAACCAGCCATCGCGTCGGCGTCGCTACCAGGGGGGGGCCGCGGTTCACGTGCTCGAGATCCTTGTCGTTTCGAATCGTGCGCCATCGTGGCGTCGCGCCTCTCGGCCGCGGGCCGCGGCGTTCGCCACGAGGCGAGTATGCGTCGGCGACGGGGGATGGGCTACTCTCTCCCGCCTGCCATGCACGGCCCTTTCCCGAAGCCCCGCGGGTCGCCGACCGCCACCGCGTTCCTCGTCGTCGCGCTTTCAACCGGCGGGTGCCGCGCGCGCCAGGGCTCGCCCCCGGAGCAGCAGGATGCTCGAGCCGTCGCGGGCCTCACGGCAGAGCAATCGGCGCAGGTGCTGGCGAAAGTGGGCGACCGCGCGATCACGGTGGGTGCCTACGTCGCGGCGCTCGAGCACATGGATCAGTTCGATCGCATGCGATACCAGGCGCCCGAACGCCGCCAAGAGCTTCTGGACGAAATGATCGACGTGATGCTGCTCGCCGACGTCGCGCGCGAAAAAGGCTACGACAAAGACGTGATCGCGCAGCAAGAGATCCGCGAAATCCTGCGCGACGCGATGCTGAAACGCACCCGCGAAGGCCTCCCCTCCCCGAACGAAATCCCGGAGGCGGACGTTCGGGCCGACTACGAGGCGCATCGCGACGATTTTCGCGACCCCGAGCGGCGGCGGGTCTCGGCCATCGACGTGTCCGGCGAGGCGAACGGCGCCGCCGTTCTCGAGGCTGCGAAAAAGGCGAACCCCGTTCAATGGGGGGAGCTCGTGCGGGCGAAGTCCACCGATCCGCGTGCGAAAGAGGGCGGCCCGGCGGACCTCGCCGGCGACTTCGGCTTCGTGGGCCCTCCAGGCGACCCGCGAGGGAGCAATCCGCACGTGCCGGAAGAACTGCGCGCGGCCGTCTTCGAGATCGCTAGGGTCGGCGACGTCCTGCCGCGCCTGGTAAAGTCGCAGGGCCGGTCGTTCGTGGTGAAGCTGAGCGGCAAGACCCCTGCGCACGACCGCACCTTCGAAGAGGCGGAGCGAGCGATCCGCGTGAGGCTCGCCCAGAACAAGATCCGCGCGAGAGAGGCCGCTCTCGTCGACGAGCTGCGCCAGCATTACCCGGTCCAAATCGACGAGGCGGCCCTGAGTGAAGTCAGGGTGGAGCTGCCTCGGACCGACGGCGGCGCCTGATGGCAGAGCTCATCGCGGACTCTTCGCTCGTCCGTCGCCCCGCCGACTGGGCTGATTGGCGATGGCAGCTCCGTCACGCGATCGGCTCGGCCGACGAGCTGGCTCGAGCGCTGGTGCTCACGGAGAGCGAGATCGAAGGAGCGCGACGCGCCCAGGCGAGGGGGCTGCCCATCCGCATCACCCCCTATTACTTGTCGCTCGTCGATCCAAAGGACCCCGAGTGCCCGATTCGCCGCCAATGCGTCCCCGACGCGAGAGAGTCCGACGAAGTACCCGGGGACCTCGCTGATCCGCTCGGCGAGTTGGCCCACGAGGTCGCTCCCCATCTGGTGCAACGTTACCCCGATCGCGCGCTCCTGCTCGCGACCGACCGCTGCGCGGTCTACTGCCGTTTCTGTACGCGATCGCGAATGGTGGGCGGGGGCGAAGGTTCCGTGTCGCTCCAAGGCCTCGCGCCCGCGCTCGAGTGGCTGCGGGGGCACCCCGAGGTTCGCGACGTCATCGTCAGCGGCGGGGACCCCCTTGCGATGAACACGGAGCGCATCGCAGAGCTCTTGGCAGCGGTGCGCGCGATCGAGACGGTCGAGACGATTCGCCTCGCGACGCGCGTACCGGTCACGCTCCCGATGCGCGTCACCCGAGAACTCTTGTCCGCCTTGCGCCCCTACCACCCGCTCTGGGTGATGACGCACTTCAATCACCCCAAGGAGCTATCGGACGAGTCGATCGCGGCCTGCGAGCGACTGGCCGACGCGGGCTTCCCCGTCATGAATCAGTCCGTTCTTCTCGCAGGCATCAACGACGACGCGGACGTGCTCGAGCGGCTCTTTCGCGGTCTGGTCCGCGCCCGCGTCAGGCCCTACTACCTCTTGCAAGCCGACCCGGTGCGCGGCACCGCCCATCTGCGTACGCCGCTCGCCAAGGGCGTCGAGATCATGGAGCGCCTTCAAGGCCGGCTGTCGGGCATCGCCCTGCCGAAGCTCATTTGCGATACGCCGGGCGGCCGCGGAAAGGTGCCCCTCGGGCCGGACTACGTCGTGGCTCGCGCGGAAGGGCAGACCACCTTGCGCACGTTCCGGGGCGAGCTCGTGGACTACGTCGACGCGCCCCGCGCTGCGAATCGCGCGGGCTCGCCGCCGTAGGCGTCCGGTGGGCAACCGCGTAGGCTGCACCTCCACCGTCATGTCCGGCCCCACCAAGCCCCCGGCGTCGCCCGTCCATCGCCTCGACGAAATGAACGCCCGCGCGCTCGTAGCAGGCGGCCCCGAGCGCATCCTCAAGCAACACGAAGCGGGGAAGCTCACCGCGCGCGAGCGGCTCGACCTTCTGCTCGATCCCGGCACATTCGTCGAGATTGGCCGATTCGTGACCCATCGTTCCACGGACTTCGGAATGGACCGCCAGAAGGTCCTCGGCGACGGCGTCGTGACCGGTCACGGCCTCGTCGATGGGCGGCCCGTTTTCGCGTACGCGCAAGACTTCACCGTCTTCGGAGGGAGCCTGAGCGGCGCGCACGCGCAGAAAATCTGCCGCGTGATGGACTTGGCGATGAAAGTCGGAGCGCCCGTCGTGGGCCTGAACGACTCGGGCGGCGCGCGGATCCAGGAAGGAGTCGAGTCGCTCGGAGGCTACGCGGACATCTTCCTCCGAAATACGCTCGCGAGCGGCGTCATTCCCCAGATAAGCTGCATCCTCGGGCCGTGCGCGGGCGGCGCGGTCTACTCGCCCGCCATCACGGACTTCGTCCTGATGGTCGAGGGTACGAGCTACATGTTCATCACCGGACCAGACGTGATCAAATCGGTCACGCACGAAGAAGTGACGAAAGAAGACCTGGGCGGCGCGACGGCGCACGCGACCAAGAGCGGCGTCTGTCACCTGACGTCGCCGGACGACCGCACGTGCATCGCGCAAGCACGAGCGCTCTTGTCGTTTCTCCCGTCGAACAACCAGGAAGACCCGCCGCTGCGCGCGGCGAGCGACCCGCCGCTGCGAGAGGTCCCGGAGCTCGACTCGATGATCCCGCTCGACTCGGCGAAACCCTACGACGTGAAGGACGTCATTCACGCGGCCGTCGACGACGGGCATCTATTCGAAGTGGCCGAGGCGTACGCGCAGAACATCGTCGTCGGATTTGCGCGAATCGGCGGCCGCACCGTAGGCGTCGTCGCCAATCAGCCCGCCGTCCTCGCCGGTGTGCTCGACATCCAGTCGTCGATGAAGGCCGCGCGCTTCGTCCGCTTTTGCGATTGCTTCAATGTCCCGCTCGTGACGTTCGTCGACGTACCCGGCTTTCTGCCGGGCACCGATCAGGAATACGGTGGAATCATCAAGCACGGAGCGCAGCTCCTCTTCGCCTTCGCGGAAGCCACGGTCCCGAAGGTGACCGTGATCCTTCGAAAAGCGTACGGCGGCGCCTACGACGTGATGGCGAGCAAGCACATTCGCGCGGACGTCAACCTCGCGTTTCCGACGGCCGAGATCGCAGTGATGGGGCCGGAGGGTGCGGTCAACATCGTTCAGCGCAACGAAATCGCCCAGTCTCGGGACCCGGAAAGGGCGCGTGCGGAGTTCGTCGCCGACTATCGCGACAAGTTCGCCAATCCCTACAAAGCCGCGGAGCTCGGCTTCGTCGACGAAGTGATTTACCCTCGCGCGCTGCGTGCCCGACTGCATCGAAGTCTGGAGATCCTGCGCGACAAGCGCGACGACAATCCCCCCAAGAAGCATTCGAACATTCCGCTTTGAAGTGACCGTTTTCGCGTCAGCTAGGCCCCTTCTTCGAGCAAGAACCGGGGTCGATTGACTACCGACGCGACGGGGGCGAGCCGCGGCTCTTCGTCGATGAACGCGAGCAGGCCGCGCGCCAGTTCCCGATAACGGCCGCGATCGTAGCTCCCTCGCAAGAGCCCCACCCGGAGGAAGATCGCGGCTGTCTGCACGACGTCGCACAAGCAATACGCGTTCACCTCCGCGAGCTTGCCCGCGTGGACCAGTGGCAGCACCTGAGACCCGTCGACCCCCACCTTTCCCGGGAAGCCGACGAGCTTGGCATAGACCTCCAGTCGAGCATTCTTGGCAGCGCCGAAGTCCGCGAGAAAGTCCATGAGATCGAAGTGACCGTCGGTCGAATAGCGGTATCGGGTGTTGCGGTCCGTGAACCACCACGGCATCGGCACGCCGTGCCGAAGGGCCCGGCTGGTGATGACCGGCATGTCGAACGTCCGGCCGTTCCACGTGACGACCGTCGGCTTCTTCGCGTCGAGCCATTGCGCAAAGTCCGTGAGGATTTGTCCTTCGCTCTTGCCTTCCCCTACGACACCCAGCCGCCTCGGGACGTGGTCCTCGAGGAGCATGCACCCGAGCGTGACGATTTGGTTGTAAGGCGGGGGCGGCACCCGGTCGCTGTCGTCCTGACGGGGCAGCTCCGGGTCGGGAATCGTCTCGATATCGAGCACCAGATGCGTGGCGATGGGCGTGTTCAAAAGTTGGCCCTCCGGGGTTCTATTCTCTATCGCGATGGGACGACGGAGGAAGAAGAGATGAGCACCGAAGATCGCCGGGCGCCGGGCGCAGCGCGGGTTTCATTCGACGGCTTGGTGGAGTTGGGCGGCACTCTGGGGCCATCCTTCGAAGCCCAGGCCGTGAACGTGTCGGAAGAGGGGATGCAGCTCCGCACGGCGTACTTGCCCGAGCTCGGCCAGAAGATCACGTGCCGCTTCGAGGCGGGGCCGAACCAAAGCGTCATCGGGTCGGGCGAAGTCGTCTGGTGCCGAGGGGCCGAGCGGGGTGGGGAGTTCGGCATCCGTTTCACCGAAATCGACGCGGATTCGGTCGAAGCGCTCAAACACGTGTGCGGGGTCAGTGCGGGCGCGGGAGAAGCGCAACCCGGGGCCAAAGTGCGCCTCTATATCGAGGGCCTGGCGTCCCCGATGCGGGCCAAGATCCGGGACTCCCACCCGACGGCGATTACGGTCGGGAGTGATCTCGGCTTCCTGCAGGTCGGCAAGCACTTGGAGCTCGAGGACGCACGAAGCGGAAGCAAGCGCCCGGCGAGCATCGATCACGTCGGCGTGGCCGTCGACCCGACCTCGCAGGTTCCGCAGCTCGTCGTGACCCTGCGCTATTCGGATTTGCCCTCCGATCTGCCGGTCGAGGTGGGGGCCGTGAGCGCTTCGAGCCACCCAGAGACGGGGTCCGACGACCTCGGCGGGTTGGACGATGCGTCGACTCGCATGCGGGGGGCCTTTGCCACGCAAGCGGCGCGCATTGCTCCAGCGCTTCAGCGCTTGGCCAGGCGCGCGAAAATGACAATTGCGCTCCTGGCGAAGCGAGGGCGAACCGAAGAAGAGTCCTTCCCGCGCAGAACGACCGCACCGGCTCCAAGCGGCGGGCTCCACACGAGCGGTCGGCGGGTGGTCCGGGGCGACGACGGAAAATCGCCCGCCGGAAGGCGGGGCCAAAACCCCCACGAGAGCGATCGGAGTCGGGCGCTGCCCTGGCCCGTCCAGCGCAAGGCGGCAGCCGCGGGCGGTGTCCTGCTCATCGCGGTCATCGGGGCGATGGCGATCAAGAAGTGGCATCACGAGCCGGTGACCGTCGGCTCGGCCGGGGCACCTCCCGCGAGCGAGACGCCCGCCGCGACGAGCGCGGTGCCCGCGGCTTCGGCGACGCCGCCGCCGCCGGCGAGTCAACAAGCGGCCGCTGAACCGGCGCCGGCGGCCCCGCTGACGGCCGGGATCGACGCCAATGGGGCGCCAGCCACGACGAACGCGGCCGACGACGGCGCTGACGGCTCCCACCAAGCCGCACACAAGAAGCACGCGAGGGTCACTCCCTTTGGCAACGCCTCGGTCCACCACGGAAACGTGCTGCGGCTGAAGATGGACGGGCCCATCGAATCGATCGAGGGCGCGCAGCAGCCGACGGGTTTCGAGGTGAAAGTTCCTGGGAGGAGGTCGCTCGAAGCCGCGGCTCCGCTTTCGGCGCGCGATTCGCGAATCGCCACAATCAAGGTCAACAATGAGTCCAGTGGCGCAATGCTGACAGTCGCCTTCAAAGACGGCGTGCCGAACTACCAGGTCAGCGCCAAGGGAGACACTCTCGTCATCGCGCTGGCGCAAGTGGGCCCGCTCGAAGCGACCGTCGCCAAGCGCGACGACCGGACATCGAAGACCCCAAAGCACGGGACGCGCACACGCGACGACAACCCGGAACGATAGCGACTACCGGCTCGTCACGTCGCCTTATACTGCGATCTTACGATTGAGACTGATCTGGACGGTGTCCTGCCGGGCTGTACGCCTGGCCACACCATAGACGCTCCCAGGCTGCGGACGCGCCGCGCGGCCGTCGAACTCGAGATCGGGCTCGCCAGCCTCGATCCAAGCGACGACGAGGGGGGCGTCAGCGGACGACGCCGGAACGCTCTCCCTCAACTCGAGCAGATCGACATGAACGCCTTGGCGAAGCTCCGCCGCGGTGACCGCCCGCTGCAGGCTTCCCACCGGACGCGAGTATCGCCCCGGGACGCGACCGTCCGTTGCGTCGTACGATTGCACCACGAGCCGATAGGCGGCGTCCTCCGACAGTCCGACTGCGCGAACCTCGGCGTGGACCGTGTCGGCCGCGTCACCGAGCGTGGTCGCCGCGAGGAGGGCCATCCAGGATCCGGCTGCCGCCGACCTGGACGTTCGGGATGGGGGGGGTGTGCGAGTCGCCATGACCGTGAAGAGCGAACAAACCGGATGCGATAAGTATGCCGATATTTCTTGGGGAGCGGCCTGGACGGCGCCTCCAAGCAATTCCAATACGTTGCCGACGCGAAGCGGTTATCGCCGCACGGCATCCCCGCGTCGTTTCTCCGGGCCTGCGACGGGCAAGCACGCGAGCTCTCTGACATTGTTGGCGCGACGCCGGACGTGTCCGATGCGCGCCACACTGTCGTCGCTCGGACGTGTGCCACGATGACAAAGTCGTCACACCGCCCAACGCCGGCCGCCGTTCGGAAAGCAGCCGACGCGCCTCGGAATCGCGTGGCCCAGGACCCACGCCGAGCTTCTCCTTCGCGTCAGTTCTGCATCCGCGTCGTGAACGTGAGCTCGCCGGTCGGGCCCCGGTCTACCATGATCCGGGTCCCGGTCGGGAACTCGCCGGCCAGTACCTTTCGGGCGAGTGCGTCTTCCAGGTTTTTCTGGATCGCGCGCTTGAGAGGCCGCGCCCCGTACTGCGGATCCCAGCCCGCTTCCGCCAGGAAGTCTTTCGCGCGATCGGTCAGTTCGATCGCGAGATCGCGCCGGGAAAGACGGCTTGCAAAACGCCCGAGCTGAATGTCGACGATGTGCCGAATCTGCGAGGGCTCGAGACGATTGAAGATGACGATCTCGTCCAAGCGGTTGAGAAACTCGGGCCGGAACACGCGCCGAATTTCATCCATCACCGCTCGCTGCACGAGGTCGCGACGGGTCGCGGCGTCGAGCGCGGGGCGCTCGTCGATCGCCTGAATGTGGGCCGACCCAACGTTGCTCGTGAGGATGATCACGGTGTTCTTGAAGTCGACGGTGCGACCTTGCCCATCGGTGAGGCGGCCGTCGTCGAGCACCTGAAGCAGCACGTTCCACACGTCCCCGTGAGCCTTCTCGACTTCGTCGAACAAGATGACCGCGTAGGGCCGACGACGCACCGGCTCGGTGAGCTGACCGCCCTCTTCGTAACCCACGTAGCCCGGTGGCGCGCCGATCAGCCGCGACACCGAATGCTTCTCCATGTATTCGCTCATATCGAGACGGATCATCGCGCGCTCATCGTCGAACAGGAACTCGGCCAGGGCACGGGCCAACTCGGTCTTGCCGACTCCGGTGGGCCCCAAGAACAGAAAGCTCCCGATCGGGCGATTCGGGTCGCCGAGTCCGGCGCGCGAACGGCGCACGGCGTTCGCCACCGCTTCGACCGCGGCATCTTGCCCGACGACGCGCTTCTTCAGCTCCCCCTCCATGTGGAGAAGCTTGTGCATCTCCCCCTGCAGCATTTTGGCGACGGGAATGCCGGTCCACTTCGAGACGATTCCCGCCACGTCCTGGTCGGTGACCTCTTCGCGCAAGTAGCTGGTCTTCTCCTGGACTTTCGCGAGCGTCCTCCGAAGCTCTTCGATCTTCCTCTCGAGCTCGGGGATCTTGCCGTAACTGATCTCCGCGACCCGTCCCAGATCGCCTCGACGCTGCGCTTCGTCCGCCTCGTGGCGTAGCCGCTCGATCTCCGGCTGTGCCTTCCGAATCTGTTGGATGACTTCCTTCTCGCGCTGCCATTGGGCTCGCATCCCGCTCGAGCTCTCTTCGAGCTCGGCGATCTGCCGCTTGACCTCTTCGATTCGAGTCTTGCTGGCGGGATCGCGCTCCTTCTTGAGCGCCTGCTGTTCGATTTGAAGCTGCATGAGCTTGCGCTGGAGGGCATCGATCTCCGTCGGCATGCTGTCGACTTCGATCTTGATCTTGGCAGCCGCCTCATCGACGAGATCGATCGCCTTGTCGGGCAGGAATCGATCGGTCACGTAACGATCGCTGAGGGTCGCCGCCGCGACGAGCGCCGCGTCCTGGATTCGGATGCCGTGATGCACTTCGTAGCGCTCTTTGAGACCGCGCAAGATGGCGATCGTGTCGGCGACGGTCGGCTGCGAGACGAGCACTGGCTGAAAGCGGCGCTCGAGCGCGGGATCCTTCTCGATTCGCTTTCGGTATTCGTCGAGCGTCGTCGCCCCGATGCACCGCAGCTCGCCGCGGGCCAGCGCCGGCTTGAGAAGGTTCGCGGCATCCATGGCCCCCTCGGCCGCGCCCGCTCCGACGATCGTGTGAAGCTCGTCGATGAACAGAATAATCCGTCCGTGCGCGGCCTCGACTTCCTTGAGAACCGCCTTCAGTCGATCTTCGAACTCGCCGCGGTACTTCGCTCCGGCGACGAGCGCTCCCATGTCGAGGGCACACAAACGCTTCTGCTTGAGAGACTCGGGGACGTCCCCGTGGACGATCCGCTGCGCGATGCCTTCCACGATGGCGGTCTTGCCAACGCCCGGCTCGCCGATCAGGACCGGATTGTTCTTCGTTCTTCGCGAAAGGACCTGCATGACACGGCGGATCTCTTCGTCGCGGCCGACGACCGGGTCGATCTTCCCCTTTCGCGCGGCTTCCGTGAGATCGCGGCAATACTTCTCCAGTGCTTGGAATTTTCCTTCTGGGTCGGGGTCCGTGATCCGTTGCGAGCCGCGGACGCTCGCGAGCGCTGAGAGCAGCTTTTCCGGTCCAACCCCGCCGTGCTGCTGAAGCAACAAACCGATTTCGCGATCGTGCTTCGCCATCGCGAGGAGGTAGTGCTCTACGGAGACGTATTCGTCCTTGAGTTGCTTGGCCTCGTCGTCGGCTCGGCGGATCACTTCGAGTGTGCGACGGGAGAGCCCGGGTTCTGCACCTCCGGTCACTCGCGGGAGGTCTTGAATCTTGCGAGCGAGCGCTTCCCGAAGTGCGCCCAAGTCTGCTCCCGCCTTCTGGAGGAGCGGTCCGCCCACGCCGCCTTCTTGCTCGAGCATCGCCGCGAGCAGATGCTCAGGGCTTAGTTCCGGGTTTCCGAAGCGCGACGCGCGGTCGAGCGCGTCTTGGAATGCTTCGCGACTCTTCGTAGTCATCCGATCAGGACGCATTGTCTCTCCTCAGTGCCGAACCTGGCGGCGCAGCTGTGGCTCGCCACCCCGAGCGCCCCCGCCGCTTCGTGCGCTTGCGCTCGCAGCTACGAAGCTAAGTCGCGATCATTGCCGCGCAAGACCTGTGCCTCGATCCGTACGCCCGCGCGCACCGAGCGCGCGTTGACATCCGGAGACTAGATGTCGAGATTCTTCACGTTGAGGGCGTTGTCTTCGATGAACTGCCGGCGCGGCTCGACCTGATCACCCATGAGAATGGTGAAAATCTGATCGGTCTGAACTGCGTCGTCGAGTCGGACTTGCAGCATGACGCGCGTATTGGGATCGAGCGTCGTTTCCCACAGTTGCTCGGGATTCATCTCACCCAGGCCCTTGTACCGCTGGATCTGGGTACCCTTTCGGCCGCGCGCTTCGATGTGGTCCCACAGTGCATCTGCGTCTTCGAGCTCGATCTCCTCGCCCTTGGCCTTCTCGTCGGTCGCAAAATACGGCGCAGACCCGATGGACCGGACGTCTTGCTCGATCGCGTAAAGCTCTTCGTACTCCGCCGAGTCCACCAGGCCCCAATCGATGATCAAGGGGCGCGCGGCAGATCCGATGCGCGGCGTGATCACGATGCGCGCGGCTCCGTGCTCCACTTCCCAACCGACTTCGATCTCCAGCGGAAGAATGTCAGGCTTCTTCTTTTCGAGGCGCGCGCGAATAAGGGGCACGGCCGCCTCGACCTTCTTGCGCTCGCGGAGCTCGTTCTTGCCGATCGCCGCGGCGTGGAGCGCCTGACTGAGAATGTTCGCGTCCGCGCGCCGATCGATCTTCGCCAGAATGCGCCGGAACATCCGGAGCCTCTCGGCCAACCGAAAGAGCACGTCGCCCGAGAGCGTGGGCCCCCTGCTTGCACGCACGGAAAGGCCCTCGACTCCGAGCTCGAGAAAGAACCGATCGAGCCCGGCTTGGTCTTTCAGGTACACGTCCTTCTTGCCGCGTCGAGCGCGATAGAGCGGCGGCTGGGCGATGTACAGATAGCCGCGCTCGATGAGCTCGGGCATTTGCCGATAGAAGAACGTGAGAAGGAGCGTGCGAATGTGGCTGCCGTCGACGTCGGCGTCGGTCATCAGCACAATCTGGTGATAGCGAACCTTCTCGACGTCGAAACTCCCCTCGCCGATCCCGCACCCGAGCGCGGCGATGAGCGTGCCAATCTCAGCGCTCGAAAGCATCTTGTCGAGGCGCGCCCGCTCGACGTTCAGTATCTTTCCCTTGAGCGGAAGAATCGCTTGAAAACGGCGGTCGCGGCCCTGCTTGGCGGACCCCCCCGCGCTATCGCCCTCGACGATGTAGATCTCTGCTTCGGCCGGATCGCGAGACTGGCAATCCGCTAGCTTTCCCGAGAGGGTTGAGTAGTCGAGCTGACCTTTGCGCACGACTTCGCGCGCCTTGCGCGCTGCTTCCCGCGCCTTCGCAGCGAGGATCGTCTTTTCCACGATCTTTCGCGCGGTTTGCGGGTTCTCTTCGAAGAACCGTCCCAGCCGGTCGTACACGGTCGTCTCGACGATCGCTTTGACTTCGCTGGAAACGAGCTTGCTCTTCGTCTGCGAATCGAAGCTCGGATCGGGATGCTTGATGCTGATGACCGCCGTGAGGCCTTCGCGGATGTCCTCGCCTTGGAGACCGTTCTTTACTTCTTTGAACAGATTCTGCGCGGTGCCGTAACTGTTGAAGACCTTCGTGAGCGCCGCGCGGAGACCCGTGAGATGCGTACCGCCGTCCCTGTTGTGGACGTTGTTCGTGTAGCAAAAAATTTGTTCCGAATAGCTCGAGTTCCACTGCATCGCGAGCTCGACGCCGACCGGGACGGCCGCGCCTTCAATCTGATACTCCGCGACGATCGAGATCACCTTGTCGTGAACCGGCTCCTTGGCCTTGTTGAGGTGCTCGACGAATTCGCTGATTCCGCCTTTGTACTGGAAGTTCTCTTTGCGACCACTCTCCTCGCGCTCGTCGACCAGGCTGATGAGAAACCCTGCGTTCAGGAACGAAAGTTCCCTCAATCTGCTCGCGAGGACGTCGTACTGGAACTCCATCACGGAAAAGATCGTAGCGTCCGGCTTGAACGTGATCTTGGTTCCGGTCTTGTCCGTGTCTCCAACCACCGCGAGTGGTGCAACGGGAACCCCGCGGCGGAACTCCTGGAGGTAAACGTGACCTTCTCTCTTGATCTCCATCTTCAGCCATTCGCTGACGGCGTTCACCGCGCTGACGCCGACCCCGTGGAGCCCGGCGCTCACCTTGTAACTCGCGTGATCGAACTTCCCGCCCGCGTGGAGAACGGTCATGACGACTTCGGCCGCGCTCACGCCGCGCTCGGGCATGATGCCGACCGGGATGCCTCGTCCATTGTCTTCAACCGTAAGTGATCCATCGAAATGGATCGTCACGTCCATGCGCGTGCAAAACCCCCCGAGGTGCTCGTCGACCGCGTTGTCGACCACCTCCCAGACCAGGTGATGCAGCCCGGACCCGTCGTGCACATCGCCGATGTACATGCCCGGACGCTTGCGGACCGCCTCTAGCCCCTCGAGCACTGTGATGCTCGTACTGTCGTAGTTCGACGGAGGCGGCGCCGTTTGCGGTGTGGTCACGTTCGACATTCGGCAGATCGTTTCCTTCAGAGATGGACGCGAGAACGCGTGTTTGATTTCCCGTCAGACTGCTGCGATTGAGTCGCGAGCCGCACGGGTGGACGGAGAGTATACGTTCGCACCCGTGTCTTCGCAAGGAAAAGCCCGCGCCGTTCCCATGTCATTTCAATAACTTACAGCGCTCTCTGCCCACGCTGGGACAACGCCCCACGGGCCCTCCGACCGGACGCGTGGGGAACGTGCCAGACGGCCTCACCTGCACACGTCACGCGGCCTCGATGCGGCCTCCGACGACCGTGAAATCACGACGATCTTCCCGTGCAAAAGAATCGCTCGTCTCGATTAGCTCCGGACGAGTCGTCGTCAAAATCACCTGACCCGGCCGCTCGCAGAGCGCCCTCAAGAGGGCCGCCGTCCGGAACCGATCGAGCTCGCTCGACACGTCGTCCAGAAGAAGGATGGGCCCTACGCCGCGCGCCTCTCCGATCACATGCATCTCGGCGAGCTCGAGAGCAAGGACCACCGCTCGATGCTGGCCTTGCGATGCGATCCCGCGCACCGGCCTTCCCCCCAAGGTGAGCCGGAGATCGTCCCTGTGTGGACCGATCGCAGCCGATCCTCTGGCGCGATCGCGCGGTCGCGCCGCAGCCAGCGCCACCCGGAAGGCCTCCGCGTCGGCGGGTGCGCTCCGATCGTAACCGGTCTGGAGCGCGTCGGAAGGTCCAATTCTGGCGAACGACTGCACGGCACTCTCGCCCAACCGCTCCGCGGCCTTCTCTCGGGCATCGCTCAATGCCATCCCGTGGCGCACCATGAGCTCTTCCCACCCGTCTAGGTCCGGTGCCCGCTCTCCGCGCACCTCCAGCACGCGTTGCCGTGCCCGCGCCGCCTTCGTGTAGCTCTCCGCGTCCGCAAGGGACGCCGGCCACAGATAGAGCGCCAGGCGATCGAGGAGCCTGCGTCGCTCTGCCCCGGACCCGGCGGAGAGACCCGTCAGCCCAGGATGGAATACGACCACCGGTGTTCGAACGGCGTATCCGGCGAGCAAGGCCGCCCTCTTTCCGTCGATGTGAGCAGCCCGTAGCCCCGGCCTAACGCCGACGCTCTGTTCGCGCGTCTCGCCGTCTTCGAGAACGCGTGCCCGCAAGCTCGCGCTCTGCCCACCCGACTCCACCAGATCGAGGATCTTCGTGGTCCGAAAGCTGCGAGACGTAGCAAGGGTGTAGACCGCCTCGAGCAAATTGGTCTTCCCCTGACCGTTTTCACCCGAGACGACATTGAAGCGAGAGCCGAACGCTACGTCGACCGCGCTGAGGTTACGGAAGCCGCGAACGCTCAGCGACTCGACCGCGAGCGAGCGCATGCCTATCCCATTAGATGCGCATCGGCATCACGACCGCGAGAAACAGCCGCTCGCCGACCGGCTTGATCACCGCCGGGTCCAGCTCTCCCCCGAGTTTGAGCTGGACTTCCTCTTCGTCGAGCGCGCCGAGCACGTCCAAGAAATACTTCGCATTGAAGCCGATCGTCATGCTCGGCCCGTCGTACTCGACCGGGATCTCGTCGAACCCCTCGCCGCTCTCCGGCGACTCGGTCGTGATCCGCATCGTTCCCTTGCCGGACAAGCTCACTTTGACGCCGCCCGTCCGCTCGCTAGCGGCGATCGAGACCGCACGGAGCGCCTCTGCGAACGGTGCGCGCGAGACGCGGACGATCCGCTCGCTGTGCTGTGGAATCACCTGCGAGTACGGAGGAAACTGGGCGTCGACCAGGCGCACGGCAAACGAGACGCCGCCGCCCTGAAAGAATGCGTTCGATCCGCTCTGCGTGATCTCGAGCTGCGGTCCTTGTCCGGGCTCTTTCGCCGTGTCCTTGACCTCGGACGCCATGTCGTCGCACAGGCGGCGAAGCTCCTGAATCGCCTTGAGCGGGATGAGCATCGTCGCCGACGCCTGACGACCCGCGACCTTCACTTCCATCTTCGACAGGCGATGGCCATCGGTCGTCACCATGCGTACGACGTCACCGTCCCACTCGAACAGCGCGGAATTCAGATGCGCCCTGGTCTCGTCGCTCGAGATCGAAAAATGAGTCTTCGCGATTAGCTCCCTCAGCACGTCCACGGCGAGCGCGAGCGAAGGAGATCCCTCCGAGGGCACTGGCAGCGGTGGAAAGTCGTCGCCCGGCATGCCCCGCAGCGTGTATCGGCGTGCGCTGCCCGCCGCTTTGATCGTGGTCTTCCCCTCGTGCGACGCGAAGTGAATCGGACCATCGGGCATCATCCGGATGCGCTCGAGCAGATCCTTCGCGGAAACCGCCACGCTCCCGCCTCTGCTCACGTCTGCGGTCACGCGTCCGACCAAGGCCAGGTACATGTCCGTGGCGGCGATCCGCAGCGTGCTGGGGCCGTCGATCGCCAGGAGCACGTTGGACAGGACCGGCATCGTGCTCTTGCGTTCGGCCACTCCTTGCATTCGCGAAACGAGCTTCAGCAAGTCCTTCTTGGGTACCGTGAGTTCCATCGGTCCGATCTCGGGATCATCCTTAGAGTAGATTTGTAGCAGTGTCGATAGAGCCTGTGGACGCCGGGGAAAACCCAAAAAGACGAGACGCAGCGAGCCTCTAGACCGTCATCGCGATGTGGACGCGGTTGGGTACGCGCGCCTCGAGATCGGGGAGAATTCGAGCGAACGCCATCTGTCCGCAATTCTTCCACGGCTGAGTTCCCAGGCTTGCCGTCACCTTGTTCACATGCGCTAGGTATCCACGAGAGTGTAGGCAAGTGCGTCCACGAGCTCACGTCGCGTTCGTTCGTACGTCTTCGGACCAACTTGGCCCGCGAGGCGCGCGCTTTCGAGCTCTCCCAGCTCGTCGAGAAGCGCTGAACGTGCCCCAGACTCGGGCCCCGTCGGGTCCGCGCGGCGAGAAAACGAAAACGCGAGGCCCGCGGCGACGCCGACGGCCGCAAGCAGAGTGGCCACCAATCGCTCGGGGCCCGGGGTGGGAAGGCCGTCGATGGAAAGGCTCATGCTGGTCAGCTTGGGCTCATCGGGGCGCATGCGGCGTTCGGTCACCAGAAAGCGCTGCCCCTTTCCGTCGTGCCGAATCTCGGACGGCGGAAATCCAGCCGCCCTGAGCTGGATGTCCGCCGCCGCCGGCATTACTGCCCGCGCGACCGCGATGTGCGGCGCGAGACCCACGTCGAAGTTCATCTCCTTCGAGCCCCCCATCGGAAGCTGCCACCTGAATTCGACCACGTGTCGCCCGGGCGCAAAGGTGCCTCGAAGGCGAGCGGCGCCGCCGACTTCGTCGAAGCCTTGATCGCTCATCGTGGCCGGCCCGTTGAACGCCGTGAATCCGTCCGGGAGCGCCATCGTCACGCCGTCGGGCTGCCATGCCGTCCGACCGAGATTGTAAAAGGTGTAGATCTCCTCTACCTGCAGGCGATCTTCGCGTACTTCGGCGGCGATCGTGGCCTCTACGACGACCAGAGCCGTCTGCACATCGCGGGTGACGGGATAGACGTGCAGCACGACGTGCATCGACTTCGCGTGTTCCAGCTGGAAGGGCGACGCCGCGAACGCGCCGCCCTGGTACCCTGAGCTCACGCGATAGGCAATGTTGCTTGCGGTCTCCAAGCCGGTGAAGACGGCACGACCGCGATCATCCGTCGTTGCTTGCAAGTGCTTCCGGCTATCTCCCTTTGCGATGGAGTTGATCAGGATCCCGAGAGTGACCAACTCGCGCGGAACCGGCGCATCGTCCGCGTCCCGAACGTCGACGGCGATCGAGCCTTGCGCGAGGGTCGGGTCGGCTTCCTCGACGTCTTGCGGAGGGTCGAACACCCCGGGCGTTCCTTGGCCGCCGTGCGCGTGCCCGTGTGTGTCGGCGTCTGCGTCCGCCGCTCGAGCGAGCGAGCCGCCCGAGCGGACCAGAGCGACGGCGCCGATCGCGACCATCAGGCATTTACGTGTGCGCACCGGAGCGCTCCTTTTGCTTTAAGGACGAGCCGCACTTCTTGCAGAACGTGGCATCGGGCTCGTTCGACGTCCCGCACCCATCGCACGCGATCCGCAACGGCGCCGTGACGATTGGCGCAGGCTTTCCTTTCTCCGAGGGAGCGAGACCGCGCTTGGCGAGGTAGTCGCGCGCCAGTCGCTCGGCCTCGTCTCGGAATGGGGCGACTCGAGCATCCATGGTCCGGAGCACCGACTTGGCTTCGTCCCGATAGCGCGCGAGCAATTCCTGATAGTCCGCGTCGTTGATTTTGCCGAGCTCGTGCTCGTTCTCGAGGTCTTTGAGGCCCCTGAGCAGCCGCCTTTTTTCTTCGACGAGACCGTCCACTGCGGGCGTTTCCGCCCGAAGCGAGTCGAAATCCTCGGTGAGGGGGGCGTCGCCACTCAGCGTCCTCACGCTCGCCCATAGGAGACCGATGGCCCCGAGCAACGCACCCGCTGCAAGCGCGAGCAAGCCTGAACCGACGCTCGCCGTCGCCCCTAGGGCGATTGCGGCCACGATGCTTGCCACGGGGAGTCCCCAGGCGACCGTACGGCCGAGGGTGCGCTCTACGTCGTCTTCTCGCGCCCGTGGACTCGCGCCCAGCCCGGACGCTGACGCGATGGATCTCGAACGGCTGCGATCAGTCATCCAGGCCTTTGAGTTCATCGTCGAGCCTCGCATCGTAGGCGTCGCCAGGAAGCGCCGAGGCCGCGGACTTAGCCTTGGCCGCCTCTTTTGCAACACCCCCTGCCCGCCGCCAGCGCCGCATCATTCCAGCGAGCCCGAATGCGCCGAGGGCGATTCCGACAACGGGCACGATCCAGATCGCCTTCAAGACGCCGCGATTGGGTGGCACCGAGAGCCTCTCGATGCCGTGCTCGGCTTCGTATTCAGCGATGATCGCGTCCTTCGATTCGCCGGCACGCATCTTTTCGCGAATCTTTTCGCGGGCCTCGTCCGCGTTCTCGCAGGAACACGTGGAGAGCTGGTCACGACAGCCGCACACGCACTGAAGTGCCCCGAATATGGACCGCTCCTGGTCGTTCTCGATGCGAACGAACCCATGCATGTCTTGCAGCATCCCCTGCGCGCGGGCGCTGGGTGTCGCCGCGAGCATGATTCCGACGATGACGCTCGCGCCCGTGGCGGCCATCCCTCGGGCGCCAGCCCAGACGCGAGACTCGCTGGGCTCGAGCTGCGGCCACATACAGACGACGCTCCCGAGGATGAGCACCAAGCAGCCGAGCCAAATCCAGCTGACGAGCGGATTCACGTGAATCGAGAAGTCGGCGATGTTCTTGTTGTTCGGATTGATGGTTCCGACAACGAGGTAAAGGTCATCGTGCAAGTGGTGTCCGATGGCGACCTCAGTAATCGGGGATTCGGCTTGCTTCTTGTAGATGAACTTCGCGGGGCTCAGCCTGCCCTCGTAACGCCCGCCCTTGAAGACGTCGACATCGGCGAAGACCATTCGCTTGCTATTGTCGACTTCCATTCGCGCGCCGACGTACTTCAGATTGTAGTTCGCGACCGTGTAACTTTCGCCCGGGAAGAGGGAGGCCTCGCGGTCGGCGTTCCACGATTGACCGGAGAACCCGACGAACATGAGGACGATGCCCAGGTGGACGACGTACCCTCCGTAACGCCGCCGCGACGGAGGTGGCAGCGAGAAGACCGTGTGTACGAGCCCGGGGAGGCCGCCCAACCACCACAGGATCGCGGGGGTCGACGACGCCGATCCCGAGCGTGCGCGCGAGCGCACGAGGAACACGAACTCCTGCACGATGACCGCGGCGTTGAATGCGCACAGCGACCAGCCCATCACCGGCATGAACGCGTTGAAAACGCGGAGCGTCGCACCCAGCCATCCCGAGTAAATCGCGTCGCTGTAGACCACCGCGGGGAATCCAACCGCGTGTCCCAGAGCGAAATGCAGCACCGCCGCGAGAACGAACGTCGCCAGCGGGATGCGGAACACGCGCCGCAGGGCCTCCGGGCTGGTCTTCTTCCACCCGAAGAGGGTGCCGACGCCCATGAGGAGAAGGAGCATGAGCCCCAGCGGCTGCACCCAAACCTTGTAGAAGGGCGGCCCGACGGTGACCTTCTCGCCCGTGAGCGCCTCGCTGATGAGGGGGAAGGTCGTCGCGATGAGGATGAAGAAGAGGAGGCTGCAGAGGATCCAGTTATTCAGGAGAAAGGTGAACTCGCGAGAGAAGATCGATTCGATCGCGGGTCGGCCCGCGCGAACGTCCAGACCACGCGTCATCCTCCGGAAGACGATCTCGGTTGCCGCGAAGACCCCCGCCCCGGCCACGAGCGCGATCAGCGTGACGCGGACGCCTACGGGAATCGGCAATCGCCAGACGAAATAGAGCCCCGGCAAACACGCCAGAATCACCGTCCAGCCGGACGCGACTGCGGCCCAGCGGAGCCGGCGCGATGGCGTGATGTCGCGAAGTTCGGGCCATCGCCAAAGGACGAGGGTCGTTGTCGACGTCACGAGGAATACGAGGAAGACGGCGAAGTACGTTCCGATCGACGACTGCGCGAACGAATGGACGCTCGCGATCATCCCGGAGCGCGTCAAGAACGTGCCGAAGATCGTGAGAAAGAACGTCAGCGAAATGAGAAACACGTTCCAGAGCTTCAGAAGTCCGCGGCGCTCCTGAATCATCACGGAGTGGACATAGGCGCTTGCGGTGAGGAAGGGCATGAACGCGGCGTTCTCGACGGGATCCCAGCCCCAGTAGCCGCCCCATCCCAGGACCTCATAGGCCCACAACATTCCGAGCGTGTTGCCGATCGCCAGGAACATCCAACAAAAGAGCGTCCACTTGCGGCTGGCGACGATCCACTCGTGATCGAGTCGACCGGTGACGAGTGCCGCGACTGCGAACGCGAACGGAATCGAGCACCCGACGAAGCCCGTATAAAGACACGGCGGATGGATAACCATCCAGTAGTTCTGGAGGAGCGGATTGAGGCCGTCGCCGTCCGCCCGCGGGGCGGCCACGTTGACGGCGAACGGATTTGCCGCGAACGCCATGAGAACGCAAAAGAACAGCACGATGCACATCAACGTCGCGATGACGTACGGCTGCAGCGCCACGTACCGCTTGCCGAGCCATCGGACGCAGGCGCCCACATAGACGCTCAAAAGAAACAGCCACCACAAAAGCGACCCGTCCTGCCCGCCCCAAAGGGACGTCAGCAGGTAGTGGAGCGGCATCGAGCGGTCCGAGTAGTGCAGCACGTATCGGACGCGGAAGTCGTGCGAGACGAATGCATACGCGAGGCAGACGACGGCCGTGCCGATGAGCGCCACCGTGCCGTACGCACCGAATCGCGCGGCTTGGAGCGTTCGCGGGCGCCCGTTCGCTCCGGCCGCCAAGGCGACCGCGAACGTGTAGCTGGCCACGACCATGACCGCGAGCAGAAGGCTCGCACCGAACGCCGGAAAAGTGCTTCCGAAAACGTGGAGGAGGCTCGACATGGCTTTGCCTGGAGTATGCGCGGGCGTTGCACGAGAGAAGCGGGCAGCGAAGTCTAGTCTTTAGCCCTTAGCGAAGCGAGGGATCGCGCGAAATACCTCGAACGGCCGCGGCGCAGCGGCAATGTCTGCCTCGGCGGTAAGCGTAAGACCTCGGCTGTCGCTCAGGAACGAGTCTCCAGAACCTCCCCGAGCCGCCGAAGCCCTTCTTCGAGGACCGGGTGAGAAGCCGACCATGCGATGCGAAAGGCGTTGGGGACTCCGAAAAAAGCGCCCGCGGCGACCAGGACCCCCCGGTCGCGCGCCGCCGTCTCGATGATTGGGGTGAGGTCCCCCTCGCCGGCCTGCGTGACCAGTCCGAAAAGCCCTTCCTCAGGGGCGCTCCAAGATAGTCCCAGACCTTCGTTTGCGGCCACCCACGCAGCGACGCGCGCGCGCTTGCCTGCCATCGATTCACGCGTGCGGTCTGCGAGGACACCGATGTGTTCGAACGCATGAAGCGCCAAATGGGCGTGTGACAGCGGAAGCATGCCGCAGCATGCCGTCATCGCGTCGTTCGCTCGCGTCACGACATCGGCCGGTGCCAGCAGCCACCCGATTCGCTCAGGCCCGAGCCCGTAGCACTTGGTGAGGCTCGCGACCGCGACGATGTTCGGCGCCAGGCGTCGTGCGCTTTCGCAGAAAACCCCGCGATGGTCCACGAGCGTGTCGAAGGGCGCATAGACCTCGTCGACCAAGAGATGCGCGCCGCGTGCCTCGGCGAGCAGCGCCACGGCCCGAAGCTCCGACGGCGAGGCACGAACCCCGGTCGGGTTGTGCAAGCTGCTGACCGCGACTACCTTCGTCCGCGGCGTCATCGCAAAAGCGACGCGGTCGGGGTTCAGAACGAACCGCTCTCGCGGATCCCGAACAAAACGGGTGACTCGTGCGCCCACCCCTTCGGCGATCCGGACCAGTGGCTCGTACGCCGGTGATTCCACGACGACTTCGTCGCCGGGGGACGTCAGCGAAGCGTAGGCAAGCCAAAGCGCGTGTGTCGTGCCGAGGGCCGCAACGGCCTCCTCCGCCGGTACCGCGTTGTGCACGGCGATCGCTTCGCGGAGCCTCGGCACGCCGGACCAGTCGTCGAAGCGCTCGGCCGGCGGCAGGCCCCGTTTGGAAAGAGGGACCGCCGGTATCCCGCTCGTGGCAAGGTCGAATTCGACCTTGCCGTAAAAGCGTCGTGCCCACTCGAGGTAGCGCGTGGGCGCGAACATCAGGGACCCGCCGGTATCGCAGGGTCGGGGGACATCTCAAACGGCGCCGTGCGGATCGCGTTCGCATCGGCGACTGAAGCGTGAATGGTCCCTTCGACCCGGTCCTTGGCGACGGAAGCTAGGAGCGTTCCCGTGAATCCCCCGTCGCTCGGGTCCTTTCTCGCGATGGAAGCGGTCAGCTTTCCGTCCGCGCTGAGCCCGTCGATGGTCGCGGGACCGAGGGGGCCGTCGAGTGTCCCGAGGACCCGACCGCTGCTGGAGTCGACCTGCAACGTGATCGACCCGTCGCCGATTCCGGCGCTCGTCTCCTTCACTCTCCAGTGGACGTCCTTCCAATCTGCAGGGATGTAAAGAACCGCGGCGGAGCTCTTGTACGTGCCGCGCCATGCCGCCGTCGGGCGCGTGATCGCCGGGGTGGTCGCGGCCGGAGCGTGCGCCGAGCTCGCCGCGATCGAAGGCGTACCCGATGGCTCGACAGTGCCCTCGCTGCGCGCCTTGCCGCACGCGAAGGCCAGCGCCACGAGCGCGATCGATACCCACCTCATGCGTTCGTCCCTTCGCCGAGAAGGCGTTCGACGATTCGAACGGCGACCTCTCCTTCCAGTTCCACGAGCTCGCCGCGCGCCACGAGAACGCCCCCGACGCGAAGCACGACGGGATCGCCCAGCCGCCGTCCCAACGAGATCACGTCGCCGCGGCCGAGGGATGCCCAGTCCCGTGCGCTCATGGTCGCCTCGCCGATCTCGACCCTCATGACTATGGGTACCTCGCCGAGCGTCGTCACCAAAGCGTCTTTCTCATCGATATCCATGCGAGCCTCCGTCGACACGAGCGGCTCAAGCCCCCCGGCGCCCAGCGCGATGCGACCATCTTCGCAGAGCCGCGCGCGCAGACCCAAATCGGAAAGGGGGGCCGACAGCCAAATCTGGCCCCCGGACGAGCCGGCCGAAGAACGGCCGACCGGCCAGCCCTGGAGAACGACGGCGTCGCCCGGACGCAGCGCGGCGACGTCCTCCGGCGTCGTCCATGTGGCGCATGCCACCACGGGCACCGCGAGCGGCGCGGCGCCGAGGGCGGCGAGTTCGCGTGCGCTCCACTGCGGATGAGGCCCGGCGAGGCCCGCGCTGCGCGGTACGAGGACCCGCGCTGCAAACGCGTCGTCGCCGACGATCACCGTAAGGGACAGCGCGTTCCATTCGGAGTCGACCTCGGCGAGCTCCGCTTGGAGCGCCCCGGTCGGTCCGGCGTGGCGCACGCTCAAAGCGACCCCGGCGTGAGATCGGCGGGCCAGAGCGAGGAGGACTGCTGCGAACGCCCCGGCCAGGCCCTCCGAAGGAACCGCGCTCGGGGCGACGAACCCAGGCGGAGGACGCTTGAGCGCTCGCGCGACCAGCGCCGCAGCGAGCGCGCCCTCGGCTTCGATGACGACCGCATGACGCCCGTCCGCGGCGTCGGCGGGCGCGACCGCCACGGCGACGCCGCCCTCGATTCCGCGCACGGTCCCCTGGGCGAACCGGTGCGCCGTTCCCAGCAGGAACTCCAAACGAGCGCCAAGAAGCCCTGCCGAAGCGAGGGCGATCGACTCGATTCGCAGGTGCGCCGCCGCCCAGCGCTTCAGTTCGCGCAGGGCGCCGACCTCCGCGAACGTGATGGCCTCGAGCGATCGCCACGGAAACGGGCGAACCCTCTCGAGAGTCCGCGGCAGCGTCATGGGTACTTTCTGTCACTGGTTGCCGTCTCCCCGCAAGAGACCTGATACGCTCTTTTGACGAGGAGATTCGATGCGGACCCAAAGAACTCGAGCGATCCCGTGGCTCGGCGTTCTCGTGCTCGCGCTGCCGTCGGTTTACGCGTTCGCACAGGAAAACGGCGACGCGGCAAGCTCCCCCGAGGTCGCTCCCGCAGCGCCTTCCAGAACCTACGCCGGCGAGTGCAGCCAGGGAAACGCGAAGTACGCGCTCCGCGATTTCTCGGGCGCGATCGCGCACTACCACGCCGCGATCGATCTCGATTCGAAGAATCCGTTGGGCTACTACTTGCTGGGGCAAGCCCAGCTCGCCGCCGGCAGTATCGCCGACGCCGAGGCCTCGTGGAATCGAGCGTCGCTGGCGTCGGGTGACCACGATCCCGCACTTCGCTCTCGTGTTCTTTTCGCCGTGGCCGATCTCAAAGAACGACAGTGGAAGTGGGACGACGCGAAAGCCGCATGGCAAGCCTACCTCGATTGGTCGAGCCGGTTCCCGAGTCCCGCCGCCTATCCGGCGAGCGCGGCTTCGCGGCAGCAAGTAATCGACGCGATGCTCCGGCAAGACAAGTCGTACGACGTCGTGCGTCGCCGTATCGAAGACACGAGAGACGGCGGCGTGCTCAGCGATCTGTCGAAATCTCCCCCTGCGGGGTCAAATTAGGAAGAGAAGGCAAGTCGATTCCTTACTTGCCGACGATTACGTCCCGCGAGAGAAGTGTGTCCGCGTCCCGAACGAATGCCTGCCAGTGGGCATACTCGTCTCCCGGCTGAACGCGCGCCGAGGGCAGGTCGATGACCCGATTGAAATCGATTGCGTGGCCGTTGACCGCGTCCTTCGCGCTCACGAGTCCGTCGCCAAAGCGGAGCTCGCCCGAGGTCAGGCCGCTCGGCATGGTCGTGGCTTCGGGCAAAACGACGCGCAGTCGCACTTCGGTGTGCCAAGACGTGGGTCGCAGAAGCGGGGTATGTCGCTCGGGGAGCGCTGCCAGCTGCGAGAGTCCGGGCGCGAAGGGGGGGCGTATGACGAGATGGCCGTCGACCGACTTCGCCAACTGCGGCACTTCGGCCCGCACCCGCAAGACCAGCGGCAGGTCGACCGCGTCGGCGCCGTCCACCTTCAAGTCCCGCACGTGGCCGCCGTCGAACGAGGGTGCAATGAGCTCGCGCTCGACGAAGTCGAATAGCCTCGCTTGAGGGATGCGGGCGAGCGCATTGCGCCAGGCGATGGCTCTGTTCCCGCTGAACGTCACCGTTAGGTCGAGGCTCGCCGACCCGTCCCCCCCGACCGCCGCGCGCCCCTCGTACGACACTCCGTCGATGGTCCCTTGCGCGTTCACCGTGTCGCGCGGCATCTGCGGAGCAAGGACGATCGCCGGCTGACTTCGCAGCTCCGCCGGGATGTAGCCGTAGGGCGCGAACTTGTCGCGGACCGTCATCCACCGCACACCGCGATCCGTGTTGAAACGCATCACGAGCGCATCGTACTGCTCGACTTCGCTCAGTTTTCCGAGCGGCGGTGCAGCGAGACGGTTCTTGACGAGCGCGAGCTGGCTTTCGATCCCGATGAGGCGCGCCATGTATCGGAACGCCGCCTGTCGCGAGCCGGCGCCTCCGGTGACCACTCTGCGCCCGTCCGTCTCCTTTCCGTCTTGAACGTGCTCGACGACCCAACGATAGAGGCGGCGCGCGCGCTCGTCGGTCGCATGCTCCGGTACACCTCTCACGATCTCGAGCGCCTGCGCGCGTACGCGCGGGTCGAGGGGTGCGTCGTCTCCCGCGACGTCCACCAGCCGCGCGAGTGTCGCGTCGAGCGAGATGCCCCAGCCAACGCGAACGCTGGGCAAGAACTCCGTAATCGGCGGGCTGTCCGGCTCCACTTCGGCGGGCGGACTCAGGTCGACGCGCCATCGTCGCTCGACGAACGTGCCAATTTGCCTCGTTTGCGCCGGAGGAACCTTGTCACTTGCTTCGATCTCGAGCTTCTTGCTGGCGGGCGTGACGACGATGAACTCGCTGCGCCAGTATCCCTTGTCAGCCTCGCGAAAGAACCAGTGTGGGCTGCTGAACTGCCGACCCTTCGCGCCGTCGCCTGGCTGAGAGGTGATGTGTTCGAGCTCGACGTAATCCCCGACCTCCAAGTGCGGTAGCGTCAACGTCGCCTTACCCGCGACAGGCTCGGGTTCGAGCACGCGGCCATCGGGCTTGATGACGCGAAGGTGCAGCGCAAGGCCGCTCGGCGGCGCCGTCTCGGACTCCGAATTGATCGCCTCTTGCGACTGAATCTTCTGGATCTCGTGTTCGAGCATCTCGCTCGACCCGTCGTCGTGCACCCAAAGCGCGGCGTAGTCGAGCACCCGCGCGGCCGTTCCGTCCATATGGTGGCCAGATCTCTCCCAGGACTCGAAGTCGCGAATCACGGCGAGCCCGTCTTTCCGGTACGGCTGGAGGTCCGTTGCGCCTTCGAGCAAGTCGATGGCCGCTCGGAGCTCGGCACTGTCCGCCCCAGCTTGCAGGGCCGCCGCGAGCGCGCGCCTCAACGCCCCACTGTCGCCCTTTGCGTACGCGCGATCGGCCAGTCGAAATCGGGCCCGAGCGTCGAGCGGCTGCTTGGCGAGCGCCTTTTCTATCTCGCTGGCGGCGGCGCCCGGGTCGCCCGACCGCGCGAGAACCTCCGCGATGCGGACAGCGATCTCCTTGCGCTCGGGTCTTCGTTTCTCGAGGCGTCCCAGCTCGGCGATCGCTTCCTTGTAGGCGTGGCGCGCCAGAGCCCGATCGAGGTCGACCTCCGAATCCGGGTCGAGCTTCTTGATGCGGTCAGCTACTTCGTCGGCCTTCGCGGCCGGTCCGTCCTCCTCGAGCGCCTCGAGGTACGCATGAAGTGCGGACACGTCGTCCGGGAATCGATGGGCCAAGTCGGTCAGCGTTCGAAGCCGATCGCCCCGCCATCCCAATCGGCCGTACAGCTGAGCGAGCCGTTCGAGAATCTCCGGCTCGCCTTCGACTTCCCCGGCGAGCTTGCGCAGGGGCTCCACTGCATCCGGGAGGCCGTGCTGCTCTTCGTCGTCGAGAATCGCCATCAGGCGCGCACGCCAAAGCCTCGAATCTCGTGCGAGGGCTCTGTCGCGAAGGGCGCGAGCCCGAGGGGCTCGCGCGTCCTCGGGAAGGGCCGGATCGCTGGCGGTGAACGACGCGGCCAGTTGGAGCGCAAGGGGCCCGGCGTCCCGTGGCGTCACCAAGGGCTCCATGAGCATGGACGCGACGTCGTCCAACTGCTCGGCGTGCGCGGCATCTGCTGCCAACATCGCGTCCAGCGGGCCGAGCACCGCGGCTCCGTGCGCCACGGCCCGAACGATCGGGTCGAGAGGATTCGGATCGGAAAGGATCCGCGGCGGTTCCACGGAGTACGGCGCGCGCTCGTCGCCGTCGGATTGGAGACGGGCCGCGGTTCCGTCCGGATTGAGTAGCCGTACGCTCGCGGCGGGCGCGAGCACGCGCGCCAGGACGCGATGGCGGCCCTCGCCGACCGCGATATGGGTGCCGAAGCGCTGCCAAGCGCCCCACTCCGAGGTGTCGCGAGAAAGCACCCGTACGTCGTCGACCCAGACCGCGACCGCCCCTTGAACGGCGATTATGAGCTCCCGATCTCCTTGCGTCCTGAAAAACGATTGGGCGTAGAAGACGCCCTCCTGCACCTGCTCGTCGGCCACGGCGAGGCACCGCGTCTGCTTCACGGCCAGTGCATGGGGGACGCTCCGGCGCATCGGGTCGGGCTCCCACGCGACGGGCCAAGGAGCCGGCAGCTCGGCAGGAAAAGAGCGCAGTCGGTCGGGAGCGCCACCATGGCCAAACGGCCCGGCGATGCGTACGCCGCGGACGCAGCCCGCCCGAGCCTGGACCTCGGCGTCGAAGGCATCTCCGGTTTTCTCCGCCTTGTCGTAAACTTCGAGGGCGCGCCATTCCTCGAGCTCGGCCACCGCGCGCCACCCCGCGTGTCCCGGTCGCGCGAGCAGCGCGTCGATCGCCGCTCGGTTCTTGGCATAGAGGTCGGCGACGGAACCGCGCAGTCCGAGCAATCGACGGGATGCAAGCCAAGCGACGAGCGGAGCCTGGCCCTCGTCGCTGCGCGCCGACGCCTCCAGCGCCCCGACGTACGCGAGCGCGGCCGACTTCGGACTGCCGTACGACTCGTCGATCAGCGCTCGAGCCAGACTCCCCCACATCCCGCCGTGCCCGAGGGTTTCCAGCCGACCTCGCGCAATGGCCGCCTGTTCCGCGCTTCCGCCAGGCGCAATCGCTTCCGACAGCGCCCAGCGTCCAACGAGTTCTCCGTCGGTCGACGACCGCCCGCTCGCGCGGAGCGTGTCCAGGCGCTCCGGCGCGGAGGGACGCGGCATCGCCGCCGCGCAGGAAAGCACCGTCGTCGCAAGCGCAATCGTGCTGGCGCGGGTCGTCGTGTGCATGAGTCGTTTCATCGAATGGAGACCGTCGCGCGCTGTCCCAGCCCCCGATCGACCTCTTCGCACCAAGCACGGAACGCCGGATACTCACTCGCGGTGATCCGCGTCCGCGCAAGCGCGACCGTCGTCTTCACGTGCAGCGCGTTTCCGTTCGACTCGACGTCTACGGAGTAGGATCCGAATGGACTCGAGCCGCGTGCGGGTGCCGGAATGCTCTTGACCTTCGCCCCGGGTGGCAACCGAACGACCCAGTCGTCTTCTTCCGTCCGCTGCGCGGGGACCCGCACGTCGAGCTTGCGAGTCGCGAGCGGGGCGTAGTCGCGAATCATGTGTTCTTTTCGCCCGAGCGGGACTGTCAGCACGTCCCCCTCGGCACGCGCGAACCGCGACACCCTGCCGCGAACGTGCATCGTCACCTTCTGCTCGATGTCCTCGAGGTCACCCGTGTCGACGGCCGTCACTTCGCTGCCCGGCAAGATCGAAGCGATCACGTCCTCGACACGGCGCTTGCGGGTAGCCGCTGCGTGAAAATTCACCCGCCATTCCGACGCTTCGACGCCGCTCACCTCGACCCGCCAGTCGAGCTGCGCGGCGCCGTCCGAAGTGAGCGAAGCGTCCAACCGGCGGGCGCTGACGCTCGCGCTCGCGGGGGGATCGGGAAGATGCACCAGCTTCGCGTCCCCCTCGTTGACTTGCAGCGCCACGGCGCCGCGGTCCATCGCCGGAAGCTCCAGCGAGCCCGTGTACTCGGCCGTGCCGTCCAGATAAAGGTCGAGCGACGGCACATACGCGATCATGTGGTCGAACGGAGCGAGGCTCGCAGGGCTCGGTTCGATATCGCCCTTTTGGCCCGTCCTTACGATGACGGGCGTCGCTTTGATTGCGAGCGCGCGCAGCATCGTCACGATGAGGGTCGCCTTGTCTTTGCAGTCGCCGAAGCCTCGGGCGAAAATCTGCGAGCACCGATACGGCTTGTACCCATGAATGCCGAATTCGAGCGCGACATAGCGGGTCTTCTGCACCACGTAGTCGTAAATGGCGCGAACCTTTGCTGTCTCGTCTTTGAGGCCGGCCGTGAGGGCTTCGGCGCGACGGCGCACCTCGTCGTCGGGTACGAACTGATCCTTCA
>Ga0265325_10000331_pt1 | contig 33404 bp, 25 predicted proteins | sample 41420metaG_FD_202090 | JGI IMG/M metagenome (GOLD analysis project Ga0265325, IMG submission 202090) | Rhizosphere microbial communities from Carex aquatilis grown in University of Washington, Seatle, WA, United States - 4-14-20 metaG | ecosystem: Host-associated > Plants > Roots > Rhizosphere... | reverse complement strand
CGGTCGTCGAAAAAATCGTGATCGACGAACCTATCTCCGGGCGGCGGGCTCGGGGGAGCGGAGGCCTGGGGGTGACGCCACGGCCTGCGAGCTTCGCCTTCGAAGTCGGAATCGATGCGCCGGCCGGTGTCATCCGCCCGGTCGACGAAGCGGCCGGCCGAACCGGCGGCGAGCGCGCCGGTCGCCTGATGCGCGACGGTCGATCCGGGCAGCTCGCCCAAGAAGCGACTCGGACGGTTCCACCGCGTCTTGCCGAAGATCTGGCGGGTCTGCGTGTGGATCATCACGAGCTGCTTGCGCGCCCGGGTAATCGCGACGTACGCGAGCCGGCGTTCTTCTTCGAGCTCGTCGCTCTCGCCGGGGTCGACGCCTTTGTACGGGAACATCTCTTCTTCCATTCCCGTCAGGAGCACGCGCTCGAACTCCAGCCCCTTGGCACTGTGCACCGTCATGAGGACGACGGACCCCCCCTCCTCCATGCCGTCGATGTCGCTCGCGAGCGTCACGCGCTCGAGAAACCCGACCAGACTCGCCTTCTCGCCCGCAGCCTCCGCCTCCGCTTCGTAGTCCTTCATCGATCCCACGAGCTCGCGCAGATTCTCGATCCGCGCGTCCGCCTCCGCGTCGTCCTCGCTTTCGAGAGCCCGCACGTAGCCGGTATCGGTGAGCACGTGCTCGAGGAGCTCGCTCGGAGGCAGCTGTTCGGCGGCTGCACCGAGTCGGCCCAGGAGGTCGCGAAAACCAAGGAGCTTCTTTCTCGCAGCGGCGCCGAGGTCGGCGATGAAGTCCAGGCGCGCGAGAGCCTCCAGGACCGTCACATCATTCGACGTGGCCCAGGACGCAAGCCGGTCGATCGTCGTTGCGCCGATGCCGCGTGCCGGCACGTTGATCACGCGCAAGAGATCCACGTCGCTCCGCGGGTTGACGAGGATGCGCAGATACGCGAGTGCGTCCTTGATCTCCGCCCGCTCGTAGAACCTCGTGCCTCCGACGATTTGATAGGGAATGTTCGCCGCGCGCATCGCCTCCTCGAGGACGCGCGATTGAGCATGAACTCGGTAAAAAACGGCGATCTCCCGCGCGTCCGTGCCTTCGGCGCGCGCGCGGGAAATCGCTTCGACGACAAGGGCCGCCTCGTCCCGCTCGTCGCGCGCGGCCACGACGCGAATCGGTTCGCCCTCGGCGTTGCCGGTCCACAGTTCTTTCGGTTCGCGCTCGGTCGACCGCGCGATGACGGCGAGCGCCGCCGAGACGATCCGCCCGGTCGAGCGGTAGTTCTGTTCCAGCTTGACGATCGTCGCTCCCGGATAGTCCCGCCGAAAGCCTCGGATGTTGCGCACGTCGGCGCCGCGCCAGCGGTAAATGCTCTGGTCGTCGTCGCCGACGACGCAAAGGTTCGAGTGGTCTCGGGCAAGCTCACGCAAGAAGCGGTATTGCGTCGCGTTGGTGTCCTGAAACTCATCGACGAGGACGTAGTCGTAGCGGCGGCGAATGCGGTCGCCCTCAGGCGTGCCGAACAAGCGGGTGACAAGGAGGATGAGGTCTTCGAAGTCGACGGCGTTCGCGGCGCGGAGCCGCTCTTCGTAGGCGCGAAAGATTCTCAGCGCGATGTCGTCGACGTACGAGGCGCTCGCGGCCTCGTCCGGACCGCGCCCTTCTTGCTTGTGCTTGTGGATGTGCGAAAGGACCGCGCGAGGTGGATACCGCCGATCATCGAGATCGAGATCTTTGAGCACGCGCGAGACGACCGCCCTCTGATCGTTCGTGTCGTAGATGACGAAGTTCGGCTGCACCCCGACGGCTGCTCCGTGCGCGCGCAGGAGCTTGGCGCAGATTGCGTGGAAGGTTCCGACCCAGAGAGCCCGCGCCACGTCCGCCCCGCAGAGCGACTGGAGTCTCGAGCGCATTTCGCCCGCCGCTTTGTTCGTAAACGTCACGGCGAGAATCCGCCAGGGAGGAACCCTCGCGCAGGCGACCAGGTTCGCGACACGGTAGGTGATGACCCGCGTCTTGCCGCTGCCCGCGCCCGCGAACACGAGCAGCGGGCCGCGGACGTGGGCGACGGCCGCCGCCTGAGGCTCGTTCAGATCGTCGGACATCCGACGTGCAACTTAGTACAGGGCCCCCTGAATGGTGCCCGGCTTCGTAGGGGCTTTACTTGGGCTTCCGTCCCGGGCGAGTCAGGGTTCCGTTTCAGCGCCTGTAGTCGTCCGATCCGAAGCGCACGTCGTCGAGCCCGCGCGACTGCATCCCGGCACGCAGGGCGTCGACGACGATCCAGAGCACGTCGAAGCGCGTGGTCGGCATGTAGTACTCGTCTTCGGCCGCTTGCGGAAGAGCCTCGAGCCTGGCCTCGACCGCCTCTTTCTCGGCCGGGTCGAGGTCGAGGTGCGCGTGCCACCCTTCCGCCGGCTCGAGGAGCAACGCTTCGCGCGCCACGCCGATCGGGTTGAATGCGCAATACACGGTCGACAGGCAGAGCCGCCACCCAGAGACCTCGCCGTCGGCAACCCAATTCGCTCCAAACTGCCGCCGAACGACCTCGCCGAGGTAAGCACCCGCAGCCGATTGCACCACCTCGACAGCCTCAGCCCGAACCCTCAACTCGGCGCGGGCATCGCGCAGCCATTGATCGAGTAGACTCAACGTATCGGGCGTGTAGTCGAGCATCGTGCCGTACCGGGCCGCCACGAAGCGCACGCAGGCCTTCGCAAACTCATCCACCGCGGGCGGGGCCGGCTCGGGGATCTCCCGCTCGGGCTCGAGATCGACCTCCTCCGCCGGGTCGGCCACGCCGCCCTCTGCAGGCTGCGCAGCGCCTGAAACGTCGTCGGTGCCTTTTGTCTGATCGCGGATCATGGAGTTGGCCGTATGCTTGATGAGGGTGCGTTGCAAGGTTGCAACCCCACGCCCCCGGATTGTCCATGCGATTGGGTATCTTTAGCGACATTCATGCGAACCTCGAGGCGCTGTCGGCCGTTCTCGAGGCGTATCGTTCAGAGAACATCGACGTTTACTACTGCCTGGGCGATACGGTCGGCTACGGTGGCTCGCCGAACGAGTGCGCGGACCTCGTACGTGAAACCGCGAAGAAGACCATCCTCGGAAACCACGACGCCGCCGTCAGCAGCAGGATGGATTACTCGTACTATTACGAGGCGGCCAGGCACGCCCTCGACGCCCACGCGGCCGTGCTTTCCGAGCCGAATATGGCTTGGCTCAAGGCCTTGCCGTATCAGGAGAAGCTGGACGACTCCAACGTCCTCTTGTGCCACGGCTCGCCCGTCCGGCTCGAAGAGTTCGAGTATATCTTCGCGCCCGAACAGGCGCGTGAGTGCCTCGCGATCTGGGACAAGATCGGCCACATAACGCTGATCGGGCACTCGCATCTCTGCAAGGTATTCGCTCTCGGTCGGGGCAACGTCGAGGAGCTGGCTCCAGTCGATTTCGACCTCGAGGAGGACAAGAAATACATCGTCAGCGTCGGCTCGGTGGGTCAGCCGCGGGACTTCGACAACCGCGCGAGTTACACCGTTTACGACACCACGAAGAAGCGCTTCGAGTTCAAGCGCGTCGAGTACGATATCGAGCTTGCCGCCGACAAAGTCCTTCGCGCGCGGCTCGAGCGCAACTTCGCGCACCGCCTCTTCATCGGGGTCTAGAGCACCGAACAGTTCGGCTTACCGAGGATTTGCTGCGAGTTTCGAGCGGCGCGAGGCGCGACGACGAGAACTACTGGAGTGAGACGACGCGAGAAACGGCTCAGACGTTTAGTTTAGGGCCGAGTTGCGCGTGCCGAAGGTGAGCTCCCAGTTTTCGCGGTATTCGCGCGTGGCGACCTGCGCGGGCCCGTGCTGCGGCGGCGTTGGGGAATTGCTGTTCGACCCATTTCCAGCGGGCACCGCGCACTCGACGCGAACGTCGAAGAGTCCCGGTGCGTCCGTCCGGCGTTCCAGGCGGACGACCTCGGCACCCGCGACGAGCGGGCGTCCCTCGCGCATGGGCCGCACTTCACCGGTATCGATTCGCCCAGGGCGAGCGCGGAGCACGCGGGCACCTTGGCCGTCGTCCGTAGGGCCGTGCATGAGCACGACGTCGAAAGCGTCGCCGTTCTTCTGTTGCGGGCCGTCCGCTGACATTCCTGGAGAAAGCTTAGCGCATTCTTCGGGCCGGCGCCGAGTCGCCCTGCCGCTCGCGAAGGACGGAAATGCGAAGCCAGAGAGGTCGGAAACGGGTTGCGAAGGCCGGGCTTGTACGCTGAACAAGCACGCAGTATCTTTCAAGACATGGACGACCCGAAAAACAAGGCCAGGGCTATCGATCTAGCGGTCGCGACCATCGAGAAGGAGTACGGAAAAGGCTCCATCATGCGCCTCAAGGAAGGGGCGAACATCGGCGAGGGCGTGCAGGTCGTCTCGACAGGGAGCATCGGCCTCGACATCGCGCTCGGCGTCGGCGGTTACCCGCGCGGTCGCATCATCGAAATCTACGGCCCGGAGTCCAGCGGTAAGACGACGCTTTCGCTTCATGCGATCGCGCAGGTCCAAAAAGCGGGCGGAGTCGCGGCCTTCATCGACGCGGAACATGCGCTCGACCCCACGTACGCCCGAAAGCTGGGCGTGAAGACGGACGAGCTCCTTGTATCGCAGCCAGACTACGGCGAGCAGGCGCTCGAAATCGCCGACATGCTCGTCCGCTCGGGCGCGGTCGAGCTGGTCGTCGTCGATTCTGTTGCCGCTCTCGTACCGAAGGCCGAAATCGAAGGCGACATGGGCGACAGCCACGTCGGTTTGCAGGCGCGCCTCATGAGCCAAGCGCTTCGAAAGCTCACGGCCACCGTTTCACGAAGCAACTGCCTGCTCGTCTTCATCAACCAAATGCGCATGAAGATTGGGGTGATGTTCGGTAGCCCCGAAACGACGACTGGCGGCAATGCGCTCAAGTTCTATGCGAGCGTCCGCCTCGATATCCGACGCATCGGCGCGATAAAAGAGGGCGCCGTGGCGGGGGGCAAAGACCCCGCGGTGGTCGGCAATCGAACGCGCGTGAAAGTCGTTAAAAATAAGCTTGCACCGCCGTTTCGCGAGGTGGAGTTCGACATTTTGTACGGGCAAGGAATCTCGCGGTCGGGCGATATCGTCGACCTCGCATCCGAAGCTGGCATCATCGACAAGAGCGGGGCCTGGTTCTCGTTCGGGGGCGAACGTATCGGGCAGGGGCGCGAGAACGCAAAGACGTACCTCGAGCAGCATCCGGACATAATGGACAAGGTCGAGGCGTTGGTTCTCACGAAGGCCGGCATCAAACGCACTCTGACAGGGGGAGCAACAGCCAGCGCTCAATCGAACGGCGCTCCCCCGAGCGAGGAGAAGAAGAAGTCGGCTCAATCCAAGCCCGCGAATTAGGTCGGAAGCGACAGCGGGGGCTTCGACCACGGCTCATGCGGGGTTTCGTGTAAAGGCACGCGCGCACGAATGGGCGGTAGAAGGTGCACATGAAGCTCTACCTCATGCGTCATGGTCCGGCCGAAGAAGAGGCGGACAGCGGCGTGGACACCGACCGAGCTCTGACGGCCGCGGGGCGAACGTGCGTGCAGAGCGTCGCGCGTGTGCTGCGTGAGGCGGGCGAGCAGCCGCGGGACGTACGAACAAGCTCCTTGGTTCGAGCGGTGCAAACGGCTGAAATCGTGGCGATCTCCACGAACCTCGACGAGCAACACGGGACCGTCCGGGTCCAAAGCGAACTCGCTCCAGGGGGAGCCGCGGCCCAACTCGCTCGACGGCTCGCCTCGGAAGGGCGCAAGCGCGTCATGCTGGTCGGTCACGAGCCCGACCTGTCGGACCTGGTCTCGGTACTGTGTGGCTCCTCCTTCGGGCGTCCGTTCGAGAAATCCATGGTGGTTGGGCTCCACCTGGCAGCGGATGGAGGTCACACCGGTATCCGTTTCGTGCTTTCTCCGAAGACGCTTCGAGTCGAGCTGGCAGGGTAGGCGGCCCCGGCAAGAGAGATCCGGCCCGGTCGCCAGACGCTGGCCCCTTCGTCAAGCGTTTTCAACCATCCATCCGGAAGAGCTCGCGCGGCGTGCAGGGGACCGCTTTGGGGGCGCCACCCCTCTCACTCAAGCTCCCATAATAAAACAAGAAATGGCTGTTCCTTGACACACCAACCCCCGTCCTCTAACCCGCTCGCTTGGAGGCCAAGGATGGGCAGTCGAAGCGTCGTGCCCCTTCTTTATGCGAGCCGCGCTGGCGCCACGCGCATGGCTCGCGGCCGGCCAGTCTCAATGTCTCGCCAACAGGTCGCCGCGGCCATTCGCATCCCGGAGCGCGTGGGAGCTCAGCTCCGGCTGGTGTTCCCCTCCGCCGCACCGCGTCTCTTCGTTCACGAAGGGGCCAGGCAGGCTTTGGAACGCAAGCTTCGCGGGGCCTTTCCTGGACCGGTGATCCTCTCAATCACCGACAACCGTCACTCCATCATTACGCACCGCGTCCAGCGGGGGGTCCTGAACGCTCGGGTGCATCACATGTTTCTGGACGCTCCCGCAAACGTCATGGATTCGCTCGTCCGCTACGTAACGAGAGGCGACCGCGACGCGAGCGCGACTTTGGGCGACTTCATCGATTCGAACGGCTTTCGCCTGGCCCGACGCAAACGCAATGCGCCCCTTGTCACCAAGGGCCGGCACCACGACCTGCTCTCTCTGCGCGATGACCTAAACGCGCGTTACTTCAACGGATCCGTCAACGCGCTCATCACCTGGGGCAAGCGCCCGACGACGAAGGCCCCCGTTCGCAAGACGATCAAGCTAGGGAGCTATAGCCCGGTCGACCGGCTGATTCGCGTTCATCCCTCGCTCGACCGAACTTGGGTGCCGCGTTACTTCGTAGCCTACATCGTTTACCACGAGATGCTCCACCACGTGATCCCGGGAAGCCGTGGGCTCGGCCGCGTCAATCTGCACCCGCCCGAATTCAAGGATCGAGAGCCCCAATTCCGACACTTCGACCGCGCAATCGAATGGGAGAAGCGTCACGTCAGCCGTCTTCTGCGCTCATGACGGGACGGTTCGTGCCCCGGCGATTGTTGCCGCGTTCGTGAGCGCAAGCGTCGTTTCTCAGGGGGTCGTGCGTGAGGGCTAGCGCGCGGGCCGCGATATTCGTCGCGTCGCTGGCTGCGTGCGTGCACGCAGTGCACCCACCGCTGAGTGCGTCGGCTCCGTCCGCGCCGAAGCCGAAAGCGCGCGCGTCCACGGCGGCCTCGCAACAGACTGACGTGCGCGGCCCCGCGCCGTCTCACTATCTCGGTGCGATTTCGCGCAAGTCCATCGGGCCCTTCGCGGCGTTCGGGAACGACGGCGGCCTCGCCGGCTGGATCGTGGCTGCGGACGGGGGAGGCCCCGCCAACCTCATTGTCGTTCCGTTCGGCGCCGACGGAGCGCCGCTGCGCGATGCGCGCGTGGCGGCCAGCGTCCCCCGAGAAGCAACCTCCCTCCTCGTGCGCCCTGCGGAGAGGCCCGGGGGCGGATGGTTGCTCGTTTGGAGCGCCATCCTCGACCGCGGCGAGGCGGTCACGCTGCTCGCGCTTTCTCCGGACGGCACCGCGCGCGGCGTTCCCGCCGACCTGATTCGCACGAGCGACCACGTTACCTGGACGGACATCGTGCCGACGGAAGGCGGTGCGCTCTGTCTGTGGGCGGAGGAAACCGCTGCGGCCGACGCGAACATCCTTGCCGTCGCGGTGGACGCGGGCGGAACGGCGCGCGGGGTGCCCGCCCGGGTGGCTCGCGGCGTAGAACGCTGGGCTGCAGTACGTGCTGGAAACGGCGTGGGCCTGGCGCTCGTCGTGCGGGACAAGGGCTCCGCCGGGCGCGTGTCGTGGTTGCAGCTCGACCCGAACGGCGGCGCCCGAGCGGCGCCCATTGCGGTCGGCAACGACCCGACCGTGAGCGGTGACATCGACGTCGTCGCCTTTCGCGACGGCTGGCTGCTCGCGTGGACGGATCGCACCGGCGAAGACCCTCAGGTGACGCTCGCGACCGTCGACTCCACCGGGCACGTTCTAGGCCCGATGCACGCCATGAATGCCGTGGGCGGGTCGTCGCTGGTGGCCCTCGCTACGGGCGCCACGAGCACGGCGCTCGCTTGGGAGTCGCCGCACGGGCACGCCCGTCCGTCGAATCTTCTCCATCTCGCGAGCATCTCCGGCACAGCGGGGCTTGCGGCGCAACCGGTCACGTCGTTCGAAGTCGAAGCCCGGTCGCCGATCGAGCTCGTGGCGACTCGCGATGGGTTTGCATTACTGACCACTCCCGTTCCCGCGTGTCGCGCGTCGGACTCCATGCCGTCCAGCCCGGCCGGGAACTGCGTCCCAGTTCCGATGTTCCTCCGTTACGACGGGCGGCTGACTGCCGTCCAAGCGGAGCCTCTCATCGTCGGTGTCGGCCGCGACCGCGACCACGCGCCGGCGTCGCTCGGCTGGGGTCTGGCCTGCATGGGCAACCGATGCATCTCCCTGGCTTCGACTGCGGAGGCGCCCGCACCGGTCTTTGCCGTCGATCTCGCCCGGCGAGAGTCTCCGTTCGAAGCACCGGCCGTATCCGCTACCCCCGCAGGCGCTGTCGCCCGGGTGCAGGGTATCGTCACGCTCGAGTCGGGCGAACCTTACATCGACGTCGCAGCCGCGCAGGTCGGCGACACGACGCTGCTCGCGACCATGACCACGGAGGCCACGAGTGCCGCCGAACGCTCGGCCGGTCGGGACCAGACGGTTCGGGTGCGTGCCTTCGGCGGAGAGGGTAAGGCTCTCGACGCGGGAAACACGGTGACGTCGCGCGCGCTCGCCGTGGGTCGCGTCGCCATCGCCTCGGCGGCCAAGCCGGAAGATGGAGCAGCGACCGCGTGGGTCGCGCACCACGACTCAGGCGCGCAGGTCCACGTAGAGCGCCTCGACGCGCACGGCCACCGGATTAAGGAGGTGCAGCTGACGACGGCCACGGGCGACGCAAACAGCGTCGCCATCGCGCGGGCCGGTGACGGATGGCTGGTCGCGTGGGTCGACTGGCGCGACGGCAACGGCGAAGTGTACGCCGCGAAGATCGACCGCAACCTGAATCGCGTCTCTCCCGATCAGCGTATCACCCGAGCGCAAGGAGACGCGGCCGACGTGTCGCTCGCCGTGAGCGGCGATGCAGTTTGGATCGCGTGGAGCGATCCACGAGAGAGCCCCCGCGAAGGCCTCGGGGACGTGTACGTCACGCTTCTGCGGACGCGAGACGCGAAGCGCGCCTCCGACGAGACCCGCGTTCTCGCCACCGCCGCGCACTCCCGATCCCCCGAAGTCGTGGTCGTCGACGACGGCGCCCTCGTCGCGTGGATCGAAGACTCTCCGAGCGGCCTCGACTCCCCGGGTGCGGCCATGGTCGCGAAGCTCGGGCCTGGCGGTCTTGTGGTGGGGGCCCCGAGAGCACTGGTTCTGGGAGGCGACGGGCGTCCGACGGCGATTGTCGTCGCTCCCTCATCCGGCGGCGCGCAGGCTATCGTCGCGCGCTCCGGTCGAGATTCGGTCACGCTCGATGCGCTCGAGATCTCTGCCGACGGCTCGGGCGGGCCGGCGTGGCCCGTCGTCGATCTGGACGCGCCCGCTCCGTTCGACGTCGCCATGGCCCTCGCCGCGGGCGCGCTCTTTTACGACGACGCCGGCGGCGCCGGCGGACATCGCCGCGTTCGGCGCGTGACGATCGCTTGGAACGCCTCAGCCTCATCGCCCCATGCGGCCTCGCCCGCGCTTGAGCCGAGTCCGGAGCAACCTCCGGTTCCGGCCGGCCGATAGGGACAAAAAAGGTCGGCATCGCTATCGCGGTAGCCGGAATCGACGACCGCTCCTACGCTGCTTCCGGAGGCCGTCATGGGAATCGATCAGATCGGCAAGAAAGGTCCTCCCATTCAACCGCCGGCGGACCCGATCGGACGTGCTTCGGTCGCGGAAACGGAGCGGTCGTTCGGACCGTCGGCCAGCCGCACTTCCACCTCGGCGGCCCAGGTCGCCGAGGTCGAGGCCCCTCGCACGGCGCTGGAGCGGCTGCGCGCGGGCGAGGTCGATGCAAAGGGATACGTCGACCTAAAGGTGCAAGAGGCCACGGCCCACCTTGGACATGTGCCCGCGCGACAGCTCCAGTCGATCCGAGAAGCCTTGCACGATCGAATGGCGAGCGACCCGACTCTCGTCGAGCTCGTCGGCAAGGCAACCGGTCACACCCCGGAGCCACCCGGTGGGGACGACTGACCCGTCGTTCCGAGGGTCAGCGGGGGACTCGCGCCCGACTCGCGTCCAAGAGCCGACGCTGCCTGGGCGCCGCGCCTGGCTGCTCGGAGCCGCGGCGGCGATCGCGTGTTCGCGGAGTGAACGCGCGGCCGGTGGCGGGTCCCAACCCGGGGTCGCATCCCCGAACGCCCGGCTGCTCGATTGGGATATGGGCCAGCAGCCGTGGGGACGGGCGCGAGCCGCGATTGTGGTTCCCACTTGGGGCGGTCCCGAGACGCACTATCCCGTCCTCGTTGCGCTGCACGGGCGCGGCGAGGCGCTAAAGCCCCCCGCCGAGGGGATCATGGGTTGGCCGCGCGACTACGCGATGGTCCACGCGATCGATCGCCTGCGCGCGCCGCCGCTTCGGGACACCGACTACCTCGGTTTGGTCGATCCGGCGCGCATGCTCCAGGCCAACGCTTCCCTCGCGGCCCGTCCCTTCGGGGGCCTCATCGTTGCCTGCCCTTGGCTTCCGGACTTCCACCCCCCGGGCACGGCAGACGTCACGGCGTACAGCCGCTTCGTGCTCGAGGAGTTGCTTCCGCGGGTTCGCCGGGAAACACCCGCGGTCGGAAGGCCCGAGGCGACTGGTATCGACGGAGTCTCGCTGGGCGGCATCATCGCCCTCCGCATCGGCCTCACGTCGCCCGACGCGTTCGGTGCGGTCGGAGGCATTCAGCCGGCGATCCTCGAAGGGCAGAATGCGGAGTGGACCGCGCTCGCCCAGGCCGCCAGAGCGCGCCGGACAGCCATTAGGCTGCGCCTCCTGACGAGCCACGACGACTACTTTCACGACGCGATTGCCAGCCTTTCGCAGGCGTGGCGACTCGGCGGGATCGGCCATGATTTCGCGGATGTACCTGGACCACACGACTACGTCTTCAATCGGGGACCCGGCTCAATCGAGCTTCTCTTCTGGCACGATCGGGCTCTTTCCCGAAGCTGATTGATGGAAAAATCAAGCCTAAGCAGAATCAACTGCTACGATACTGTCAATGAGGCGATTTGCGGTGCTCCTCGCCCTGCCCGCGGCGCTCTACGCTTGCGCTGAGCAAATTCCCGATCACATCGAGCTCCAGCCGCCCGGAGAGAACGTCGAGTTCGCCGCCGAGCCGCCGAGCGCGAGCGCTTTCCAGCTCGTGGGGCAGGTGACCGCCCAAGCCGCCGCGAAGGACCCGGACCTCGCCCAGCAGGCTGCGCGCAACGATCTTCGCAACAAGGCCGCCGCGCTGGGCGCATCGCTCGTGACCATCGACGAAGACTTGGGTGAGCCGCTTCTCCTTCAGGAGAAGACCCGGGTGAGGCTGGTCGGGCGCGCTTACAAATCCGTCGACTGACGGGGCCGCGGGCGGAAACAGGCACGGGCATAGCGATCGAAAAATCGCTCCCCTTGTCGGCTTGGTCCCCCACTACCATCCCGGCCATGTCCGCGTGGCTGGTGCCGCTCGAAGTGCTCGCCCAGCGCCGCGGCGGCGACGATCCGCGCATCGTCGGCGGCAAGGCCGCGCGGCTCGCCTGGCTCGTACGCAATCGCTTCGACGTTCCCGATGCGGTCGTGCTGCCCGCGGACGCGTTCGTCCAGGCGATTCGCGATCTTCCGCCCGGCTGTGAGCCCCGCTCCCTCTTGCGCGCGGCTGCCGGGCGCGCGGGGGGAGCCCGCGCGGCCGAAGCACGCAAGCAGATAGAAACGGCGCCCCTGCCCAAAGGGCTCGAGCAGGAGCTCCACGCCCTCTGGCACGAAGTGGGCTCGCGGTGTCCTTGGGGATTCGCCGTGCGATCGAGCGCGACGTGCGAAGACGGCGCGCTGGTGTCGATGGCGGGGCTGGCCGACAGCATCCTGGGCGTTCGGGGCGGTGAAGCCCTCGCGCGCGCCGTTCGACAGGTCTGGGCGTCTCTCGCGAGCGGCCGGGCGCTGGCGTACCTCGCCGCCCACGGCGTTCGGGACGTCGGGATGGCGGTCATCCTCCAGCGGGTCGTCGAAGCCCGGGCGGCAGGGGTGATGTTCACGCGCGCCCCCGACGGCCGGGCGCGGGGCGCCCCCGACGAGAGGATCGTCAATGTGGGGTTCGGCTTGGGAGCCCCGGTCGTCAACGGCGTGACCGCTCCCGACGTGCTCCGAATCGACGCGCGCGGCAGACTCGTCGGGTCGATCATCGCCCACAAACCGCGCTCGACGATCGTCGGAAGCGGCGGCGTCACCGAGGTCGGCGTCGAGGACCCGGACCGGCCCGCGCTCTCTCGGGAACGGATCGGCGACCTCGCCGAGATCGCCGCTCGTCTAGAGAAGCTCGAGGCGGTCGCCTGGGACGTCGAGTTCGCGTGTGACGCCGAGCGCACGTGGATCGTCCAGGCGAGGCCCGCGACCGGGCGCGGCTTTCCCGACGGCGGCGACGCCGACACCGTGTGGAGCAGCGTCAACGTCGGCGAAGCGCTCCCCGGGGTCGCAACGCCGTTCACCTGGTCGGTGGCTGGCGCCTTCAGTGAGGCCGGGTTCCGTCGAGCGTTCGCCGCCCTGGGCTGCCGCGTGCCGAAGCACGCCCGGATCGTCGGCAACGTGCACGGACGCTTTTATCTCAACCTGACGCAGTTCATGCGCATCGCGGCGCAAGTACCCTTTCTCGATCCGCGTACCCTGGTGGAGCTCGCCGGGGGATGGGGCGGCGACGAGCTCGCGACGCAGGTCGAAGACGTGAGCCGCCGTGGGTTCTACGTACGTCTGCCCATGACCGCGTCGCGGCTGCTCCGGGAGCAACTTCGACTCGATGATCACGTCAAGACCTTCGAGGCTTTCGCCGAGAAGCAGTGGCGCGCGCAGAGCGCTCTCGATCTGGCGATCCTGCCGGACGACGGCGTGGCCCGGCGGCTTCGCGATATCCAGGCGCTCCTCGAGCGCGCGGGCACCGTGATGCTGACGTGCGCTTCGAGCGCGCTAGGTTCGCACCTGGCGCTCAAGGCGATGCTCGAGCGAGTGGTGCCGCTGGACGGCGAACGGCTGGCGCAGTCGCTCACGAGCGGGATCCGCGACGTCGAGAGCGCCCGCCCGGCGATCGGAATCATGCACGTAGCGGGGCTGGCGCGGCGGGAGCCGGAGGCGGGCGCGGCGATCGAGCGCGAGTCGACGGTGGGTCTGGACGCGATCCCCGAAGGGCCTACGCGGCGCGCCCTGCAGAGTTTCCTGGAGCTCTACGGCGATCGGGCCGTACGCGAAGCGGAGCTTTCGACCCCGCGCTGGAAGGAGGATCCTCGTCCAGTCCTGCGCATGCTACGCGCCGCCGTTCGTACCGAAGCGCATCGCATGGAAGGTACCATCGCTCGCGCAAAGGCAACCGCCGACGGTGAGATGGCCAGGCTGATGCCGAAGCTCAACATCTTCGAGCAGACGATCCTGCGCCACTTGGTTGCCCGAGCGCAGCGCTCGGCTCGCCTGCGCGAGCGAATGCGCGCGTGGGTGACGCGCGTTCTCGGAATGCTGCGCGAGGCCGCGCTCGACGCCGATCGGCGACTCTTGCGGCGGGACGCTGAGCTCGACGCCGACTGGCTCGGGGTCGTCGAATCGGGCGAAGCGCTCGCGAGCGTCCGCGGCGTCTTCTTTCTGACCATCGACGAAGTGGTCGGGGCGCTGCGCGAACCGCACATCGAGCTGGCTGCCCTCGTGCGCTCGCGACGCGCCGAACTAGCGCGCGATCGGGCGCGGCCCGATCCACCTGCGACGTTCGTCGGGTCGCCTCCACCCCTGGTACTCCCCCCATGGGGAGGGGAAGTAATGCGAGGCCTGCCGGCCAGCGCCGGCGTCGTGGAAGGGCGGGCGCGCGTCTTGCTCCGCGAAGACGAAATGGACGCCCTCCAACCAGGGGAAATCCTCGTCGTCCACACGACTGACGTCGGATGGACCCCCCTCTTCCTCGTCGCCGCCGGCGTTGTGACCGAGCTCGGCGGACCGCTGTCGCACGCGGCTGTCGTCGCCCGCGAATTCGGCGTTCCGAGCGTTGTCAACGTGGCGGGCGCTACGCACGCGATTCGAACCGGCGACATGCTGCGCGTCGACGGCGACCGCGGCATGGTCGAACGGCTGCGGCGATAGAGCACCGAACGGTTTGGGGGACGAGGATTTGCGGCGAGTTTCGAGCAGCGCGAGGCGCGACGACGAGGACTACTGGCGGTAGTTTGAGGAGGAGCAACGAAGCGATGCGATGGAAATCGCGGGAAAGCGCCGGAGTCGAACCGTTCGGCGCTCTAGAACGCCGGGGCCCTTGGCCTCTCGATGGCGCGGCGCCGGCGTCGGTAGGAGGACCCCACGTCAGGCTACCGCCGGCGCGCCAGCGCGTGTATCTGGAATTCCCATGAGCCGCATCCATCGCTCGCTTCCTCCCAAAGGGACATCCATCGGCATCGCGTTTTCGGGAGGGCTCGACACGCGGACCGCCGTCGCGTGGATGTCGCGCCATGGCCTCGACGTCTACGCGTACACGGCGGACCTCGCGCAACCGGACGAAACCAACGTCGCCGACATTCCCCCCATTGCGACGCGCCACGGCGCCAAGTTCGCGCGCCTGGTCGACTGCCGCGACGCGCTCGTCCACGAGGGAGTCGTCGCGGTGAAGTGCGGCGCCTTTCATCTTTCGACCGCGGGCAAGAAGTACTTCAACACGACCCCGCTCGGCCGCGCGGTCACCACGACCGCGATCATCCGCGCGATGCGCGAAGACCACGTGAACATCTTCTCCGACGGCAGCACGCACAAGGGAAACGACATCCAGCGGTTCTTCCGATACGGAGTGCTCGTGAACCCCACGCTTGCCATCTACAAACCGTGGCTCGACCCTGCGTTCATCGACGCGTTCGGCGGGCGCAAAGAGATGAGCGAGTACCTCGCGTCGATCGGTTTGCCCTACACGATGGCCACCGAGAAGGCCTACTCGACCGACGCGAACGTTCTCGGCGCGACCCACGAAGCCAAAGACCTCGAGCGGCTCGATCGCGACATGCGGATCGTCGCGCCCATCATGGGGGTCGCGTCCTGGCGGAGCGGCGCGACGGTGGAGCCGGAGGAAGTGCAGGTCGAGCTCGTGTCCGGCGTTCCGGTCGCGGTGAACGGAAAGCGATACGCGTCGGTCTTCGAGACGTTTCGAGCCCTCAACGCGACCGGCGGACGACACGGTCTCGGAATGAGCGACCAAATTGAAAACCGCGTCATCGACGCGAAGAGCCGGGGCGTCTACGAAGCCCCTGGCATGGCACTCTTGCACATCGCCTACGAGCGACTGCTCAGCGCGGTGCACAACGAGAACACGACCGATCTCTACTTCACGCTCGGCCGGCGCCTCGGTCGGCTGCTCTATGAAGGGCGCTGGTACGACCCCGAAGCGCTCATCCTCAAGGAGGGACTCACGCGTTGGGTGGCGACCGCGGTAACAGGAACCGTAACGCTCGAGCTGCGGCGGGGCGACGACTACACCATCCTCGATACGCGGGCCGTCAGAAGCGCCTACGACCCCGAAAAGCTCTCGATGGAAAAGACGGTGAGCGTCTTCACCCCCGAGGATCGAGTCGGGGCGCTCGAGATGCAAACGCTCGGCGTGACGGACAACCGTGAGCTCTTGCTCCACATGGCGAAGACCCTTGGGCGCGGGAAAGTCGGCGACGTGGGCGAGCTCTTGCTGGGCGAGGGGGACGGGGATCCGTAGTTCGTGCACGTCACTGGGAGACTTACGCCGTGATGACAGTCGCGGTCGCCTGATGCCCCTCTCGGGCGCCACCCCGGTCAGTCTCTCTTCACGAGCGTTCCCACGCCTCGGTCGGTGAAAAGCTCCGCGATCACCGAGTGCGGCGTTCGACCGTCGATGATGTGGACGCTCGCGACGCCTCCCTCGATCGCGCGCATGACGCTCTTGGTCTTGGCCACCATTCCACCCGTAATGGTGCCGTTCGCGATCTTGCGCGCGAGCTCGTGGGCGCCGATCTCGCTGACGAGCTCCCCGTTCTCGAGGATGCCCGGAACGTCGGTCAGGTAGATTAACTTCTCGGCCCGGAGCGCGATCGCGATTTCTGCCGCTGCCGCGTCGGCGTTGATGTTGTACCCCTCGCCGTCTTCGCCGAGCCCGACCGGCGACACGACCGGTACGTACTTCTTCTCGAGCAGCATTTCGAGGAGCTCATGGTTGACGTGCGTGATTTCGCCGACCATTCCGAGATCGCGCCCGCCTTCACCGGCGAGCTTGCGTGCGCGAAGGAGCCCCGCGTCCTTGCCCGACACGCCTACCGCGTACGAGCTCGTCTGATTGAGCAGCGAGACGATCTCGGTGTTGATTTTTCCGGTCAACACCATTTCGACGACTTTCACGTCGTCGCGGCCGGTCACGCGCACCCCGTCGACGAACTCGCTCTTGGCGTGCCCGAGCTTTTCCATCGTGTGCGTGATCTCGGGGCCGCCGCCGTGCACGACGATGGGCAGCAGGCCCGCACTCCGCAAGAGGTTGATGTCGTTGGCGAAGCTCGCCTTGAGTGAGTCTTTCACCATTGCAGCGCCGCCGTACTTCACGACGGCCCGTGTGTTCGTGAAGCGGCTGATGTAACTCAGCGCCTCCACGAGCAGCGCCCGCTTGAATCCAGGGCTGTAGTTCGTGAGTCGGTCGTCGCGCGCGACGGTCCCGTCCGGCGACGAGTGGGTGAGACTCGTGTAGTCCGCGTTTATTTTCACGTAATCGTACGACAGGTCGCAGCCCCACGCCGTCGCCTGCGCGCTTCCCTCGGCGAGGTGCACGTCGATCGTGATCTGCGGTTCGCGCATTTTGCCCCGCAGCACCGTCGCGTCGGCTCCGGTCGGCGCGCCGCCCGAGTAAACGCACGTTCCCTGAACCTTCACCGACGCGAGCGTCGGATCGATGGGCCACTTGCGCGACCCCACGCGCGCGCCGATCGCCACGAGCACGCGCCCCCAGTTCGGATCTGCCCCGAACATCGCGGTCTTGACCAAGTTCGACCCGGCCACGGCGCGCGCGAGCTCGCGGGCCATCTCCACTTTCGGCGCCCCACCCACATTGACCAAGAGAAGTTTCGTCGCCCCATCGCCGTCTTCGGCAACTTGACGCGCGAGCTCGACGCAAACGGCCTCGAGCGTCTCGACTAGGAGCCCGAAATCGGGGGTCCCTTCGTCGACGATAGGGTTGCCGGCGAGGCCATTGGCGAGAGCGAAGATCGCGTCGTTCGTGCTCATGTCGCCGTCGACGTTGATCATGTCGAAGCTCGCCTGCATCGCGTTCGCGAGGGCGCTCTGTAAGGCGCGGGGGGTCACCGCCAAATCGGTCGTCACGAAGGCGAGCACCGTCGCGAGCTCCGGCGCCATCATACCGCTACCTTTCGCAAACGCCGCGATCGACACTTCTTGGCCGCCCACGTAGAGCGTTCGGCTTGCGAGTTTCGTCCGCGTATCGGTGGTCATCACCGCTTCGGCGGCCAGCTCGATCGCCGCGCCCCGGGCCGCCGCGAGCTTGGGCGCCGCAGCGATCAGCTTTTCCATTGGCAGCGGCACACCGATGATGCCGGTGGACGCCGAGAGCACGCTCGAAGGGGCGACCCCGAGCGCGCTGGCGAACGCGGCGCACAGATTGCGTACGTCGCGCGCCCCGTCGGGCCCGACCAGCGCGTTCGCGTTGCCGCTGTTGGCGATGATGGCGTGCACGCCCGAGGCCGGCAAACGCGCCTCCGCGTCACGAACGGGGGCCGCACGCGAGGCGTTGACGGTAAAGCATCCGGCCGCGACGCAGGGCGCTTCGCTGAATACGAGGGCGATGTCTTTGCGCACCGCCTTGATGCCGCAGTTGATCCCTGCGTAACTGAAGCCTCGCGGCGTTTTCACCTCGGTCCTCCCGTCAAGGCGACACGCGCTGAAGGTGCTCGAGCCCCATCGCGTCGTGCCAGCCGTTCATCGCGTTGAGGTTCTGCACGGCCTGACCGGCCGCCCCCTTCAAAAGGTTGTCGATTGCGCCTATCGCGATCACCATCCCCGCGTCGGCGCTCGCCCCGACGTGCGCGAAGTTGGTGCCGACGACACGCTTGAGCCACACCTGCTCCGGGGCCAGCGTCCGCACGAACACCGACTTCGTGTACGCGTCGGCCAGACACTCGCCGACGCGCTTGGCACTCGCTCCTGGAAGCGGCCGCGCGTAGCACGTGGCGAGCAGGCCCCGGTTGATGGGGAGCAAGTGCGCCGTGAACGTGAGCTCGACCCCCGGAGCAATCCGCCGCAGTCCGCGCTCGATCTCGGGCGTGTGCTGGTGAGCGAAAACTTTGTACGCGCGCAGGTCGTCGTGCACCTCGGCGAACGAGTAGGCGTCGCCGCTCTGCTTTCCCGCTCCGGTCACGCCGCTCTTGGCGTCGACGACGATCCCTTTTGGTTCGACGAGCTTCTCGCGAAGGAGCGGCGCGAGAGCGAGCAGCGCGGCCGTCGGATAACAGCCCGGATTGGCGACGATGGCGCCGGCGGGGGCGGGGCCGAACAGCTCGGGAAGTCCGTAATGTGCGCGGTCGAGCCAGCTCGGGGCGGTGTGCTCGAACCCGTACCACCGGGGGTAGGCCTCCGGATCGAGGCGGAACGCGCCGGACAGGTCCACGACCTGCTTGCCAAGCCGGGCGAACTCCGGGACCAGACGCATCGACACGTCCGCGGCGGTGGCCAGAATCACGGCGTCGCACGTCTCCGCACGGTCGAGCGCGCTGGCGTTGGGGACGAAATTTGGACTCACGACGGCGCCATCCGCGCCGGGGAGACCAAGGTGCGCGACGACGCTCTCGCCGGCGAGCTTGTCACTGGTCGCGAATGCGAGCCGGAGTCTCTCGTGCGTGGCCACGAGCCTCGCCGCCACGCCCCCGGAGTAACCGGACGCGCCGACGATGGCGACACGCAACTTGGTCATGGTCGAAGAGCGATCTACCGCAACTTGTCGGGGGATGCAGCGTTTTGGTCCGATCGCGGTCCCCCGCCACTCACCTTTTGGCAGCGCTCGCGCCTGGCGACGGGTGCCCGCCGTTCGAAGCCGCCGGTGCTGCGCCCTCTTGTGCGGCGGGCGGGGACGACCTCGAGTTGAGCGCCCAGGCTAGCCCGCACAGGACAAAGAACACGACGCCGAGAACGGGAAGCCACGCGGGCGTCTTGGGCTCGTCGTCGAGCGGTGATTTGGAGGTAGCGTGCGGGTCGCTCATCGACGTTGGGAGCGTGGTGTCGCCTTTGCGCGAAGAGCTGTCAAGGGTCGGCCCGCATCTTCCGGACCGGCGTTTGCACCCTCCGCGCGCTATGATGCTCCTCGTGAAGCGCTCGCTGCTCCTTTCGGCATCGGTCGCCTTGGCCGGTGCCGCGTTCTCGGCCCCGGCAGCCGCGAATCCCCAGCCGCCGGGAGCCCTCCCCGCCCTTCCAGGCGCCGAGGCGCAGGCCGCAGGCCCAAGCGGCCCGGCGACCACGGGCGCTGCGGGACCCCCGGCACCCCCGGGGGCCGCTCCGGGCTTCGCTTCTCCTCAGCAACTTTATGAGCACGTTCGCCGCAGCGTCGTCGCTCTCGAGCGCAACGGCGTCCCGCTCGCGATTGGAACCGTCCTCGACGGCGATGGACGGATCCTGACGTCGTTGTCCGGGTTGGGCGGGGCCGACAGCGCCGACGTCCGCTATGCCGATGGAACCACCGTTCGCGCCAGAATTGGCAACGGGGACAAGGGCAGCGACCTGGCTCTGCTCGTTCCCCAGTCCAACAAGTGGACCGAAGGGCTGTCGGCGAGCGAGTCCGACCCCGTGGGCGCGCCGCTGCGTGCGATGTTGCCCGCGCACGGGTACCCACGCCTCGGGCCCGCGGAGGCCGGCGTCAAAGGGCACGTCGACGCCCACGCGCGCGATGGGGCCCCCCTCCAATCGATGCTCGACGTCGATGTGAAAGGGCCGCTCGTCGCGGGGGCACCTCTGCTTGACGGCGCGGGGAGCGTCGTGGCGGTCCTCGTGCACGCCTGCAAGGGAGCGGCAGCAAATCCTTCGGACGGGATTCAATGGGCTGCTTGGGGGGCGGCGCAGGAGGCGGCCAAGGCTGCGCCAGCGCCGTGCACGCCGGTGGTGGTGGGTGCGCCAGTATCGGCCATTCGCTCGTTTCTCGCGAAAACCCCCGCGACCGCAGTGCCGCCCGCACCGTGGATCGGCATCCGCGCCGAACCGGTCCAAGACAGCAACATGCGCGGCGTCCGCGTGGTCGCCGTGGCCGCGGCCGGGCCCGCGCAAAAGGCCGGCATCCGGGCGGATGCCGACGTGATCGTAGCTGCGGACGGCCGACCCATCGATTCGCCGGAGGCCCTGTCGGAAGCCATTGGAAAGCATTCCCCCGGTGAAACAGTCAAGCTACTGGTTTTCGGGGATGGTAAGTTCCGAGAGGTCGCTGTCGTTCTGCGGGCCGCGCCGCAGTCCTAACCCCGGTTGTTCACGAGCTTGTCCGACGCGCTTGATCGAAGCCGGCCCCACGGCCGTTGCGATGAACCCTTGCACCGCGAGCGTGTCCTTGCGACGATCCCCCTGCGCCCGGGGCGCCTAAACCCGCACGACCGAGAAAGGTAAGCCGTGGGAGGACCGCTCCGAATCGAAGTGGCCGGCGAGACGAATGTCGGCATGAAGCGCACGCACAACGAAGACAACTTCTCGATCATCGAGGAGAGCGGTCTTTACATGGTCGCAGACGGGATGGGGGGCCACGCGTCCGGAGAGATCGCGAGCAAGATGGCGGTCGATGCACTCCGCGAGTTCTTCGCGGCTACGGCGACGGATCCGGAGCGGACGTGGCCCTACAAGATGGACCGCGCCAAAGGCTACGAAGAGAACCGCCTGATCACGGGCATCAAGCTTGCCAACCTGCGTATTTACGAGAGCGCCCAGCGCGACGCCAGGCAGCGGGGAATGGGCACGACCATCGTCGCCCTCTTCGCCGTGGAAGATGGGGTGTATCTGGCGCACGTCGGCGACTCGCGCGTTTACCGGATGCGCGACGGCCGCCTCGAGCAGCTGACCGAGGACCACTCTCTGCTGAACGACTACATCAAGATGAAGCGGCTGACGCCTGAAGAGATTGCCAACTTCCCGCACAAAAACGTCATTGTCCGGGCCCTCGGAATGAAAGACACCGTCAAAGTGGACACCCGGCTCGAGCAGCCGCGGGCGGGCGACGTCTATCTTCTTTGTTCCGACGGGCTGTCTGGGACTGTGCGCGACGCCGACATGCTTTCGATTCTGCTCGGCCCGAACGACCTGCGAACCGCGGCCTCGCGACTCATCGCGAAGGGCAACGAAAACGGCGGCCCGGACAACATCACGGTGGTACTCGCCCGCTGGGTCCCCGGCTAATCAGAAGGGTAGCGATTTTCGCCGATCCCGGCGCGATGCCGGCGTCTGCTCGCTGCGGCGTACGGTCGTACGCCTCGCTCGCCTCCTTGGCCTCGCTTGGGCTCGGCGAAAATCGCTACCCTTCTGGGCTTCGGTCTTGGGCGACCGGGGGGGGCGCAGAAATGGGGGGCGGGTTCTGGCCTTCGGTTTTGGCGCAACCGGGGGGGCGCAGAGACGGTCGTCTCAGGGGGGCTCTAGGCCTGCGCTGTTCGACTTGCTACGGGAACGGATGGCGGCGGGAACGCCTACGGCGATGCTTCCGGACGGGACGTCGGTCACGACGACGGCGTTGGCGCCGATGGTTGCGCCGTCTCCGATGGTGATCGGACCCAAGATGCGTGCGCCGGCGCCGACGATGACGTCGTTGCCGATGCGCGGATAGCCCTTCCAGTCGATCGTGCCTACGGTGTTGCCACCGAGGAACACGACGCGATCGCCGATGCGGGCGTCGCCGCCGATGACGACACCGACGGTGTGCAAGAAGACGACGCCCTCGCCGAGTTGGACGTCGCTCGCGATCTCGATGCCAAAGAGAGCCGTTTGCACGCGCCGAACCACGCTTCCGAACAAGGGGATGTGCCAGCGCCTCCCTGCCTGACGGAGACGAGAGAGCATCAGCGCCTGCGACCCGTCGTGCGACAGGGTCGTGGCGAGCTCCCGCACGCCGACATTTCCTTTGTTAAACCAGCGCGCAATGGCGACGGAATCGCGAACGATCTCTCGGACGACCCGCATTTCGAACCTATTTCCAGTCTCGACCACGGCCGTCTGTTCGAGCCGGCACGCCGACTTTGAGGCTACGGGATCTCTCCTCTCGAAGCCAACATGCTAAATAGTGGGGCTATATCGCGTGCGCCCATTCTCAGCCGTGATTGACAGCGTGAATACCGGTTGGTATGCGCCGACCAGTCTGGTGGGACCGCTCGCGAGATGTGGGTCGAGGCCACGACGCTCGACGTAGGAATCGAGGGATAGGGAGATGATCCAGGACGCGCGACGGAATCGGACGGGGCCGTTCGGGTTGTCCTCGGTGGCCTTGTTGGTGGGCGGCATGCTCGCCTTTGCCGGCAGCGCGTGTGCGCTGCGCGAAAACACGCACACGGCGGGAAGCGTGACGGACGGGAGCGCCGGCGCCGAGGTTTCGACGAAGGCGGACGGCGCGGCTTCGGACGCCGCCGCTTCTGTCCCCGATGGCGCCCAATCGCCCTCGAACGGTTCGGAAAGCGATGGCGGGGGCGGCAGCGATGGGGCGCTGGCCGACGGGTCCGCCTCCGGTGACGGCGGCGGGGGCTATCCGGCCGACGCTTCGACCGATGCCGGCGAAAACGAATTTTGCCCACCCGAAGCGGGAGCCTCGGCCGGGCCGCCCCCCTCGGTCATCACCTTCGACACGCTGCCGGACGGCACGGCCCTCGGAGGGAGCGAGAGGATCACAAACCAGTATCCCGGTGTCGTGTTTTCATCGGCGAGCTGTGGCGGTCCCATCACGTATTCGGACGGGGAGGAAACCAGTCCGCCCAATTTCCTGGTCGGTTCCCCGCTCGTGAACAACATCGGGATCAGCCCGATCGCGATGGACTTGGCCAGTCCGGTGGCCAAGGTCGGAACGGTTCTCATTGGCGTGGGTGACTCGACGGTGACCGCGACCGCTTACGACGCCACACAATCGGTCGTCGCGACCGTGTCGGTTACGCATCCGGGGACGACCAACGGCATGAACGCGCACGACCCCATTACGCTCGCAGGGCCGGGGATCGTCCGCGTCGTTTACGAGATCACGAAGCGCTGGCCGCCGCCTGACGGCTTGGGGGACGGCTTCGGGATCGACGACGTGACTTTCTAGAGCGCAGAACAGGGTGTCCGGCTCACGGCGAGTGCCGGTATTTCGGATCGGCGCCGGGCCCGTTCAGACTCTCCAGAAACGCAACGAGATCGCTTTGCTCGAGCGCGCTGAGCCCCAGCGCGCCAATCTCTTTGGTGCCCGGATACCCCGCGGTGTTGCCTCCTTGATTGAAGAAGGAAACGACTCCGGCGACCGTCCGGATTTGGCCGGTATGCAGGAACGTCGGTCTGGCGCTCAAACAGCGAAGCGTCGGGGTTCGAAAGGCGCCATCCATGTCCGGACCGACCGAAGGAGGGAGCCTCCCGTCGCTCCCGTCGCTGTAGGGCCCGGCACTGTTCAGCGGGTCCGCGAGCGCGGCCGCCAGGCCAGCCGCTGCTCCCCGGTCGTTCGCATCGGTAAATGCCTGCTGCACGACCTGGGGCTTCAGGCCGACGTTGTGGAACTTCTGATCCGACAAGAACGGGCCGCTGTGGCACCGGACACATCCGGCTCTTCCGACGAAGAGGGCCGCTCCGCGCTGCGCCGCGCGCGATACGACCATCTGCCCGTGCATCCATGCGTCGAAGGAAGCGCTGCCGCAGGTGATTCGCCCCTCGAAGGCCGCGATCGCTTTGCCCATGTTGACGACGACCGCCGTCACCGCTCTCTGTTTGTCGGGCGACAAGCCGTCGAACTCCGCGTGGTCGCCCGGCATCCCGTGAAACGTCCCGTCGCAGACCGGCTGGGGGTCACGCGCGTTCTTTGGCCGGCACCCCGTCGCGGCCGCGCTCAGCTCTGGAAACTGCCGGGGGTCGTCGAGCTGCGGAAGGACGCCAAAGATTGCTTCGTATTCGCGGGCATACCTTCGTCGAATCTGCTGGGCCACGTACAGGCGCGAACTGTTCATTTCGACTACGGACTCGAGCGGTCCGAAAATCTGGTTGTAGAGCGCGTCGCGCCGACCGTCCCACATGAGCAACTTCGCCTGTCCGACGTCGAGGAGCGACGGCGCACGACGCCTGCCCCAGCCTGCCCCGAGCGAAATCTGGCGTTGAAACGACCGCGTGTCGGAAAAGCCGGTGCTCGGCACATGACAGCCGGCGCAGGCCACGCGCCCCGTTTGGCCGACGTTGCCGAGCGATTGCGAGCCCCCGTCGTTGTCGCTGTCGAGGAGGGGGCCGGAAAACGACGGGTCATAGAATAGTCGCTGCCCCAGTGCCGCGGCCGCTGGGTCGCCGGCGAACCGATTCGTCGGATCGGGCGGCGGCGCTGGAAGTGACGCGGGCGAGAGCGCCTGGAGCGCGGCCCATTCTTGGCTCGTCCAGGTGGGCGCCGGATCGATTGCGTTCGTCGGGTCCGCGGGGGATGGCGTCGCCGGCACGGACGAGGGGGCCGACGAGTGGCAGCGGCTCGCGCCCAGCACGAGCACGAACGAGAGGCCTATCAGTAGGGTCCACATGGCAACCGCGCCTCGTTCCACGCGGGAGCCGGAACGCCGCTCTTGAAGCCCAGGTCGTCGAAATGCCGTTTCGTCTCGGTGCACTGATGAAGATGCATGAATACGTAGGGCTTCTTGTCTTGGCAGATCCGCTCGTCGCCGGCTCCCTCATGATACAGCACGTCGCCGAACGTGACCGTGACCGGTCCCGCGAGCGCGAAACCGTTCGGGTATTGCATGCACCCCGCCGGGACTCCGTCGAAGAGCAGGTACGTGCGCCGCGAAGACACGTACACGTCGAACTTCGTCATCCTATCCATCCCCGCGTGCTCGAAGGGCGGCTCGGAGGCCGAGGGCTCCCCGTCGTTGCCCACGTTGTCGTCGTAGTCGATGAAACGATGCTCCGGCGCTTGGTTGTTCACGTTCCAAGGGGCCCCGTTGACGAGACCGTGGATCGCCTGGGCTTCGATGCGCATCGACGGGCCTTGGATGGGTTGGACCAAGAGAGTGTTGTTGTTCGGATTCGAGAGCCCTTCTTGAACCGGCGCCTTCTGATCGGAAATGATCATTTGCGGATATCGACGGCCGGTCGAGACGATGTCCACCGACATCGTCACGTGAAGAAACTTGGTCGGATCCGAGTCGATCCTCGCCAATTGGAGCGCGGTGAAGCGCACCTTCCCCGTGACGTCCTGCCCGGTGTCGTCGTAAGCGACCCACATCTGCCCCAGGAACACTCCGTAGGTGAGGACCGGGCTCGTCGTGACGTCCAGCGAATATGCGCTGAAATCGAAGATGGGCGTTGTGGCGCGACAACCGGCCTGCGTGCACTTCGTCGTGAACGCGACCGGTCCGAAGTCCGTGCCGGGGGCGAAGCCCTGGTACCAATCCCACTCACCCGGTTCGTGCGGCCGAGGCGCGACCGTCACGAAAGACCGGGCGATGGCCTTCGGGAACGACTTCGTATCGTGCTGGCCGTTGACGAAGACCTCGCCGGTCGGCGAAGCCGACTGCAAATCCGAGAGGGTAAAGAGCGTTTGGTGTGGAGGGGCCCGGAGGTGTTGCGGCGAAAGGAAGCCCTGATACGGACAGCCCGAACCGAGGGCTTCGACGACCAAGGTCACCGGCTTCGTGATGCCGGACCATTCCAAGTGCCAGAGCGGCCCGGGGCCCTGAAAGGCGGCCCGCGCGAACCGCTCCCTTCCCGCCGCGAGCTCGGTGTGCTGCTGAATCGCCCGATAAAATACCGCCATGAGAGGCTGCGTCCCGCCCGCGTGCGACCGCAGCACTTGAAACTCCGGCGACGGCGCGAGCGTATCTCCTGCGTGAGAACCGCGTTCCTCGTCGGTAAAGTAGTATTGCGCGCGCTGGGTCCAGCCCTGTCCCGCGACGACGCTCGAAACTTGAGAGGAATATACGGTGCGCGTCGCTGGGCTCGCGGCCGACGGAACGTAAAATGCGACGCCATCGTCGCGCCATCCTCCATTCAAGAGATCGCGTCGCTTGGTCGTATCCGTCGTGTAGATCTTCAGCCGCGTCTCGCGCCATCCGACTTCGTCGTCGGTCGGGTGTCCGGCGAGAGCGTAGACAGGCGATCGGTCGCCCGCGGCCGTGACGAAGACGTAGCCCAGCACAGGATTGGCGGGCACTTCCGCGTGCCAGGTCGATTGGCCGGCGATGACCAGGCCATGGTCGCGGACGTTGACGTTGTTTGCCAGATCGAACGTTTGCCTTAGGCCCGCGCAGCGATAAATGGCATTGGCCACCCCAACCGAACCGTCGGCAGCTACCGAGACGTCGCGGTCTGCGGGGAGCGGGTAGACCCGATAGTCGACCGCGCCTTCCACCGGATCGAAGTCGACGCCGGCGGAGTCTTCGCGCTGCGTGGCGACGACGTTCGTGAGCCCTGGCAGCGGCGGGAGCCGGGTCGGCGGAGTCGTGCTTGAATGCGCGACTCCCGGGTCGGCCCCAGACCGCGCACCTTCCGCGGGGCCGGTCGCGCCGTCCGGCGCGCCGCCTCCAGGCGGTTCGCTGCCCCGCTGGCCCTCGTCCGAGGAGACCGCCGAGAACGCGCCCACGTGCGTCCTTGCCGGACACCCGAGGAAAAGGAGCCCGCAAACGCAAAGCGGCATGCTCGGGCGTGCGTTCATGGTTTCCTGTTGTAGCGCGTACGGCGAAGTAGACCGAGGACGCCTCGGCTCTTACTCTTGGATGGTTCGAGCCGAAGTCGGGGCAAGCCCATGAGCAAAGCAATCTCCCTCAGCATCTTGATCGCGATGTTTTGGATCCCGATCGCCTGCGCGGGCGAGCCCCGACAGAAACGCGGGCTGCGGAAGGTGATCACGCGGTTCGCCGTGTATTGCGCGATCTACGTCGTCCTCATTCTATACGTCGCGCCTCGCCTGGGCTGACGGCTCCACGGTCCACGCGCCCACGAGAGCGGGAAGACGGCCCGCCACGGCGAGGCTGACGCCGACCATGACGTTCGTGGTCGCACCGTTGAAACCGAGGTCGCCCCACATCTCCAAGATACACACGACGAGCGCGACTACTCCGACGAGCGCCGCGGTGCGGGGGACGGCGGCGCGAGAGGCGAGATAGGCCCGCATGTGCAAGAACACGGCGACCGGAATGACTTGGAACGTTCCCACGAAGCCGAGCAGGCCGGAGAACGCCAGGACGCCGAGGAAACTGTTGTGCGGCATGTACCGGTATTGCGGGAATCCACCGGCGATGTAGACGGCAACCACCAGCTCGAAATACTCGTGTCCCCAGCCGATCCCCAAGAGCGGGTTCGACTTGAGCGTCTTGGTCAGGTTGTAGTTCTCGATGTCGCGCATCACGCTCGAGGCGTCTTGATGCTCCCCGAACATCGTCGAGATCGACCCCACCGGCTTGAATATCCCGGTGGGCTGCCCCCAACCGATCGCGACGTAGGTGAGTAGAAGGGGAGAGATCGTCAACAGAAACACGTTGATGCGGCGCTTGAATTTGTCTTTCGGAAGAAGAAAATAGATGAGCGCGAGTCCCGCTACCACGGCCAACCACGCGAGGCGCCGATTGTTCAAGTGAATGGCAAGGACGATGGGGATCGCCGCAAGCGAGGCCCATAGCCCGGCGCGCAGCGTCCGCCGGTGCGTCGCGTGGGCGAGGAGAATGATGAGTCCAGTCACGAAAAGGGACGTGTCCTGGTGCTCCGTCAAGGCGATGAGTTCGGCGCCGAGGTGGCGAGCGACCAAAAACCAGAAAAGAAGGAGCACGAACGCGCGATAGAGCGTCGCCAACAAGACGACTTTCCCCAGGCCTTCGATGTGACGGACCGTGCTGCACGTCGCCATGAGCATGTGGGCGACGACCATTCCCATGACGAACTGATGCAACTGAAACATCGTTTGGTACGCGCTTCCCCCCTGGAGCACGACTCCCCAAATCCAGGCTAGAGCGAGCGACGCGAACGCAATCCGAATCGATTTCAAGAGAGGCGCGACGCGGCCTCTCCGAGCGCTCGCCTGTACCAACGCGGCCCCCGTGGTCGCGAACACCATGAGGTCCCACAACGGAAAGTGAATGAGCGGAAGACCCGTGAAAAGCGCATTGCCCACCGTCGTGAGCGGCGTGGACCACTTCCCCTGGAAAATGCTCGGCTGTACCTCGGCCGTGAGCGCCAACCATACGAGAACGAAGGCGAACCGACGCGTCACCCGGCGGAGGATGCCAGAGCGCCCGCGGGGACGGGACGCATTTCTGGGGGCCCGGGGTGGGGGAGGCGCTGTTGCCCGAACGCGCCGCTCCGCTCTCGCGCCGCGAATGACCAGCGCATGGGGAGGTGCGACCATTCACGAGGGTTCGCGATGGCGCGATGGGAAAGAGCGCCCGCCCCCGCGAGGCTGGCGGCGATAGCGCGCTGACGGTAGAGTCCCAAAGCATGGCACTCATGCGCGACCGGGCGGCCATTCGACCGGGTGGCGGTTGATGGCCATCGTTCGGGCTCCGTGCGAAGCGTGCGCGGCGGTTCGAACTGGGCCGAGTCGAGGGAGGTTTGAATCGTGCAGCACCATCCGGCGCTTCCCACCGTTCTGAGCAAAACGGCACCGCCCGCCGGCGAGGCGCGCGAAGTCGCCGCTGCCATCCGCAACGCACTCAAGCTCGGAAGCTCCCTCATCGCCACGTGGTCGGTGGCAATGATCGTCAAGCTCCAGGTCCCCGCCCACCTTGGGCCGGTTCGGCAAGGCCATTTCGGCTTCGCCGAGAGCTTTGCAGCCGTTTTCTTCACGTGCATCGGCCTTGGAATCGATACCTACATCTTGAAAGAGGTGTCGGTCCGGCCCGACCATGCCTCCGACGTCGTCGGCGGCACGTTTGCGCTCCGAGGCTTGATGAGCGCTGCGATTTTGGCCGCGATGACGGCGACCCTCTGGATCACCCATCGTCCCGCCGAGACCGTGCTGACCGCCGGGGTCTTCGGATTCGCTTACCTGGTGATGACCAACAACAACACCCTCGCCGTGGTCCTCCAGGCGGCGGGGCGTGTCGGGTGGGTTGCCGCTTCCAATGTGACGACGAAGATCATTTGGGGGCTGGGACTCCTCCTCGGGCTGCACTTCGACGCTCCTCTTCCGCTGCTCGCCACAGCGTACTTGTCGGCCGAGCTACTCAAGACGGTCTTGCTGGTGCCCGCCGCACGACGAGAGGCCGGGCTGCGCTATCGCGTGGACGCGAGCGCGGTGCGTAAAGCGGTCGTGGCGAGCGTGCCGTATTTCGTCAACGCGCTGGCCCTGGGAGTCCTAGGGAGCTTGGGTCTGTCCGTCTTGGAGTTCGTCGGGCGCGACGAACGCGAAGTCGGGTGGTTCGCGGCCGACCTGAACATGAGCTATCTCTGCATGCTGCTCACGCCGCTGCTCGGGTGGGTCGTCATGCCGATGCTGTCGCGCGCGTATGCGCGGTCCGAGGCGGAAGGCTTCGCCATGCTTCGCCGAATCCTTCAAGGACTCGTCATCGTCGTGGCTCCGCTCACCGTCCTAACGTCGGCCGGCGCAGACGTCCTCGTGCGCCTCGCGTTTCACGACAAGTTCGCGCCGGCGGCCACCGGTCTCTCCATTTTGTCGCTGGTGTTCGTGATGACTTATCTGGACACGATGCTCGCGATTGCCCTAACGATCGTGGGTCGGGGATGGTCCGTGACGCTCATCTCGGTCAGTTCGGTTTTCATCAACGCCATCCTCATGCTCGCGTTCGTTCCGATTGGTCGTCGGCTTCTCGGTACCGGCGGCGAGTGCGCCGGGGCAGCAGCCGCCGTCATCGCCACCGAGGTCTGCGTGCTCATCGGGATGGTGTCCCGGTTCAAGAAGTCGCCACTCGACAAGATTGTCCTTTCCGTACTCATAAAGAGCGTAGTCGTCGGAGCTACGGTCCTGTGGGTGGATCGGCAACTGCGCGGCCTCGGGTCGGTGCGATTGGCTTTGGACGCCGTGCTCTACACAGCGATCGCGCTCGGCTTGCGGGTCGTGACGATCGCCGAGCTTCGGGGCGCGTACCGGCTGGTGCGGTCGCGCGGTGAGGCGCCGCCGCCCGAGCTCAGTGACACGACCGAACGTTGACCGTCGTCGCTCGACCGGAAAGCCGCATGGTCGCCGGTGGGCTCGCGTGATAGTTTCCAGAGCCGTGTTGAACGAAGGCGCACTCCGAGTGAGCGTCGTTCTCGCGACGTACAACCGCCTCGACCTGCTCCAGCGGCTTCTCGGTTGTCTGTCGCGACAAACGCTTCCGCCGGACCAATTCGAAGTGATCGTCGTCGATGACGGCTCCAAGGCGTCCGTCGCCGAGCACATCGACACCGGCCGCTTCCCCTTCCCGCTGACGATCATCACCCAGCCCAACGCCGGACCCGCCGCCGCGCGTCACCGCGGCGCGCTCCAGGCCCGCGCAACCGTCCTCGTGTTCGTCGACGACGACATGGATCTGCCGCCGCGCTTTCTCGAGATCCACCTCGGATATCATGCGACCGGGCGGCCGACCGCCGTCTTCGGGCGCTACCTGTCCGATCCGAAGATCGGGGAAAAATCGATATTCGAGCGATATCACGGACTCAAGTGGGACGAACTCGCGAGCGCGGCCGAACGGGGTGAGCTCGTGGTCGACGGAACCCTCCTGGCGACCGGCAACGCGTCGATGCGGAGAGAAGACTACTTGCGGGCCGGCGGTCTCGATCTGTCGCTTCCGAGAGCCGAAGACATGGCGCTCGGACTCGATCTGGAGGAGCTCGGCGTCCACCTCATTTTTTCGAATGCGGCATACTCCGTTCACCTGTCCGACCATACGCAGCCGGAGAAATGGCGAGGCCGGGCCTTCATCCACGGCAAGCTCGAACCCGGCATCGCGCGCAAGCATCCACGGATGGCCCACGCAGATCCGTGGCGCTTCGCCTTCTCCTTACCCCTCGCCGGACGGGTGTTGTGTCTGCCGGCGATCGTCGCTCCCCGGCTGGGCGAGAAAATCGCCGCGACGACGTTCAAGATTGCCGAAGTCGTCGACAAGCTCGGTTTCGAGCGCCCCGCCCTGCGTGCGACAGGGCTCGTCTTCGGAATGGAGTACTTTCGGGGAATGCGCGAAGAAGCCGGATCGCTTCGCGCGATGGCCGTCGGCTGCGTGAATTTCTTGAAGAAGGCAGCCGCTGCGAAGCGTCCGACGCGAGGGGTGCCCATCTGGCTCGCTCGCCGGTTGGCGGCAAACTCGTCGTCGCGGGACTGAAGCTGCGATTGTTCTTCGGCCGAGTCCTTCCCTTGCGTCGCGGCGGTTTTCTCGTCCCCAAGCAACTACGCGCTCGTCGCGAATAACCCGGGGAAGGAGCCGTCGGCTGCGGCCGTACGACCGTCGAGCGAGGCGTCGATCGCTCCTTTTACGTCGCGGCAGAACTTCTCGAGCGTATGGTGCTTCTCGACGTAGGCGCGCGCCGCACGTCCCATCGTGGCTGCGCGCTCGGGATCGTTCCACAGGGACACAATCGCCGCGCGCAGTGCGTCCGCGTCGCCGACCGGGACGAAGATCCCCGTGACGCCCTCCTGGATGACGTCGACCTGCCCGCGCGTGCGCGAGCAGATGACCGGTTTGCCCATGGCCATGGCCTCGAGGATCACGTTGACTCCGTTGTCGGTGTCCGAACGTTGCAAAGGAACAACCACGAATTTCGAGCGGGCGTACAGTTCGCGCAGCTCGGTAGCAGGTTTGCGGCCGATCGTGACGTTGCTGCTCGCCGCCGCCGAGAAGCCCTGTGCACTCATGCGACGCGCGAAACCGAAGCGGTCGACGCGAACATGATCGGTCGCGATGTGGCAGCGGATGTCGGTGCCGCGCAGCGCATCGAGGAGGGTCGGATAGTCGCGCATCTCTGAGCCGGCGCTCGCGATCCCGTCGACACGGCTCTCCCGCGGACTCCAAAAAAGCTGATCGACGAAATGTCTGATTAGATAAATCTTCTCCGCCGGCAAGCCCAGCTCCTCTATCGCATACCTGCGCTGCACCGAGCTCCAGGTCACGATGGCGTGCAGCCGGCTGCCGAAGGCGCGCAGCGGCGCCCGCATACTCGGCCGCGAGAACCAGTAGAGCATCGCAATGTGCGGTTTTCCTCCTCTCAGGAAGCGATCGAGCGTCATGAGGGTCATCGAGACGCGCTCGCTCCAAGTCACGATCACGTCGTATTCGTCGCGGTGACGATGGACCTCCGCGGCCAGTCGGGCCCATCCAGGGACCAAACGAGGACCAGGCATCGTTGGGAGTGTATCGAGGATAGACTCGTCGAATTTCCGTTCGAAAAGATCGTCGAATAGGTACCCGCGCCGCGCCGTGGCGCCCGTCGGGTCCCGGATACCGGCTGCCTCCGTGCGCCCCTGCACCGCAAGCGCCATTCGTCGCGTCGTCACTGAGTCAACTCCTTATTTATCGGATACACGCGTATGGTGTCAGATGTTCGTTGCTCGCTCAAGTGGCGCCGCGAGTCTACCGTTCGACCGACGGTTGCCCCAGTGCAGCGTCCAATGATTGATGCCATCTCCACGGCGCTGCACTAGACTACGATTCCCCCATGAAGCCGCGTATCGCATTCGTGCTCGAGCAGGGGCTAGGTCATGTCGCTTACGGCATGAGTCTGCGGCGTGCGCTGGCTGCTCGCGACGACATGGAGTGCGTTTGGCTCGAAGTATCCTTCACGAAGGACGGATTGGGGCGCCTGCCCATCCTCGGAGAGAATTACGCCTTCCGGGGGAACGTCCGGACCCGTCAAGCGATCGCGGCCGCGCGCCGCACCGGGCCGCTCGATGCACTCTTCATTCACACCTCGATGGTGGCGATTCTTTCCGCGGACTATATCGCAAGAATACCCACGCTCCTCTCGCTCGACGCAACTCCGCTGAATTACGACGAGCTCGCCGTCTGGTACGGTCACAAAG
>Ga0265325_10000330_pt1 | contig 33410 bp, 38 predicted proteins | sample 41420metaG_FD_202090 | JGI IMG/M metagenome (GOLD analysis project Ga0265325, IMG submission 202090) | Rhizosphere microbial communities from Carex aquatilis grown in University of Washington, Seatle, WA, United States - 4-14-20 metaG | ecosystem: Host-associated > Plants > Roots > Rhizosphere... | reverse complement strand
CTTCCCGTGCTGCACCGCATATAGGCTATGTTGCACCGCAGCAAGGCCGCTGGTCCCCAGAGACGGTGCGCCATGAAACTCACAAGGAGTAACCATAATGGCGAAAGCAAAGACGGCCGGCGAGAAAATCAACGGCACCACGGAAACCATCGAAGCTGCCTTCAAGAACGGCACCGAAGCTCTCAAGACGAACTTCGACAAGGCTGTGAAGGGCTACGATCAAATGCTCGGCTTCAGCAAGGACACGGTCGAAGCCTATGTGAAGGCTGCCAACGTGGCCGGCAAGGGCGCAGAGACCCTCCACAATGAAATCTATGCCTATTCCAAGCAGTCCATCGAAGACTCGATCGCTGCGACAAAAGCCCTGATGGCGTCGAAGTCGGCCCACGAGGCGTTTGAGCTCCAGACCGGTTTCGCGAAGGCCGCTTTTGAAGGCTATGTCAGCCAGCTCACAAAGATGAGCGAATTGCTCACGGCGACGAGCAAGGAAACCTTTGCTCCGATCCAGGGCCGCGTTCAGGCATGGGTCGATGTCGTGCAGAGCGCACGCGCCGCCTAATTCCTTTACGTAAAACTACGGAGAAGGGCTCGGGAAATTCCCGGGCCCTTTTTCTTTTTGATTCGCGGTTTACCCGGTTCGCAGTATCCTAGGCAGGGCTTTGCTTCGGCCCCTTATCGATTAGGATAAGTGTCCCTATATAGGCTTGTGACAGACCACGATGAAAGACGGACGTGACGGAAAAGGCCAGGGCGGCCAGGGAACGCGGGACGGTGACAACGGCACCGGGATCGTCACGAAAACGCGCCCCAAGACCAAGAAGCCGAGCCTCTACAAGGTGCTCATCCTCAACGACGACTACACGCCCATGGAGTTCGTCGTTCACATCCTCGAGAAGGTTTTCAACAAGAGTCGCGAGGCGGCGGTTGAAATCATGCTGCATGTCCACCGTCACGGTGTCGGCATCTGCGGCGTTTTCACCTACGATGTCGCCGAAACGAAAGTTGCGCAGGTCATTGAATTCGCCCGGCGTCACCAGCATCCTCTGCAATGCACGATGGAGAAGGAGTAACGCGTAGATGCCTTCACTCTCGCGAAGTCTGGAACAAGCGTTGCACCGCGCGATCAAGCTCGCGAGTGATCGGCATCACGAATATGCGACTCCGGAGCATCTGCTTCTCGCGCTGATGGACGACACCGATGCGGCGCAGGTCATGAAGGCCTGCAATGTCGACACCGACGCTTTGCGCAAGACCGTACAAAAGTATGTCGACGAAGAGCTGATGACACTGGTGATCGAGGACGGCGAGGACGCCAAGCCGACCACCGGTTTCCAGCGCGTCGTCCAGCGTGCGGTTCTGCACGTTCAGAATTCCGGCCGCGAAGAAGTCACCGGCGCGAATGTGCTCGTTGCCTTGTTTACGGAGCGCGAGAGCCACGCCGTCTATTTCCTGCAAGAGCAGAACATGACGCGTCTCGATGCTGTCTCGTATATGAGCCACGGCATCGCCAAGCGCCCGGGCATGAGCCAGCAAAAGGCCGCCCGCGGTACCGAAGAAGAAGGCGAAGAGGGCGAGCCCAAGAACAAGCAGGGCACCGAAGCGCTCGAAGCCTATTGCGTCAACCTGAACGAGAAGGCCAAGGCCGGCCGCGTCGATCCGCTGATCGGCCGCCTCGCCGAAGTCGACCGAACGATCCAGATTCTCTGCCGCCGCCAGAAGAACAACCCGCTGTTCGTCGGCGACCCCGGCGTCGGCAAGACGGCCATCGCCGAGGGCCTGGCGCGCAAGATCATCAAGAACGAAGTGCCCGAAGTCTTGCGCGGCAGCGTGATCTATTCGCTCGACATGGGTTCGCTCATCGCCGGCACGCGCTATCGCGGCGATTTCGAGGAGCGTCTGAAGTCGGTCGTGAAGGAACTTGAGGGCCTTAAGGGCGCGATTCTCTTCATCGACGAAATCCACACCGTGATTGGCGCCGGCGCGACGTCCGGCGGCGCAATGGACGCGTCGAACCTTCTCAAGCCCGCGCTCCAGGCCGGAACGCTGCGCTGCATCGGCTCGACCACCTACAAGGAATACCGCCAGTATTTCGAAAAGGACCGCGCGCTCGTCCGCCGCTTCCAGAAGATCGACGTCGTCGAGCCGACCTTGCCCGACACGATCAAGATCATGATGGGCATCAAGCCGTACTACGAAGAGTTCCACAAAGTCCGCTACACGACCGACGCCATCAAGGCGGCGGTCGAGCTCTCGGCGAAGTACATTAACGACCGCAAGCTGCCGGACAAGGCGATCGACGTGATCGATGAAGTCGGCGCGTCGCAGATGCTCCTGCCCGAATCACGCCGCAAGAAAGTCATCGGCGTGAAGGAGGTCGAAGACGTCATTGCGACGATGGCGCGCATTCCTCCCAAAACCGTGTCGAAGGACGACACAGCTGCGCTCAAGACGCTTGAAGAGGATCTCAGACAGGCCGTATTCGGTCAGGACAAGGCGCTGCATGCGCTGGCATCCGCGATCAAGCTTGCGCGTGCCGGCCTCCGTGCGCCGGAAAAACCGATCGGTTCGTACCTGTTCTCAGGCCCGACCGGCGTCGGCAAGACCGAAGCCGCCAAGCAGCTTGCCAAGACGCTCGGCGTGGAGCTCCTGCGCTTCGACATGTCGGAATATATGGAACGCCATACGGTGAGCCGCCTGATTGGCGCGCCGCCGGGCTATGTCGGATTCGATCAGGGTGGACTTCTGACGGACGGTGTCGACCAGCATCCGCATTGCGTGCTGTTGCTCGACGAAGTCGAAAAGGCGCATCCGGATCTGTTCAACATCCTTCTGCAGGTCATGGACCACGGCAAACTGACCGACCATAACGGCAAGAAGATCGACTTCCGCAATGTCGTCCTGATCATGACGACCAACGCAGGCGCATCGGACGCGGCGAAGGAGGCCATCGGTTTCGGCCGCGGCAAGCGCGAAGGCGAGGACGAAGAGGCTATCAAGAAGCTCTTCACGCCGGAGTTCCGCAACCGTCTGGACGCGACGATCACCTTCGCGTCGCTCGGCCGCGACACGATCGACCGCGTCGTAGAAAAGTTCGTGCTCGAACTCGAGGCGCAGCTCACCGACCGCGACGTGACGTTCGACCTGACGCCGGAAGCGACGCGCTGGCTGGGCGAGAAAGGCTATGACGACGCGTTCGGCGCAAGGCCGCTTGCGCGCGTCATCCAGGAAAATCTCAAGAAGCCTCTGGCGGACGAGATCCTGTTCGGCAAGCTCAAGGACGGAGGCACCGTGCGTGTGCTGCTCGACCGCGAAAATGACAAGCTCGCATTCGAGTTCGTCGCCAACGCGGATCGCAAGCCAAAGGCATTGCCGCCTCCGCCCAAAAAGAAGCCTAAGGCCGAAGAGAGCGTCTAACCGCGCCACGAGGGTTCAGTCATGGCCGACCATCCGGCGTCGATCGCTGCCGCGCAGAAAGTGCTCGACGACTTTATGACTGCGTTCAACGCGCGCGATATTCCGGCATTCGAGGCGACGTTCAACTTTCCTTCCGTGCGCCTCGCGTCGAACACGCTCGTGGTCCTGAACAAGGGCGACATGAAGCCGGAACGGTTCACGACCGGCGCACTGGCGGAATGGGACCATTCGGCCTGGGAGCGGCGCGCCGTCATCCATTCCGGCGCCGACAAGGTGCACATCGACACCCGGTTCACGCGGTTCCGCAAAGACGGCAGCGTGATCGGCGGGTTCGATTCGATCTATGTGATTACCTGCGAAAACGGTCACTGGGGCGTGAAGGCCCGGTCGTCTTACGCGCCTTAAGGCTTTTCAGCGGTGCCAGCGCATGGCCTCGGCGATTCGCCTGGCGCGGCGATCCTCGCGCGCGTCGCTGATCGCCATGGCGGCGTGGACAAACGCCAGCAGCCACAACAGGAATCCGACATGGAAGAAGATGATCGAGGCCCAAAGCGCGATTGAGAGCACGTAGAGGATCAGGTTGAACAGCGCGGAGATCGGCTTGCCGGCCAGCAGCAGCGCCAAGGGCGAGCAGAAGATCGCAACCAGATAGATCATCCCCGAACTCCTACGTCAGAGCGGCGTGCCGTAGTGCTGCACCGTCGGAAAGGGCTCGTAAAAGCCATGCAGCGCCTCGCGCCAATCCGCATAGCGCGCCGATTGCCGGAACCCCACCGTGTGAGCCTCGACCGTGCTCCACCACACAAGAAGGAGATAGCGGTCCTTCGTCTCGATACAAGGGCGGACCTCCATCTTCTGGAACCCCTCCGTCGCCTCGATCAGGGGCCGGGCCTTTTTCATGGCCAGTTCAAAGGCCTGTGACTGGCCTCTTTTGATGTTCAGGATGGCGTGTTCGAGGATCATAGCGCAGCCCGGATTTTTTCGGCGATCGGCGCCAGTACTTTCGTGTCGGCCATGGCGCGGCCGTGCATTTTCATGTCGAGACCATGGGCACGCGGCAGAATGTGGAAGTGGAGGTGGGGCACGCTCTGACCGGCTTCTGCGCCGTTCAACTGCACCAGCATGATGCCCGGAGCGTCGAAAGCTTTTTTGACGGCGGCCGCGACCTTTTGAGTTGTACGGATCACGGCCGCCGCGCCTTCAGGCGAGACGTCGTGGATCGTGACTGCCGGCTCCTTTGGAATAACGAGTGTGTGACCGTCGGTCGCCGGCATTATGTCGAGGAAGGCGAGGGTGAGGTCGTCTTCATAGATCGCGAACTTCGGTAATTCGCCGCGCAGGATGCGCGCGAAGATGTTGTTGGGATCGTAGGCCATCACTCGTCTTCCTCTGTGACATTTGTTTTCTTGAACGGGCTGCGTTCGGCCAGTTCCTCGATGTGCTCGGCCACCGCTTCGCGTTCGCGGCGAAGATAGTCATTCACGGCACGCCGCAATCCTTCGTGCGCGATATAGTGCGCACTGTAGGTCGGTGTCGGCATGTAGCCGCGCAGCAGCTTGTGAGCACCCTGGGCTCCGGCTTCGACCTTGGCCAGGCCTCGCGCGATCGCAAAGTCGATCGCCTGATAATAGCAAGTCTCGAAGTGCAGGAACGGCACGAACTCCGTGCAGCCCCAGTTGCGGCCGAAAAGGGTGCCCCCGCCTGCAAAATTGAGCGCGCCGGCGATCGTGCGTCCCGCGCGCCGGGCAAAAATGAGCACGACCTGCTCGGCCATCGTCGCGCCGATCCGGCTGAAGAAGTCCCGCGTCAGATAGGGCCGGCCCCATTTGCGCCCGCCAGTGTCCATGTAGAACTCGAAGAATTTGTCCCAATGGCTCTCCCTGAGGTCGCTGCCTGTCAGCCAGTCGAACTCGACGCCGGCGTCGCGCACGGCGGCTCGCTCCTTGCGCAGATTTTTGCGCTTTGACGAGGACAGTTCACCAAGGAACTGATCGAAGTTCTGGTAGCCGCGATTGAGCCAATGAAACTGCTGGTCAGTGCGAAGCAGGTAGCCGCACGCGCCTGCGGCTCTCCATTCATCCTCCGTGAGAAAAGTGATGTGCAGCGATGATGCCTTGAGCTGCTGAACCGCTGTCGCCCCGGTTGCAAGCAGCGCCTCTCGGCCGGCAGCTAGGTCAGTGCCCGCGGCCACAAGAAGGCGGTTTCCAGTCACGGGCGTGAACGGAACCGAAGCCTGCAGCTTGGGATAGTAATCGCCGCCGGAGCGTTCCAGCGCATCCGCCCAGGATGAGTCGAAGACGTATTCGCCCTGGCTGTGGTTCTTCAGATAGGTCGGCAGCAAGGCAATGATCTTGCCGTCTTGTTCGACTACCAGATGGGCTGGTTTCCAGCCCGTCCGCGCCGTCGCAGACCCGGATTCTTCGCACGCCGCGAAGAATTCGTAGCGCGTGAACGGATGCGGATCACTCAATCCTTCCGGATTGGCGCAAGCCGCCCACGCCGCAGCTCCGACCTCTGAAGCCGGTCCTGCGATGCGGGCGGTGATGGCGTCCTTGGTCACGCGATTTCTAATATCGCTTCCACTTCCGTGGCCACGTTGCGGGGCAGGGATCCGGCTCCGACCGCTGCGCGAGCATGTCGTCCGGCATCCCCGAAGACTTCGACGAACAGATCCGACGCGCCGTTTGCGACTTCCGGGTGCTGTGTAAAACCGGGAACGGCGTTGACGAACACGGTCACCTTCACGATGCGCTTGACGCGCTCCAGATCGCCGCCACAGGCCGCTCTGGCCTGCGCGATCACGTTGAGTGCGCAAAGGCGGGCCGCGGCTTTTCCATCCTCGATCGAAAGTTCCTTTCCGATTATGCCTACATATTTGAGGCCGTCGGACGCGAGTGTCACCTGGCCGGAAATGTAAACGTTCTTGCCGCTCACCACATAGGGCACATAGCTTGCGACAGGTGCGGGCGGCGTGGGCAGGACAATGTTGAGAGCCTGGAGCCGAGATTCGACGGTCATGTCTGATCCTTTTTTGCTTCGAAAGAGTAACGCGGTGCGCCGGCGTGCGCGAGGGGTTCCTCACACCGCAGCCGGCGCGCTATAAGCGACCATGACCAAACGGCTCGACGCCGACGACCCCTGTCCCGCGCGTGACGGCTTTGCAATGCCCGCAGAGTGGTCGCCACATGCGCGTACGTGGATGTGCTGGCCCTGCCGCATCGAAAGCTGGGGCGGACCAGAAGGATTGTTGCGCGCCAAACAGGCAGTCGCGCGCGTCGCACGCGCGATCTCGTCCTTCGAACCGGTAACAATCGCCGCGCGTCCGCTCGACGCGGCCGAGGCCAAGCTGGCGACGTCCGGCAAAGCGGAGGTTTACGAAGTTCCACTCGACGATTCCTGGGCACGAGATTCCGGGCCCACATTCGTGGTCGCCGAAGACGGTCGGCGCGGCGCCGTTCAGTGGGAGTTCAATGCCTGGGGCAACAAATATCATCCGTGGACGGATGATGCCGAATTTGCGGCCCGCGTCGCCAAACTGGCTGACGTCCGCCTTTACCGCGCACCGATGGTCTGCGAAGGCGGCGCCATCCACACGGACGGTCAGGGTACGCTTCTGACCACCGAACAGTGCCTTTTGAACGCCAACCGCAATCCGCACCTGGATCGCCAGCAGGTCGAGGAGCGGCTTGCCCTATTCACCGGTGCGCGCCGCGTGATCTGGCTGGGCGAGGGGTTCTCTGACGACGAGACCGACGGCCACGTCGACAATATCGCCTGCTTCGTCGCACCCGGCCGGGTTCTGGTGGGGGTTCCAAGCTCGCGGTCTCACCCTGACTTCGCTCCGGTAATGGAGGCGATCCGGCGGCTGTCCGAAACACGCGATGCCGAAGGCCGCCGCCTCGAGATTATCGAGCTCGAACAGCCGCAGTCGATCGGCCGGGACTGGCGAGGACGGCGCCTGCAGGCGAGTTATGTCAACTTCTATCTGCCCAATGGCGGCGTGGTGATGCCGGGTTTCGATGATCGAAACGACGAGAAAGCGCGCGAGGTAATCGCCGCCTGTTTTCCAGGACGGGACATCCTGCAGATCCAGGCGATCGACATCGTCGAGGGCGGCGGCGGCATTCACTGCATTACGCAACAGGAACCGCAATGAGAAAGGTGACATTCGCAGCAACGCAATTCGCCTGTTCCTGGAACAAGCTGGAGAATATCGCCAAGGCGAAGTCCCTCGTCCGGGATGCGGCGGCCAAGGGCGCGAACGCCGTCCTGATCCAGGAATTGTTCGAGACTCCCTATTTCTGCCAAGATCAGTCGGCCGACTATTTCGCGCTCGCGACGCCCTTCGAAGGCCACCCGCTCATCGCCGAGATGTCGGAGCTTGCGAAGTCGTTGAACGTGGTACTGCCAGTCAGCTTTTTCGAGCGCGCAGGACACGCGCACTTCAATTCGCTCGCCTTGATCGATGCCGACGGCACCGTCATGGGTCTCTACCGCAAGTCCCACATTCCCGATGGGCCGGGCTATCAGGAAAAGTTCTACTTCACGCCGGGCGATACGGGCTTCAAGGTCTGGCACACGAAATTCGGGACCTTCGGCGTCGGCATTTGCTGGGACCAGTGGTTCCCTGAAAGTGCGCGCGCCATGGCATTGATGGGCGCCGAAGCTCTCTTTTATCCAACAGCTATCGGTACCGAGCCGCCGCCGGCGCCGCCGATCGACAGCCGCGATCATTGGCGTCGCACCATGCAGGGCCATGCCGCCGCGAACCTGATGCCGCTGATCGCCTCGAACCGGATCGGCAAGGAAACTGGAAAGTCGAGCGAGATCACGTTCTACGGATCGTCCTTCATCGCAGATCAGACGGGCGCCATCGTCTCTGAACTCGACCGCACACATGAGGGTCTGACCACCGCAACTTTCGATCTCGACGAAATCGCAAAGGCACGCGCGTCGTGGGGTCTGTTCCGGGACCGCAGGCCGGATTTGTACGGCGCCATCGTCAGCCACGACGGCAGGGCGAAGTAGCCGGACTATCTCCGTACAGTTGAGCGGCCCTTCTTGACCGCATCGCCGCCGAACTTTTCCCGTACCTTGTCCATCGCTCGCTCGGCCGCGGCGCGTTTTCCGGCGCCGTCGTCGACAAGATCGGCCGGATCGCAGTCGCTGGCCGGTGCCAGGTGACTAATGCCGACGCCAAGCAGGCGGAATGCGGTCCCGCCCGCTTCCTTGCGCAGCGCCTCGCGCGCCGTTCGAAAGATACGATCCGCCAGTTGCGTCGGCGAGTCGAGCGATACGCTCCGTGTACGGATTTTGAACGACGACGTTTTCAGCTTCAGAACCACCGTGCGGCCGCCCAGTTCCGAGCTCTTGGCGCGCGTCGAAACGCGTTCCGTTTGGCGCCAAAGGATTGCTTCCAGTTCCTTGTAGTCGGAAATGTTGCCGTCGAATGTCGTTTCCGAAGAAATGCTCTTCAACTCTCCGTCCGGCTCGACCGAGCGCGAATCCTCTGCATGCGACAGCCGGTGCAGCCACAGGCCCGTATTGCCGTAGCGCTGCGCGAGTTCCTTTTGGCTCAGGTCCTGGAGTTGCGCGATGTGGGTGATGCCGTCTTTCGCCAGTCGCGCCTGAAGCGCCACGCCGGCGCCCCGAATGAAGCCGACAGGCTTGTCGCGCAGGAACGTCAGCGCTTCGGCCCTCCCGATCACCGCAAACCCGCGTGGCTTGTCGAGCTCGGACGCGAGCTTCGCCAGAAACTTGTTGAAGCTGAGGCCGATGGAGACCGTTATGCCGACTTCGCTCTCGATCTTTTTTGCCAGTGACGCCATCGATTTTGCGGGCACGATGCCGTGCAGCCGCTCGGTGCCCGTCAAATCCAGATACGCCTCGTCCAACGAGAGCGGCTCGACCATCGGCGTGAGGTCCAGCATCATTTCGCGGATCTGCCTTGCGGCTTTGGTGTACTTGGCAAAATTCGGCTTAATGACGACGGCGTTGGGACAAAGCTCCAACGCCTTGAACATCGGCATGGCCGAGCGCACGCCGTTGATGCGCGCGACGTAGCAGGCGGTCGACACCACGCCGCGCCTCGAACTGCCTCCCACGATGACGGGTTTGTCGCGCAGACTGGGATCGTCGCGCTTTTCGATCGCAGCATAGAAGGCGTCGCAGTCCATATGCGCTATGCCAAGGGTCGCCAGTTCAGGATGCGATCTGATGCGCAAGCTCCCGCACGCCTTGCAACGCCGTGCGCCGTCCGCAGCATCGGCAAGGCAGTCGCGGCAGAACGCGTTCATTCGTGGAGCAGGGCGGCGGCCTCGTCCTCGCTCCACAGCCAGGCCGCGCCGCGAACGCCGCTGGAATCGCCATACATGTTCTTGACGATCTTAGTGCGTCCCTCCGGCGTGAACGCGTAACTTTCAACGCGTGGCGGCAACTCCGCATAAAGCGCGTCGATGTTAGACAATCCGCCGCCTATAACGATCGCGTCGGGATCAAGGATGTTCACAATTACTGCAACGGAGCGCGCGAAACGGTCGTAGAAATCGACCATCACGGCGCGCGCGGTGGAATCGCCGCGGGCTGCAAGCGCGGCGATGTCGTCTCCGGACAGGCTGCGTCCGGCGCGGCGCGCATAGTCGGCGCGAAGCCCCGTGCCGCTGATCCAGGCCTCGATGCAATTGACACGTCCGCAATAACAGCGCGGCGCGATGGCGATTTCCCGTGATGTCGGTGCGGGAAGGGGATTGTGTCCCCACTCGCCGGTAATGGCATGGGCGCCTGTCAGCACACGCCCACCGACGTAGATGCCTCCGCCACATCCGGTGCCCGCAATGATCCCGAAAACAATATTCGCGCCTGCCGCGGCTCCATCGGATGCTTCGGACAGCACAAAGCAGTTGGCGTCATTCGCGACTCGAACCGGCCGGTTGATCGCAGCGCCGAGATCGCGATCGAGCGGATGACCGATCAAGCGTGTTGAGTTGGCGTTCTTCACCAGGCCGCTCATCGGACTGATGGTACCAGGGATCGCGACGCCGACGCTGCCGCGCCTGCCCAGCTTGCGTTCAGCGGAACGCACAAGATTGCTCATGGCGAGGATCGTGTCTTCGTATGCGGTCTGCGGCGTCGCCACGCGTTCGCGCAACACCTCGCGTCCCTTGTCGAGTGCGATGATCTCGATCTTCGTGCCGCCAAGGTCGATGCCAAGCCGCATGTCACAGACCCGCTTCGCCGAGTTTGTTGACGATGAAGGCTTGTGCGTCCTTCCAGCCTTCGGCGCGATAATGCGCCGTCTCCGCCGCCGGTAAGAGAGGCTTTAGCCGCTTATCGCCGATCAAGTGAATGCGCGTCACGTCGGGCGCGTGTTGCGCTGCCGAGGCGAGGTTGTGGGGAATATCGTCGACAAAAAAAGATGGACGTCCGGCGCGTGCGGCCAGAGCCTTCACCGACTCACCTTTGAGGCCGCTGTTCGCGACGACCGGCAAGTCGAGGCCGAATCCTTCCAGATTGCGCCGGCGGGCATCCGCCTGGGCTGGCGAGATATTGGTCAGCACGACGATATCGAGCTGCCGCGACAATGCGTTGAGGCTGTCGCGCGCGCCTTCGACATGCTCCAGCCAATCAAGATCGCGCCGGAAATCGTCGAGCAGGGCCGTGACTTCGACGTCGAGAATCGGCGTGAGATCGTCCCGCCGCTTGACGTTGCCGTGCAGGCGATAGGCCGTCAGATCCAGAAACAGTCCCTGGCGATCCAGGAATCGGTCGAAACCTTCGACGAATCGCAACAGAACCTCGTCTGCGTCGACGATCAGCAGCGGCCGGCCCGCTGTAAGGCGCGCCAAGGCGGAGGAAATATCGTGTCTCATGCGCCGCCCAGGACGTGATTGGCCATCTGAACGGCCTTTGGGTCGGTTTCAGTGGTTTGGCAGAAGTCGACCAGAAGCGCTTCATTTGCCATGAGAAAATCCATGACCGCCACCAGAAAGTCCCGGTCGCCTGCCCGTTTGCGAATGGTCGATAAATCTGTGCCCGACTGAGTCATGAACCGTTCGAGGTTTTCCGGGGAATCAGCCAGAAACCCCAAGACGTTGAGGGCCATGGTTTCTGCACTTTCCTGGGTGGTCCGGCCGCGCATCGTCAAGGGAGCGTTAAGGGTTCGACACTAATACTAACCATCACGGGGGCTCCCAGCCGAACAGTTTTCGGGCTCGCACCCAGGCGGCGTAAGCGCACATTGGAGAGTAACGTCATGGATGCGAAGACCAAGACTGTTCTGATCGTTGAAGACAACGAGCTGAATATGAAGCTCTTCCATGACCTGCTCGACGCGCATGGCTACAACATCCTGCAGACCAAGGATGGCATGGAAGCGCTCGACATTGCGCGTGAGCATCGCCCCGACCTGATTCTCATGGACATCCAGCTCCCGGAGGTTTCCGGGCTCGAAGTCACCAAATGGCTGAAGGAAGACGATTCCCTCAAATCGATCCCCGTCGTGGCCGTGACCGCCTTTGCGATGAAGGGCGACGAGGAAGTGATTCGCCAGGGCGGCTGCGAGGCCTACATCTCCAAGCCGATTTCGGTGACCAGCTTCCTGGATACCGTTCGCCGATTCATCGGATAGGGCCAAGCCATGACGGCGCGAGTCCTTGTCGTCGACGACATACTCTCAAACGTAAAGCTTCTCGAAGCGAAGCTTTCGGCTGAGTATTTCGAAGTCGTCAGCGCATTCGACGGACTTGAATGTCTCGCCAAGATGGACGAGGCGCTGCCCGATATCGTTCTGCTCGACGTCATGATGCCGGGAATGGACGGTTTCGAAGTCTGCCGCCGCATCAAGAACAATCCAAAGACCGCTCATGTGCCGGTCGTGATGGTCACCGCGCTCGACCAGCCGAGCGACCGCGTCGCCGGTCTCGAGGCCGGAGCCGACGATTTCCTTACCAAGCCCGTCGACGACGCAGCTCTCTTCGCGCGTGTCCGCAGCCTTGTCCGCCTGAAGATGATGACCGATGAGCTTCGCATGCGCGAAACCACCGGTCAGAGCATGGGCCTCGTCGATCCGGCGATGACCCTGATGGACGCCAACCCAACCGGCCGCGTCCTCGTCATCGAAGACCGCCCGGAATCGGTCGCCTGGTTCGCATCGGCGCTTTCACCGGGACATCAGGTTTCATCGGTCGACACATTCGAAGAAGCTCTGGTCCGGGTTCGAGGCGGCGACTTCGACCTGATCGTCGTCAGTCTCGGCATGCGCGGTTTTGACGGACTTCGGCTGTGTTCGCAGCTTCGCTCGCTCCCCGAGGGGCGCAATGTCCCCATTCTCGTGGTCGTCAGCGATGGCGACCGACGCAAGTTGACCCAAGCGCTCGAGATGGGCGTCAACGACTATCTGACGCGCCCAGTCGACAAGAACGAACTCGTCGCGCGCGTCCGCACGCAGTTGCGCAAGAAGCGCTACGCCGACCGCCTGCGGCACAATGTGCAGCTCAGCCTCGAAATGGCGATCACCGACCAGCTCACCGGCCTGCACAATCGCCGCTACATGTCGCGCCACCTCGATAATCTGATCTCGGCCGCAGGCCGTTCGGGCAAACCGCTGGCCTTCCTGATCCTCGACATCGACTACTTCAAGGCCGTCAATGACGGACACGGCCACGACATCGGCGACGAAGTTCTCAAGGAATTCGCCAATCGCATCGCCGCGAACGTGCGCGGAATCGATCTCGCCTGCCGTTATGGCGGCGAGGAGTTCGTCGTCGTGATGCCGGAAACGGAAGTCTCGCTCGCGTTCACGATCGCCGAACGTCTGCGCAAGAGCATAGAGACGAACCCCATCGTCATCAGCCGCGCGCCGGGCAAGCTTAACATCACCATCTCCATCGGCATCGCTGGTTCTGAAGGACCGGCCGATACGGCCGAGGCGCTGCTGCATCGCGCCGACCAGGCGCTCTACAGCGCCAAGCGCACGGGCCGCAACCGGGTCGTCGCCGCTGCCGCCTGACCGTTGCGCGGAGCGCGGGGCTCCCCCATCTGTCCCACTAGTTTGGTCTTTCTTTCAAACGCTGTAAGTTCGGTCGCGAGTTCTGGACAGACACGCGAGGAAAAAAGCATGGCCAAAACGCACAAGGGTGAGTGTTTCTGCGGCTCCGTCAAAATCGAAGTGACAGGCGAACCGGAAGGCATGGGTTATTGCCATTGCCGCTCGTGCCGCTCCTGGTCTGGCGGACCGGTAAATGCGTTCAGCCTTTGGAAGCCGGAAAACGTTCGCGTCACTGCGGGCGAGGGCAACGTCGCGACGTTCACGAAAACCCCTCTCAGCGAGCGGAAATACTGCTCCAAATGCGGCGGCCATCTGATGACCAACCATCCGCCGCTCGGCATGGTCGACGTCTTCGCCGCAACAATCCCGACTTTGGATTTCAAGGCGGGCGTCCACATCAACTACGCCGAAACCGTCCTTCCGATGCGCGACGGTCTGCCCAAACTCAAGGACTTCCCGAAAGATTTCGGCGGCTCGGGCGAGGCGGTTCCGGAATAGGCCAGGCCGGAATGAAGCAAAGGGGCCGCGGCTGCGCTTTGCAGCGGCGGCCCGATTTGTTTGTTCGGCGCGAACTCGACCCGCCTAGGAGCCGGCGGCGCTCACCTTGTCGGCCACAACGGACTTGGGCGCCGGCGAAACGGACTTGATCTCGCTCTTGCCGAATTCCGGACGGCAGTGGCCGTCGATGTGGGCGCCGGAAGCGATCGTGATGTCCTGATGAACAACGTCGCCGGACATGTGCGCGGTGCTCGTCAGAACGACTTTCTTGGCTTCGATTTTGCCTTCTATCGTTCCCGAGAGCTCCACCGTTTCGCCAAAGACGGTACCTTTAACGCGAGCACCATTGCCCACCGTCACGGAGACGGCGCGAACATCGCCTTCCACGGTGCCGTCAATCTGGATGTCTTCCGAGCTTTCCAACTGGCCCGTGATCTTGAGGGCTTTGCTTATCACCGAAACTGACGACATACGTGGTGCTCCTCTGGTTGTTAGTGGCTGTGCCGTCGCCTGCGGGCGGGCCGGTTCAGGTGCTGGCGGCGCAGGCGGAACGACTTTCTGAGGCTCGGGCGCTTTGGCGGCCGTGCCTGGCGTGGCTGGTTTTTCGTTGCGAGTAAACATCGTGGTCCTTACTCCTCAGGGATCAGATCGAGCGTTTCGAAGTAGTTCAGCGGCCGCCACGGTACGCGCCCATCAATCTTTGCGCCGGACGCAACAGTGATGTTGTGGTGAAAAATCCGGCCAGTTACTTCGGCCGAACTATCGATCGCCACATTGAGCGCGAAAACACGTCCGTTCAGGCGTCCGCCGATGCGCGCTTCCCGGGCGCGCACATCACCTTCGACTGTCCCGCCGATGCCCAATACGAAGCAGTCGGCGTAGATTTGGCCGACGACGTTGCCGTGAACATGCAACTCGCCGTCGGTGTCGAGAACGCCTGTTACCGTGAGTGCTTTGCCGAGGCTCGAAACGGGCGATACGTCGCGATCGGCGTCCGGCGACGCGGATGCAGATTTTCGCCGAAGCAAAAAAGACATACCGGGGGCATTCCTTGTCCCAATGCAAAGTCCCCACGCCACCCGATTTGATAATGGCGCACAATAATCAGATCAGGCAAGCCCGGCGATTTGGGTTCGGAGTGTTCAAGCGATGTCGTCGAACAGGTGCGACAAGCTCGTCTTGAAACGTTTCCAGCGTCCGACGGAATGGTCGTAAATGGGTTCGCGGACCTGTGCGAGGCTCGCGGATTTCACCGCGCGCCGCGCTTCCCAGAAGCGGAGCACCTGATCATCCCACTCAAGACCGCAGTGTTCGACGAGGCGGCGTGCGCCATCTTCGAAGGACGTCACAAGTTCTTCATACTGTACTTCGAGCATTTGCCCCTGCGGCAGGACCGTGCGCCAGTGCGACATGAGCCGGTCATAGGCGCTGCGGTAACGCCTCATCTCCTCGATTTCGTAGGCGTATTCTTGTCCGTTGGAGAACAATGTGGTCCAGCATGAGAAAAGCTGATCGCGCGGATCGCGACGGCAGTGAATGATCCTGGCGTTTGGCAGGCAGACGCTGACGAGTCCGAGATACTCAAAATTGTCCAGCCACTTGTCTGTAGTGCGCGTCTCACCGGCAAGGCCATGCGGCAGGCCCTCGAGATAGGCGCGTCCAAGCGTCATGCAATCCGAAGCGTTCATCCCGCCTGCCCAGTCGGGAAACAGCGATCCGCTGGTGCCTTTCGCGCCCTCGATGATGGGCGGCAGGCGATAGATTTCGCCGGCGCCATGAACTTCCGGATGCGCGCAGAGAATTTGTTCAACAAGCGTTGATCCCGAACGAGGCATGCCGACAATGAAGATCGGCCTTGGGTCGCGAACACCAGTATTCTGGAGCCGCCGGAAGAACGCCGCGTCGAATGCCGCCGCGATGCGCCGAAAACGGTCTTCGGTCTGACCGACATCGTAACTGATAGCGGCGCGGCGCGTTGCATTCGCCTTTTGATAATTTGCCGTCGCGTCTGCGATCCTGCCAAAATCCTCATAGGCCTTGCCGAGGCTGAAGAACACCTGTGCGCGCTCGGCAGGGGGCAGGGCGTCTGCGTCTGCGGCCAGCTCTTCTGCGATCCGAAGCAGGCGCCCAGCGAGTTCCGAGCCGTCATTCATCTTCATGAGCCGAACGAGTGTGTACAAAACCTCGTGGCTATGACGATCCAGATCAATCGTCCGAACCAGTCCGCTGCGGCCGCCGGCGATGTCACCGAGAAACAATTGAACGACAGCAAGGTCACGATGATGGCTGGCAACTCCGGGTTCCCATACGGCGGCTGCCTGCAGCAACGGCAAACCTTCGGCAATGCGGCCCTGCTCAACAAGCAATGTGCCGAGATAATGCGCAGCGCGTCCGCTGCAGGGATCGGCTTCAAGTGCCGCTCGCGCGGCCCGCTCGGCTTCCTTGATGTGGCCGAGATTGCGTTCTGCTCTTGCCAGCCCGAGATGCGCCGGAGAGAGCGAAGGAAAGAGCGACAGCGCCGCGAGAAAATTATGTCGCGCCGCATCGAAGGCGCCGCGGCTCAGAACCTGCTCACCACTCTCGCAACAAATCTCGGCGCGATCGCGCCGGTTCAGTCCTGTCCGCGACATCTGCGATCCCCGAACACGAGGACTCGTTATCAAACGAGTTTCGCAAAACTGTCTCCGATTTCGGACGCAGTAAAATAGATTCCGATGTTTCCGCCGTCAGCAGACAATATTCTTAAATTGTCACACCATCCGGCGCGGCGGACGCCGAAGCTCGAGAGTCACGAGAACAGGAAGTGTTTGTCCAGCCGCTGCCGGATCGCAGTCATGTGCTCGAAATACTGCTGGAATCCGCCATTGTAGTTTCCGTCCTGACGGCGATTGAACTCGCCTTCGAAATTGTAGTAGCCGGGCGTACAGTCCTGATTGCGGCTGGTCTTGCCGCGATGATTGATCACTTCCTGCACCCACCACTCTTCAGTCTCGGGCGACACGTCGATCGTGTCGTAGTCATGGTCGCGCGCATACTTGATGCACTCGGCAATGTGGTCGCCCTGCGTCTGTAGCATGAATGTCAGGTTGAACTGGAACGACGCCTGATAGCCGCCCATGATGAACAGGTTGGGATAGCCGTGCGTGTGCACGCCGAGGAGCGTGCGTAGTCCGTCCTTGTAGGTCTCGTTGATCTCAACGCCACCTTTGCCGCGGATCTCGTTGTAGATGCCGGTCTTTTGCACCTCGAAACCGGTCGCATAGATCAGCACATCGAGAGGATAGGCCTTGCCCTCGAATACCGGCCCCTCAGGCCGGATTTCCGTGATGCCTTTGCCGTGCGTGTCGACGAGATGAACATTCGGGCGGTTGTACGCCGGCAGATATTCGTCGTCGAAGCAGGGCCGCTTGCACATGAACATGTACCAGGGCTTCAGTGCCTCGGCCGTCGCCTTGTCCTCCACGACTTCCTCGATGCGCCGGTGAATGCGCATCATGATGTCGATGTTTGCGTTCTCCTGGCGCCGGATCTTCTCTTCACGCGAAAGCGCGGCAAGTTCGGCCTTGGTTTCCAGATCTCCTTCGCGGATGCGCATCGCCTTCATGCGGCGCGCTTCCTGCCAACCCGGACGGCGCGTGGCCGCCCACTCCGGATCGGTCGGCCGATCGTTGCGGAAGTCGATGCCGGACGGCGTGCGCTGGAAGACGTAGAGCTCCTTGGCCGCTTTTGCGAGGCGCGGGATTGCCTGCACGGCACTCGCGCCGGTACCGATGATGCCGACGACCTTGCCGGACAGGTTCTCGAGATCCTTTCCTGTGTACTGGTAGTCCCAGCGCGAAGTGTGGAACGAATGTCCTTTGAAGGTCTCCATGCCCTTGATCTTGGAGAGCTTGGGTTTGGACAGTGTGCCGTTGGCGCAGATGACGAATTTGGCCTTCATCCTGTCGCCGCGGTCCGTGCCGATGTGCCAGAGTTTTTCCTTCTCATCCCACACCGTCGACGTTACCGTCGTACGGAACACGGCGAGATCGTAAAGATCATAGCGGCGCGCGATCGCCTGGCAGTGCGCGAAGATTTCCGGCCCCTTCGCGTAAAGCCGCGACGGCATGTATTTCATTTCATCGAGCAAGGGCAGGTAGTCGTAAGATGGCACATCGCACGCCGCGCCCGGATAACGGTTCCAGTACCAGGTGCCGCCGACATCCGCCCCGCGCTCCACGATGCGGATGCTTTCCACGCCGCGCTCGCGAAGGCGCGCCGCGGTCAGGAGCGCTGAAAAGCCGCCGCCGATGAAGAGGCATTCGACCGTGTCGGTGATCGGGTCGCGCGCGGCGCTATCGTCCGCATACGGATCGATTTCATAATGCGCCAGCTCGCCCGTCAGTTCGGACGTGTACTGTGCCGTACCTTCCGGCCGGTATTTGAGCCGCAGGTCGCGCTCCTCCGCGAACTTGTTCTTGATGCGGTCGTAATAGTCCTGCGTCCTGACGTCCTTGGGCGTGTCCATTCGGTTTCGCTCCTGTTCCCCTGCCGTCATTTTGGGGGCGTCCGGAACGCCGCGCAAGGTCGCCCGGCCGGCGAATTTAGAGCGATTGTCCGTCGTCCACCGTCAGAAGCGATCCCGTAATGGTCCGCGAGGCGTCCGACGCCAGAAGCAGCAGCATGCCGTCCAGGTCCGATTCCCTGGCCAGCCTTTTTCGGGGAAAGCCGTCGATCTGCTTCTTGCCTTTTTCGCTGGCGAACCATTCGTCGTTCAATTCGGTTTCGACATAGCCCGGGCAAAGCGCGTTCACGTTGATTCCTTTGCGGGCCCATTCGCGCGCCAGGCACTGCGTCATCATCGCGAGCCCGGCTTTCGAGACGCAGTAGGCGGTCACGCCGGGCAACACGCGAAAGCTTCCGATCGAGGCGATGTTGATGATGCGCCCCTCGCGCTTGGAGGCGATCATGCGCCGTCCGACTTCGGTTGCGAGCAGAAACGGCGCGCGCATATTGGTGCTGATGACCTTGTCGAAATCTGCGGCCGAGATGTCCGCCGCAAGTCCGAAGACGCTGAGGCCGGCATTGTTGACAAGAATGTCGATGGGGCCGAGTTCGGCTTCGGCCTGATCGATTGCCGGTGCGATGCGCGTTTCGTCCGTGACGTCGAGTTCGATGGCAGCGGCTCGGCCGCCTGCCTGTTCGATCTCGCGCTTGACCGCGTCCAGGCGATCACGACGGCGTCCTGCCAGGGCCACCGCGGCGCCCGCGCCGCTCAGGATCTTGGCGAAGTGCCGCCCCAGGCCGCTGGTCGCGCCGGTCACAAAGGCCGTGCGGCCCGTCAAATCGAATTCCATAAAACGCTCCCTGTCCGAATTAGGCCTTTATCCGCCCGGCCGATTGGATTGTAATCGTCAACCATGCAGATCGATATCGTCTCCGACACAGTGTGTCCCTGGTGCTTCATCGGCAAGCGGCGGATCGGCCGCGCGATGGCGATGCGCCCTGACGTCAAGTTCGACGTCTTCTGGCGTCCCTATCGGCTCGACCCGACCATCCCACGCGCGGGCGTCGACCGCCGCGCCTATCTCAAGGCGAAATTCGGCGACAGTCCGCGCACCTCCGCGATGGGCGACGCCATCCGCGCCGAGGGCGAAGGCGAGGGCATCGCATTCGCCTTCGACAAGATTGCAAAGTCGCCGAACACTCTCGATTCCCACCGCCTGGTCCGTTGGTCCGCAAGCGCCGGCGTGCAGGACGACATGGTGGAACGGCTCTTCCGCGCCTATTTCATCGAGGGCCGTGATGTCGGGGATCCGGCCGTCCTTTCTGCGATCGCAAGCGAAGCCGGAATGGACGGCGATCTCGTCGCAACATTGCTGGCCGGCGACGCCGATCTCGAAGCCGTCGAACGCGAAGCCGGCCTCGCCAACGAGATGGGCATCAGCGGCGTGCCGACATTCATCTTCGACAGCAAGTTCATGATCTCCGGCGCGCGTGAGGCCGAGCTTCTTGTGCGCGTCATCGACAAGGCGCTGGAAGCGTCTAACGCAGCGGCGCAGTAGCGCTGTTCGACTCCGCATCGACTTTCACCTGCACCGCCCCGTAATGCGGCAGCGGAAAGCGGCCGATTGCCGAGACCGGCAACAGCGCCTGAATTACCGCGGTGTCCGAAGGAGGCGGTGTCGCAACGAATTCGAATTCCTCGGTATCGGATTCCGCCGGACGGACCGCCTTGCGTTGCAGATGCGGCAGCGTCCAACCGCCGCTGCTCACCGCGCCGGTTGCCGTCACGACCATCTGGCCGTGGTCGATGCTCACTGTGACGCCGTCGACCTGGTAAATCAGCTTTGGCGCCGCCACAGCGCCGGTTGCCGTAGCTGCGACAAGGGCCGCCGCAAAGATCAGGTAGCGCAACATCGGCACCTTCTGTTGTCCCGCTTCATCCGGCCAGCTATGAGGGAATTGCGGCGCAATTGCGATGAGGTTTGACATGGGTCCCCTGCACGGAATTCGGATTGTTGAGTTTGCTGGCATCGGGCCTGGTCCGTTCGCGGCAATGTTACTGTCTGACATGGGCGCGGAGGTCATCCGCATCGACCGCAAAGGTGGCCGCTCGCCCGCCAAGTCCGAAATCACCTATCGCGGCCGCAAGGCGGTTGCGCTCGACATGAAAAAGCCGGAGGCGGTGGAAGCCGCGCTCAAGCTGATCGACGGCGCGGACGCACTGCTTGAAGGTTTTCGTCCCGGCGTAATGGAACGTCTCGGCGTTGGTCCCGATGTCTGTCTCAAGCGGAATCCCAAACTCGTCTATGGCCGCATGACCGGCTGGGGCCAGACCGGTCCGCTCGCCGACGCTGCCGGACACGACATCAATTACATCGCGCTCACCGGCGCCTTGCACGGCATCGGCCACGCCAAGGGCAAGCCTGTTCCGCCGCTCAATCTTGTCGGCGACTTCGGCGGCGGCGCGCTTTATCTCGCATTCGGTGTCGTCTGCGGCATTCTGGAAGCCAAGCGTTCGGGCAAGGGCCAGGTCGTCGATACCGCGATGACCGATGGTGCGGCGTCGCTCATGTCCATGTTCTACGGCATGTCCGCGATGGGCATGTGGAAGGATGAGCGTGGCGCCAACCTGCTCGACGGCGGTGCTCACTTCTATGACACCTACGAAACCAGGGACGGCAAGTACATCGCGCTCGGCTCGATCGAACCGCAATTCTACAAGGAACTGATCGAGAGGGCCGGCATCACGGATGCGGCATTCGCCGCGCAAATGGATCGCAGCGCCTGGCCGTCACTCAAGGAAAAACTCACCGCGGTCATCAAGACCAAGACGCGCGACGAGTGGGACGCGCTCATGCTCGGCAGCGATGTCTGCTATGCCCCCGTCCTTTCTCTCGCCGAGGCGCCGAAGCATCCCCACAATGTCGCACGCAAGACCTTCGTCGACGTCGGCGGGATCGTGCAGCCAGCGCCGGCGCCGCGCTTTTCGCGCACGGTGCCGGAAGTGCAGGGGCCGCCCGAAGGCGCCGACAATCCCGCCTCGCTCAAGGCCTGGGGCTTCAGCGATGCCGATGTCGCAAAACTGCAAAGCGCAGGTGCGATCTAGGTCTCATGCACGCGCTTCCAGGAACGGACTCTCGCCGGCGCATCTATCTGATGCGTCATGGCCATGTCGACTATCTCGCCAAGCATGTCGTGGCGGAGGGTGCGATCAATATCGTTCCGTTGACCACCCGGGGCAGATTGCAGGCCGAAGCGGCCGGCAAGGCTCTGTCGCACGTCACCTTCGATCGCGCGGTTTGCTCAGGCTATCCGCGCACCCACGAGACCGCATCGCACGTCCTCGCCGCGCAGGCGCATCCGCCGCAACTTGAGATCGACGAGGGCCTCGTCGAAATCGTCGGCGGAAAAATGGCGCCGGTGAAGAGCCGCGAGGAGCTGATCCAGCGCATGAAAGACCGCTTCGCCTCGGCTGCATCGCCCGGCGCGACCAATCACGAAGGCGGCGAGGCTTATGCCGCAGCCCAGGCGCGCGCGGTCAAGTCGATCACGCGGCTCCTCAAGGAACCCGCTTGGCATACGGCGCTGGTCGTCGCGCATGAGGGCATCAACCGTCTCGTGCTGAGTTGGGCCTGTGGCGCCGGCCTCGGTGCGATGGGCGCGTTCGAACAGGATACCGGTTGCGTCAACGTGCTGGACTTCGACATGACCGCGTCGGGCGAGATCGAGCGCACCATGATCAAGTCCGTTAACCTCACGCCATACAACTGGCTGAAGCACGGCATGAACCTGACCAGCCTCGAAGCGATCTTCGAACGCGACGCGACCGAAGAACTCCGCTAACTCGTGTGCGGGTGAATCTGCCGGCGGCGTTCGTGGCCGTCCTTGGTGTCGAACCAGGGAATGCGGCTTTCCGTCCAGATATGCATCGTCGGCTCGATGATCGAAGGATCATCGAACGTCACGATGTTCACACCGACGCGGTGCTTGCCATCGCGGCGGAATACGAGTTGCGCGCCGCAATTGCCGCAGAACTCGCGCGTCGCGGAGGCTGAGGAACGGTACACTTTGGGCACGCCCGCGGTGTACTTGAAGTGATCGTCGGAAACGGACGCGAACGCACTGACCGAAGCGCCGAGCGTGAGCTGACAAATCCGGCAGTGACAATAGGTTCCCCACTTGACGGGGCCTTCGATGCGATACCGCAAGCCGCCACAATGGCAGCCGCCTTCAAATGACATGATCAAATCTCCAATTCACACCAAATGGGAACGTGGTCGGACGGCTTTTCCCGGCCGCGAACGTGCTTATCGATGGCACAACGCTTCAAATGATCTGCGGCTTGAGGCGACAACAAAATGTGATCGATCCGAATGCCATGGTCCTTCTGCCATGCACCGGCCTGATAGTCCCAGAACGTGTACTGGTTCGGCTGCGCATCGCAGGCGCGGAACGCGTCGGTGTAGCCGAGATACTCCACGCGCCGCAAAGCAGCCCGCGACTCCGGCTGGTAGAGCGCGTCTTCCATCCAGGCCTTCGGATCGTAGCAATCCTCCGGCTGCGGTATGACGTTGTAGTCTCCCATCAGCGCGACGGGCTCCTCGAGCGCCAGCAGACCCTTCGCATGCTTATTCAAGCGTTCGAGCCAGGCGAGCTTGTAGTTGAACTTCTCTGTCCCGATCGGGTTGCCGTTCGGCGCATAGATCGAGGCGACGCGAACGACGCCCTTTTCCGCTGGCACGAGCGCCTCGATGTAGCGGGCATGATCATCCGTGTCGCCGCCGCCGGGCAGGCGAGGGGTCACGTCCTCCATCGGGCGCTTCGACAGGATCGCAACGCCGTTATAGGTCTTTTGTCCGTGTACGGCGCAATTATAACCGAGGTTTTCGAACGCCTCTTTCGGAAACTGCTCATCGGTGCATTTCAGTTCCTGAAGACACACCACATCCGGCGCAGCTTCGGTCAGCCAGGCGACGACGGATTCCACGCGGCTGCGCACCGAATTCACATTCCATGTGGCGATTTTCATGTCTCGATCGGCTCTTCGACTTACTGCGCTCAATCGCGCTATCATTTTGAAAATACTATCTTATTGTAATTCGCTTTTACAGTTTCCGGGTGAGTTACCAATACCGTTCATTGAATTCATTCGCTTTTTTACCCTTGGCGTGAATCTTGCTACTATATGTTGATAGCTTCAAAAGCTGCACCTCTAGTTGTGGAGTCATAAAATGCGCCTTCTGAAAGTGCTCGGACTGCTCGCGCCGGCTTTGGCTCTCGTGCCAATCCATGCGCAGGCGACGACACTCAGCAACGGGACATTTGCAGACCCGGCCTGCGCCACTGCGTACTGCACCGTCTTTGCGCCCGACTCCAGCACCATTGCCAACTGGACCGTTGTTTCCGGCAGCGTCGATCTCATCACGACCTATTGGCAGGCACCTCCGGGTGGCGGCAACAGCATCGACATGGATGGAAACGCGCCGGGCGAGATCTCGAATACCTTCGCTACGATCGCCGGCGTCCAGTATGTCGTGAACTTCGATCTCTCGGGCAATCCCGATGGTTGCGGCGTCAAGACTGTTCAGGTCAGCGCCGCAGCGGCCTCGCAGAATTTCACGTTCAACTCCTGCACCATCCCGAACAAGAGCAATATGCTTTGGCAGGATCCGCAATTCTTCTTCACCGCCGACGCCGGATTGACGACGCTCGACTTCAAGAGCCTCGACGCTTCTGGACCCTATGGCGCCGCGATTGGCGACGTGACTGTTGATCCGGTTCCCGAACCGATCACGGTATCGCTGTTCGGAGCCGGCATTCTTGCAGCCGCCGGTCTCCGCCGCCGCAAAGCCACGCACAGCTAGGCGACCAGCCGATCTGAACGAAGGGCCGCTCGACGGAGCGGCCCTTTTTTGTTGGCCGATGGCGTCGAGCGGTTATGGTTAACCAGGTTGCGGTGGCCGTCAGGTGTAACCTGCGATTACAAATTCTTTCGGGAACGAACGAAATACCCGCGTAAACACAACCGTACAGAACCGGCATGATTCGTGCTCGGCGGAGATCCAAAACAGGGGGTCTTCCTATGAATGTGCGTAACTCAGTTGCCGCGGCAGCCATCATGTTGGCCCTGGGCATTCCATCCGCGGCGAGCGCGGATGTCATTTGGAACGTGTCGGGCACAATGAGTGACCAGACGACCTTCTCCGGTTGGTTCTCGCTCGACATTTACGGCGATATCACCGGCTTCGATCTTACAACCCAAGCGCAGGATCCCTTCACGGGCTTTGAATACCTGCCGAGCGATGTTTATGGCCCCGAGGCTGGCCCGTTCCCGACGCCGCCAACCTACTGGGTGGGGTTCACCGACTACTATCACCACACTCTGCGCCTCCAATTTGCGAACGATCTCAACAACGGCGCGGGCACCGATCCGCTGGTAACAGGCCTTCTTGGTCCGTCGTGGGAATGTCAGGATTCATATCAGTGCAATCTGACGACCGGCGACGCTGTCGCCGAGGATCTGCGTTGGGTCGTGAATGGGCAGGCGACAAGCGGCAACGCGAACAACATTCCAGAGCCCCTCACGCTTTCTCTCTTCGGCGCTGGCCTCTTCGCAGCCGCCGGACTGCGCCGTCGCAAGGCAGCGAAAGCGGGCTGATACATAACGACGATTGCATTGGGAGCCGTCCGCAAGGGCGGCGCCTTTTGCTTACGTACCGGCGTTCAGCGGACGCATTTGTCGGGATATAGCGAAACTGGTGATTTGACCGACTCGGTTCAAGAGCCGGCTGAATTCTTACGATAAAAAAGTTCAGAAGAAATTCGCGCGGCAAAACTTATCCGCGATGAACGCCGTCACGTTCGCGGGAATGCCAGCGTTCGAAGTCCAACGATGTTGGATAAGTCCGACGAGGTTTGCGCGTGACGACGGCTAAACCGAAAAGCTCGTGCCGCAGCCGCAGGATGATTGCGCGTTCGGATTGTTGACCTTGAACGCTGCGCCGATGAGATCGTTGGAGAAATCGATCTCCGCGCCCTTGAGGAAATCGAGGCTGACCGGATCGATCAGCACGACCGCGCCATCGCGTTCCACGACAAGATCGTCGTCCATGCGCGTTTCATCGAGCGCGAAATTGTAGGAGAAGCCCGAACAGCCGCCGCCGGTCACCGCCAGGCGCAGCATCACGGGCGCCGGCTCCGATTTCAAAATCTCCGCGATGCGCTTGGCGGCGCGGGTGGAGATTGTGACCGGCAACGCAGTCTCGGTGTTCATGGCGCCTTTCGTGGCATACTGGAACGAGTCTTATGTAGTACTCGCAATGGCCGCCGCAAAGGCCCCAAAGACCCTATCGCAGGGAGGTAATAGGCCGCTTGGGCACCTGGCCGGGCCGATATTCATGCCTCCTTCGAGCCACGCGGCCTTTGCAACACAGCCGGCAGCCAGCCGCGGCCGCCTTTACCCTGAATCGGAAAGTCCGACGCGAACCTGTTTTCAGCGCGATCGTGACCGCGTCATCCACTCCGCGGCGTTCCGCCGACTCAAGCACAAGACGCAGGTTTTCGTGCAGCACGAAGGCGACTATTACCGTACGCGCCTGACGCACTCGCTGGAAGTCGCGCAAATCGCGCGCAGTCTGGCGCGCGTGCTGGCTCTGGACGAGGATCTCGCCGAAGCGTTGGCGCTGGCGCACGATCTCGGACACACCCCGTTCGGACACGCCGGCGAAGCGGCGCTCAATGCGGCGACGCTCGACTTCGGCGGTTTCGATCACAACGCGCATGCCCTGCGTCTGGTTACCAAGCTCGAGCATCGCTACGCGGATTTCGATGGTCTGAATCTGACCTGGGAAACGCTGGAGGGCCTTGTAAAGCACAATGGTCCCCTGAAGCCGCCGCTCGCCGGGCCGATCGCGTCCTTCGACAAGCGCTGGCCGCTCGACGTGCGTCACTGGTCGTCACTGGAAGCTCAGGTCGCCGCATTGTCGGACGACGTCGCATACGTGAACCACGACATCGACGACGGACTGCGCGCCGAGCTATTCACTATCGACGATCTTGCGGGTGCGCCACTCGCAGGCGAAGCCGTGAAAGGCGTCCGCGCGCGCTACGGCGAGCTGGAAGTCGGCCGTTTCATCGGCGAGCTCGTCCGTACACTGATGAGTACGCTGGTCGACGATGTCCTCACGGAGACGCGCAGACGCATCACAGCGGCCGATCCGGCCGGGCCGGAGGAGGTGCGGACCCAGAAGCTGGCGCTGGCCGCGTTTTCGGACGGCGTCGCCGAAGATGTCACCGCCCTCAAGCGGTTCCTCTTCGCCCACATGTATCGCCATCCACGGGTCATGGCGCCGATGGGCCGGGCGCAGGCCCTGGTGACCGAGCTGTTCGTCGCGTTCAGTTCCGATCCCAAGCTCCTGCCGCCGGACTGGGCTGCCCAGTGTGGGGCGGCCGGGGACGCGGTGACCGGTGGGGTCGTCCGCGACTATATTGCAGGCATGACGGACCGCTTTGCCATGCTGGAATATGGCCGGATATTCCATACTGATATCGCATTATAGGGGCTTGGCTGCGTCATGATTCGGGCGCAGGCAGGTGCTAGATTGCCCAACTGAGATTCGGAGCCAAGTGATGCCCACAAATTACGAACCCACGGACGACGTCCGCGTCTTCGACGGCGGCGACGATGACGAGGATGTGGAGGGCTCACGCCTTCCCCTGCTGATTGTCATTGCGCTTCTGGTGCTGGCCGCTTTTGGCGGCGTGGTCTGGCTCGCCTATCAGCGCGGCGTGCAGCAGGGTCACGCGGAAGTTCCGCGCGTCATCGCGGCCGACCAGACCCCGGTCAAGGTTCCACCCACGTCAGCCGGCGGCACAGCCACGCCTTATACGGGCCTCAAGATCTATCAGCAGCCTGCGCCATCCGGCGAAGACGCTGCGGCGGACAATGCAGCGCCTGCTCCGGCGCCCGCGCCGGCCGCCAATACACCAGCGCCTCCGCCGTCGATGCCTGCCGAAGTGCCCGCCACGACGCCGCCATTGAAGGTCGTTTCCGTTCCGGCCGTGACACCGCCGCCGGCGAAGCCGCAGGTCGCGCCGCAAACGGCACCCGCGCTCGCGAGCGAAGCGCCTGAACCGCTACCGCCAAAGGGCGCATCTGCGCCGAGCGTGCCATCGACCAGGCCGGTGCTTCCGCCTGCCGCGCCGCACGTGACCGCGCAAGTGGCTACTGCCCCGGTGGCTGCCGCTCCGGTTGCGGCCGCACCGGTTGCGAGCACGGCTCCAGCGGGAGCTGGCCTGCTGCAGATCGGCTCTTACAAATCCGAAGCGGACGCTAATACCGCATGGGCGGCGTACAAGGCCAAGCACGCAGCGCTTCTAGGCGGAACGTCGCCAAACGTCATGCAGGTTGATCTCGGCGCAAAAGGCGTCTGGTATCGCCTGCGCATCGTGGCGGGCGACAAGAGCGCGGCTGCGTCGTTGTGCGATAAACTCAAGGCTGAAGGCGCGGCGTGTATCCCGACGAAGTAGGTTCGGGATTGCCGGTACAAGGATAGGGGCCATGCGCACGCGCGCGATCTATGGCTGCGCCGGCACGACGCTGGGCGCGGACGAGCGAGACTTCTTTCGCGAGGTACAGCCCTGGGGCTTCATCCTGTTCGCGCGCAACATCCACGACCGTGGCCAGATCCGCACGCTCGTCGCGTCCCTGCGCGACATTGTCGGCGATGCACGGGCACCGGTGCTGATCGACCAGGAAGGTGGCCGTGTCTCGCGCCTCAATCCGCCGGGCTGGAAAAAGCGCGTCCCGGCCGCCCGATTCGGCGCCGTCTACGCGAACCAGCATGAGGCCGGGCTGGAAGCGGTCTATCTCAATGCCAGGCTGATCGCGCACGATCTGGCCGAGGTCGGCATCAATGTCGACTGCCTGCCGGTGCTCGATGTCCCTGTCGAGGGTGCCGACGCCGTGATCGGCGACCGAGCCTTCGGCTTTGATCCGGCGACGATCATCGATCTTGGCCGCGCGCAGATCGAGGGCCTGATGGAAGGCGGCGTGCTTCCCATCATGAAGCACATTCCCGGCCATGGCCGCGCCACGGCCGACTCGCATCACGCGCTGCCGCGCGTTTCGACGTCTGCCGAAGAGCTCAGCGCGACGGATTTCGTGACGTTCCGCAGTCTCGACACCTGTCCGATGGCGATGACGGCACATGTCGTTTATGAGGCGATCGACCCGCAACGGCCCGCCACGACCAGCCCAAAAGTGATTCGCGACGTGATTCGCGGCGAGATGGGCTTCGACGGCCTGTTGATATCGGACGATCTTTCCATGAACGCGCTGGACGGGCCTTTGTCCGTGCGTACAAAGGCTGCATTATTCGCCGGTTGCGACGTCGTGCTTCACTGCAACGGCAAGATGGATGAGATGAGGGAAGTGGCAAGCGAAGTGAAACCGCTCGACGGCCAGGCGCTGCGCCGGGCTGATCACGCCTTGTCGCATCTGAGCGCACCGGACGAATTCGACCCCGCCGCCGCCGAAGCCAGGCTGACCGAACTTCTGAGCGTGACGGCATGAGCGACGCTGGCGAGAATTTCGGGGACTTCGAAGCGACGGCGATTGCCGCGCCGGAGGATACCCTCTTCATCGCCGTCGACGGCTTTGAAGGTCCACTCGACCTTCTCCTCACACTCGCGCGCAACCAGAAGGTCGATATCGCCAAGATCTCGATCCTGAAACTGGCGGACCAGTATCTGGAGTTCATCGAGTCCGCGAAAAAGATGAATCTCGAACTGGCGGCCGACTATCTCGTGATGGCCGCCTGGCTCGCCTATCTCAAGTCGCGTCTGATCCTGCCCCAGCCGCCGAGCGCGGACGGGGAGCCGACGGCGGACGAAATGGCGACGCGCCTGCGCTGGCGGTTGCAGCGGCTTGAAGCAATGCGCTCGGCGGCGGCACGGCTGATGGCCGGTGATCGCCTCGACCGTGACGTGTTCGCCCGCGGCGCGCCCGAGCCGATCAATGTCATTAAGCTGCGCACCTACAAGGACACGCTTTACGACCTGCTGACGTCCTATGCGACGCAGCGCGCCAAGAAGATGGGCCACAAGGCGTACAGCCCGGTGCATGCGCCGGTTCTGGCCATAGAAGAGGCGCGCGAGCGCCTTGAACGCATGCTGGGCCGCATCTCGGACTGGAGCGGTCTCGACCGGCTCCTTCCCTTCGAATGGTCGGGAGGAATCCGCCGCCGCTCGGCGCTGGCGAGCACATTGCTGGCGTGCCTGGAGCTGGCGCGCGACGGCAAGCTCGAGATCCGCCAGATGGCTGCCTTCGAAGAGATTTACGTTCGCGACCGGATCGCACCAACCGCAGAGGCCATGTCATGAGTGGAGTAGCCCGCCTGGTCGCCAAGATAGAAACGGAAATGGGAGTGGAAGTGGAAAACGGGGACACAGAGACGCCGGCCGAGGCCTTGGGCGTAAACCCCGAGCATCTGCGCATGACTGAAGCGCTCTTGTTCGCTGCCGCCGAACCGCTGGACGCGAAAGCGCTGGCAACATCGCTGCCGGACGGCGCAGACGTTTCAGAGCTGGTTGCCGAGCTTCAACGTTTGTATGAAGGACGGGGCGTAAACCTCGTCTGCGTCGCAGGAAAATGGCAATTCAGGACCGCGCCGGATCTTGCCTTCCTCCTGCGCAAGGAACAGCCCGAGCAGCGCCGCCTTTCGCGCGCAGCGATCGAGACGCTCGCGATCATCGCCTACCACCAGCCGGTCACCCGCGCCGAGATCGAAGACATTCGCGGCGTCATGCTGTCCAAGGGCACGCTCGACGTCCTGATGGAAATCGGCTGGGTGAAGATCCGCGGCCGCAAGCGCACGCCCGGCCGGCCCGTGACCTTTGGCACGACGGACGCCTTCCTCGTTCAGTTCGGGCTGGAGAGCGTCAACCATCTGCCGGGCGTCGACGAACTCAAGGCCGCCGGCTTCCTCGAAGCCATTCCGCCATCCGGTTTCGATGTTCCGAACCCGACCGATGAACTCGGCCCGGACGAGGACCCCTACATCGAAGGCGAGGAGGTCGCCGAACTCGCGACCGGCGGGCCCGACCTGGACTAGCGATCCGTCGCGGCCCGCCACAGCGCGGGCCGTGACCAACTGGATGCTAATCCTCCAGCTCCACAACTACGGCTTCGCCGCCTTCCAGTGCGATGGCGAGGTCGCCTTTGCGTAGCGCAATCGCGTCATTGCCGAACACATGCGCGCGCCAGCCATGCAGCGCTGGGACGCCTTCATCTTCGTTGGCGGCCAGTCGCTCAATGTCGTCGGCATTGGCGATGAGGCGTGGCGCGACGCCCACGGCCTCGGCACGCAGCCGCAGAAGAGTCTTGAGCAGATCGATTGCGGCGGGAGAGGGCTCACGGCGGCGGCGCGGGCGATCCTGCTCGATCGGCTCGGGCGGTTTAGCGGTCTTGCCTTCCTCGATCGCGTCCATCAGGCCCTTGCCAAGGCGCGAATTGGCAAAGCCCTTTGGCACGGCGCGGATGCGTTCGAGCGCGTCGGCGCTTTCCGGCGGATGCGCCGCGATTTCCGTCAGCGCCTCGTCCTTCAAGACGCGGCCGCGCGGGATGTCGCGCTCCTGCGCCTCGCGCTCGCGCCAGGCTGCGAGCGACGAGAGCATGGCCAGGAACCGCTTGTTGGTCGTGCGCGGTTTCAGGCGCTTCCATGCGATCTCGGGATGCATCGCGTAGAGCGCCGGGTCCTGCAGCGCGGAGATTTCCTCCTGCACCCATTCGGAGCGCCCGGTCTGTTCCAGTTTTTTCTTCAAGAACTCATAGATGATCCGCAGATAGGTCACGTCGCCGATGGCGTAGTCGAGCTGCTTCTGGCTGAGCGGCCTGCGGCTCCAGTCGGTGAAACGGGAGGATTTGTCGATGTCGACATGCGCGATCTTGCGGCAGAGCGTTTCGTACGACGCCGCGTCGCCGAAGCCGCAGACCATGGCTGCGATCTGGCTGTCGAACAGCGGATCGGGAATCATGCCGCCCTGGTGATGAAAGATTTCGATGTCCTGCCGCGCGGCGTGGAGGACCTTCACGATGCCGGGCGATTTGAGCAGCTCGTAGAACGGCGCCAGGTCGATGCCGTCGGCGAGGGGGTCGATGATCGCCTCGACTCCCGGCGCCGCCACCTGGATCAGGCACAGCTTGGGCCAATAGGTCTGGTCCCGCATGAACTCGGTATCGAGCGCGAGATAGGGAGCGCCCGCGAGTTCGCCGATGAGGGCCGTCAAATCCGGTGTGTTTTCTATGATCCGCATGGGACCGTGATACCGGATTCGCGGTCCAAGCGCGCCTTATTTGGCTGTCAGGCCGACAATACGGCCCGGAATGCCTGCTGCGTCGAAATAGTGGCGCCCGTCGGCGTCCTGGTATTCCAGAATGGTGCGTTGGCCGCCCGGTCCTGGATCCGAGACCAGCGTCTTTTTCTGGAACGCGACAGGCTTTCCACCGGCCAGCGCTTCGGTCGCCGCGCGCCCGGTGAGGTTGCCCGGCCCGGACAGAGAAACGCCGATCAGATGCGCGAGAGTAGGCGCGATGTCGGCATTGCTGACCGGGGTAGGATCGACAAACGCCTTCCTGAAGTCCGGTCCGATCGCGGCCATGAAGTTTCGCGTGTCGGCCCGGCTGGTCGTGCCGTGCATGCCCTGGCCGGTTTGCAGACCGGTGTCGGCGATCTCTACCGCGCACATCAAGGGGCCGAGCTTGCAGCCTTTGGCAGAGAACGACCGAAAACCGATCACGATGTCGGGCTGCGGAACGCTCGACGAGCCGATGAGGTTCATGGCGCTCATCGGCAGCGCGCCGGCAAAGTCAGCCTTGTTGCCGCTCTTCAGCAGCGCGTCGTTCACGAACAGTGCGCCGACATAGGGTTGCTCGAGAAGCTTTGCGAAGATCAGCTTGGCGGTGTCGCGCTTGTCTGCGCCGTTCGGAACATACAGGAAATCCGTTCCGCCATTGGCAACGACGATCGCCCGGGGATGCTCCACCGACGGTCCGATGAAAGCGCTCCCGTTTGCGGGACGCTCGCCATCGGCGACGGACACCTCCAGATTGCCGTGGTCGGGATCGAACACCTTCTCGCCGCCGAGCCACTTGGCGACATTCAGAGCGACGAAGCCGTTGGCGAGCGTGCTGACGCGCAGATCGCCGTCCGCTGTGGGGATGCCCTTGCCGATGGTGGAGAAACCATGATCGGCCGTAACAAAGATGTCGGTGTTGTCGGCAAGCCCCCAAAGCTTCAGCGCGTCCATGATGCCCTTCAGGTTGCTGTCCGCATTGTAGATCGCCTCACGCGCATCGACGCTGTTGATGCCCGGTACGATGCGGCCCGAACTGTCCACGGCGCCGTGCTGCGTGGCGTCCGGATCGCGCGACCAGAAGATCAGCACAAACGGTTTGGCCTGATTGCTCAGGCTCGGGATCAGGCTCTGCGTGGTGAGCGACAGCAGCCAGGCCTGCTGGGTCAGATTTGGCGTACTTGTGAAGGGCGGCGCGCCGGCGCCCGTGACGGCGAACGCGTCGTTGGCAAGATCACCGTGCAGGATAGTGCTCATGCTCGGCATTTTGTCGATACCGGCCGGATGGTTCGTGGCGTCGTCGACAAACACGCCGAGCGGTCCGCCGACATTGTCGTCGTTGCTGTCCAGCGCCGACAGCCACTGGATCGCCGCCGGTCCCTTCTTGCCGACGATGACCGTGCTGTAGCCTGCGCCGCGCGCCGCCTGCGCCAGTGTCGTCTGTCCCATGTAGCCGTCGCCGAAATGCGCTTTGACGGACTTCAGAACGCAGTCATCTTCGAGGAACGTCACGCTGACCGCCGGGCCGAGCTGGCACTGTATCGGAAAGTCGAAGTTGAGCGAGTTTCCGTAATCGCCCGTGTCGCCGAGATAGTGTCCTGTCGCGATGGTGGAA
>Ga0265325_10000329_pt1 | contig 33468 bp, 27 predicted proteins | sample 41420metaG_FD_202090 | JGI IMG/M metagenome (GOLD analysis project Ga0265325, IMG submission 202090) | Rhizosphere microbial communities from Carex aquatilis grown in University of Washington, Seatle, WA, United States - 4-14-20 metaG | ecosystem: Host-associated > Plants > Roots > Rhizosphere... | reverse complement strand
GGTGAAGCCGGTTTCGACGACGTGATCGAGCTTGGCGATCGCGCCGCGGAATGTGCCCTCCTCGCTGAAAGTGCCGACGTGCAATTCCAGAAACGAGCATTCGTGCCACGGCCGCCCGAACCAGGACCGCGCCTGCCAGTTGAAGGTGCGGTCGATCACCTCGCTTGGCCCATGGACGTCGTCCGGCTGGAAATGCGATGCCGGGTCGGGAACCTCGAAATTGCCATCGATGCGGAAGCGGTAGCGGGTGCCGGGGCCGGCGCCCGGGATCACCAGCGAATGCCAGCCGCCCTCCTGACGGCGCATCTCATAGGCCGTGTCGGTGACGACATCGACGCGTTGCGCGGCCGGAGCCCAGATCCGGAACAGAACGCTGTTGTCGGCGGCATTGATCTGCGGACCGAAGCGGCTCGCTTCGATCATGGCTTGCCTGCATAGGCGAGGATCGAGACCGGAGAGGCGATCAGCTTGGCGCCCGGCGCCTGCGACTGTGTTTCGGCCAGCACGCTGTTGTTGGCGGTGTCCAGCACCAGCGACCAATGGGCGACACCCTGCCATGACGGCAGCGCGAGCTCGACGCCGTTGTCGGCGGCGTTGAACACGATGAACAGCGGCTCGCCGCCGGTTTCGGGTGCGGCGAGCACGTAAGACAGGAAGCGGCCCTCGGGAAACTTCCAGTCGTCCTCCTTCATTTCGGTGGCATCGGGCCGCAGCCACAACACGTCGTGCGAGCCGTCGGAATTGCCGCCCTCGAGCCAGTGCCGCGAGCGGAACTGGGCGAACTGGCCGCGCAGGCGCACCAGCGCGCCGACGAATTCGGTCATGTCGTCGTCGTGGCCAAGGCCGCTCCAGCCGACCCAGCCGATCTCGTCGTCCTGGCAATAGGCGTTGTTGTTGCCGTTCTGGGTATTGCCGACCTCGTCGCCGGCGAGGATCAGCGGCACGCCCTGGGCGAGCAGCAGCGAGGCGAGCTGGTTGCGGCGGAGCAGGCGGCGGCGTTCCAGGATCGCCTTGTCTTCGGTCGGGCCTTCGGCGCCGCAGTTCAGGCTGGCGTTGTCGTCGGAGCCGTCGCGGTTGTCTTCCTTGTTGGCCTCGTTGTGCTTGTGCTCGTAGCTGACCAGGTCGTTGAGGGTGAAGCCGTCGTGCACGGTGACGTGGTTGATGCTGGCGCGCGGCCCGCGGCCGTCGTGACGGAATTGCGCCGCCGAGCCGGTCAGCGCGCCGGCCAGCTCGCCGAGCAGGTTGCCTTCGCCGCGCCAGTAGCGGCGCAGGGTGCGGCGGTAGGTGTCGTTCCACTCCGACCAGCCGGGCGGAAAGCCGCCGACCTGATAGCCGCCGGCACCGATGTCCCACGGCTCGGCGATCATCTTGACGTTGGCCAGGACGGGATCCTGGGTGACCGCGGCGAAGAAGGTGCTGTGCGGGTTGAACTCTGGCGTGCGGCCGAGCGTGGAGGCGAGATCGAAGCGGAAGCCGTCGACGTGGAACACCTCGACCCAGTAGCGCAGCGAGTCCATCACCATTTGCAGGACGCGCGGATGGGCGAGCTTCAGCGCATTGCCGGTGCCGGTGTAGTTCTCGTAGAACCGCGGCTTGTCGGGGACCAGCCAATAGTAGGCGGCGTTGTCGATGCCGCGATAGCAGAGCGTCGGGCCGAGATGGTTGCCCTCACAGGTATGATTGTAGACCACGTCGAGGATCACCTCGATGCCGGCGCTGTGCAGCTCGGCGACGGTGGAGCGGAACGCGTTCTGGATGTTTTCGGCGGCGTAGCGCTGCTCGGGTGCGAAGAACGACAGCGTGTTGTAGCCCCAGTAATTCTTGAGCCCATTGTCGAGCAGATGCGGCTCGTCGAGAAACGAATGGATCGGCAACAGCTCGATCGCGGTGACGCCGAGCTTGTTGAGATGCTCGATCATCGCCGGGGCGGCGAGGCCGCGATAGGTGCCGCGCAGTTCCTTGGGAATGTCCTCCCGCTGTTGCGTCAGGCCTTTGACGTGGGCCTCGTAGATAATGGTGTCTTCCCACGCCACCTTGGGATGGCGGTCGTCGTGCCAGGTATAGGCCTGGTCGACCACCACGGATTTCAGCATCGAGCGGGCGTTGTCCCTGCGGTCGAACGACAGGTCCTCGCGCTTGTTGCCGACGCGATAGGAAAGATGCGCGTCGCTCCACACGAACTGGCCGCCGAGCCGTTTGCTGTAGGGATCGACCAGCAGCTTGTGGTGGTTGAAGCGAAAGCCCTTCTCCGGATCGTACGGGCCGTAGACGCGGTAGCCGTACAGCTGGCCGGGCTGCGCGTAGGGCAGATAGCCGTGCCACACGTCATCGGTGCGCTCGGGCAGCACGATGCGGTCGACCTCGTTCCGGCCGGTCTTGTCGAACAGGCAAAGCTCGACCTTCTCGGCGCTGGAGGAGAACAGCGCGAAGTTGGTGCCGCGGCCGTCCCAGGTGGCGCCGAGCGGATGAGGCGAGCCCGCCCCGATCTGGCGGTCAGACTTCAGGAACGAGATAGAGGGCAGCAAGCGGTGGAAGGACAAGGTGAAGCTCCGGGCTGTCGGGGGTCACAACAGCGGTTACACAGCCTTCGTTCCCGATGTTGCTGCCGCCATAGTGAGCCGCATCGGTGTTCAGCGCCTCGCGCCAGCGGCCGGCGAACGGCACCCGGATCCGGTAATTGCGGCGCACCTCGGGGGTGAAGTTGACCACGACCACGCAGCGCGCGTTGCCGTCGGTGCCCTTGCGCAGCCACGCGAACACGCTCTGGTTGGCGTCGCCGGTGACCAGCCACTCGAAGCCCGCATGGTCGCAGTCGAGCTGATGCAGCGCCGGCGTCGAGCGGTAGAGGTTGTTGAGGTCGCGGATCAGCCGTTGCACGCCGAGATGCGAGGGATTTTCGAGCAGGTGCCACGGCAGGCTGTGATCGTGGTTCCATTCGGTGTCCTGGGCGAGTTCGCAACCCATGAACATCAGCTTCTTGCCGGGGTGGCCGAACATGAAGGCGTAATAGGCGCGCAGGTTGGCGAAGCGCTGCCACTCGTCGCCCGGCATGCGGCCGAGGATCGAACGCTTGCCGTGCACCACCTCGTCGTGGCTGAGCGGCAGGATGAAATTCTCGAAGAACGCGTAATGCAGGCCGAACAGGATGCTGCCGTGATGGTGGCGGCGATGGATCGGGTCCATCGAGATGTAATCCAGGGTGTCGTGCATCCACCCCATGTTCCATTTGTAGCCGAAGCCGAGCCCGCCCCAGTCGACCGGCCGCGACACCATCGGGAATGCAGTGGATTCCTCGGCGACCGTGGTGGCGTGCGGCTGGCGCGCGAACACCTCGGTGTTGGTGCGGCGGATGAACTCGATCGCCTCGATGTTCTCGCGGCCGCCGTGGCGGTTGGGGATCCAGCCGCCTGCGGGCCGGCTGTAGTCGAGGTAGAGCATGGAGGCGACCGCATCGACGCGCAGCCCGTCGATGCCGTAGCGCTCCAGCCAGAACAGCGCATTGGCGGTGAGGAAATTCGCCACCTCGACGCGGCCGTAGTTGTAGATCAGCGTGTCCCAGTCGAGATGGCGGCCCTGCCGCGGATCGGCGTGCTCGTAGAGCGCGGTGCCGTCGAAATGCGCGAGCCCGTGCGGGTCGTCCGGGAAATGCCCGGGCACCCAGTCGAGCAGCACGCCAATACCCTTGCGGTGACAGGCGTCGATGAAATGCACGAAGTCGGCGGGCGAGCCGAACCGGCTGGTCGGGGCGTACAGCCCGGTCGGCTGATAGCCCCACGAGCCGTCGAACGGGTGCTCCGAGATCGGCATCAGCTCGATATGGGTGAAGCCCATGTCGGCGACGTAGGCGGGAAGCTGCTCGGCAAGCTCCCGATAGCTCAGCCAGCGATGGCCCTCTTGCGGACTGCGCCGCCATGACCCGAGATGCACCTCGTAGATCGAGATCGGTGCATGGACCGAATTGGCGTGATCCTCGAGCCGGCACGGCTTCGGCACCTGCGTCGGATCGACCACGATCGAGGCGGTCGAGGGGCGCACCTCGGCCGCGAACGCCACCGGATCGGATTTCAGCGGCAGCATGTCGCCGTGTGGCCCGACCACCTCGTACTTGTATTTGTCGCCGGCGCCGGCGCCCGGCACGAAGATTTCCCAATAGCCGCTGCCGCGCACCCGCATGGCGTGGCGGCGTCCGTCCCAGTGGTTGAAATCGCCGACCACGCTGACCCGCCGCGCATTCGGCGCCAGCACGGCGAAGGCGACGCCATCGACATTTTCGAGCCGCATCGGATGGGCGCCGAGCTTGTCGTAGAGATGAAGGTGCCTGCCTTCGCCGAGCAAATGCAGGTCGAGATCCGACAGGATCGGCGGAAACCGGTAGGCATCCTCGAACTCGACCTCGTTGTCGCCGAAGCGGGCGCGAATGCGGTAGTGCGGCTCGCGCGCCGCGACCGGACCGGCAAACAGCCCGGCGTCGTGGATGCGCGGCAATTCGCTGACCTGTCCGGCCTGATCGAGAACCTTGACCTCGGAGGCGTCCGGCAGGAACACACGCACCACGCTCTCGTCACCTTCCCGGTGCCAGCCGAGATAGTTGAACGGATCGTGATGAAAGCCGCCGATGATGGCGCGCGCCGCGTCCGAGATCATGATTGCACCACATTGTGACGCAGCAGGATGCGCCACGTTCCATCAAGAGGAACGTGCAGCCATGCCGGGCGGTTCATCAGCTCGTATTCGATTTCGTAGAACGCCTTCTCGAGCAGGAAGAAGTCCAGCAGGTCGCGCGCCTCGGTGGAATCGGCTGGCCACAGCTTCGGATCGGCGGCCTGACGGCAGGTCTCCCAGAACGCATCGACGGCCCGGTCGCGCCAGATCGCGAGCTTCGGCGCGAGAATGGCGCGCTCCTCGGCGGTGAGATCGTTGGCGTTGAACAACGCTGCCGTCGTCGAATAGTCGATCGAACGAATGAGCCCCGCGACGTCGCGTGCGGCCGGCACCTTGGCGCGGCGCTCGGCCAGGGTCCGCCCCGGTTCGCCTTCGAAGTCGAGGATGAAGGCATCGTCCTTCACGACCAGAACCTGGCCGAGATGGAAATCACCGTGGTGCCTGACCTTGACTGCGTTGACCTCGGCCGGAAGCGAGCGGCGGATGTGCCTCACAATGGCGTCGCGCGCCGCCAGGAGGCGCTCACAGAGAACGACGTCCGGCTCCGATAATTTGCCCCGGTGCTCGGCCAACAGATCGAGCGAATGATTGCAGCGTTCGACCAGCCGCTCGATCCAGCTTGCGATGTCCTGCTGGGTGATCGGCTCGGGCGCGAAGTCGGGAATGTCAGGACGGCTGGCCAGCGCGCTTTGCAGTTCGCCGGTCCGCCGCGCGATCTGACGCAGGCGCTGAAGATAGGAGACGAGCTCCGGGCTCTCCTCCAGATCGGCCGCCGATAGCACGTGTTGGTCGTCGATGAAGCGACCGAGGAATGCAGCGGTGACGGTCCAGGCGTCGCCCTGGTTCTCGACGAAGCGGTGCGCGACGGCAAGTGCGCTGCGACCATCGCCTTCGATCAATTCGATCGAGCCCAGCAGATCGGGCGCATTCTTGAAGGACGTTTGCTCCACCAGGAAACGACCGATCTCGATTTCCGGATGAACGCCTTGGCCGATCTTGCGGAAAATCTTCACCACGCACGCGCCGCCCACGATCGCGGTGGTGTTGGACTGCTCGCGGTTGGGGAAGCTGACCTTGTCGGCACCAAGCGGTGGGAGCTCGGCGAAAACGCTGGTCGGCCGGGCCTCCAGGCGATGCTTGTCATGTTCGACGGTTTGGCTTGATTGCATGAGGCGGAGCAGCAGGGCAATAAACTCCGGATCGCCGGCAGCATCGATCAACGTGCCTTCGCGTGCGCCCCGGCGCACAGCCGCAATCGCGTTCGCAGGCGCTGCTGCCGAGCGATCGAAGCGCGTCCAGTTGACCTTCAACGGCAACAAGTAACGCGTTGCTTGCGGCCGTTCGCCGGCGACGATGAACCCCAGCGATGTCGCGCCGTCGTCGTCCGGCTCCAGCCGAAAGACGGCTTCCAGGTTGACCATCGGCAAGCCGCGCGCCTTGTCGGCGAACCACCGGCGCTCCATCAGGAAATGCGGCAGCACATCGCGCTCGAACGTCTGCCGTTCGCGGATGGCCACGGGAGAATTCAAGTCACCCACCCAGACGAGCGTGATGATTTCGCGCAGCGGCGTCCACGTCTCGGCGTTCGGCTCGGAAGGCTCGCCCAACTGGAACCAGAAGAAGCCGTAGGGCGGCAGGGTCACGAGATAGGGAAGCTCGCCGATCCGCGGGAACGCGGTCCGGCCCAGCATTTCCATCGGCACCCGGCCCTTCCACGGGCTGAGATCGATCTCGGCAGCTTGTGCAGAGCGCGACAGGTTGGCGACGCAGATGATGATGTTGTTTTCGTGCTGCCGCACGTAGGCGAGCACCGTGCGGTTCGATGGGCGGACGAACCGCAGGCTTCCCCGGCTGAAGGCGCTGTTCGACCGGCGCACCCCGATCATTCGCTTCATCCAATTGAGGAACGACGAAGGGCTGCGCTGCTGCGCCTCGACGTTGACGGACTGGTGGCCGTACACCGGGTCCATGATGACCGGTAGATAAAGCCGCGCCGGATCGCAGCGCGAGAAGCCGCCGTTGCGATCCGAGGTCCACTGCATCGGCGTGCGCACGCCATTGCGGTCGCCGAGATAGATGTTGTCGCCCATGCCGATCTCGTCGCCGTAGTAGATGATCGGCGTGCCCGGCAGCGAGAACAGCAGCGAGTTCATCAGCTCGATCTTGCGGCGGTCGTTATCCATCAGCGACGCGAGCCGCCGCCGGATGCCGAGATTGATCCGTGCCCGCGGATCGTTGGCGTAGGTCGACCACAGGTAGTCGCGCTCGACGTCGGTGACCATTTCAAGGGTGAGCTCGTCGTGGTTGCGCAGGAACAGCGCCCACTGGCAGTTCGCGGGGATGTCCGGCGTCTGCCGCATGATGTCGGCGATCGGGAAGCGGTCCTCCTGCGCGATCGCCATGTAGATGCGCGGCATCAGCGGGAAGTGGTACGCCATCTGGCATTCGTCGCCGTCGCCGAAATAGGCGCTGACATCCTCCGGCCACTGGTTGGCCTCGGCCAGCAGCACCTTGCCGGGCGCGTACGAGTCGAGCTCCTTCCTGATCTGCTTGATGACGGCATGGGTCTCGGGAAGGTTCTCGTTGTTGGTGCCTTCGCGCTCGCAAAGATAGGGAATGGCGTCGAGCCGGAAGCCGTCGACACCCATGTCCAGCCAGCGCCGCATCACCTGGATCAGCGCCCAGCGCACGCGCGGATTGTCGAAATTGAGGTCGGGCTGGTGCGAGAAGAAGCGGTGCCAGTAATAGGCATTGGCCTCCGGATCCCAGGCCCAGTTGGATTTCTCGGTGTCGGTGAAGATGATGCGGGTGCCGGCGTATTTCTTGTCGGTATCGCTCCAGACATACCAGTTGCGGGCATCGGTGCCGGGGCGGCTTCGCCGCGCACGCTTGAACCATGGGTGCTGGTCGGAGGTGTGGTTGATGACCAGCTCGGTGATGACGCGAAGGTCGCGGCGGTGCGCCTCCACCAGGAAGCGCTTGAAGTCCCGCAGCGTGCCGAAATCGGGATTGATGCGCCGGTAATCGGCGATGTCGTAGCCGTCGTCCCGGCCGGGGCTGGGGTAGAACGGCAGCAGCCACAGCGTGTTGACGCCGAGCTCCTGGAGGTAGTCGAGCTTCTCGGTGAGGCCGGCGAAATCGCCGATGCCGTCGCTGTTGCTGTCGAAGAACGCCTTGACGTGAAGCTGGTAGATGATGGCGTCCTTGTACCAGAGCTCGTTGCCGAGCTTGGGTTGGACGTCGATTTTGGACAAAACATTCACGGTGGCCCCGATCACGTCTCGCAGCGAAACAGCAGCGCCGGATCGTCCGACGGATTGATGGTCAGCCGCACGCCACCCCATTCGACCGCGTGGCGCGCGCCGCTGGTCAGGTCGACGATGGTGCGGACCGGCTTGCGGTCGCCGTCGGGGCCGATGGTGATGTCGCCGAAATGGAACCAGAAGCTGCGCGGGCCTTGGCCGGTCAGCGCAATGGCGACGGCGACGGCGTTGTCCCGCGCGACCGATTCCTTGACGAAGCCGATCACCTCGCCGTCGTCGACCTGCGCGAAACGCAGGCCGACGGTTTGCAGGAGCGCCGCGTTGTCGCGCCGCAGATGGTTGAGCCGGCTGATGTAGCTCTTGATGTTGCCGCGCTTGTTCCAGTCGCGGACCTTGATCTCGTACTTTTCCGAATTGGCGTATTCCTCGCGGCCGGGCAGCGGCTCGTGCTCGAGAAGCTCGAAGCCGCTGTAGATGCCGTAGTTCGACGACAGCGTGGCGGCGAGCGCAACGCGCGACTTGAACATCCAGGGCTCCCCCTTCTGCAGATGCACCGGCAGGATGTCGGGCGTATTGGTGAAGAAGTTCGGCCGGAAGTAGTCGCGCTCGGGATAGCCGGTGATCTCGCTGAGATATTCCTGCAGCTCGGCCTTGTGGGTGCGCCAGGTGAAATAGCTGTAGGACTGCGAGAAGCCGAGCTTGGCGAGGCCCTTCATGATCTTGGGGCGCGAGAACGCCTCCGCCAGGAAGATCACGTTGGGGTCGCGCTCCTGCACCTCGCGGATCAGCCATTCCCAGAACGGGAACGGCTTGGTGTGCGGATTGTCGACGCGGAAGATGCGCACGCCCTGCTCGGCCCAGAACAGCACGACGTCGCGCAGCGCCTGCCACAGCGCGATGCGGTCGGCGCAATAGAAATCGGGGTTGACGATGTCCTCGTATTTCTTCGGCGGGTTCTCGGCGTAGCGCATCGAGCCGTCGGGCCGGCGCTTGAACCAGTCGGGATGCTGCTTCAGCCACGGATGATCGAGCGAGCATTGGATGGCGAAGTCGAGCGCCACCTCCATCTTCAGCGCGCGGCAGCCGTCGACCAGGCGGCGGAAATCGTCGAGCGTGCCAAGCTCGGGATGGATGGCGTCATGGCCGCCGTCGGCGCTGCCGATGGCGTAGGGGCTGCCCGGATCGCCGGGCCCCGCCTTCAGCGAATTGTTGCGGCCCTTGCGGTTGGTGGTGCCGATCGGATGGATCGGTGTCAGATAGATGACGTCGAAGCCGAACGCTGCGAGTTCGGGAAGCCTCGCGATGCAGTCGTCGAAGGTGCCGTGCTGGCCGGGAACAGTGCCCTGGCTCCTTGGCACCATCTCGTACCAGGCGCCGGCTCGCGCGCGCGGCCGGTCGGCGACCACCGGGATCGAGGCGCTGCGGGTCATGTCGCTGCGGTTGTCGCTTGCGGCGACGGCTGCGGCGAGCTCTTCGGATAACAGCAACTCGATGTTTTCGGTCTGGTCGAATTGCCGGCGGACGCCGTCGATCAGGCGCTTATGCTGTGGGTCGCGCGGCCGCATCTCGTTGAGCAGCTCGCGGCCCTCGCGGGCATCGAGGGCGATGTTCTGGCCGGCGTCGCGCTTGAGCAGCAGGCCGTGACGCCAGGTGGCGAACGGGTCGGTCCAGGCCTCGATCTCGAACAGATAGCGGCCCGGCGTCGGCGGCGTGAAGCGGCCGAGCCACCGATCGTTGCCATTGAGCCGCATCGGCTCGCGATGCCAGTCCTTGGCGGATTCCTTGCGCCACAGCAGCGCTGCGGCGAGCTGGTCGTGACCCTCCCGCAGCAGATCGGCCCAGACCTCGATCGGCTCGCCGAAGATGCGCTTGACCGGGTAGCGGCCGCCGTCGACGCTGGGAAAAATATCCTCGATCAGGAAACGGGGGCCGGTCGGATCGCTCGGAGCCATCTCGGGAAGGTCTGGAACAGTTATCCGCCGATGACCGGGTGCGGCCGCCGTTTGCATCATTTCACCGCGCTGGAACAAAGGAAAAGCCCGGCAAAACAACCGGCTCAGGGGCCGATAGTTCCGCGTTCGGGAACCCCAGGTCAATCCAAGGGTTGCGCCCGACGGGGCCCTCCGGCACCTATCGGGACGTGCGATCTCCAGAATGGAACGGTGGGACCAGTTCGGGGCGCATTGGGGTATCGAGCCCGGCTATTACGACGTTCAGGGCCGCCGGCGCGACGCCGATCCCGACGTGCTGCGGCGGGTGGTGGAGATGCTGTCGCGGCCCGGCAACCCGCCGGCCGGCGACCTCGACCGCGGGCAGACACCGCAGCAGGCGTTCCAGGGCGACGGCCGCCGCACCTGGGTGCTGGCGGTGCAGCTCTATGGCGTGCGCTCGCGGCGAAACCTGGGCCATGGCGATTTCACCGATCTGGCAGAGCTGCTGGAGCTTGTCGCCGACCTCGGCTGTGGCGGCATCGGGCTCAATCCGTTGCACGCATTGTTCTACGATGGCGGCGGCAGCCCGTATTCGCCGTCGAGCCGGCTGTTCCTCAATCCGCTGTACCTCGACGTCGAGGCGGTCGAGGAGTTTTCCGCGCATGACATGGCGGCGCATGCGGCGGATATCGAACGCCTGCGCAATGCGGCGCTGGTCGATTACCCGGCGGTGGCGCAATTCAAGCTCGTGCTGCTGCGCGCGACGTATCGCAACTTCACGGCGGGCGGCAGCGCGGCGCGGCGCGCCGATTTCGAGAGCTATCGACAGCTGCAGGGCCGGGCGCTTGAAGCGTTCGCCGTGTTCGAGACCCTGCGCGGGCTGCATTCCGGCGGCTGGTGGGATTGGCCGGCCGAGGCGCGACAGGCCAGCGACGTGCTGCTGCGCGACGTACGCAACAGCCATGCCGACGAAGTCGGCTTCCACGAATTCCTGCAATGGAATGCCGAGCGGCAGCTTGGCCGTTGCCGCGACGTGGCGAACCGGCGCGGCATGCCGATCGGGCTTTATCTGGACACCGCGGTCGGCGTGAATCCCGGCGGTGCTGACGCCTGGATGGACCAGAACGCGATGCTGACCGGCCTCTCGGTCGGTGCGCCGCCGGACCAGTTCAATCCGGCCGGACAGGACTGGGGCCTGACCGCCTACAATCCGCATGGCCTGATCGCGCGAAACTTCGAGCCGTTCGGGCAAATGCTTGCGGCGTCGATGCGTCACGCCGGCGCGGTGCGGATCGATCATGTGCTTGGCCTGATGCGGCTGTTCATCGTGCCGCAAGGATTCGGCGCGGCGCAGGGCGTCTATCTGCGCATGCCGTTCTCCGCGATGCTTTCGGCCGTCGCCGAGCAGAGCCGCCACTGGAACTGCGTCGTCATCGGCGAGGACCTTGGCACGGTGCCGGAAGGCTTTCGCGGTACGATGCACGCATGGGGTCTGTGGTCGTATCTGGTCATGATGTTCGAACGGAATTGGGACGGCGACGGCTCGTTCCGAAAGCCCGAGCAATATCCGGTCAATGCGATCGCGACCTTCAGCACCCACGATCTCGCGACGTTTTCCGGCTGGATGAGCGGCCATGATCTCGCGCTGAAGCGTTCAATCGGCGTCGATCCCGGCGAAAGCGACGACGATCGCGAGCGCTCACGCGCGGCGCTGCAGGCGGCGCTCGGCCGCGAACGGCCATCGTTCGAAGACGCGGTCGGCTATCTCGCGGCGACGCCGACCCGGCTGGTTTCCATCGGCATCGAGGACGTGCTGGAAATCCCTGACCAGGCCAACGTGCCCGGCACGGTCGAGCAGCATCCGAACTGGCGGCGGCGCTGGCCGGTGCTGCTGGAGGACCTGCGTAACGATCAGCGGCTCGCCCGTATCGCCGAGACGTTGTCACGTGCCGGCCGCGGCTCGAGATCCTGAGTGAATTCCTGCGCGACCGCGTCGATGTCGGCCAGCGTCGGCAGGCCGGCCTCGTTGCCGAGACGCTGAATCTTGAACACGGCGGCGCGTTGGGCGAACTGGAAATGCTCCTCCCAGCTCTGCTCGGGATGCGCCAGATAGGAATGGACGTAAGCGCCGTGAAACACGTCGCCGGCGCCACTGGTGTCGCGCACGCGCGAGGCCGGCAAGGCGAGCGCGGGGAGTCTGCGCACCTCGCCGCTCTCGTCGTACCAGAGGATGCCGCGCTCACCCTGGGTGACGCCGCCGATCCTGCAGCCGCGGGCTTTCAAATAATCGAGCATCCCGGCCGGGGTCTTGTCCATCTGCTGGCAGAAGCGCTCGGCCACCATGGCGACGTCGATGAAGCCGAGCAATTCGTGAGTGTTGGTGCGCAAGCCGCCGCCGTCGAGTGAGGTCAGAATGCCGGCCTTGCGGCAGCGCTGGGCGTAATGGACCGCCGCGTCCGGCTGATGACCATCGAGATGCAGCGCCCGGCAGCCTTCGATTTCGAGGGTCGGGAACGGCGTCAGGTACTGGTCGTCGCGGCAGCGCACGATGGCGCGCTTGCCGTCCTTCGGCATGATGAACGACAGCGACGACTTCTCGACCGTCCGCGGGTGCAGGCGGATGTCGTACTTCGCCGCCATGTCGAGAAACATGCGGCCGAGCCAGTCGTTGGCGATGGTCGCGATCAGGTCGGGCTTGATGCCGAGCTTGGCGCAGCAGAACGCCGCGGTGACGGCATTGCCGCCGAACGACACCGCGTATTCGGCGGCGACCGACTTTTCGTCGCCCTCCGGCATGCGGTCGGCGAGGAATGTCACGTCGATATAGGTCTGGCCGACAAACAACGCTTCCATGAAGCCCTCGCGGTTCACGCGCCCCGGCCGGGCGGGTCGAGCGGAATGTCCCACACCTTTTCGGCATATTCGCGGACGGCGCGGTCCGAGGAGAACCAGCCCATCCGGGCGGTGTTGAGGATCGCTGAGCGCCACCATTCGGGTCGGCCGTAGAGCGCGTCGACCTGGCGCTGCGCAGTCCAGTAGGCATCGAAATCGGCCGCCACCATGAAATGGTCGTAGTCCAGCACGGCGTCGGCCAGGGTTCGAAACCGCTCCGGATCGTCCGGCGAGAACATGCCTTCCCGGATCGCGGCGATGGCGTCGGCCAGCCGCGGAGAGGCCTCGGCGGCCTGCCGTCCGCTGAAATCGTCCTTGCGGCGCTGCTCGATGCCGTCTGAGGTCAAGCCGAAGATGAAGATGTTGTCGGCGCCGACCCGCTCGCCGATCTCGATATTGGCGCCGTCCAGGGTGCCGATGGTCAGTGCGCCGTTGAGGGCAAGCTTCATGTTGCCGGTGCCGGACGCCTCCATCCCCGCGGTCGAAATCTGCTCCGACAGGTCGGCGGCGGGGATGAGGTCCTGGGCGAGGCTGACGCCATAGTTCGGCAGGAAGATCACCCGGAGCTTGCCGCCGATGGCCGGGTCGGAATTGACGACGCGACCGACATCGTTGGCGAGCTTGATGATCAGCTTGGCGCGCTCATAGTTCGGCGCCGCCTTGCCGGCAAAAATCTTGACGCGCGGAATCCACGCCTTGTCCGGCTCGTCGCGGATCGCGAGATAAAGCGCGACCGCCTCCAGGATATTGAGAAGCTGCCGCTTGTATTCGTGGATGCGTTTGATCTGGACATCGAACATCGCGCTGGGATCGACGCTGAGCCCGACCATTTCGTGAATCCGGCGTGCCAGCGCCTCTTTGTTGGCCCGCTTGGCCGCCGCGTAATGCTCGACGAAGCTCCTGTCGTCCGCCAGCGGTTCAAGCTGCAGCAGTTCGTTTGGATCGTCGAGCAGCCGCTCGCCGAGCGTGCGCGTCAGCAACATGGTCAGGCCGGGGTTGGACTCCAGGAGCCAGCGACGGAAGCTGATGCCGTTGGTCATGTTGACGATCCGCCCCGGCATGGCGCCGTCGAGATCGTGGAACACGGTCTTGCTCATCAGCCCGGTGTGCAGCGCCGACACGCCGTTGGTCGTGTGCGAGCCGACGAACGCCAGGTGTCCCATCCGGACGCGCTTGTCTTGTCCTTCCTGGATCAGCGAGATGGCGGCAAGCGTCTTCGGATCGGCGATGCCTTTGCTCGCGGCCCCGTCCAGATGCAGCTTGTTGATCAGATAGATGATCTGCATGTGGCGCGGCAGCAGGCGATTGAGCAACGCCACCGGCCAGCTTTCGAGCGCCTCGGGCAGCAGCGTGTGGTTGGTGTAGCTCAGCGTGCCGTTGGTGATGCGCCAGGCGTCGCTCCAGCCGTAATCGTATTCGTCGACCAGGATGCGCATCAGCTCTGCCACGGCGATGGCGGGATGGGTGTCGTTGAGCTGGATCGCGGCGTGCTCCGGCAACCCGTCGAGATTGTCGAACTGCTGAAGATGGCGGCGGACGATGTCCTGAAGCGACGCGGAGGTGAAGAAATACTCCTGGCGCAGCCGCAGCTCCTGGCCCTTCGGTGTGGCGTCGCTGGGATAAAGCACGCGCGAGATCGCCTCGGCTTCGGCGCGCGGCGCGGTGGCGCCGACGAAGTCGCCGGTGTTGAACGCGCCAAGTTGGACCGGCGTCGTGGAGCGAGCGGTCCACAGCCGCAGCGTGTTGACGTGCCGGCCGCGCCAACCGGCGATCGGCGTATCGTGTGCTACGGCGAGCACGCGGTCCGCCGGGTACCACAGGCCGCGCGCGGTGCCATCGGCGCCGCCGACATACTCGACGCTGCCGCCGAATCGGATCGAATATTCGGTGTCGAGACGCTCGAACTCCCAAGGGTTGCCAAAGGCGAGCCACCGTTCCGGCGCCTCGTTCTGCCAGCCGTCCCTGATCTGCTGCGCGAACAGGCCGTTCTCGTAGCGGATGCCATAGCCGAACGCCGGAATCGCCAGCGCCGCCATGCTGTCCATATAGCAGGCAGCGAGCCGGCCGAGCCCGCCGTTGCCCAGCGCTGCGTCCGGCTCGAGCTTGCGCAACTGGTCGAGATCGACGCCGAGGCTTTCCAGCGCTGCGCGCGCCGGCCCGAGCAGGCGCAGGTTGATGAGCGAGTCGAACAGCAGCCGTCCGATCAGATACTCGATCGAGAGGTAGTACACGCGCTTCGATTGCTTGCGCTCGGCGCGCTGCGCCGCCTCGAGCCAGCAATCGACCATGCGGTCGCGGACGGTCAGCACCGTGGCCAGGTACCAGTCGTAAGGACCGGCGTCGGCCGGCGTCTTGCTGCACGAATAGGTGAGCTTGTTGAGGATCGCGTCGCGCAGCTCGGCTGCCTGGGGATGCAGCGCGGGCAGCGAGAGGACGTGTGACGATTTCGGCATTTCAACAGCCCATCACGGCGTTTTTCGCCAGGATTGCACCAGGAGATCGCGTCGCGTCGGCCGGTAACTAGTCCTTTGCTGCCGCATGCGAAAGCGGCCCCTGGGTAAAAGTTGGTGGAAGATAAAGTTCCCGAAAGCCGGAACCCCGCGCGGATCGCGACCTGCGGGCTCCGAATCAACAGCGCCGGCCCCTTTGGCGCGACGTCAATGCGCTCAGATGCCGCTGTCGCCCGGGAAGAAGCAGGTCTCCTTGCCGGAGTAGACGAACAGCGTTGGCTGGCCGCCGGGCGCGGTTTGGCCCCAGTGGATCACATCGGGCGGGATGCGCTTCCAGTGGCCGGGCTCGTCCTCATAGAACCACTCGTCGCCGCCGGATGATCGGTTGACGGTGAATTTGGTTTTAACAACGTCTGAATGATCGCAACATTTTTTGAACGGAAAGCGGAATTTGGCGGCGTCCGTCAGTTCGGCGTTCTGGTACCAGGCCTGTACCTCCGGCAGGCTCGATGCGTATTCCGGTTTCCAGGTGGCGTGCGCCTGACTGCCGAGCGCAACAACCGCGACCAGACACCAGGGATAAAGACGCATGCGAGCCTCCGCATCGGAAGGGCTGCCGCATCAAGGGTCGCACGCGTCTTGCAAAGTCACGCGTCTTGCAGACGGGCGGCTGTCACTGCGATAGCCCACCCCTCGGGCTGGCGGATTAATTCTTGTGCTGGGCTTTTGTTCCTTGGAACGGATCGGGCGTCCGATCCATTTCAATCGATGGATAATGGCCATGCCGCAACGACATTCCGATGGTGATGACGCGCCGGTGGTGACGTCGCTGTCGGCATTGCGTCGGGAAGAAAACGAATGCCGGCGCTGTCCGCTGTACAAGGATGCGACCCAGGCGGTGCCGGGCGAGGGCCCGCGCCGCGCATCGATGATGCTGGTCGGCGAACAGCCCGGCGATCGGGAGGACCGCGCCGGATTGCCGTTCGTCGGACCGGCGGGGCGCGTGCTCGACCGGGCGCTGGTCGAGGCCGGCATCGCGCGCAACGAGGTGTTCGTCACCAACGCGGTCAAGCACTTCAAGCATGAGATGCGCGGCAAGCGGCGGCTGCACAAGCGTCCGAACGCGTACGAGATCGACCGCTGCCGATGGTGGCAGGACCTCGAACGGGCGATCGTCAAGCCGGCGGTTGTGGTCGCGCTCGGCGCCACCGCGGCGCGAAGCCTGCTCGGCAAGCCGGTCACCATCGGCAAGGTGCGCGGCCAGCCGCTGCCGATGGCGGACGGTGCCGTCGTGTTCGTGACGGTCCATCCCTCGGCGCTGCTTCGCATCAGGAACGACGCCGACAAGAAAGCGGCCTATGGCACATTCGTGCGCGATCTCGGGCGGGCTGCGGCCTCGCTGCGAAAACGCGCCGCGTGACAGCGGAACCTCGCCGGACCGCCGCTTGTTCTCATTGCAGCAACAGGAGAACACGATGAACGATAAACCGGTCCCACGACCCGGCGGCGACGGCCTGCGCGGCCGCGACAAGCAGCAGGATGCGCTGCGCGATGAGGACACTGGCCAGGGCGTCGTCCGCAACGATCGCGGCGAAGACCAGCCCAAGGACAAGGAACGGGCGCAGCAGCACTCCGGACTGCGCGAGCAGAAGGACGCGGCGCTCAGCCAGTCGCAATCGCCGGGCGAGCCCGCCGGCGGCGAGTGAGCGGCGTTCCCTTTACGCCTGCAGGATTTTCTCCAAACGGATCGGCAGCTCCCGCACCCGCACGCCGGTGGCGTGGTAGACGGCGTTGGCGACCGCTGCTGCGGTGCCGACATTGCCAAGCTCGCCGATACCCTTGACGCCCGCCGGATTGACGAAGTCGTCGTGCTCCGGGACGAGGATGACGTCGAGCTGCTGGATGTCGGCATTCACCGGAATGAGATAGTCCGCGAGGTTGTCGTTGACGTAGCGCGCGTTGCGCGGATCGATCTCGGTCGCCTCGTGCAGCGCCGACGACACGCCCCAGATCATCGCGCCCATGTACTGGCTGCGCGCGGTGCGCGTGTTCATGATGCGGCCGGCGGCGAACGCGCCGACCATGCGCGGCACCCGGATCTCGCGGGTGCGGGCGTTGATGCGCACCTCGACGAACTCGGCGCCGAGCGCATACATCAGCTTTTCGCCCTTGGAGCCGCCGCCGAGGAACGGCGTGCCGCCGTAGAGCTTCTTGATGGTGTCGGGCTTGCCGCCCGGCGGCAGGTATTCGGCGTATTCCTCGATGGCGCCGACGCCGAGCCGTTTGAAACGCTCCTCGAGCGTCTCCGCCGGGGCGCCGCCGCTGCCGACGGTCGCGCGCGAGCGCAGCTTGGCGTTGATCGCCTCGCAGGCCTTCATCACCACCGAGCAGCAGCTCGCGGTCTGGTTCGAGCCGCCGGCGACCGGAGCCGGCGGCAGCGCGCTGTCGCCGGTCTCGACGGTGACCTTCGAATACGGAATGCCGAGCTGCTCGGCCGCCATCTGCGCCACCACGGTGCGCACGCCGGTGCCGATCTCATGGGCGGCGATCTGGACATGCGCCTCGCCGTTGGCGAGCAGGCGCACGCGCGCGGTCGCTGCGCCGGCGTGCGTCGGATACATGGCGCTGGCGCAGCCCCAGCCGATCAGCCAGTCGCCGTCGCGCATCGAGCCGGGCTTGCTGTCGCGATTCTTCCAGCCGAAGCGCTCGGCGGCCTGTTCGTAGCACTCCATCAGCGACCGGCTCGACCATGGCTTGCCGGTTGCGTCCGTCATCGAGTCGTTGATGCGGCGCAATTCCACCGGATCCATATCGAGCTGGATCGCAAGCTCGTCCATCGCGCTTTCGAGCGCATAGATGTAGGGCACCACCGGCGGCGAGCGCATGAAGCCGGGGGTGTTGCGGTCGGCGTGGACCAAGGTGACGCGGGTCTTCACCGCGCCGAAGCCGTAAAGCCGCGCGCTGTCCTCGACGCCGGCGACGGCGTAGGGATCGGGCCGCGAGGTGACCTCCCATCCTTCGTGGTTGAACGCGGTGATCTTGCCGGAGCGCTCGGCGCCGATGCGGATGCGATGGCGGGTCTCGGCGCGATAGGTGGCGATGGTGAAACCCTGGTCGCGGGTGGCGACCAGCTTGACCGGCCGGTTGAGCTTCTTTGCCGCAAACGCGACCAATCCGCTGCGCGGGGAAAGCTGCGCCTTCGATCCGAATGCGCCGCCGACGAAGGGGCTGACCACATGCACCTTCTCGGCGTCGATACCGAGCTTCTGTGCGATGCTGCCTTTGAGCCCGTAAACGAACTGACTCGGCTCGTAGATCGTCAGCTCGCCGTCGCGCCACACGGCGGTGGTGGTGAACAGCTCGATCGAATTGTGATGCTGCGTCGGCGTGCCGTATTCGGCGTCGAGCTTGACTTCGGCGGTCTGATATACGGCCTCGGCGTCGCCCGCCTGTGGCAGATCCTTGGCGCGTTCGTTGACCTTGCTGGCGTCCTCTTCGGTGGTTCCGGGCGAATTGAACGTCGCGCTCGGCGTGTCCGCCTTATAAGCGATGTGCATGCGGTAGGCCGCCTCACGGGCAGCTTCGAACGTGTCGGCAACCACCATCGCGACGATCTGGCCATCGTGTTTGATGTCGGGGCCGAACCCTTGGATCGACGTGGTCGCCCCGCCACCGCCGCCCCCGAACTTCACCGGCTTCAATTCCGCGGTGTTCTCGTGGGTGAAGATTTCCAGGACACCTGGGACCATTCTGGCTTCGGCCAGGTCCATGCTCGTGATCTGGCCCTTGGCGATGTCGCTGGTGACGAGGAAGGCGTAGGCCGGATTGCTGACGGCAAAGTCGGAGCCGTAGCGGGCTTCGCCGGTGACTTTCAGCCTCGCCTCGATGCGCGGCTCGGGCTGCCCCATGTTGGCGAGCGGAGCGGGTGCGGCGCGGTTCATGTCAAATCTCCAGGCTGGCGGCTTGATGCAGCGCGCGGATCAGCGCGCGCTTGCCGAGTTCGATCTTGAAGCCGTTGTGCTGGCGCGGCTTGGCTGACGCGAAAGCCGCCTCTGCGGCGGCGTTGGCCGATTGCTCGCTGAACGGCTTGCCGGTGAGCAGCGCTTCCGCCTCGCGGGCGCGCCACGGCACGGTGGCGACGCCGCCGAGCGCAATGCGCGCTTGCTTGACGGTGCCGCCGTCGACGTCGAGCGCGACGGCTGCCGACGCCAGCGCGAACTCGTAGGATTCGCGATCGCGGATTTTCAGGAACAACGAGCGGCGGGCAAACGGTGTCGCCGGGACGCGGAACGCGGTGATGAGCTCGCCCGGTTCCAGCGTGGTTTCGATGTGTGGCGTTTCGCCCGGCTGGCGGTGCAGTTTGGCGAAGGCAAATTCGCGGTTGCCGTTCGGCCCGCTGACCTCGACCACGGCCTCGAGCGCGATCAACGCCTGGGCGAAGTCGCCGGGATAGGTGGCGATGCATTGATTGCTCGCGCCCAGCACCGCGTGCTGACGATTGATTCCTTCAAGCGCGGCACAGCCGGAGCCGATGATGCGTTTGTTGCAGTTGCTATAGGAGGTGTCGCGGAAATAGGTGCAGCGGGTGCGCTGAAGCACGTTGCCGCCCAAGGTCGCCATGTTACGAATCTGAGCGCTGGCCGCGAGCTGGAGCGCCTGGGCCACCACCGGGAAATTCCGGCGGACCGCGGCGTCGTCGGCGACGTCCGACATTCGGGCCAGGGCGCCAAGGCGCAGACCTTCAGTGCTGGCATCGACCTCGGCCAGGCTGCTCAATCCGTTGATGTCGACGATGCGCGACGGCCGCATCACATCGAGCTTCATCAGGTCGAGCAGCGTTGTACCGCCGGCGAGATACTGAGACGACGCGTTGACGGCGCCGGTACCGCCGCTGCCGTGGGTCTGGATGGCGGCTTGGGAGTCGTCCGCCCGGACGAATTCAAATGGCCGCATCTCAGCCCTCCTTCATCTCGGTTTTCGCCTGATTGATGGCGTCGACGATATTCGGATAGGCCGCACAGCGGCAGAGATTGCCGCTCATGTATTCGCGGATGCCGGCATCGCTGCCGGCCTGGCCTTCCTTGACGCAGCCGACCGCGGCCATGATCTGGCCGGGCGTGCAATAGCCGCACTGGAAGGCGTCATGGTCGATGAACGCCTGCTGCATCGGATGCAGCGTGCCGTCGGGGTCGGCCAAGCCCTCAATGGTGGTGACGTCCTTGCCTTCCAGGCTTGCAGCGAGCGTCAGGCAAGACAACACGCTGCGGCCGGCGACGTGGACGGTGCACGCACCGCATTGGCCATGGTCGCAGCCTTTCTTGGTTCCGGTGAGCCCCACGTGCTCGCGCAGCGCATCCAGCAGGGTGGTGCGCACGTCGACGGCGAGTTCGTGGCGCTGGCCGTTGATGCGCATGGTGACGTTGAGTGGGCGGCGCGGATCGGCGGGCGGTGTTGCCGCTTTCGCCGCAGGGCGTTCGAGGAGGCTGACTGACATGCTGGAGACCACCGTGGTTGCAAGGAAGTTGCGGCGATTCCAGCCCGACTTCGTCGAGTCGTTCTTCGCGGTCATGCGGAAACTCCAGGCTGGCGCAACAGGTGGCGACGCGCGTCACCGCGCCGCATGCCGATTGAACGTCCGCTCTCCTGCGCTTGTTCCGCAGATTCCGAATTGGTGAGTTCTAGGATGTGCCGTCTTTGTTTTTTTCGAGACGCTCAGCCTCCACCGCGCGCTCGTCCCAGACCTTCGCCATCTCAAGCAGCGCGGCCTTGTCTTTCGCGCTCATGGTCTGGGCGATCCGGCGACAATCGTGGGCGTACTGCCGATATATTTTCGAATCCTGCATCCGGTCCTCAGCGTGGAACTCGGAACAGTTAACGCGGCGGGCGGGAACCCGTTGCGGAACAAAAATTTTCGTGATCTGCGGCGCGATGTCGGAACCCGCCGTCTTACGTGCGGTTGACGACTCGGTAACGGGGCATCGGGATGTCGCGCGCCGAGGAATATCGTCGCTGTGCCGCCGAGTGTCTCGCCATCGCACAGCGCGCCAGCGATCCGGCCGATCGCGCGCTTCTGATCGAGATGGCGAACGCGTTCAATGAGCTTGCCGCGCGCGTGGCCGCCCGGGACAAGACCGGCGATCCCGAGCCATCCAGCGACTGAAGCTGCCCCTCGCGGCGGTGCCGGGCTTTGCGCTATGGTCCGGTCACTGGGCAACGCAAGATTCGGGCCGTCATCCATGCTCAAGACCGAGCAGAATAACCTCGTTACGCAAACCGGGCCGGGCCGCCGCATGGGCGAGTTGTTCCGCCGCTATTGGATCCCGGCGATGCTCGCCTCGGAACTTGCCGAGAACGAATGCCCGCCGGTGCGGATCAAGCTGTTGTCGGAGCGGCTCCTGGCGTGGCGCGACTCCAACGGCAAGCTCGCGCTGACCGACGAGTTCTGCGCGCACCGCGGCGTGTCACTGTGGTTCGGACGGAACGAGCACGGCGGGCTGCGCTGCCCGTATCACGGCTGGAAGTACGATCACACCGGCCAGTGCATCGAGGTGCCGTCGGAGCCGAGCGAAAGCGGCTTCTGCAACAAGATCAAGCTGAAGTCGTATCCGCTGGTCGAGCGCGGCGGAATTCTCTGGGCCTACATGGGGCCGCCGGAATTGCAGCCGCCGTTGCCGGAGTTCGAATGGGCGTTGCTGCCGGCGTCGCATTGCTACAACGGCAAGCGGTTGCAGGAATGCAACTACCTTCAGGCCATGGAAGGCGGCATCGACCCAAGCCACGTCTCTTTCCTGCACTCGAAGGACATGCACACCGACCCGCTGCACAAGAACACCAAGGGCGCGCACTATCAGAGCGACCAGAAGCCGAAGTTCGAGATCGTGGAATCCGCCGGCGGGTTGTTCATCGCGGCGCGCCGCGACGCCGAGCAGGGCAACTACTACTGGCGCATCACGCAATGGATCATGCCCTGGTACACCATGGTGCCCCCCTACGGCCACAACGCGCTGAACGCCCACGCCTGGGTGCCGATCGACGACGACAACTGCTACACCTGGACGTTCACCTATCACCCGACTCGGCCGCTCAGCGACATGGAGGTCGACGTGATGAAGAAGGGCGGCGGCATCCATGTGCCGCTCATTCCCGACGGCTCGTTCCGGCCGGTCATCAACAAGGACAACGACTACAACATGGATCGCGCGGCGCAGAAGCGCGGCGAGACCTACTGCGGCGTGCGCGGCATCGCGATGCAGGACGCCGCCATCCAGGAAAGCATGGGACCGATCCAGGATCGTTCCAAGGAGAACCTGGTCTCGACCGACAACGCCATCATCATGGCGCGGCACCGGCTGATGCGGCTTGCTGCGAATTTCGACACGGGGGCGCTGCCGGGCACGGCGCCGAAGGATCAGCGGGTGCGCTCGGCGACCTTCGTGCTGCCGGTCGATGTGCCGTTCGCCGAGGCGAGGCGCGACGACCTCACGGTGCGCGAAGGCCTGCCGCATACGTCGATTTGAGCATGAGCGGCGAACTGGACGCGCGCGCGGCGGGCGGCAAGCGGCTTCAAGGCAAGGTCTGCGTCGTCACCGGCGCCGGCCAGGGCATTGGCCGCGCCACGGCGCGCCGCCTCGGCGCGGAGGGCGGCACCGTGGTGGTCGCCGACCGGGTCGATGAAGGCGCAACGCAGACCGTCGCCGAATTGCACGAGCATGGCGTGCAGGCGCTGAAGGTGCTGGTCGACCTTTCGACGTTCGCTGGCGCTGCCGAACTGATCGAGCGGACCGTGAGCGCCCATGGCCGCGTCGATGTGCTGGTCAACAATGTCGGCGGCACGATCTTCATCAAGCCGTATCATCTCTACACCGAGGACGAGGTGAAGCTCGAGCTCGAGCGCTCGCTGCATCCGACCTTGTGGGGCTGCCTTGCGGCGCTGCCGGTGATGATGCGGCAGAAGTCGGGCTCGATCGTCAACGTCGGCTCGCAATCGACGCGCGGGCTTTATCGGCTACCCTACGCCGCGAGCAAGGGCGGCATCCTGGCGCTGACCAAGGTGCTCGCGATGGAGTATGGCCGTTACGGCATCCGCATCAACGTGATGGCGCCGGGGGGCACGGAGATTTCCGATCGCGTGGTGCCGCGGCAGTTCATCAAGCCGGGGATGACGGTCGAGGAGTCGGACGACGAGGCCGCCTTTCGGCGCGAGATGGGCGAGGACATCCGCAACCAGCAGGCTTTGAAGCGCCGCGGGCTGCCGGAGGAGCAGGCGGCGGCGATCGCGTTCCTCGCCTCGGACGATGCGAGCTTCATCACCGGCCAGGTGATCAACTGCTCCGGCGGTCAGTCGTAATTCCACTCGCGCGGACCTCACTCCGCCTCATCCTGAGGAGCACGCGCGAAGCGCGTGCGTCTCGAAGGATGGGCGGCCCATGGTTCGAGACGCGCAGCTTCGCTGCGCTCTTCACCATGAGGCCGAGAGGCGTCAGTCGAGCTTCACGAACCGCAGCCGCAAGGCATTGCCGATGACGCTGACCGACGACAGCGACATGGCGAGGGCGCCGATCAGCGGCGACAGCAGGATGCCGAACGCGGGATAGAGCACGCCCGCCGCGATCGGCACGCCGGCGGCGTTGTAGGCGAAGGCGAAAAACAAATTCTGCCGGATGTTGTGCATGGTGGCGCGCGACAATTGCCGCGCGCGGACGATGCCGCCGAGGTCGCCCTTCAAGAGCGTGACGCCGGCACTTTCCATCGCCACGTCCGCGCCGGTGCCCATGGCAATGCCGACATCGGCCGCGGCGAGCGCGGGCGCATCGTTGACGCCGTCGCCGGCCATGGCGACGACGCGGCCTTCGGCCTTGAGCTTGTCGATCGCGGCGCTCTTTCGCTCCGGCAGCACCTCGGCTTCGACCTCGGCGATGCCGAGTTTTTTCGCGACCGCGAGTGCGGTGGTGCGGTTGTCGCCGGTCAGCATGACGATGCGCAGGCCTTCGGCCTTCAGCGCGGCCAGGGCCTTGGGGGCGCCGTCCTTCACCGGGTCGGCGATGGCGATGGCGCCGGCCAGCTTGCCGTCGACGGCGGCGAAGATCGCGGTAGCGCCCTCTGTGCGCTGGCTTTCGGCCCAGGCTTGCAGCGCGTCGGTGGTGATGCCGAGTTCGGCGAGGAAGCGGGCATTGCCAAGGACCACGCGCCGGCGCTCGACCATGCCGATTGCGCCTTTGCCCGATGGCGCGTCGAAGCCGCGCACCGCAGCAAGCTCGATGTTGCGCGCCGCCGCAGCCTCGACGATGGCGCGGCCGAGGGGGTGCTCGCTCGCGCGCTCGACGCTGGCGGCCAGCCGGAGCATCTGCGTCTCGTCGAAATCGTCGGCGGTGGTCATAGCGACCACCTTGGGCTTGCCCTCGGTCAGCGTGCCGGTCTTGTCGAGCACCAGCGTGTCGACCTTTTCCATTCGCTCCAGCGCCTCGGCGTTCCTGATCAGCACGCCGGCCTGCGCGCCGCGGCCGACGCCGACCATGATCGACATCGGCGTGGCAAGGCCGAGCGCGCAGGGGCAGGCGATGATCAGCACGGTCACCGCGGCGACGAGGCCGAAGGCGAGACGCGGCTCGGGACCGAACGCCGCCCAGGCGGTGAAGGCCAGAAGCGCCGCCGCGATCACCGCCGGCACGAACCAGCCGGCGACGCGATCGGCGAGCCGCTGGATCGGCGCACGCGAGCGCTGCGCCTGCGCCACCATCGCCACGATCTGCGACAGCATGGTGTCGCGGCCGATCTTCTCGGCGCGCATCACGAAGCTGCCGCTGCGGTTGACGGTGCCGGCGATCACCTTGGCGCCGGCATCCTTGCCGACCGGCATCGACTCGCCGGTCACCATCGACTCGTCGAGCGTCGAATGGCCGTCGACGATCTCGCCGTCAACCGGCACCTTGTCGCCGGGGCGCACGCGCAGCCGGTCGCCGGCCACGACCTGCTCGAGGGGCACGTCTTGGTCGGCACCGGCATCGGTGACGCGGCGCGCCGTTTTCGGCGCGAGATCGAGCAGGCCGCGGATCGCCCCGGACGTCTGCTCGCGGGCGCGAAGCTCCAGCACCTGGCCGAGCAGCACCAGCACGGTGATGACCGCGGCGGCTTCGAAATAGACCGCGACCGCGCCATGGAGATCGCGAAACGCGGCAGGGAACAGGCCGGGTGCGACGGTAGCGACAATGCTGTCGAGCCAGGCGACGCCGGTGCCGAGCGCGATGAGCGTGAACATGTTGAGATTGCGCGTCACGAGCGATTGCCAGCCGCGCACGAAGAACGGCCAGCCGGCCCACAGCACCACCGGCGTCGCTAAGGCGAGCTGGACCCAGTTCGATGCTCGCGATGACAGCGGGTGCCAGCCGAGCAGGTGACCGCCCATCTCCAGCGCGACAACGGGGAGGGCGAGCGCAAGTCCGACAAAGAACCGGCGCCTCATGTCCATCAGTTCGTGATTTGGGCCGGCGTCGGCCGTCGGCATCTCAGGCTCGAGCGCCATGCCGCAGATCGGGCAGGAGCCCGGTCCGTCCTGGCGCACTTCGGGATGCATCGGGCAGGTGAAGATCGTTCCGGCGGGCATCGGTTCGGCAGGAGTATCGCGTGGCGCAAGATATTTCTCAGGTGCCGCAGCGAATTTGCTGCGACATCCGGCCGAGCAGAAAAAATAGTTTTCGCCGCCATGGCTGTGGCGATGCGGGGTCTTCGCCGGATCGACGGTCATGTGGCAGACCGGATCGATGGCCGACGCGCCGGGCGCGGCGTGATGATGATGCTCGTGTAGTTCGGTCACCGGCCTTGATCCATATACCCCTGGGGGGTATATAACGCGCATGCAAGCCCATGCCAAGACATCGGTGCTGAAGCGGCTGCAGCGGATCGAGGGCCAGGTGCGCGGCCTCGCCCGCATGGTCGAGGGCGACCGCTATTGCATCGATGTGGTGACGCAGCTGTCGGCGGTGCGCGCGGCGCTCAGCGCGGTCGAGGACGAGGTGTTGCAGGATCACGCCGGACATTGCATCGAGCACGCGATCGCGAGCGGCAACAAGGCCGACCAGCGGCGCAAGGTCGCCGAGCTGATGGACGTGCTGAAGCGCTCGGCGCGTTAGATTTCCGTCACTTCACGTTTTTGCGCGCCCAGTCGTCGATCACTTTGGCGATGGCGAGGTTGTTCTTCTCGATCATCACCATGTGACCGTTGCCGTGGATGCCGGCCTTCTGCAGCGGCAGCCACTCGACCTTCATGCCGGCTTGGTTGAGGTATTTCACCGTGCAGTGGTCGTAGAGCTGGTGGTACGACGCCTCGGCTGCGATCACCACGGCGGGAATGCCCTTGAGGTTCACAAGCTGACGCGCCGGCGCCTTCTGCATCCAGCAGATAAAGGCGTTGGGTGCATCGGGCTTCTCCTCGCGCACGACCGCGATCTCGCTCGGGTCCTTGACCGGTGGATCGTAGGTCAGCGGGATGTCGGTCGGGCCCCAGGCGCGGGCCTTGCCGGTGCCGATGATGGTGTTTTCGAACGGCGGCCCGGCGGGTTCGATGGCGATGATGCCCTTCACGAGCTTCGGCCGCGCGTCGGGGATGAGCCAGCTGAACGGCCCGGACTGCGAATGGGTGAGGATCACCGCCGGCCCGATCTTGTCGAGCAGGGCCACGGCCGCGTCGCGGTTGCGCGTCTGTGTCTCTTCGTTGGAGATCACGGTCTCGACCTGCGTCGCGTAGAACGCATCGAAGATCGGATCGCCCTTCTTGCCCTTGTTCGGGCCTTCGCCCGGCCACTGCGTGTGCTTTTCGCGGCCCGGCCAGGTGCCGTCGCTCTCGATGGCGGTGAACTGGAACTGTTCGTTCTTGGCCGTGAACATCCGCGTTGCGCCGTCGGCCGGATGATACGTGGAGCGGCCGCGCATCGGCTGGTCGATCATGTAGACGACCCAGCCCTGCTCGACGAAATACTCGGCCCAGCCCTTGCGGCCGTCGGGCGTGCCCATCCAGTTGGTCGCGGTCTGCGCGGCACCGTGGATCAGCACCAGTGGGTAGGGACGGCGCTGCTTCTTCGGCGCCAGCACCTCGACATAGATCTGGCCCTGCATGATCTCCTTGCCGGGCTCGCCGACATACTTGCCGCCGACATAGAAATAGCCGCGCTTGGCCACTGCCGATTGATCGACCGCGGGCACTGGAAGCTTGACCTCGGCAACGGCCGGTACGGAGGCCAAGGCAGCCAGCAGCCCGCCGAAAGCGATACGCGATGGTATGCGTTTCATTTCTTCCTCCCGAGCGCCGCGCCGGTGCGGCATGTTTTTGGCTTTATAGAATCGTGGTGCTGCCCATCTTGCGTTGTCAATCCGTGGGCCGTAGCTGGGTGGGCGAGCATCGCGATCTGTGCTATGAGGCGTCATGACTATCACGCTCACTGCAGAGCAGCAGAAGCGGCTTGAGGTCGAAGTTGCCGCCGGCAAATTCGCCTCGGTCGAGGATGCCGTGCGCTTCGCGGTCGACCACCTGTTTGCGCCGGTCGACATCGAGGATTTGTCATGGGTCAAGCCCTATCTCGATGAGGCGCGTGAACAGGTGGCGCGGGGCGAATTTGTCACCCACGAGGAATTCAAGCGCGGCCTCGCGGATCGCATCAAGTCGCTCCGCTGACGATGGCGCAACTCCTCGTCTCGCCCGCTGCGCGGGACGATATCCAGAGCATTATCGACTATCTCGAGCATGCAGCAGGACGCCCGATCGCCTTACGATATGCGCTCGATTTTGATGCAGCCTTCGATCGGATCGCTGAGATGCCCGCCGCCGGAAGTCCTCGCCCAGTCCTTGGCGCGGCGGTGCGCATGGCGATGGTCGCTCCGTATCTCATATTTTATCAGACCGGCTCGGGCCACGAAGTAACTGTCCTTCGTGTGCTGCATGAGCGTAGAAACGTCACATCCGAACTCAGCCAGAGATCGTAACCATGCCACGGCGTCCACAGACCGATCGCGACGAAGAGGCCAACCGATTTTCCGCGCGCGCGGCGCGCTATGCGCGCGTCGGCAAAAATGTCGGCGGCGTGGCGGCGCGCATGGCCGGTGCGCGCTTCTTCGGCTTCGATCTCGATCGCGCGAAGAACGCGGCCGAGCTTGCGGCGGCGCTCGGCGGCCTCAAAGGCCCGATCATGAAGGTGGCGCAGCTTATCGCCACCATCCCCGAAGCGATGCCGCCCGAATACATCCTTGAGCTCGGCAAGCTGCAAAGCCAGGCGCCGCCGATGGGCTGGGCCTTCGTCAAGCGGCGCATGCAGGCCGAGCTTGGCCCTGATTGGCAGAAGCGGTTCGCGAGCTTCGAGCACCATCCGGCCGCCGCGGCCTCGCTCGGCCAGGTGCACCGGGCGCATGCGCACGATGACGCCGAACTTGCTTGCAAGCTCCAATACCCCGACATGCAGTCAGCGGTCGAAGCCGATCTGCGCCAGCTTGGGCTTTTGTTCGCCATCCGCCGCCGGTTCGATCCGGCGATCGACACCACCGAGATGATCAAGGAGATCAGCGCGCGCATCCGCGAGGAGCTGGACTACCGGCGCGAGGCCAAGCACGTCGCGCTCTACCGCTTCATGCTGGCGGATGAGAAGTCGATCCGCGTGCCGCAGGTGTGGCCCGAGCTTTCGACCGGACGATTGCTGACGCTCGACTGGCTCGACGGCAGCCGCATGCTCGAACACAAGGACGAACCGCTCGCCGTCCGCAACCGCCTGGCGCAGGCCATGTTCACGGCGTGGTGGCTGCCGTTCAGCCGCTACGGCACGATCCATGGCGATCCGCATCTCGGCAACTATTCGGTGTTCACCGAGAAGGGCAAAGCCGCCGGCATCAACCTGCTCGACTATGGCTGCATCCGCATCTTCCCGCCGTCGTTTGTCGGCGGCGTGGTCGACCTCTACAACGGGCTGCGGAACGGCGACGACGCCCGCGTCGTTCATGCCTACGAGACGTGGGGCTTCAAGAAGTTGTCGCGCGAGCTGATCGATATCCTCAACATCTGGGCGCGCTTTATCTATGGCCCGTTGATGGAGGACCGTGTGCGAACGATCGCCGATGGCGTCAAGCCCGGCGAGTATGGCCGCCGTCAGGCGTTCCAGGTGCATCAGGCGTTGCGGCAGAAGGGGCCGGTCAAGGTTCCGCGCGAGTTCGTGCTGATGGACCGCGCCGCCATCGGGCTCGGCGGCGTGTTCCTGCATCTGCGCGCCGAGCTGAACTTTCATCGGCTGTTCGAATCGGCGATCGATGAGTTCTCGGTGCAAGCCGTCGCCGACCGGCAGAACGCAGCCCTCAAGCGCACGGGACTCGCGGCCGCCGCCTAGATTTCCCCCAACCGCGGCGACCTGCGGCAGCGTTGCCGTTGGACATCGGCGCGGTATCCGGCTAATGGGGGCCGGGGCATCATCCGTTGACGTGAGTTGATTCGCGGCCGCCGCAATTCCGCTCGGTCGGTCGCTAGAGTGACTCTGCTTGGAGGGATCGATTGATGGCTCGACTGGGTTGCTGTGTTGTCTTGGCGGGTTTCTTGGCGGTTTCGTTTCTGTTGCCGCAGGCGGCGTTGGCGGATTGCGCCGAGCAGATCAGCAAGCTGATGTCCCGGGACACCGAGAAGCTGACGACCCGCTACAACAAGATCGCCAAGCAGGCCGAGCAGCACGCCAGCCCGAAGCTGATCCAGGAGGAGTGCCGGATCGCCCGCCAGCTCAAGCCCAGGCTCGAGGACCAGATCGCGGCGTTGAAGCAGTCCGGCTGCGCCAAGGATCCCGCGGTGGGCAACATGGTCGCCGACATTATGCGCGGCCATGAAGACGACCTCGCGGCCGCCGCTAAGACCGCAACACGGTCCGAGTGCCGCTGACCGGGCAGTGACGCTGTTTGCCGTCCCCAATCCCAAGCTTGGACAGCGTGCCCACAGCATTGCCGGGCTTGCGCCTTTCGGCTAAAGGCTAGCGCTCCCTGGCTGCATCGCCCGCGGCGGCCCCGCCGCTTCACGCCGGTCGATGCTCCACCCCGCTTGAGAGGATCGCGTGATGGCCGCGCATGGCACTCCGGAATATTCGATTGCAGACGGCAATGACTATGCCGCGCACGAGCAGACCTACCTGAACTTCCTGTCGCTGGTGAAATGGGTCATGGCGTTCGTCGTCATCATTGTGGTCGGGATGGCTTATTTCCTGGTCTGAACGGCCGGCTCGCCGCCTCGCGGGCCGCCCGGTCCGCTCTAAGCGCGGACGGCCGTTGGAGGCATCATGAAAATCGCAGTCGTTGCCGAAGCTGACCAGGCCGAGCCGCGCGTCGCGGCGAGCCCCGAGACGGTCAAGAAGATGGTGGGGCTTGGCGCCGAAGTGGCGGTTCAGCCTGGCGCCGGCGTCAAATCCGGCATCCTCGATGCCGACTACCAGGCCGCAGGCGCCACCATTGCCGCCGACGCGGTCAAGGGCGCCGATGTGGTGCTGACGGTGCGGCGTCCCTCCGTCGATGCGCTCGCCGGCGCCAACAAGGGCGCACTGGTCATCTCGATCATGGATCCCTACGGCAACGAGGCTGCGCTGAAGTCGCTGGCCGATGCAGGGGTCACCGCCATCGCCATGGAATTGATGCCGCGCATCTCCCGCGCGCAGTCGATGGACGTGCTGTCGAGCCAGGCCAACCTCGCCGGTTACCGCGCCGTGATCGACGCCTCTGCCGAATATGGCCGCGCCTTCCCGATGATGATGACCGCGGCCGGCACCGTGCCCGCGGCGCGGGTGTTCATCATGGGCGTCGGCGTCGCCGGGCTTCAGGCGATCGCCACCGCGCGGCGTCTGGGCGCCGTGGTCACCGCGACCGACGTTCGTCCTGCGACCAAAGAACAGGTCGAAAGCCTCGGCGCCAAGTTCCTGGCGGTCGAGGACGAGGAATTCAAGAACGCCCAGACCGCGGGCGGCTACGCCAAGGAAATGTCGAAGGAGTACCAGGCCAAACAGGCCGCGCTGGTCGCCGAGCACATCAAAAAGCAGGACGTGGTCATCACCACGGCCCTCATTCCCGGCCGGCCGGCGCCGCGGCTCGTCTCGGCCGAGATGGTGAAGTCGATGAAGCCCGGCTCGGTGCTGGTCGATCTCGCGGTCGAACGCGGCGGCAACGTCGAGGGTGCGCAGCCCGGCAAGGTTGCCGAAGTGAACGGCGTCAAGATCGTCGGCTTCACCAACGTCGCCGGCCGGCTCGCGGCTTCGGCGTCCGGGCTCTACGCGAAGAACCTGCTGACCTTCCTCGACATCCTGGTGGACAAGAAAGAGAAGAAGCTCGCCGTCAACTGGGACGACGAGATCCTCAAGGCCGTGGTGCTGACGCGAGACGGCGCCGTGGTGCATCCGAATTTCGCCCCGAAGACGGCGGCGTAAAGCCAGAAGGAAATCTGCCATGACCGGAACCGCCCTCGACGCCGTCGACCCGTTCGTGTTCCGGCTGTCGATCTTCGTGCTCGCCGTGTTCGTCGGCTATTACGTGGTCTGGTCGGTGACGCCGGCGCTGCACACGCCGCTGATGTCGGTGACCAATGCGATCTCCTCGGTGATCGTGGTCGGTGCGCTGCTTGCCGTCGGCGTGGAGCTTCTGGCCGACGACCAGGGCCGCATCTGGGCCCGCGGGCTCGGCTTCGTCGCGCTGGTGTTCGCCTCGATCAATATCTTCGGCGGCTTCCTGGTCACCCAGCGCATGCTGGCGATGTACCAGAAAAAGAAGAAGTGAGGCGCACGCCATGTCCGGCAACTTCATGACCGCCAATCTCGCGGCAGTGCTCTATCTCGTCGCAGGCGTTCTGTTCATCCTGGCGCTGCGCGGGCTGTCGAGCCCGGAATCGAGCCGCCGCGGCAACATGTTCGGCATCGCCGGCATGATCATCGCCATCGGCACGACGCTGGCCGCGCATCCGCCGGCGGGCGCCGGCGCCTGGATCCTGGTGGTCGCCGGCATCGTGCTCGGCGGCGGCATCGGCGCGGTGATCGCGCGGCGCGTGCCGATGACCTCGATGCCGGAACTGGTGGCCGCGTTCCACTCGCTGGTCGGCATGGCCGCGGTGCTGGTCGCCGCCGGCGCGTTCTATGCGCCGACCGCCTTCGACATCGGCACCCACGGCCACATCCACACCCAGAGCCTCATTGAAATGTCGATCGGCGTCGCGATCGGCGCCATCACCTTCACCGGCTCGGTGATCGCGTTCTTGAAGCTCTCCGGACGCATGAGCGGCAAGCCGATCATTTTTCCGGGCCGGCACATCGTCAACATCGTGCTGGCGCTGGCGCTGATCTATTTCGTCTATGGGCTGGTGGTGTCGCAGAGCCAGATCGATTTCTGGCTGATCGCCGGTATCGCCTTCCTGTTCGGCGTCCTGCTGATCATCCCGATCGGCGGCGCCGACATGCCGGTGGTGATCTCTATGCTCAACTCGTATTCGGGTTGGGCCGCGGCCGGCATCGGCTTCACCCTCGGCAATTCCGCGCTGATCATCACCGGGGCGCTGGTCGGCTCCTCGGGCGCGATCCTGTCCTACATCATGTGCAAGGGCATGAACCGCAACTTCTTCTCCGTCATCATGGGCGGCTTCGGCGGCGAGGTGGCGGGCCCGGCTGGCGGCCAGGAGCAGCGGCCGGTCAAGATCGGCTCGGCGGAGGACGCCGCCTACATCATGAAGAACGCGTCGAAGGTCATCATCGTGCCGGGCTACGGCATGGCGGTGGCGCAGGCACAGCATGCGCTGCGCGAGATGGCCGACCATCTCAAGAAGGAGGGCGTCGAGGTCAAATACGCCATCCATCCGGTGGCGGGCCGCATGCCGGGCCACATGAACGTGCTGCTGGCTGAGGCCAACGTGCCCTACGACGAGGTGTTCGAACTCGAGGACATCAACTCGGAGTTTGCCCAGGCCGACGTCGCCTTCGTCATCGGCGCCAACGACGTCACCAACCCGGCCGCCGAGGACGACAAGTCATCGCCGATCTACGGCATGCCCGTGCTTCAGGTGTGGAAGGCCGGCACCGTGATGTTCATCAAGCGCAGCCTTGCTTCAGGATATGCCGGCATCGACAACCCGCTGTTCTACCGGGACAACACTATGATGCTGCTCGGCGACGCCAAGAAGATGACCGAGACCATCGTCAAGAGCATGTGATTGTTCAGGATTCTCGACCCGATTGGAATTGACGTCAATATTGACTTTTGAATTCAAAACGCTATTTTGATTTCGGGACAGCATTT
>Ga0265325_10000328_pt1 | contig 33577 bp, 24 predicted proteins | sample 41420metaG_FD_202090 | JGI IMG/M metagenome (GOLD analysis project Ga0265325, IMG submission 202090) | Rhizosphere microbial communities from Carex aquatilis grown in University of Washington, Seatle, WA, United States - 4-14-20 metaG | ecosystem: Host-associated > Plants > Roots > Rhizosphere... | reverse complement strand
AGCCAAAAGGTCAGTTCCGCATTTATCGGCATCGCTCCCGGCCCCTAGTCCTACTGCGGGCCAAGGTGCATTCTCCCGTATAAGTTCCATAGGGAGCGTGTTTCCGCGATATCACTGTGTCTCAGTTAGTATCGCTACAGATCGGCGGCGCTCAATTCGCTGCCACGCTCTTTCTGAAAAAAATTTTTCAAGTCCCGCTGACTTAAGAACGATCGACACGGCGCTCGGTTCAGATGCGCTACACCACGTGGACTCCGCGGGACAACTCTTTTTTAGCCCAAGTACCAGCGCGCCTTTCTTCGGTTGGCTTAGAAGATACGATACTAGTCTGGCGTCGCGATGGCCCACATCGAACTGTGCGCTCAACTCCTTCGGAATAAAAATGCCTGTCTGGTGCGATCGCAGATACGCAACTAAATCATAAGCTTCCTGATTCCGCTCTCCGAGGTCGACAAAAACGAAGTTGCTTGACACTAGGCCGACGAAAAGTGCGGCCGCCAGCAAATGGAATCTGCGCCGAAAAAGGTTCACGAGTCCCGACGCCGCGATGAGCGACGCGGAATAGAATGTGAAACTGTAATACCTCGGCTCCGGTCGGATAGTGAGCACATAAGTGGCGAAGAGGAACCAAATCACACCAGCGGTAAGAAATAGTCCCAATGGTGTCCGAAAAGACGGTCGTTCGCTCCACCTCCACGTTCCAACCCCAACCAGCGAGATCAAGGCAACAAAGCCAGCCTTGGGACTCGCAAAAAGACTAAGATATGGATCGACAATCCAGTTTACGTGAAAAAAGTCGTCAGACGGTTGCCACGATCTCGCTACCGAGAGGTTAAAAAGCGGAAGGCCATAGTTGGCCCCTCGATTCAGCATTTGTGCCGCTTTTGAAAGGTGAATGTGATTCGCGTCAACGTGGTATCGGTAAAATATGTCTCCTACCCTCACATAGTAGTAGCTCATTTCGAGCAAGATTGGCGCCGCCGCAGCCACTGCCAAAACGGCGTAATTCTTTCGCGGAAATATCGGAAAGAATGCGAACGAAAGACCATAGAGCAAAACGAGCGCGCCCGATGTTTCGCGCGTCTGCCACGCCAATCCCAGTAAAACACCGCTCAGCGCAAGCAAGAGCATGCTGTCCGATTTTTTAGCCGAGAACACAAAGCACCAGAGCGACGTTACAGACAGAAAAAGCTCTGTTGGTTCGATTGCAACAGCACCTCGCGCAATCAATGGGAGTGACGCGACGAATACACAGGTCAGACACGCGGTGGCGGTGTCAAATGTGATTCGTATGGCCAAGAATGTGACGACCACCAAAGCAAATATTGGTGCATCCCCCGCAACTACCGAGGCTTCTTGGCTCACGCCGGACACCAAATACGCTAGCGCCAAAAGCAGATTAAATGGATGTCGTAACGCCCAGTGCGTGTCTCCCAAATACGGAAAATGCTCGATCCAGTTGATGCCCGCGCGAACGTACTGTTCGTCATCGTAGCCTCCGCCAAAAAAGCCCAACGGGTGAATGCAAAGTGCAAGATACGTGAACAGCAATAAAGCGCAGAGTGCCAAGGACGCAGCGTATAAGTCGGATCGTCTTCTTTCCGGCGCCGAGAGAAGTGGGCTGTCCATCTTTACCTACCGAGGTGTGTCTCAAGAGGCCTAGAGCTGAGCCACTCGTCAGTTTGAATTGAATCGAAGTTTGCGCTGGTTCTTCGAGCGAGGAACGCCCGAGGTGGCCCCTCACCATTTCAAAAATAGTACCACACTGAACTTTTAGCTAGAAGCCGTATAGCCCGATTGTAGGAGCACTGCGCCCTGAGAAATCGGTGTCTGAATCCAAGTCATCGAGTTATATTTGCCGCCCAGGTCGATGCAAACAGTCTCGAGATGCAGATGTTAGGCGAAATTCGTATGTTGTCGAAGCGGCTTTGCGTTCTTTCTATGGCTTGTTGGCTGTTTTGGCCGGTTGGCCTTCATAGTCAGTCGCGCAGTTCAACAATCGTAGTGTATCCAGTGAAGAACGAAGCCGACTCTATCGAAGAAAATGTTCCGGCAACGTTCGGCGCAGTATTTGCCAAGGGTGACATACCTGAAGGGTTCACTCCAGCGGCATCAGACGCTTCCGGACATAGCATTCCGCTACAGGTGGACGTCAAAGCACGCAATGCGGACGGGTCATTAAGACACGCAGTGCTGACAGCGATCTTTCCCCACTTGGCCAAAGGGGCGACGGACGAAGTCGCACTTCACCTTGAGTCAAAGCAAGAAAACGCTCCAACGGAACGGTGCGAATTACCTGCGAACCTAGACGCTTCTGTGGTTCTTTCATCAAACGGTCAGACACTGACCACTTCGCTTCGAAAATTGGTGGATCACCAAAGGCCCGATATGTGGCTATCCGGTGCGTTGGTCTGTGAGGCGTGGTTCGTCGGGCCCTTGAACGACAGCACTGGAAAGCCCGATCCCCATTTGACGGCTAGATTTGGGCTTCGCTCGTACGGCGCCAATCGGCCGGTTCGTATCGAGATCGACATCGAAAACACGACGACTTGGGTCCCTTCGCCTCACACAGCATTTTACGATGCCGAGATTGACGTAGGTGGGCGCAGTGTTTGGAGCAAAGCGGGCATGTCGCAGCCTGCCCACACCAGGTGGAGAAAAGTGTTCTGGTGGAACGGAGTCGCAGACGTTTATGTAACACAGGACCTTGCCTATCTAAAGAAAGCGCGCGTCATTCCCAATTACGATGTTGGCGCAAAGCTATCCGAGTCGGAGCTCTCAGCGAGATATAGAAAGTTCGAAGAAAGTCCGCGAGATCCATTGGAGACGGGTATCGTCACGCGTCCCATGCCTATGACGGGCGGGAGGCCAGACCTGGGAATTTTGCCGGAGTGGGCCGTCGATTATCTCTTGAGCATGGATAAAGACGCCTATGAAATGACTATCGTGAGCGGCGACCTCTCGGGAAGCTACGCCTCGCACTATAGGAACGAAAAAACCGGGCGACCGGCGAAGAGTGAGGAGTTTCCAAACATCAGCACTCACTCGAACTATGTTGGCCGCCCCGGGAACTTACCGCTGCCCGATAGCGGCGGATATAAGACAAATGTCATACCCCAATCGGCCCACGAGCCTTCGCTCGCGTTCGTCCCATATCTAGTTACGGGCGAGCGGTATTACCTCGAAGAGTTGGAATTCTGGTCTCAGTGGAATTCGTGGGGAACTGCTCCAAAAAATCATGGCTTTGGCAGCAATCTGGTTACCTGGGATGAAATCAGGGGGATTGGATGGTCACTGCGCACGCTTGCGCAGGCAGCGTACATTGTTCCAGACAGCGATCCGATGAAGTCAGTGCTTCAACGCGAGTTGAAGGCAAATTTTGATGAGCTCGATCGAACCTATACGAATAATGCATCAGCAAGCGTACTGCACATTATGATGCGGAACCCGCCACCCGAGGTGATACCGAATCCGGCGCCCGTTCATCTCTACGAGTATTCCCCGTGGATGGATGACTATTTGACTGCTTCGGTTGGATACGCAGTCGGATTGGGATTTGAATACGCTCGCCCGTTTGCGCGATGGAAGGCCGAGTTTCCAGTGCAAAGGATGATCAATCCGCAATGGTGCTGGATAGTTGCAACGCCCTATCGCGTGATTGCTCAAAATCCTGATGGTAGCTTGGCAACAAGTTGGGCCGACGCATACAAGTACACTTTTTTGCACGCAGTCAAAAATGGCTCAGACCCAGGAACGACAGCGTGTGACACGCCCGAGATGGCCGAGGCACTAGGATTGCATCAACAAGGGGAGATGTTGGGAAATGCGAGGAGCTCGGGTGGATACCCGGCGAACATGCAGGGCGCTTTGGCAGCGGCAGTAGACCTCGGTGTTGCAGGTGCACCCGAAGCGTGGGCAAAATTCGCAAATCGGCCTGTTCAGCCTCCCCACATAGATCCTCAATGGGCAATTTTACCCTGGAATGCTCACTAATTAGACGATCCGCATTTTCGAGGAATAGCTGAGGACTTAAAACTAACCTAGGGCACTAGAAAGGACTGCGGGAGCCTTACTTTCCGCGTTGGAATCTACGGTACGTGTTTTGGCGAGAGAACTGAGCTGAGGCAACAGGCAAATCAAAATGATGAACAAGTCGTAGTAGGCCATGCTCAAGGCTGCCCCGCCAACAAAGAACGCCAAAAGGCTCACCTGAATCATTTGCGTCAATTTGTGGTTCCAAAATTCGTCGGGCCCCTTCGTACCCCGCATTACCCGAACACTCGTTACCGTAGCTACTATTGCCAGAGCCAAGTATAGAGCAAGCCCTATGAACCCATGCTCTCCCAACACTTGAAAATAGATACTGTGCGCCGCATAGATGGCCTCGGTCGGAAAATAGTGATTGAAGATCTCTCTCTGCTGCGGACCATAGAACCCTGCGCCAAATGGAAAGTGATCGGCTGCGTAGTGATACGCTACTTGCCACGCTAACCACCTTCCGTGGAAGGAACCGTCCGCGGCGACCGAATCGACTGAATTCAGTGTGTTCAAGCGTTTGTAAAAGGACTCAGGCATGAAGTATAGCGCCGGCACCGCCACCGCCGCGACTGAAACGATGTAAGTCAACTTTCTCTTTGAGTGGAATAAAGCAAAAACTGCGATTGCTGCCATCGCGATGTACGCTCCTCTCGAGTAGCTTCCGAGAATGGAGACTACTGTTAGTGCCATACTCGCCGAGAGGCCCCACGCAAAAATTTTGGATTTGGAAGTTGCCCGAAGATATTCCACGAGTGGAAGTGTCATCAATAGGGCCAACGCCAACTGATTGTTGTCTCCGATAATCGAAGATGGCGGACCCACCACATGCCACTGACCACCCGTCACTAGCGTAAACACTCCGCCTTTCACGCCGTAGTAAAGCAGCGAAATGACTGCGACCCAAACCAGCGCATCAATGCGGGCTCGATTCGTCGCCATAATTGAGACTAGTACGCCGAAGGCAAATATCCGCCACGTTCGATCCCAATAGGGCCACGACCAAGTCGGATTAAACGCAAAAAACGAATTAAAAGTTGTCCAAGCCAAAAACACGAGAAGTAAAATGATGATCGGGTGTCCCGGAATGCGCTTCGGCTCTTTTGAAACTAGCCATGAAAAGATCGTGACGATTGCGATGACAAGATTGAAGGGCTGTGAGCGAGCAAACCCGAATGCCTCTTGATGAGGATCCATTAGGGCGAACCATTCCCAGAGCAATACCCCGGCGAACGGAAATCGAAACGTAAAACCAAGGCCGATAAAAACGACGATAACCAGAAAAATGTCGCGCATTCGAACTTCCCAGATCCAACGGACTTCCTTGCCGCTGACTCAATTGAGGCCTTGAAGAATCACCCAGTCACATGGCCAAAGGTCACTTACTTGGAATAAATTCGCAAACGTAACGTCGACCGGCGGCACCGTGCACAGGGGTCTGGCGGAGCATTGTCTATTTCCCCCCGGGACTCTACATCTTTTCGTTAAAGAAAAGGTTTAAGCTGCCGGATTGACGCGAATGTTTCCTTTCCTCGGTATCCTTAGGGCGAGCTGCCAAATGTTCCCCTACTCAATTCTGCGCGAAATTGCTCAACGAAGGACGATTGGCGGCGATTGGGCGGTGTTCACTAGTTCGACCGAAGCTAACCGGCCGATCGAACCCGAATATCTTTAGCGCACGATGTCGACACGATGAGTCGTGTCAGTCTAGGAGGCGTTTCGAAACGATGGCAGTAAATGCTGCAACTTTGAAAGAGAGGAGAAGAGCCACGTAAACATCGAGCGCCACGCTCGCTTCCTTCGCTCAGTGATGACCGATAGTCCCGCCACGGATATCAAGGCGAAAGTTGCAGCTGCCATGCCGCGCTCAAGGACTGTCCAGTGGTGGGGGATGAAAGCGCTGGCAAGATGCAAGAGCGGCAGGTGGAAGAGATAGAGCGCGAACGTAGCGCCGGCTGCAGCAACGACTGGCTTTGCAAGCCAGCCAAGAGAAATTGGCAAATACGAAGCTGCGAAGATATTGGCGGCCATCGCTAATCCAAAGAAGTAGTCTGCAATCGAGAAGTTTGGAGGGAGCAAGGGTCCATTCGGCAGCGTCGGAAATATGTGATTACCGCGCGCGGCATATAGAATACCGGCCGCTAGCACGCTCGCGACCCAAAGAAGCAAAGCTCCGCGCTCGCTCATTCGTACACTCACGCTCATACGGTAGACGACGACGCCCATCAACCAAATTGGAAACAGCAACAAAATAGCCGGACCAGAAATTAAGATCTCGACGCCAAGAACGAGTGGTCGAAGCCAGCCTTTCAGAAATAACGCTGTCGCAAAGAGCTGGTAGTACCAAAATTCGTATGGAAGCGACCAAAACGGATCGTTTGAGAGCAGAGACATATGTTGCCAGCTCTGACTCAGAAAGAGCGCACCCGTCGCGAGACGAACGAGCGGGCTAGTTTCCCTGTCCATATAGTAGCTCGACGCGTCATGGTGTGTTCCGATCCAATCGCACAAAAAAGTCAGGAGCAGGGCAGGCAACACGACAGAGTAAAGGCGAGCAAAGCGCGCCACCATGAATGAGAACATCGTGTTCTCATTGGCGCGCGCAGCGTACTGGATAACAAATCCGGAGAGGACGAAAAAGACGATCACGGCGCCATGACCGATTGGTTGTAGTTGCCACAAAAAACCACCGGTTAGCCTGAACCATGATAGATGACTAACGAAAACGGCGGCTGCAGCAAGCAATCGGAGAAGATCGAGGTAGTTCGAAAGTCCCTTCCTCATGATCGAGAAAGCGATGCAGCCGCTGTCGGTAACATTGTGCGCGCCCTCCCCGAGCAGAACCGATGTTAGTAGAGCCCGGCGCCCCTGAATAGCTGGTCAGAGTTCATCAATTTGCTCGCGGCCAGAACCGCGTCAGCATGGCGTGCCCGGCCTATTCATTCTGTCGCCTCAGCAGCAGCTTACGCTGCCAAACGCGGTACGGACCGATTGAGACGTCCACCGCGTCGTAATTTCCTGCAATCGCGGCTTGAACAGCCGGGTCCATGCTAACTGCTGAGCGCGCGAGCTCAATCGAGCTGAAATACTTTGTGTCGAGCAAATGAACCAATTCATCGTAGGTCTTCTGACCCGACCTGACGGACTCGACATAAGCGTTGACGTCAAGGGTCATTGGTTTTTGTGCCCAATAGCAAAGTACAAGATCCTGGCAAAGGGCAGGGCCAGGACGCGAACGCAAACTTGCGACAGCTATTTGGGTTGAGTTCTGTATAGACGTCAGTTCCAGCCGCCATTCGCGAAGGTCGTACTCATCCGCTAGGCCGACCTCGGTCGTAGCGAATACAAATGCGACTGCACAGGTAAGTGACGCCCAAGTGCTGAAAGCATTAGACTGCGTTTCAGCTTCTCCGTGACGACTAGTGATCGCATATCCAAATCCCAAGCATGACGCAGCCACCAGATCAAAGACAGCGTTGTAGCTTACTCGTTCGCCCATACCCCCCACGAATGCTTCGATAGAACTCGAAACAACGAAGAGTGCGAAGCATAGGGCAAACCTGTCTCTGGGCTTGGCGAATAGCGGCGCAAATCCCACAAATGCAGCAAACTCAATTGGCCAGCTCCACTTGATAAAGTTGTACATCCCGGATCGAAGCGACCAGACCCGCGGTGTTAACAATCCAACAATAAAATCGTGTCCAAACATCAATCGGAATAGCCCAAAACCGACGGCTAAACTCAACGCGCTTGCGACTAGCCAAACCCACAAACGCCGGCTATCAAAAACGGCCAACCAAATTGTTATGGTCATTGGAAGCGCAATGAGACTGTGCTTGAAGAATCCGCCGATGACCATCAAAACCGCCGCGACGGCAATGGACCCTGCGTCGTTTGGCTGTTCTCGGAGAAGAAGCGAGGCGCCCAACAACATCAAAAACTGTGCGGTGAATTGGGGATCGAACATCCCGATGTACGATGCGTACTGGGTCGTCAGGAATCCCAAATATAGCGAAGATGCGAAAATCGAGATGACAAGCCCAGCGCGAAGACCTTGCAGCATTCGGAAAATGAGAAATGCGCACCCAATCAAACTTGCCCAGGCCACAATCCGTCCCGCGACCAGGGGGTCGAGACCGAGCCGGGAAATGAACGAGACAAAAATGAACGATAGGGGGGGGTAGTTATTGAGAACGAGACTGTTTGCGGGCGCATACAGGGGTTCGCCATGGAGCAGGCGCTGGGTCCAAAAGGCGTTCCACCCCTCGTTCGAGTTGATTTGAATTTTCAAGCAGGAGCGAATAATCGCGTGAAGCAACATCAGAGTCGTTGGCACGGCAACCAGCGCGAGCGCCCCGATACGCGCGACCGCCCAGTGTCTGTTGGATAAATTCACCACCATGTGAATTCAACGCTAGTGGAAGGCGGGACGCAAAAATACGGGCGCGACAGGATGCGGCATGCGATAGTTACCCCGAAAAGCATTGGACAATTTCCATTATTTCTTGGGTATGGCGTGTGCAAAATCTCCAAAGCGCTGTCTCAATATGCCACTTTCAGGCGCGCGCATAAAATTGGAATACCTGCGTCTCGAAATCGTCAGAATACATCTTCACAACGCTCGCTCGTGCGCTTGCCTGGATTTTCATCCTGAGCTCGGTGTTATCGCGAAGTTCAAGGACGTATCGTTCGGCGTCAGAATTGTTGTGAAAAATGAAGCCGTTGACGCCGTGTTCCACATATTGTGCGTAGCCGCCATCGGCTCCGACAACGACCGGGAGTCCGCACGCCATGGCTTCAAAAACGACGCGTCCATAAGTCTCAAACCAGTTGGCGCTCGTCCGATACAAAAAGCAGTCGAGTGAGTTCAAAAATTCGTTGGCGGGTTCGCTCCCTTCGCCGAGCAATTTTATCCCCGAAATTCCTTGTAGCTGTTCGGCTAAGCAAGTTCCGCCCATAAGGCGTATCAACACATTCTCGGACGCGAGCCGCTTAAAGAGCTCCGGATCGTTCTCATGAAATTTGTACCCATAGTCGCGGCTTAACCGCCCAACGGTGAAGGGAGCGGTTGACGAGACGGGTCGCTTAGCCGGCTTGAATCTTTCAAGATCGATTGGCGATTGATGTACCGGACCTGGTCGACCGATCAGCGTTCGCAGTGACTCATCGGAGTAAACTAACTCGCACGCATCGAGCCCATTTGCTCCCGCGATCTGCTTCGCCATCCGCTCAAGTTCTTCCGGATTCTTGGTGTTGAATATTATGACCCGCCTGCTTGGATGGGCCAATCGTATCCAACGTCCGATGTGAAGGTAGCAACCGACAAAAATGAACGTGCCAAAGACCGGAAATCGCAATTGCCGCAAGTCAATCGTGGTGATTGGCATCATGGTCAGGAGTGCCGGGTCGGGCTCATGCGTTGCCCAAAGCTTCACTCTCGCGCCAGCCTTGCTCAAGATTTGGCCGAGACGAACGGCCCTTTGTTCGGTGCCACCGCTGGCCGTGGCAAACTTGCTGATAATCTGGATGGGATGATTGGACTGGAACATTGGCGAATGCCCTACAGCAAATTGGCGCAGTATCATCGAATGATGACTAACTATTCGTTCATTGACCCATTCGGGTGCTTTATCATCCTACGAGCCGTCTGACGACCTGATCGATCTGGCTAATGAGATCGTATTCTGCTGAACGCGGACTGCCGCTCAATTTCCAGAGTAGAGTGATAACTGCGCCGAAGGTCAGCACACCAATTGCTATGTCCGACACAAGCCCGAAGGCGTTCGGTAGTGGAGCTAGCCAATTGAAACCACCGACGGCAACGGCCATCGCAGCAGCCGCCACAAAAGGTCGCCACACGACGTCAACATAATCGATCGGAGAAATTCCTATCGTGCGGCCGGCCGCAAAAAACAGTGTTGGGACAAATATGGTGACCATGACCAGCCGGGCCATCGCAATAGCGACGAGACTGTGGGTGAGATACGCTACCGGAAACAGCGCGAGCGATAGCATGATCGCGCGTACCCACTGCAGGCGTGCGCCGAGATGCGGCTTTCCGATAGCGTCAAACAAAGGATAGGTGGCGCTGCTTACGCCGCTCACCCCGGCAGCGAGTGCCAGCCACCCCATCATGGGTTCGATGTTGAGCCATTTTGCTCCGAGAACGATGGGAACCATCTTTGGTACGACGAGGGTAACACCGACGCTCATGGAAACGCAGATGATCGTCGACCAGCCGATCGTTCGAAGGTAAAGCGCGCGTAACTGCAGCTCGTCTCCTCGAAGCGTCGACATGACGGGGAATAGTACTGCGATCATGGGATCGTTGACTTCGCGCGACGGGCTGGTTGCAACGTCCGCGGCGACCGAGTAGCGGCCCATCGCTGCGGCGCCCGACACTCCACCTATGGCGATTTGATCGACCTGCGTGTTCACATAACCGCCGATGGATCGAATAAAAGTCCAAATCGAAAAGGACCAAATTTCATTGACTTTGGCGAGCGAAAATCGGGGGCGATAGGGGTGCATTGTGTAGCTCAGGAGCGTGAGCGCCAACTGGCTCGATAGTATGCCGGCTACGAGCGCCCAGTAGTTCCGAAGCCAGACAGCCAAGCCGATCGTGACCGTAAATGAAACGAACTTGGGTACGACGCTGTAGACGAAAAACTTGTTGAACTGGAGCTCACGCCTAAAATCGGCCGTTCCGATATTTTCAAAGCCTCCTATTGCCGCTCGTAAGGAAAGGCACTGCATAACGAGGATCGCGCGCGGCTCATGAAAATATCTCTGCGTGAACGGCGCGACGATTAAAATGCCGACAGCAATTATCAATCCCGCCAAGACGGACGTTGTCCAGGCGGAATCGTAATGTTCGCGCGTCGGCTCGTGCAGTCGGATGATCGCAAGCTTTTGTCCGGTTTGATTGAGAACCTCCAGCATGGCGACGACAATCATCGCCATCGCTACGATGCCAAAATCAGCCGGTGTCAAAATTCGCGCCAGAATTATCGTGCTCACCAAACCGGTCAGCCGGATTGTCCAGCGCAGCAGGATCATCCACATCGATCCGCGAAGCATGTGCCCGCCAACGCCACGTACAGGCTGCGATAGATGATCAGTCATAACGGGCGATACTGCTCGAGCGTGAACTCGGGATGTCGAGTGCAAGCGATTGTAGTGTAAACGAATTGACCAAATGTCAATACTGGCTGATCAACATTTCGAGCCACTGACTTGCGTCTCGGTTCGGATGAGATTGCCCAAGCCAAATCGCTGAATATGTCGAACGCCCGATGGTTGTCTCGGCGCCTTTAACTCTCGCGGACCGTCGCGCGCTCCAATCGAGACTTGAGGCGCCACCGCGCCGAGAGCCCGACTTGGTAGGCAAACGACACCGGATTGGACCGTGTCCACAGTCCCTTGAAAAAGTGGTGCTGGGAAGTTGAGAAATTTCGCTTCGCAACCGTGTCGCCTGCGCCGCGGTCTATACGTTCCAGGCCATGTTCTTCCGTCGTGTCCAAAATTGCTTTCAGAAGAAGCCGGCCTGGTGCAAATGCCGTCAATTTCGGATTGTAGACTGGAAACCAATAGTGAAGCGTCTTGTCGCACAGAAGACCAAAGTGCGATGCGACCCAGGTGTCGCCCGCGCGCAAAGTCGAGAGCACGCCGCGACACTGAGCATCATCCAGGGCCCCCAGTTGCCTCAGAAGCGTTACCGTACGCTCGCTTTGGAGCGCGTCAGCGACTCTTGTCCGTGCATACTGCTCTCTCTTTGCAGCAATTAAGTGTTCGAGCGCGGGCAGCCAGTCAGCCTCTCGAAACGTGAAGCGAATTGGCCCGCATTCCTGTGTGAGCTTGCGCTCGCGGCGCTCCGTGTCAGAGGTAAATTTCTTGTCCGACTGTTTCTTGGCCTTCCAGTAGGCTGCGCCGCCGTCCGGGAACTCTATTCTGTGACCGACTTCCGGCGCTTCTCCCCTCAGTCCAAAATCATTTTGGGTCTCGTCCAGGTGCGAAAACATCATCGCGTTAAGGTTGGAGAGGTGCAGTAAATCTCGCGGCTCGATCACCAGTGATGGCTCTGCGACAATTCCAAAATAGTCGCTTAGCTCTCCCGCGATGCGTTGACCGATGCCGAGCGCACGATGAAACGGAGATGAAAATTGAAATGGAAAAAAGCCCACGGGGCGACCGTCGCGTGAAATGGTGCAAACGCGAACTTCGTAAAACGTGGACGCGGCAGCTTGGACAAAGGGAAAGGTAAGAAAAGGTGTGCGCAGCGCGTCATTGGTGTCGTTCAGATTGCGCCAAAGCTCGATATCGCTTCGGCTCATTTCCGCCGGCGAGCAGATATTGGCCGATAAGCTGGAAAGACTCGTCATGCGGATTGCTTGCGACGCGCGCGAAGGTACAGTCGGGGCATCCACCTTTCTCTGGCCACTGATCCGCTTTCGTCAGCGATACCCTTTCCCGAGACCGGAATGCGTCCAATGACGTCAAACTGGAGATAGCCGCCTGGGCAAGGGTTAAGCATGGGATCGCTCGTAAAGAGCAATTTCAATCCGGCAGCGCGTGCCGTTTGAAGCACAAGATCATTGTATCGCCCATGCGGAAACGAGATGGACAATGGCGCGACGCCGCCAAGCGCCTCCAGGAGAATGTCGCGCGCGTCATTGATCTCTTTGCCAGGATCTGAAACCGCGGTTAGTGGCAGGTGAGATGCTCCGTGGAGGCCAACATCGACGTTCAGCCGGTGCATCACTTGGATCTCAGCGACGGATACCATGTCGCGCTCACCATCCTGAATTCGCCGAGCAAATGGTGTCAGCACGTCCTGCCGCTGTTTGTCGGTGAGAGCTCCGTAACGCAGCAGGAGAGCAAGCATTGGCTCGCCATCGGCTTTTCCAGTGGAGGGCTCCTCTGCCGCCAGGTTCCAGAGCTCCTCGTAACTGACCGCACCGGAGCGAAGCAGGACCAAGAGAGTTTCCTGCCACCATTGTGGTGGCGAATCCAGTACGGAAGTCGCCACGAATATTGTCCAAGGAATGTTGAGCGCCGCGAGCTCGGGTAGCGCACGCTCAAAATTGTCATGCCAGCCATCGTCGAATGTGATCAGCATTGGTCGGGGCGGTAGCGGTTTTGCCCGGTCCAGCGAAGCCTCAAGATCGCGCATTGAAACAAAATTGTAGAGTGGCAGAAGCGACTTTAGAAATTCTCTGAATTGCGTCGTTGTGATGGAGTAGGTCGGATCTGCTTTTCGGCGGACAAATTCCTCTTCAGTCAGCACGCGATGAAACATCAGAACTGTAAGCGCGTCTTGATGCGCGAACTTGTGATAGAGATTAAGGGCACCCGAGCGTACGGCGATCGCCTTGGCTACGTCTTTCGCGGCTTGGATCATTTGGACCAAAGCTGCCTCTTAAGCCAAGTGGAGATTGCATTGGACTTGGCAAGATATGTCAGGCCTTCCCAGGGTCGATAGCCCATTGCAACAGACTGCAGAATGAGCCTTCGCCCGACGGCGGAATCGCCGCGGCTAAACGCAATCTGGCCGAGGCGCTGCAGTCGTCGACCGCGAATCTCTACAATGTCTTGGGCGGAGAGTTTTGCGCGAAGCCGTTCTAAATGCCCTTCGATCATGGGAAGGGTAAAGGTAAGCTGGTCCGAAAAAGCGCCACTCGAAAGACTGGATTTTCGTTCATGCACGATGACGAGGCACTCGTGGACATATCCCAGCGACCCGTGCTCGGCCAAGCGAATCCACATGTCTTGGTCTTCCGCAATTTTCAGTTTCGGATCGAACCCGCCAAGCTCTTCAAAAAGAAGTTTCGGCACCACAACAGACGGTGTCGTGACAAAATTGTCCTTTAGCAGCGCTTTCCAGGCTAGGGCACCTGAAACGACTTCGTGCCCTCGATAGATATCGCCGAGGTCTACACCCAAATTTGAAATCAGCTTTGATTCACACGAGACAAACGCGATCGAGCTATCGGAGTTGATAAGCGCAACTTGGCGTTCCAATTTGGAAGGGAGCCATTCATCATCAGCATCCAAAAAGGCTATAAACTCCCCGGTTGCGGCTTTGACGCCGCGATTTCGGGCCTCGGCCGCTCCCGAATTTTTTGCCAAACGAATAAGTTTGACGGGGAGTTTCTGATAGCCAGAGGCGACAGCCGCCGTGGAATCGGTGCTGGCGTCATCGACTACTATGACTTCGTACGCCGGCCTCGACTGAGATGCGACTGAATCGAGTGCCCGTATGAGCGTTTCCGCGGAGTTGTAAGCCGGTATTACGACGCTGACACCCGGACCCGTCATTTCGAAATGTCCAACACGATAAATTTCCCCGCGAGTAGGCGTGTGCCCAGTGATAGGGCCGCCCACTCGGCACTCTGAGACTGTATGTTAACGCGAATTGGCTATGGTTCCAGCTAGAATGGCATGGACTACTGCTATAGTTGCGTTAACACTGAAGCTCTAGTCACCCTATATTTTACCGATATGGCATGCTGGACAAAGGTTTCGTAAAAAACGGCGACGACAGGATCGGGGGGCGTTCAATGACATCGAATAATGTCGCGACTCGCGGCCACCCCATGCTGCCCGCTTCGGCTCAAGATGTCGTCGAGTTTTCCGCGAAGATAGCGCCTCAACTCCTTTGCATCATTGATGCCGAGGAAGAATTCGACTGGAGCCAGCCGTTCTCGAGTCGAAACGACTCAGTCAAGGCAATGGGATCCCAATCAAAGGCTCAGGAAGTCTTTGCAAAGTTCAATCTCGTTCCCACATATGCCGTGGATTATCCGGTCGCTGTTCAAGAGGACGGATACTTGCCGTTGCGAGAGTTCATTCAGGACGGCAAGTGCGAAGTCGGTGCCCAATTGCATCCTTGGGTGACGCCGCCCGTCGAAGAAACTGTAAGTGAAATTAATTCGTTCACGGCCAATTTGCCTGAGGATCTGCAACGCCGAAAGATTGCGAGTCTCACGTCCATGATTGTGACCAACCTTGGAACCGCACCCAAACTCTTTCGCACCGGACGATATGGAGCAGGCCGAAAGACGGTCGGGCTGTTGCAGGAATTTGGATATGAGATCGACTGCAGCGTGCTGCCAGGCCCGCCAATCACGCCACACAGCCCCGATTATTCCAACGCCACGCCAGCACCGTACTGGTTGGGGTCGGAACCTCGAATTCTCGAGATCCCTGTGACCGCAGGCGCCGTTGGACCCTTACGCCGCTACCCGAGCGCGGCGGACCGCGCGTTCACGTCGACCGTCAGCCAAGCCTTGAAGGTCCCAGCCATCCTTGCCGGATTTGGATTGCTTAATCGCGTGCGTCTGTCGCCCGAAGGCAACACACTTGAGGAGGCGAAGGCTTTGACTCGCACCCTGCTACGTGAAGGCCAGCGGATATTCGCCATGAGCTATCACAGCCCGTCTCTGGTCCCCGGAAAAACGCCCTACACGCGTTCCGCCCGGGATGTGGAGCAGTTTCTTGCGTGGATTGAAGGATTTTTGGAGTTCTTCGCGGGTGAAATCGGAGGTGTTCCTTCGACCCCGGTCAATATTCGAACGCTGGCCTTGGCCCAACAAAGGCTCACGGGACAAAATCTAGCCGAGACGAGGGGCTGAGGAGCCAACATGGGTGGACCCTGGTACGGGCTTGCGGCTTTGGCGATTGCACTCGTCATTCGTTGGTGTATCTACAACGACACGGGACCAACGCGCCTCAAGCCGCGATCGGGTAAGCCTGGCCGTCCGGCGGGTGCGCCAGATTAACCATATTTTGACGGACCCGATGCAAAAACGGCACTTTGCGACGTGCCGCAGTTACCTTTGATTAACCGCAATTGTCTGAATTACTTGTACAATTGCCACTATATAGGCTTAACTTGCCCCGGTGGAAATTAACCAAATTCTGGCGGATGCTGCCCCAGAATGGTCGCGATTTTTGGTCAGTATTTCCACTTGGGATGGTCGAAGCCGCATGCAGCCCTGGATAATTCAAGTTCGCACCTATCTGAGCGGGGCCTGGCATTATCGCTGGCTGGCAGTGGCTGTTGCGTGGGTCGTCTGCGTCGTCGGCTGGGTGGCCATCGCCTTGATTCCCAATCAGTTTCAAGCTGTTGCCCGAATCTACGTCGACACCGATACGATGATGGCTCCCCTGATGAAGGGCCTCGCCGTTTCAACCGACCCTCAGCAACAGGTCGGCGTGATGCTCAACACGCTGCTGACGCGCCCAAATCTGGAGCAGGTCGTTCATCTGACCAATCCCGACGCAAGCGCTATGACCGCGACGCAAATGGCGGACGCTGTACAGGATCTGCAGAACAACATCGCGCTCAAGGCGTACGGAACAAGAAACCTCTTCCAAATGTCCTACACCAACAATGACCCGGACAAGGCATTGGGTGTTGCACAAACTTTGCTGTCGATCTTTGTGGATTCCAACATCGGCGGCAAACGCGCCGACATCGAGGGGGCCCAATCCTTCCTGGATTCCAAAATCGCCGAATATGAGACGCTCCTGCGCCAAGCCGAACAGCGCCGAGCCGATTTCAAGAACGCGAACATGGACGTTCTCTCCAACGCGTTGACCCCAGAAGCAGCGCGCCAGCAGGTCGAGGCTGCACGAACAGCGGTGAGTGCGGCAGATGCAAGGCTAAATAGTTTGCGAGGTCAGCTCGCCGCAATTCCGAGGATCATCTACATCGACACCCCGGGTCCCATCGTTCTCAGTTCCGGAACGGGAAGCTACGCCTCGACGGGAGCCGGCGGAAGCCTTCTGCAGCGCTTAGCTAGCGCAAAGCAGAATCTCATTGAACTTCGGTCTCGCTTTACCGAGGACCATCCGGATGTGATAGCCGCCAAGCGTGAAGTCGCCGAGCTCCAAGCGGAGTTAGCAGCGGCGCCCGCAACATCAAGTGGCAACCAGTCGGTACCCAATCCGGTCTACGTTCAGACTCAAAGTAAGCTCTCCGACGCGATGACCGAAGTCGCGTTCGAACAGAACAGGTTGGCGCAAGCGGAAGCTGACCTCGACAAGTCAAAGGAAAATTCCACCAAAGCACTCGCGGTGATGACGAAGTTCGCCGACCTCGATCGTGACTATGACCTGCTTCACAAGAACTACCAGGACTTACTGGCACGCCGTGAGGCCGCCCGTCTTACGCAGTCGGTCAACGACCAGCAATCGAGCGTCAATATCAGGATTGTCGAACCGCCCCAAAAGGCGCCCTTTCCTGTTGCACCGAACAGGCCTCTGTTTAACTCGCTCGTCTTGCTCGCTGGTATTGCCGCTGGCTTAGCCGCCGCCGTTTTGCTCTCGATCAACGCTGGGCGCTTTGTCGCCAAAGAGCAGCTGGCATCGGCATTCGACTATCCGGTCATCGGAGTGGTCGCCAGACTCAGCCGGGTTGAGGACAGGATCAATGCACGACGCGCGCTTGCGTCGCTGTCAGCGTCTCTTGTCCTACTACTGGTTTGTTACATGGGGGTTCTTGTTGCGCTCGATGCAACATTTCGGGGAACTCTGCGAGGAATGCTATGACGGATAAGCCGCCGCCGTCTTTGAACCTGATCGAACGCATGGCGCAGCGCATGGCGCAGCAGAAGGATGCTGCAGCGCCGGCACCGACCAATGGTGCGCAATCGTCCGGTGTCAACGCCGAACGACGCGCCGAGCCTCAATTTAATCGCGCCGAACCCGTTCGCCCGACCAGTGCTCCTGAGGTCCGTCCGTCTCCGGCGATTGTCGCGTCCTCGGCACCAGAACAGCTGCGTCGTCCGGCCGCCAGCGTCGAGGTACCGCCGGCGGTCGCTGCGACGTCTGAAATTGCGCGTCGTGTACCGAATGTGGAAAAAAGTCGCGAGGTCAATCTCGATTTCCGCGTGCTGCGTCAGAACGGCATGATCACGCCCGACAATATGGGCTCGGTCATCTCCAACGAATTTCGCGGCGTCAAACGCAAAATTCTGCAAAAAGCGCGTGACTTCAATTCGCGCGCGACCGTCAACAATCTGGTTATGGTCACCAGCTCTCTGCCCGGTGAAGGCAAGACATTTACCTCGCTGAACCTCGCAGTCAGTCTCGCGGCCGAACGCGGCTTGCAGGTCTTGTTGATTGATGCGGACGTCATACGTCCCTCACTCGGGAATATGTTCAAGGCGATCCCCAGGGATGGGCTGACAGACCTTTTGACGGGCAAGACAACACGGGTGTCGGACGTCATGTGCCGCTGCGCCGAGATTCCGAATCTAGCGGTGATGTTCTCAGGTTCCGCCCACAGCGACAGCCCTGAACTGATCTCGAGCGGCCGGATGGCCGATCTGTGCAAGGACCTGTCGACACGCTATCCCGATCGAATGATCGTGATTGATACTCCGCCGGTCCTGGCATCGTCCGAGCCTGCAACACTCGCGTCCTACGTGCACCAGCTCATTATGGTTGTAGCCGCCGACCAGACGTCGCGGCACGAATTGCGAAAGTCACTCGAAGCGGTCGCGTCTTGCAAGAACATCAGTCTGCTCTTCAACAAGGCGCCGCGCTGGAACGAGGCGGAATACACGCCCTATTATGGCTACGCGACGACGCCTAACGCTGCTACACCAGCCACGTCCGCCTAACGAGGCCGGTCGCCAATGTATACGGACTTCTACAAGCTCCGGGACGAACCATTTCTGCTTACGCCTGACGAGCGGTTCTACTTCGAAAGTAGCGTCCACTCTCAAGCCATGGCGCACCTGACATATGGGTTGCAGCGCGGCGAGGGGTTTATCGTTATTACGGGAGATGTTGGCGCAGGCAAGACGACGCTCGTAAAGCGGCTCATTGCCAAAATTGATCCCAAACAAGTGGTCGCGGCCCACGTCGTCACTACGTTCCTTTCGGGACACGATCTGCTTCGCATGGTGGCGGCGGCTTTGGGCCTGCGCGATCTGCCAGCCGACAAGGCCGGCATACTCTTGCGGCTGCAAAGCTTTTTTGAGGCAACCCATCGCCAGGGGCGCCGCGCCCTTCTGATCGTCGATGAAGCCCAGAACCTTACCGAGAGTGCGCTGGAAGAGCTGCGCATGCTCTCCAACATCCAGGTTGGCAGCGCAGCACCCTTTCAGAGCTTTCTGGTTGGGCAACCGCAGTTTCGCCGCATCATTGCCAGCGAAGATCTGGAGCAGCTTCGCCAGCGCGTGATCGCCTCCTATCATTTGGGCCCACTCAATATCGCTGAGTGTGGAAACTATTTGATGCATCGTCTCAAACATGTCGACTGGCAGGGTGATCCTGTCTTCGAACAGAGCGCGATCGAGGCGCTGCATCGGCACACCGGCGGAATCCCGCGCCGCATCAATACGCTTGGAAACCGCTTGATGATCCTCGGTTTTCTGGACGAGCTGCACGTTTTTACGGGCGCCGACGTCGACCGCGTCGCGGCCGATTTGAAAAACGAAATGAACGGGGTCAGCGAGGAAGGCTTCTCCGACGAAGTCGTACCCGAAAAGCCGACCATGATTGCGGTAAACGGTAATTTGACCGCGCGGTTGAGCGGGATTGAACAGCGTCTGACGCAGCAGGAAACGTTTATGCGCCGCGCCGGTGACTTCATCCAAGATTTTTTCAACTTGCGTGAGCGCGACGCATCGTAGTGCGGCTTTGGCCGGCGGGGACTAGCGGTGAAACCTGATCAAGTTGATGATCCAATTGCCGGTTGGAGGCGACGTCCTGTTCGGGTCGGGCGCGCCGAAGCACGCAATGCGATGTCCGTCGATGTCGAGGATTATTTCCAGGTCGAAGCTTTCTTCCCGCATGTCGCGAGGTCCAAGTGGGACACAATCGAATGTCGGGTCGAGCGCAACGTCGATCGAATTTTGCAGCTATTCTCTGAGAGTGAGACCAAGGCAACTTTTTTTACACTCGGATGGGTTGCCGAGCGCTTTCCCGGCGTCGTAAAGGCCATTGTGTCGAATGGGCATGAACTTGCGTCCCATGGCTACGCGCACTTTCGGGCCGACGAGCAATCGCGCCCGATGTTTTCGGCTGATGTTCAGCGCGCCAAGAAGCTCCTCGAGGACGTCGGTGGCGTACCTGTACAAGGCTATCGCGCCACGTCGTTTTCGATAACCCGCCGAAACTTGTGGGCGCTAAATGCTCTCGAGGAAGCTGGATACAAATACAGCTCAAGCACATTTCCGATACGTCACGACCTTTACGGCATTCCGGAACAGCCGCGCTTTGCGTTCTACCCGTTCGAAGACAGCCGCTTTATGGAAATTCCTGTCACGACGGTGCGCAGGTTCGGCGAAAACTGGCCGTCGGGCGGTGGCGGCTATTTTCGGCTGTTGCCCTATGCGTTGTTCAAACACAACCTTCAAAGCGTGCGCAAAAACGACCGGCAGCCTTGTCTCTTTTATTTCCATCCATGGGAAATTGATCCGGAACAGCCACGGATCGCCGGCACATCGCTCAAAACCCGCGTTCGCCACTATCTCAATCTCGAGCGCACCTACGGTCGCCTCGCACGGCTCTTGCGCGACTTTCAGTGGGGCAGGTTGGATCGTGTCTATCCCGTTGGCGACGCGGCAATTGTCAAATGACGACCGAGACGCTCTTTCTTGCCCATCGATTGCCGTTTCCGCCTAACAAGGGCGACAAGATCCGCTCGTTTGCCTTGCTGAAGCATCTGGCCACCCTCGGCCCTGTAAATCTCGGTTGCTTTGTCGATGACAGTGAGGACTTGAAGTATCTCGACGAGGTACGAGCGCTCGCCGGCGGCGAGTGTCTTTTCACTCGGCTGGGCGCGACGACAAAATGGAGTCGTGCGACCCTGGCAATTCTCATGGGGCAGCCAATAACAACGGCCTATTTTGGCAGCCGATCGCTCGAGAGCTGGGTCGGCCAAATGTTGCGCAGAAAAACGCTTGAGCGGATCGTGGTATTTGGTTCGGCGATGGCGCCCTACCTTTTGAACAAGAAGCCCGAGTGCGACCGGGTTTTGTTCGATATGGTAGATGTCGATTCCGACAAGTGGCGCCAATACGCTGCCGCATCGCGTGGACCACTGCGCTGGATCTACGCGCGTGAAGCTCATGCACTCGAACACCTGGAACGAGAAGCTGTGCGCCAGTTCGGCAAAACGCTTTTGGTCTCGCACTTTGAGGCAGAAACCTTTCGAGCGCTGGCGCCCGAGCGCGCCTCAAAAATCGAGGCGCTCAACAACGGTGTCGATCTTGCGAATTTTTCGCCGGACGGGAACCTGGACAACCCATTTTCCCCAGGCGAGCGGGCGATCGTCATGACCGGTCGTATGGATTATCGGCCAAACTATGCCGGCGCGATCTGGTTCATCAAGAAAGTCGCGCCATTTGTGTTTGAGCGTTTGCCAGACGCCCATCTGTATTTTGTAGGCTCGAATCCCCCCTCGGCTCTGCGCCACCTGACCAGTCCCAGGATCACGGTTACCGGTAGTGTTGAGGATGTGCGGCCATACATTCAGCATGCAGCAGCCGTGATCGCGCCGTTGCAAATGGCGCGCGGTGTGCAAAACAAGGTCTTGGAAGCCATGGCCATGAAAAAACCGGTTGTTGCGACGCATGAGGCAACCCGGGCTCTTGGTGTCATGAACGGTCGACACCTCTGGATCGAAAATGAACCCGTACATTTTGCCGACGCGGTCGTCAGGGCCTGCCAGCCAGCTGCGAACCTGTCGGTGATCGAGAATGCCCGCCAGTATGTTGAAGAGCACCATGACTGGTCCGGTATTTTTCATGTGCTCGATGGCTACCTTGCCGAATTACAATCGAGCACACCATCCGACGCGAACGCGCAGCGGACGATTTGCGATAAAGACTCTCGCGCACTGGCGCGATCACACGAAGGATCGAGGCTGAGAGCGTGAACACAGCAATGGCAAGCGCAACGCACAAATCGGTGCGTCAGGATTGGCTCGAGCACGGGACCGCGCTTGGCGTTCTGGTTGTCTTGGCTCTTCTTGCCTTTCACGATGCCGTGACGGCCGCAGTGCAGGTCTGGTGGGTTTCGCCGACCTATTCCCACTGTTTTCTGATCGTGCCGATCAGTGCATGGCTGATCTGGGAACGACGAGCTCTATTGGCCAAACAACGCCCTGTAGTGGAACCACGCGTGCTCTGGCTTGTGCCGCCGCTTCTTGTCGTCTGGTGGCTCGGCGAACTTTCTACCATCAACGAGGTACGACAACTCGCCGCTGTAGCCATCCTTCAGACGGCAATTGTCGCCATGCTTGGGCTCAGCGTCGCTCGGACCATCTGGTTCGCTATCTTCTACCTATTTTTCCTTGTTCCGACGGGCGAATATCTCATCATCCCGATGCAACATTTTGCGACTGTCTTCACAGACTGGACGCTCAATCTTATCGGTGTTCCGCACTTTACCGAGGGAACAGTCATTGAATTGACGAACGGTCGCTTCGAAATTGCTGAAGCCTGCGCCGGTCTTCGCTTTCTCATCGCAACCGTCGCCCTCGGCGTGCTCTTTTCCTACATGATGTTTCGCAAGTGGTTCAAGATCGTCTTGTTTCTTCTCGCAAGCTTCATTGTGCCCCTCATTGGCAATGGTTTGCGTGTGGTTGGAATTATTCTTTTGGCGCACTACACCAACAACGAGTACGGCGCCGGCGCCGATCATCTGGTCTATGGCTGGGGCTTCAACGTTGCGATCCTGCTCGTGTTGTTTTTTCTGGGATCACTGTTCCGCGATAGTATCGATGACAATATCAACGAGGCGCCACCAGCCGAACGCACAGACACAACCGGCAAAACGCTGCGGGTGTTAGCGCTTGCGGGGTTCGCGATTGGCATCGGTCCTGCGGTTGGTTACTGGCACGATAGCCGTGTCGTTGAACCGGACATTGGGAGCCTCTCTCAGCCTTTGCACTTACAGGGATGGCACGCCAGCCCTTCGGTGGATCAGTGGCGCCCGCTTTTTCCCGGAATTGATGCGCAGATTGAAGAGTCTCTGTTGTCCGATGACGCGGCAACAACCGCCGATCTCTACGTAGGATATTATGCGCGGCCCCGAACGCGCCACTCTTTGACAGCCCATGTCAATAAGCTCTGGGACGTCAAAGACTGGACGCCGACTTCGTCTGGAACGGCCACTGCTCGGCTGGGCTCCCACACAATCCAATTGCAGGAATGGATTGTGACGTCGGCGTCCCAAAAACGTCTGATCTGGGCGACTTACTGGGTCGACGGATCGTTTACGACCTCTTTGTTCAAAGTGAAACTTATGCAGGCGCGCGCAGCCTTTGGAGGGCACGAGGGCCAAGCCGTCGTGGCCGTGTCAACGGTCATCGACGGGACCGATGACCAGGCCCGCGCTAGTCTAACCCGGGTGCTGGCCGCGCTAAACGATCTGCCCAACCGACTTGACGGCGCCAATCGACGCGATCCAATTGCCAGAAACTCGAAGTAAGCGAGCGGGGACGCAGGCGTGTGCGGAATAACCGGTTGGTTTGATACGAAGGCCGATCGAGCCGCACCGCGTGACATTGTACAGGCGATGTGCGACGCCATTCGGCACCGCGGACCGGATGGGGACGGCTTTTACTTTGCTCCCGGCATCGGTCTTGGCCACCGCCGTCTTGCCGTAATTGACCTCGTCACCGGCGATCAGCCGATGTTCAGCGTCGACGGCACGTGCTGCATCATTTTCAATGGCGAGATCTTCAACTACCGAGAACTTCGCAGCGAACTGTTGGCGAAGGGTCACAGCTTCGCAACCCAATCGGACACCGAAGTAGTCATCAACTCCTGGAAAGAGTGGGGCAGAGACTGCGTCTCGCACTTGACCGGACAGTTCGCATTTGCCCTTTGGGACCAAACGGATCAAACGTTGTTTTTGGCCCGCGACCGGCTTGGCGAGAAGCCGTTGCACTATGCCGTACTTTCGGACGGATCTCTTATATTCGGTTCCGAACTGAAGGCGCTCCTTGCACACCCCCTTCTCGCGCGTGACATCGACCCCTGCGCGGTCGAGGAATATTTTGCACTTGGCTATGTCGCTGATCCGCGCACGATCTATTCGAGCGTTGCAAAGCTTCCCGCTGGCCACACGATGGTTGCCCGGCGCGGACAACGCCTCGATATCAAGCAATACTGGGATCCACGGCCGCTGCAAATGACGGTCAACGACATGCCCCAGCTGGCGCATGAGCTCATCACGCGCCTGGCAGATGTCGTAAAATCGCAACTCGTTGCGGACGTCCCAGTTGGTGCGTTTCTCTCGGGCGGAGTCGATTCAAGCGGCACGATGGCTTTGATGGCGCAGGCCTCGAGCGGGCCGATAAAGGCCTTCACCATTGGCTTTGACGATGCAAAGTTTGACGAAACGGAGTATGCCCGCACCGTTGCCAACCGCTACCATGCCGATCACATCATTGAGCGTATGAATGGCGGTGAACGAGACCTGGTTGAGCGCTTGCCCGGCGTCTTCGACGAACCCTTTGGCGATAGTTCGGCTCTACCTGCCTACCTGCTCATGCAATTGGCGCGAAAAAGCGTCACGGTCGCTCTTTCCGGGGACGGCGGCGACGAGCTCTTTGCCGGATACAGGCGCTATGCCTTCCATGCGCGTGAAGAGTCGTTGCGCCGCGTCCTGCCGCACTCGATTCGAGAGCCCGTATTTGGGCTCATGGCAAGCCTTTACCCACAGATGGACTGGGCGCCAAGATTCTTGCGCGCGCGACATACGCTGCGTGAGCTGAGCTTGGACTCGACGACAGGCTACTTTTGGAATGTCTCGGTGGTTGATGATGATCAGCGAACGTCGCTTTTCTCCAACGGTCTGCGCAGCCAGTTGCAAGGGTATCATGCCTCCGACGTCCTGACGCGTTATATCAAAAATGCGCCGACGGATGATCCTGTGACACTCGCCCAGTACATTGATCTTAAAACATGGATGCCGGGCGATATTCTGACCAAGGTTGATAGAACAGCGATGGCGTGCAGCCTGGAAGTGCGCGTGCCGATGCTGGACCACACCTTCGTCGATTGGGCTTTAGGCCTGCCGCAAGCCGCCAAGCGCAGCGGAAGTTCGGGCAAGGTTTTGTTGAAGCGGGCGTTTGAAACGCTCCTTCCGAGAGATTTGCTGTATCGGCCAAAGCAGGGATTTTCTGTTCCGCTAGCGGACTGGTTTCGTGGTGCGCTGGGTGACCATTTTCGCGATACCGTTCGCTCCAGCAAAAAATTTGCCGCGGGGGACTACCTGAACGTCGAAACCGTTGATCGCCTGGTCTCACAGCATCAAAGTGGCAACTATGATCACAGCCGCGTCCTGTGGCTGATCTGGATGTTCGAGGCCTTCATGGAGAACGAGCAAAACAGAGCCGCCTAGGTCACGCTTAAGGTGGCCCAAACTGAGACAGTGTGGGCGCGCGTAACCGGTGAGCCGCTCGGCACGAGTGTTGCGAAGGGGCCTGCCAGCATGCCGAGGATGTCTCGAAGCGCGGCATGTGCAGGGGATGCCATGACGAGTGAACAAAGGGCGGTGGCCATAATCTCAAACGCCATCACGTGGGCCAGGGTTGAGACACACCCGCAGGCGGTAGGCACTGTGTCGGGTGAGACAAGTGTCCCGCACGCGTCCCAGTACCTCGCCAGGGTGGTGTTAAACGAGCTGCACAGAGCAGGTTTAAGAATTGTAGCGGAGCGCTAGTCGGACGGGGTCATCCGCCAATCTGCCTACACATCTAGGAGCGCGCGGCTGCCTCGTTGCAAGCTCGCCGCGGCGCTTGGCTCGAGCCCCGCGGGGTCAACTGTGCCCGATCGACGTATGTCACGGCTACGTATTCTAACTCTCGGTTTTGTTGGAGGCCGGTCTCGGTCTTGAAGCGCGATTGGTTGTGGCCAGATAGACGATTGCGACGGCCACTGCCAACAGCGTGTCGGTGATTTCCCCCGAGCGGTGGGGCAGGTGTGTTTGCAGCACGCTCGTCGAAAACAGCAGAGCACATTCAAGGATCAGCGCGGGCAAAAGATCGAGACCCGCTTCAAGCATCAACCAGAGAAACGTTCCATAGAGAAAATACTTCTCCAAGAAAGACTGGATATCCACGCCGAGCGAGCCATGAAGAAGGCTGTAAAACGGTATCCAGCCAAACGGTCTGGCGGCGAGGGCAAACTGCCAGGGCTCCAGTTGCGTTGCGAGAATAAATCCAGCGAACAGGATGGTGACGGGCCAGACAAGGGTGGCTGCGGTACCGGCATTGGCGAACTGCAGCACGAGCGTCGCCATTATGGCGCCGATGAGTTCGGGAAGGGTAATGACCAGCCCTACAATGAGGATCTTTGCCAGGAAGATGGCGCCTGTCCCGGCCCACAGCATCCAGCCTGAAGCGCGAAACTGAAGACCGCGCGAGCAAAGGTATCCGAATGCGAGCCAGATCATCGCGTAGTGAAAGATGTCGAATGGCGCGACACTTGGGGTGCGAAAAATCGGCTTGAGGCTCGACCAATATTTGTGAAGGTCGATCGTTGGAGCATACGGAAACAGCCGCCAGCCAAGCCAGGCGAGGATCAGCAAGAGCACGAATGTTGCACCGCTGGGCAGCTCAAGGGTGAGGCTCGACAGGCGATGCCGCCAGAGGCTTCCGACGGCCGCGCCCACTGCCGAACCCAGGCAGTTGAGATAGAAGTCCGACATGCACGATACGCGACCGGCATCGAAGTACTGCGAAATCTCAATTCCGAACGAAAGTAGTCCGCCGCACAGGGTACAAAAAAGTACAAGAGCCGGAGAGCTGCTTCGCCACGAAAGGCCAATTGCGAGCGTCAGTCCCATGGGGATAAAGAGCAGAACGTTTGCGAGCAGGTCGCCGCGGCTCTGCGGTGGCTGGTTCCAAGTCGCAAAAAAATGTTGGAAGGCTTCGGTGATGCTCCCGGTCGCATGGAACGCAAACGGATAGACTGAGCCGTAGAGAATCGCAGTGACGACGAACGCGATGAGCCATCCGGCCCGCCCCGGTCCAAACCTTGCGGTCAAATTCGGCTTCACGGCGGCGTGCCCTTGTCCGTACGCACAAACCGACGGACGGCCGTTGGGAACATGGAGCCGGCAAACAATATCCCATTCGAAGTACGAAACAGCGCGTCGCGTGCTGCGGACCCTATCACTTGCCGACGTTGCCCTTCACGCTGCTGCCGATAATGGCGAGCGGCATTTCGAGCGGCTTTGGGTGCGGATTGACCCGTCCCAAATTCTTGTAGATGGACACAGTTTTGTCTTCGGATGGCACGTTCGCGACAACCGGAATCGTCAACAGTTTTACAAAATGCGAACTCTTCAAGACATTTTGAAACCGGTTCATGACGGGAATGTCGGTCCAGAAGTCGGCTTGCGCCACCACGTACTGGACGCCGTCGTCGTCGAGCATTTGTGCGATTTGAGTTTCCGAAAGCGCTTTGGCTGACACGCCTAGGGTGCGCCGCACCGAAATGGTGAGCAACAATTTGTCGACACGTATCGTCGAAATGTCGCCACGGTCTGTAAACGTCCTCAAGTTGAAGATGTACGAGCCGTCGCGCTTTCCGGAAAATAGCACGATCGCATGGCGCGGTGTGTTTTTTGCGATCCATTGTGCAGCCTCGCGATAGCCTGAAACCGCCGCGACGGGGACAAATTCAAGCGTATAGGCTCCTGTCGCGATCACAGCCACGGCAAAGACAAGCTGCGCGATTTTTTCGCCCGGCCAAAGCATGGAAACCGCAAGTCCGGCTGAGATCAAAATCGGGGGAGCAATCAGGGTCACAAAGCGACCATCTTTCAGATCGATCAGCGACAACGCGATGTATCCAACGACGAACCAGCCAACAAGGAGCACCGTCTCGGCGGCGTTGAGCGGATACTTGGCCGGGCGCGCCAGGGCCAGAATTGGTGTCATCAGCGAAAGGCCAAGTATCGGCCAACCTACCAACCAGGGAAATCGCCGCGCGTACCATATCCAGCCAGCGAGCGAATGGCGCGACACCTGCGAATCGGCAATGCCCGTCACGGACTGAACATTCGCGCTCCCAAACTTGAGCGTCAGAATTGCGATCGGCACCAGCCCGATCACGAGCAGGGCTCCTGCAATCCAGACATGTTTGTCGACGAATATGGCTCGCCCGCGCGAAACAAGCAGTGCCAGCGCAAATACGGGAAGGATTATGACCGTGTTGATCTTGGTATAGATGGCAGCAAGGGCAAGTGCCGCCGCGAAATAGAGCAGGGCCGGGCGCTTGGTGCGCAAATGACTGGTGAACGCAACCGTGGACCAGGTCAGGAAAGCCACCGATGGGATGTCCAGCATGACCTGGCGGCCCCAGAACGCCACGCCGGGCGCCGCCATAGCTGAGAGGCCAACCGCGATCGCAACAAACGGTCCGGTGCATCGCCTCGTCAAGAAGAAGAGACCTAGAGCCAATGCGAAATAATGCAGCTCTTCAACGGCAAGGGCCGTGGCATGAGAGACGCCGAACAGAAGAAAAAATGGCGCACTAATGATGTAGAAGAGCGGCGGATAAAACAGAATCGTAAGGGCGGGATGTTGCAGATAATAGTTGATGGCCCATGCCTTCGGATCGGCCGGCCAAGCCGACACGAGATCTGCCAAAAACACACCGTTGAGGGCGTGCCTGGGCGCATCGCTCCACCAGAATTCGCCGTTATGGGGAGCCGAAAAAAACAGGATCAATGCGCCCACTGCAAAGGCGGCTACGGCGATAAGGGTCCAAAACCGGCTGCTCACGCCAAAATAAGGCTGCCCGGTCCCCAAGCGGTTGTCCGCGATGTTCGATGTCATACGGGCACCCGTGCTGCCAACGCGACAAGCGCAACACACCCGAACACAATCCAAGAGACCCAGTCCCGGGCCGCGTAGACGATCGGGTCGTCGTGCATGTAGCCGCGCGCCGTCGAAAGCCACAGGCGGCATTGCCAAAACAGGAATAGTGGCACAAAGGCCCATAGCAATTCGGGCCGCCGGTAGATTGTCTCTGCTGTGCTGCTTTGAACATAGAGCGAGAGCACAACGATGGAGGCAAAGCTCGCCGAGGAGCCGATCGCTTGCAGTATCGAGATATCCTGCACGTTGTAGCCGCGGCGCGCGATTTTTTGCTCATTTATGCTCTGAACTCTCAGCAATTCAGAAACGCGTTTGACCAGAGCCAAAGCCAGGAACACAAACGACGAAAATCCGAGCAGCCAAAGCGATACTTCGTGACCGCTTGCCTGACCGCCGGCGATGACTCGCAGGGTGTAGAGCCCGGCCAGAATAAAAACGTCGATGAGGGGCTGTTCTTTCAATCGCATCGTGTAGGACAGCGACAGCACGGAGTAGAGCGCGACGGAAATGGCAGCGCCACTCAAAACGGCAAGCCAGGCGCCAAACAATGCCAGGGCGGGAAATGCCAGGAGTCCTGTGGAAATGTTCAGCGCTCCGCTGGCGAACGGACGTGAGCGCTTGCGCGGATGGGCTCTGTCGGCCGCCAGATCACTCAGATCATTGAGAAGATAAATCGCCGATGCAACGGCACAAAAGGCAATCATGGCTTCCAGAGAGCGCATCCACGCCGCCGTGTCGCCCAAAGCGCCCGACGTAAACAGCGGAACCAGAACGAATAGATTCTTCACCCACTGATAGGGTCGAAGGGCACGGATAAAGGGAAAAAGCTGCCCCCCCCTTTTGCTCAGGACGATGGCATTTGAGTAGCGTTGATGCGCCGAACGTGCAACCGACGCACTCGCATTTGAAACGATCGGCACGGCGGCAATCCTCCAGACCGCATGATCTGTGGCATCGTTGCCAATGTAGGCAAAGCCTTGGCCTGGAAAACGCTCCGCCAGGACGCGCGCTTTGGTTTCGCCGCGCAAATTGTCAACGCCATTCGAAGCGATGATTTCATCGAACAAAGCAAGGTGGTCACCGACGCGGCTTGCAATGCTGTGGTCCGCCGCGGTGACCAGAACAATCGGATGACCGAGATCCTTTGCCTGACGCAGGCTCTGCAACAAGTTCTCATCGTAGGGAAGCTGAGCCGGGTTGAAGGCCCAGCGCTCTGCGAGGCGCTCCTTCAAAAGGGCCTTTCCGCGAGCCAGCCAGCGCAAGATGTTGGGCAGCGTTCGCCAGTCGGAAAAAAATGATGCGGCGGCGGCCTCCTGCAGCGTGTCTGTTCGAACGAGCGTGCCGTCCAGATCGACGCAAATCACCAGGCCATCAGATAGAGCGGAAAGCGGAGTGGGCGTTTCCATTCGATCGTGCATGCTGCTTCCATCGGTTGGGACAACAAACGCCTGGTGGCCCCCTTTCGGCGCACGCGCATTGTAGGGGCAAAACAACCCTAAATTCGGTAAATACTAGGGTGAAGAACGATTCAGAAACAAGAACGCCGCAGGGCCCAACAGGTGCTCGAGCGAGCAAAAGTAAACGCCATTAACGAACTTGGCCAACGAAGATTGCCTGACCATACCGCTTAGAGTTTAATCTTCTCGTTACGGCAATTTGCCAAAAAGCCCAATGCGGTCACAGTCCGGCTCAACGCGTCGGGCGTGGGACGCTACGGCCAACAAGACGACCGGTTCACTCTGGAAACCGCGGCTGATGCAACATTTCAAAACCGAACGCTCTCCTGTGCGTCGCGCATCTGATTTGGCGATTACGGCCGCGCATTGGCTGTTTGCGTCACACTTTATGCGGTTTGCGGTCGTCGGAACCGGCGGCTTCACGGTCGATGAGAGCATGCTTGCGCTCTTTCACTATGGTTTGGGCATCGACCCCTATACCTCGCGCGCCATGTCGATTGCGATTGGCGCCACGTTTACCTGGTGGGGTAATCGCACCCTGACATTCCGCGCGCATGCAGCGCGTGGGAGCGTTGGTGCCATCATTCGCGAGTGGGCCCAGTTTATGGCGGCAAACGCCGTGGGGGCTCTTGTCAACTACGGTATCTACTTCGTCCTTGTGACCTGGGGAACGGGCGTTTTGCGCAATCCGCTCATTGCAACAATTGCCGGTGTGGCCGTCGGCCTCTTTTTCAATTTCACCTTGTCAAAGCATCTGGTGTTTCGAGCCACGTCGCCCAAGCGCCTGGATGTACCTCGATCCGAAAAGATTTAACTGCGGGCGCTAAGCCTGCCAGTGTCGGATGAAGTCAAACCTCTGGCGAAGCGAACATCCTCGGTGTCGCCAGTGTTCGTATGCGGCTCCGGTCAAGCGCCTGCGCGCGTTGAGCGAACATATCGGCGGACACGCTCTGGGCGTGGGAACTGCTTATAGGCCCAACTTCAGGCGCGTGACGAACGTCGCAGCGTTGCGACCCGATTGGCCACCAAGATCCATTTGGTAAGCCGCGTCGGACTGTAACGACAGCCTGCCATCCATGAACGACTTGGAGTAACCCACCTCAAGATCTGTCTCGGGCGTTGCTTCGGCAAAGCTGACCAGACCGTGACTGATGGTGAGGTTGCCAGCGTCGTCTATGTTCGTTGCCGCGGTGACCGTTGCCGATCCGCTATACGCATACATCGGGCGGGTAACCGCAAAGCCCAGAGCGTCATTGCCAAGAACGTCGTGAGTTGCCACCGCGATGCCGTACGATCGGCTGCGAAGCGCACTTGCAGAGCTGAACAGGCTGCTGGAGAGCTGGTTCAGCTGTGTGACACCTTCGCCGTATGAAAGTGTCGCCAGCCAGTTTCTTCCAAGCGCCAGGCGCAACGATGTGTCGATCGCCGAGGTATCAGAAGCCCGCCCGACATTGAGTGCGCCAGATGCGACGCCTCCAAGAACCCCATTTTGTTCGCTGGTCTGCGATGCTGTCACCCCAAGCCCGCCCCAATCTGCGAATTTCCAGGACACGCTCATGACGGCCGAGTTTGCCGCACGCTGATCAAAGGCGTTTTGGTTGTGCATCGTGAACTGTGCAAGGCCATCGTTCGGAGGCAGAGACGTCGTTTGGCGGTCCGGGCTCATCCACGAGTAACCCGCACGCACGTCCACGCCATCGACCAGACTGACGGTTGTGCCGGCGTAATTTCCGCCGCTGGTCAAAGAGGCGTACGGCGAATTCACAGCGGACGCAGACAGGAACAACCCGGCAAATGCCGGGCTTGAGTTCGCGTCAAACTCATTGATCCGGCCAGTCAGGTTGAGCTTGTATCCCACGTCAAAGCTGACATCGGCTGTCGGCGACGCGCTGACAGCCAGATTGGAGACATAACTACGAACAACATCGACGGCTGATGCGTTTGAACTGAATATCGCCGGAGTTGTCGAGCTGCTGACGAGCCCTGACATCGTGACCAGGCCAAGCTCCGGTGAATAGCCCGAGCTCGATATCGCGTGTAGTCCGCTGTTCACCGTTCCCGGTGCGTTCGAAGATGCCAGCATCTGATCCAGCATGACGAAGGAGGAGATGTCGAAGCCTTGGTTCTGACTGCCCTTGGTCAGGTCGGCTGTAAAGTCGCGACCGAACTGATCGACGACGAGGACGTTCTTGAGCAGGGCGTTTTCTCGAATACCTGTGCTGAGAACGCCTGATACCGAGGCTGTCTTCACACCGGCAACCGTGGTTGTGATGTTCGTTACCGAAAGGCCGCCGGTTACGACGTTGACTGTGCCCACAGGGTTGAGTGCGTTGGTCGGATCAACTTCGCCCATGCCATAGACCGGATCTGGCCCGGGCGCGCCGAGATCATCCGCAGTCGAAAATATGATGCTCGCAACATCGGATGGTTTCAGATACGGCCACAGCCCCTTTATTTCGGCTGCAAGTCCGCTGACAAAGGGTGTTGCCATGGAGGTACCTGACAGGGATTCCAACTTTCCGCCGCCGACCGAGGAAATGATCGAACTGCCGGGCGCGACCACGAAATAATTCTTCATGCAGTAATTTTGCCCGCTCTGCACCATGCAGGTGTTGCCGGGCGTCTGGCTGTAGTAAGCAATCTTGTTGTTGGCGCCGAGCGCTCCAACGACAACCAACGAACCGCGAATGCCGTTGTAGAGCGCGGCACCGGCCAAAAATCCGCTGGTTGGTCTCGAATTGCCCGCATTGCCTGCCGCGACAACAATCAGCGAACCGTTGGCAATCGCCGTCTGGGCCGTCACGATATCGCGCGTTGTCAGGAACGAGCCGCCAAGGCTAAGGTTGATGACGCTGGCATGGTGCTGCGACGCCCACAAAATGCCGCCGTCGATGTCACCTGGGCACGAACCGGTCACCGAGTCGCAAACTCGAACGGGCAGAATCGATGCATCGGGGGCCAATCCAACGCTCAAGCCGGCTGCAATGCCTGCAACGTGCGTACCGTGCGTGATAGTCGGCCAAAGTTTATCATCGCCGCCCAGCTTGTTGTTTGCCGAAGCGCACAGTGTCGTTGAATATCCCGGCAAGCACGTTCCAGGGAGAATGCGCGATGCGCCGGTTGCTGTCAGAAACTGGGCGTTGTTGCGATCAACACCGGTATCGACGATGCCAATAATAACGCCCGCGCCTGTGGCCTGGCCGATATAGCCCATCGCGGCTGAAAT
>Ga0265325_10000327_pt1 | contig 33635 bp, 24 predicted proteins | sample 41420metaG_FD_202090 | JGI IMG/M metagenome (GOLD analysis project Ga0265325, IMG submission 202090) | Rhizosphere microbial communities from Carex aquatilis grown in University of Washington, Seatle, WA, United States - 4-14-20 metaG | ecosystem: Host-associated > Plants > Roots > Rhizosphere... | reverse complement strand
CTTGCAGCCTTGCCCGGACACGGTCATTTTTACTTTCCTCCCGCATTGGAGGAGGTACCGGGATTAACGACAGTAACCTTTTCACCTTCGATCAGCGAGTCGGGAGGATCTTGAATGATGCGGTCATTCGCGTTCAGGCCGCTGGTGATCTGCACTGTTGCGCCGTCGTCTTCACCGATGACGACTGGAGCCAGATGCGCCTTCGCAGTCGAGCCGTCGTTTACTACTACCGCCACCCTCATCCCTTCTCTGCCAAAGATGAGCGCAGCGATGGGCACTACATAACTCTGGCCCAGGAAGGCCGTTTTGAAATGAACCTGCGCCATCGAACCAGGGAAAAGCTCGCCCTTGCGATTGTCCAGATCAATCTCAACCAACAGAGTGCGCGTTGTCGGATCGATTGCATCCGCGGTCCGTTCGATTGTGCCTTGATAGACCTTTCCGGGGTGCTCGGAGAAGGAGACGTCGAGCTTCATTCCGCGCTTCACGCCACCTGAGAATGCCTGCGGAACGTTCGTATAAACGCGCAGTGTTTGGATCGCCTGAAGCCGGAACAGTTCTTTCGCGGCGCCGGTATCGATCAACTGGCCGGTGTCGATAGTACGCGCGGTCACAACGCCATCGAACGGCGCATATATTTTTTCAAACGACTGCATCTCGCGCAGCCTTTGCACATTTGCCTGCGACGAACGGACAGCAGCCGCTGTTGCTGCAGCCTGATTCACGTACGTATCGGTGTCCTGTTGCGAAACGGCATTCGTCTTTACCAAGCCCGTATATCGCTCGGCTTGAATGCGGGCGTTGTTGGCCGTTGCCTGTGCGGTCAGCAGATCACTTTCTGCCTGGGCGAGTTGCTGGTCCAGTTCCGGCGTTGAAATTTCAGCCAGCAAGTCGCCTTTTTTCACGCGTGCTCCGATGTCGAAATACCACTTCTTCAAATAACCGGAGGTGCGCGCGTAGATCGGCGCATCAGTGAACGCGGTTACGTTACCCGGCAGCATGAACGTATTCAACGGAGCACCAGGCTTGGGCGGAGCGGTCAGCACGGTGGGCGCAGCTATCTCCTGCGTGCGGTCGGCAAGCACCGTGTCGGCTGATTTGCGGTTCAGTATTCCCACTACCGCCAGAACGACTGCCACAACAATCAATACGATCGCGCCGATGGTTGCCATGCGTGGCGAAATGGGCTTTTGATCAGGGGCCGCTATATCGTCGTGCGCGGACTCATGCGGGTTTGGTGTTGATGGATCGTTCATAGATACCTACTCCGAAAGCTCGTCGAATTCATCGAATGTGGCGGCGCGCTGAGAACCGCGAGCCAATTTGCGGCGCTGGATGCGCCCATGGATGAGCGAGAAAAATGCCGGCACAAACAGCAGGGTCGCCACCGTTGCCAGCAGCAGGCCGCCGATTACGGCGCGACCAAGCGGCGCGTTCTGCTCGCCGCCCTCTCCCATGCCCAGCGCCATGGGCACCATGCCGATAATCATGGCCAGCGCCGTCATCAATACCGGACGCAGTCGTACAAACCCTGCGTTCAATGCGGCGCGCCGTGCGTCGCCCACTAGTGCTTCCATTTGTTCACGTGCAAAGCTCACCACCAGAATTGAATTGGCTGTGGCTACGCCCATGCACATAATTGCGCCGGTCAGCGCGGGAACGCTCAGCCGCGTATGAGTGATGAAAAGAAACCATACGATACCTGCCAGCGCGGCCGGTAACGCAGAGATGATGAGGAACGGATCAAGCCATGACTGAAAGTTGACAACGATGAGCAGATAGACGAGCAGAATCGAAATCAGCAGTCCGGCAAGCAAACCAATGTACGACTTGCGCATGGTGTCGCTCTGGCCGCGAAGGGTAAAGTGCGAGCCGCGCGGAAGATCCTTCTGATGCCGGTCGATGATGTTCTGCATTCCTCGGGTGACGCTGCCAAGGTCAGTGCCGTCCACGTTGGCGAAGATATCCAGTACGGGCATGACGTCATAGTGGCTCACGGTGCCAAGTTCAGCGCCCGGCGTAATAGTAGCCACATTTCCCAGAATGTTTTGCGGCAAAGGAACTCCGGGGACTGCCGTTGAAGGCGCTGCGCTGCTGGTCACTCCGGGTGGCGCATTTACGCTCTGCGACTGGGCAGTTGCGCTTGGAACAGGAATGCTTCTCAATGCGCCGATTGAATCGAGTTTGTATTGCGGAGTCATTGTCGCCACGTTGTAAGTGACGCCATTACGCGGGTCGAGATAGAAGCTGGGGCTGGTCTGGAAGCTGCCGCTGAGTGAAACCAGCAAGCTAGTTGCCACATCCCTCTGCGTCAGTCCCATTGATTGCGCGCGCGTGCGGTCCACGTCTACCGTCAGCATAGGCGCATTAAAAGGCTGTTGAATACGCGTGTCAGCGGCACCGGGAACATTGCGCACTTCGTCCAGCATCTTCTCCGCAAGCGCTCGATTCCCGGCCAGGTTGGGGCCGACAATTTGAATATCGATAGGAGCGGTGAGTCCGAAGTTCAGAATCTGCGTAACAATATCGACCGGCAGCATGTAGAACGACACGCCCGGATAATCGTGCGCCAGAACGGAACGGAGCTTCTCCACGTAGGCGGCTGTGGGACGGTGATCTCTTGTCAGTTCAACCTGAATGTCGGCGTCAGCGGAACCAATGGGAGCCGAAGTGGAGTAGGAAAGGTTTAGCGCGGAATACGGCAGGCCGATGTTATCAACGATCGTGACGACCTCGCTTGCAGGAATCACCTGGCGAATCGTCTGATCCACGTGATCGCAAAGCGCAGCGGTCTCTTCGATTCTCGTCCCGGTATGAGCACGAACGTGAATCTTGAACTGACCGGAGTCAACTGAAGGGAAGAAGTCCTGTCCAAGCCAGGGAATCAGCAGCCCCAGGGAGGCCACTGCAAACAACATGAAAACGGTAAGAAACACTTTGGCGTGATCCACGCTAAACGTGAGAACGCGTAGATAGCCGAAGCGGAATTTCTCGAAGCCAGAGTCGAACGCCATTTGGAAGCGCGTAAGTGGATTGCGGCTGGCGTGCTTCCGAGCGGCTTGTGCGTCATCATGCTCGTGGAGCATGTACTTGGCCATGGTGGGCACAAGGGTTCGCGAAAGCAGATAGCTGGCCAGCATTGCAAAGACCACCGCTTCGGCCATGGGCACAAACAGGTATCGCGCAACGCCGCTCAAAAAGAACATGGGCACAAAAACAATGCAAATCGCAATAGTGGACACGAACGCCGGAATCGCGATCTGTGCTGAGCCGTCAAGAATGGATTGCTCCAGTTCCTTTCCTGCTTCAAGATTGCGATTGATGTTCTCAATAGCGACGGTGGCATCATCTACCAGAATGCCTACCGCAAGGGCCAGCCCGCCCAGCGTCATGATATTGATCGTCTCGTGCAGTGCGTAAAGCATGATTAGCGAGCACAAAATCGATAGCGGAATGGATACGGCAATGATGATGGTGGAACGCCAACTGCCGAGGAAAAGCAGAATCATGGCAGCGGTAAGGCAAGCTGCAACAATTGCCTCGCGCACCACGCCGTTGATTGCAGCTTTGACAAAGACCGATTGATCGGAAAGCGCCTTGATTTGCAACTGCGGAGGCAGCTGGCTCTTGACGCTGTCTACCTTCTCGTACACGCCCTTGATGATGTCGAGCGTTGAGGCGGAGCCGGTCTTCATGATGCTCATCACGGCGGCGCGCTGGCCGTCTACGCGCACAATGTTCGTTTGTGGCGGACTGCCGTCGCGAACATGCGCTACATCGCGAATGTAGACAATGGCGCCGTTCGCAGCCTTGATAGGGATGTTGTTTAACTGTCCGACAATACTAGGCGCGGAGTTGGTCTCCACCTGGTACTCGAACCGGTCCACCTTCATGGTGCCGGCGGGCGCAATCAGGTTTTGTGCACTGACTGCGTTCACCACGTCTACCGGCGAAAGGCCGCGAGCCTGCAACGCGTTCAGATCAAGATCGACCATGATCTGCCGTTGCCGGCCGCCGTATGGGAATGGCGATTGCGCTCCCTCAATTTCTGCCAGTTGAATGCGGATGGTGTTTTGTCCGAGATCGAAGAGTTCCTGCTCCGTTAATCCCTTCCCAGATAGGCCCAGTTGCAGAACGGGCACGCTCGACGCGCTGTATTGAAGAACGAACGGCGGATTGGTGCCTTGCGGCAATTGACGCAGTTGCGCCTGGTTGATGGCCGCAATCTCGGCAACTGCGACGCCAAGGTTCACGTGAGGCTGGAAGAAGACTTTGATGATGGTCAAGCCCGCCAACGATTGCGACTCGATGTGCTCGATATCGCCGACGGTGGTAGTCATGGAGCGTTCGCTGGGTGAAGCGATGCGTTCGGCGATCTGTTCCGGCGAGAGGCCGTTGTACATCCAGACGACTGTAACGACAGGGATATCGATATTCGGAAAGATATCCGTCGGCATCGATAGGATGCTGAAGACGCCAAGAATAAGAATCAAAAGCGCGAAGACGACGAAAGTATATGGCCGCCGAAGCGCAAGCCGAACAATCCACATAGGGCTGCTACCCGCTCCCGAGTCGGGCTGGCGATTCTTTGTTCTGTCCGCTACCGATTCGCCGCTTGTCGGAAGGAACTACAACATAAACATAGACATGCTGCGTCTCCGGATTGAGGAAATTCCCGCATGCCTAAACTCAGGAACTGACCTCACACCGCGACCCGATCAATACAAACCATCGAGACTTCCATGTTATCTGATGAGACAGCTGAATAGAACCAATGCAGGGAACGACTGATTCGCACTATGCCTCTTTGACGTTTAATCAAGGCTGTCGGACGCAACCTTCGTCTCTTCCATCCCGGCATGTGAGCCGGGTTGCCGTATTGTCATACAACTCCAACCAATCCTGCCTAAAGGGGGCCGAGCAGCCTTTCGATCGCCCCTGCGAGCTTTTCCGGCTTCCGAGCGGGGCCATATCTAGCCGTCACGCTCCCGTTTCGGTCAACGAGAAACTTGGTGAAGTTCCAACGGATATTCCCTGAGCCGAAGACGCCGAGCAGTCCCGGCCGTTCGCGTTTTAGCAAACGATAGAGAGGATGAGCGGCCGGCCCATTAACCTCGATTTTGGCGAAAAGTGGAAAAGTGACCGCGAAACGAGTCTCGCAAAAAGTGGCAATCTCTGCTGCGGACCCTGGCTCCTGCGCGCCAAACTGGTTCGATGGGAAGCCCAGAACAGCAAAGCCTCGGTCCCGGTAAGTCTGATAAAGTGCCTCGAGCCCAGCATACTGTGGCGTAAATCCGCATTTGCTGGCGGTGTTCACAATAAGCAACACTTGCCCACGGAACTGGGCAAGAGATTGCTCGTGCCCATCCAGAAGAGGTGCCGAATAGTCAAAAACCGTCTGCTTTTCCATGTTGAAAATCACCTCCCCGGCCGGATGCCCTGAGCGCTACCCGTGCGTCTAAAAAGAATGCCGCCAGAAGAACGTCAAGAGCAAGCATGCAACCCAATTCGTTCCGGTAGACTGAGTGATGGGTGGTAGTTAGCCGGGTTCCCAGCCAGGACTCCTTATTGGTGTCGCTGCAGAACGCCCGGCCCATGTCCGCGGGGATTACGCGGTGAGGAAATTAGGGGAAAGATTCGATTTCCGTCTGCGTGCATCCCTGTTGTTTGGGCGGGGCCACCGTGGTCAAATATAATCAATCTTTCCTTGAGGCAGGACCAGATTTTTAACGCAATGAGGGTGTGCATATTCTTCCCGTGAAGCCGATTTTTGGAACGCACCAGCACTTGTGCTCGTCGCAGGGCTCCAGCCCGGTGAGAATCAAGCACACTTCCACTTCCTGCCGCGTGCGGGCCCGGAGCCGTGTTTCGCGCCTGGGAAGCATCCTGTTCGGGTTGGCGCTGTTAATTTGCGCCGGTACGGCTTTTGCCCAGGGCTCCGACACAGTCCAGCAGATTCGCGTCATCGGCAACCGCCGAATTCCCAAAGAAACCGTTCTCGCACGCCTATTTACCCACGTGGGCGACACTTTCGATCCCATTTCGATCGAGCGCGATTTTCAGTCGCTTTGGAATACGGGCTACTTCGATGACCTTCGTATTGAACGTGAGGATTCCGAAAAGGGCATCATCCTCGATGTTTTCGTTACCGAGAAACCGAATATCCGTGAAATCAACTACAAAGGATTGAGTACGGTCTCAGTCTCGGATGTTCTGGACCGCTTCAAGAAGCAAAAGGTCGGCCTCTCCGTCGAGAGCCAATACGATCCGGCCAAAATCAAGCAGGCTGAAACGTCAATCAAGCAGTTGCTCGCCGAGCATGGACACCAGTTCTCCACCATCAAGACTGAAGTCAAAAGAATTCCTCCCGCTTCAGTGCAGGTGAACTTCAACATCAAGGAAGGCCCCGTAGTTAAAGTGGGCAAGATTTCTTTCCAGGGCAACGAACATGTGAGCGCACTGGTTCTGCGCCGCTCCATGAAGAACCTAAAGCCGATCGGTATTCCTTACTCCATAATTTTTGAGAATCTGTTTTCTCAGACCTTCGATGCGGGCAAGCTGGAAGAAGACACAGAGCGTGTTCGCCAGGCTTATCGGCAGCGCGGCTATGCCAACGCCGCCATCGAGCAGCCGAAGACGCAGATTCGCGATCAGGGCGGCCTTAACTGGTTCACCTTCCGCCCCAACAGCGGAAAGCGTATCGATATCGGAATGACCGTTGAAGAAGGTGGGCGCTATCGGTTGGGAACCATCACCTTCTCGGGCAACAAACAGATCACCAACCTCAAAGCCCTGCGCGCCACGTTCCCCATCAAGGACGGCGATTGGTTCAACGTCGTTGATGTGCAGAAGGGCCTCGATAACCTGAAGAAGGCATACGGCGGACTCGGATACATTAACTTCGGAGCTATTCCCAAGCCAACTTACGATGACCAGAAGAAGACCGTCTCGTTCGATATTGACATCGACGAAGGCAAGCAGTTCTACGTATCGCGGATTGAGTTCCAGGGCAACACCATCACTCGCGACCGAGTCATCCGGCGCGAACTGATGCTCGATGAAGGTTCGGTCTACAACTCCCAGCTATGGGAGTACAGCCTGCTTCGCCTCAACCAGCTTGAATACTTTGAGACTCTCAAGGTGGATCAGGACTCTGAAGCGCACCAGGATCCGGATAACGGAACCGTGGAACTGCTGCTCAAAGTGAAAGAAAAAGGCAAGAACTCGATCGGCATGAACGGCGGTTTGTCTGGATCGTCGGGCGCGTTTATCGGCCTCAACTATCAGACAAACAACTTCCTCGGATTGGGTGAAACGCTCAGCGTGCAGGCCAACCTGGGCAACCTGAACCGCACGTTTACGTTCGGTTTTACGCAGCCGTACATTCGCAATCGTCCCATTCAGCTTGGATTTCAGATTTACAACAACAAGCAGGACTTCAACGCCGCCAAGAACTACCAGGCCACTACCGGCGCCTCACTCAACCTGACCCAGGCTGAGCAGTCTCTGACCCAGAACTATAACCAGGCGGCCACCGGCTTTAACGTTTCGCTGAGTTATCCGCTTAAGAGGCACGCGTTCCAGCGCGTCGGCGTCACCTACTCGTTGAGCCGCTCGTCCATCACGGCATTCAGCACGGCCTCGCAGACCTTTTTCCAGACCATCAGCTTCCGGTCGGGAATCCAGGGCAATAACGCGTTGTCCGGCATCGTGAGCAGCCAGCTTTCGTTCACGTACTCCTACGACACGGTGAACAACCCGGTTCGTCCTCGGAGCGGCAAAGAGTATTCGGCGGCAATGCAGGTTGCAGGTCTTTGGGGCAACGTCCGTTACTTTGCGCCATTTGTCGCCTACAAGCGATATCTGCCGATGCATTATCTACTGCCATCAGAAAACGGGCACAATGTGCTGGGCATCCGCGCGCAACTGGGTTACGTGCAGGGTTTTGGCGGCGCGGTGGCTCCGCCGCAAAATCGCTTCTATGCCGGCGGCGAAAGCGAATTGCGCGGCTTTGACGTTCGTGCTGCCACGCCGTACGGATACGTTCCAAGCCGGATCAATTTCCAGCTCACCAACCCCGACGGCAGTTGCGTTCCGCGCGACCCAACAAATCCGCAGGACAACCAGTGCATCCAGGTGCCGCTGCCCGTTTATGGCGTGGCGTCCATCGGTGGTGACACCAGCTTCACCTCGAACCTCGAATACCGCATCCCGATCGTCAGTACTCTGATGTTCTCCATCTTCGACGACTTCGGTATGGATGTGGTGACGAACCATGGCCAGCTCAAGCAGAGTCCCGAGGGTTTCTCAGCGTTGCTTGCTCCGCTATACGGCTGCCCGGTCTTCAATAATGGATCGTGCCAGGGCGGCATATCCGGTTCAAAGGTAGGCTTCCTGCGCAACATCCGGCCCATCTCCGGTACCAATGTAGTTCCGCGTATGTCCTTGGGCGGCGAGCTTTCCATCATCATGCCGATCGTCAACGCTCCATTCCGTCTCTACTACGCATACAACCCGTTGCGCCTTGACGAGGCGCCCTATTGCAACAACGTGCTGGTGGGCGGACGGCAGGGAAGCTGCTCAGCGCAGTTGATTACCCGGGCCATGTTCCCGCCGGGCGGCGCAGGTGATTACAGCTTCCAGGAGGCCATGCAGGCCTACGGCGCGCGCTACGTCTTCAGGGAGCCCCGAAAGACCTTCCGCCTGACGGTTTCGACGACGTTTTAACAGCAGTTTAGGCGTCACCAAAGTAGCGAGTTTACAACCCAGCAATATACTGGACTTGGAAACTCGTTAACTTGTTAGTTGGTGAGCAGCCCGTAAACCTTTCACCCTGTAAATTGTTGTTTGTGAACTCGAAAACTTGTCAACTTGCCAACTTGTAAACTGTCCTTACGCCTCCTATAATCCATCTAGTTCCTGCTGACGTCTCCATTCGCGTCTCTGTCCGCGCCTCCAGTATCTGGCGTGGAGTTTCCGCAAGAAGACCGGCATCCCACGCGACGGTTTTTGAGTGTCGAAAGGGGATGAGAGATTGCGAAGTTGCTCAGGAGGCACAGGCGTGAGTTCGCGCACCAGCGCGAGCAGCCAACCAGGAATTTTGAAGGAGCAGTTGAATCAAATGAAGCGTTCGCTTGCATTCGTCCTTACTCTGGCCTCTTGCTTTGCCTTGAGCGCCGTTACCCAAACTCCCGCTGCTGCACCCGCTGCGGGCCCCGCGAAGGTTGCCGTAATTGCATTTCAGGTTGCCGTTGCCCAAACCAATGAAGGCCAGCGCAACTTTGCCGACCTGCAGAAAAAGTACGATCCGCGGCGTGAGCAGCTCAAGAAGCTGAGCGACGATGTCGATGCGATGACCAAGCAGCTGCAGGCCGACGAAGCCAAGCTGACCCCGGCTGAACAGCAGAGCCGCGCCAACGCGCTTGACATCAAGAAAAAGCAACTCGATCGTGATGCACAGGATGCATCGAACGATTTCCAGCAGGAAATGCAGGATATTTACAACGGCCTGGCTTCCAAGGTATATGACGTGCTTCAGTCCTATGCCGAGCTGCACGGGTTCACGCTGGTTCTCGATGTTTCTCAACAGCAGAATCCGGTGTTGTATGCGAACAATTCCACCAACATCACCAAAGAAATCATTGATGCCTACAATGTGAAGTCCGGGATCCCGGCTCCTCCGGCACAGCCCGCTGGCGCAACCCAGGCACCAAAGCCTGCTGCTCCCAGGCAGGCTGCTCCGCGCCCAGCTCCTGCTGCCCACTAAACCTCGGTTTCAAAAAGCACGCCTCTTGCAAAAGCCTCGCCAAACGGCGAGGCTTTTGCGTGGGGCCACTTTCGAGGCCCAAGGCCAGAAAATGGTTGCCTTTACGTGAAAATAAACATTTCCAAGCAGTTGCTCAGCTTGTGGATAAATTTGTGGATTACTTTCGGAAAGCACAGCGAAAAAGCTCATTTTTGGAGCTTGTCAAGCTACATTCTTTTCTGCTAGATGCAACAAACCCTTCATTTTAAAGAGGAAACAAGGCCGAAATCAGCCAGAGAAATCCCGCCTACATTGAAAGCCGGAGAACGTTGATTCCCAGAGCTTTCCACAATTTCAGGTGAATGGCAGATGACTGGGGAATTCCCTTGGTTAACAGGAATTGCACTATTTCTGCTGCTCTTCGCCCACGCGTAACACTGCCAAAAAGGCTTCCTGCGGGATATCGACCTTACCTATGCGCTTCATGCGCTTCTTGCCTTCTTTTTGTTTTTCCAGCAGCTTGCGTTTACGGCTGATGTCGCCGCCATAGCACTTGGCCAGAACGTTCTTGCGCAGCGGGCTCACTGTTTCACGAGCCACGACTTTGGCGCCAATTGCGGCTTGGATAGCTACTTCAAACTGCTGCCTTGGAATCAGTTCGCGCATTTTCGATACCAGGGCCCGTCCGCGCTCGTACGAATGCTCTTTGTGCACGATGATAGACAGCGCATCCACCGGTTCGCCGGAAACCAGTATGTCGAGTTTCACCATTGGGGATTCCCACTCGCCGGCCAACTGATAATCGAGCGACGCATAGCCGCGTGAAATGCTCTTTAGGCGGTCGTAGAAATCGAGCACGATTTCGTTCAACGGCAGCTCGTAAGTAAGTAGTACGCGTGTTGGAGTTATGTACTCAAAGTTCAACTGGCGGCCGCGCTTCTCCTCAACCAGCTTGAAAATTCCGCCGACGTATTCTTCATTGGTCAGGATTTTTGCGGTGATGACAGGCTCCCGAATGGCGGCAATGCTCTGCGGCTCAGGCCAGCGCGAGGGATTGTCCACCTCGATCACGCTGCCGTCTGTCATCGTGATGTGATAACGCACGCCGGGGGCAGTGGTTATCAGGTCCAGTTCGTACTCGCGCTCCAACCGCTCCTGGATGATCTCCATATGGAGCAGGCCAAGGAAGCCGCAGCGGAAACCGAAACCCAGCGCAACAGAGCTTTCCGGCTCAAAGAAGAATGATGAATCGTTCAGCCTGAGCTTTTCCAGCGCGTCGCGCAGCAGTGTGTGTTCGTGCGAGTCCACCGTGTACAAACCGGAAAAGACCATCGGCTTGATGTCTTCAAAACCCGGCAACTGACCTGCAGCCGGCCGCTCGTCGTCCGTTACGGTGTCGCCGATCTTGGTGTCGCTCACGGTCTTGATAGTGGCTGCAAAAAAGCCGACCTCGCCTGCCGTGAGCTGCCCGATTTCTACGGGCTTGGGCATAAGAACGCCCATGGAGTCGACTTCGAAAGACTTACCGTTCGACATCAGCCGGATTCGCTGGCCTTTGCGCATCGTGCCCTGCATTACGCGCACCAGCACAATGACACCTCGGTAGGCATCGAACCATGAGTCGAAGATCAGGGCCTGCAACGGCGCCTCCGGATCGCCCGTAGGCGGCGGAAGGCGATGTACGATCGCTTCAAGCACCTGGTCCACACCCTGGCCCGTCTTGGCGCTTACGGCAATCGCGTCCGTTGCGTCCAAACCGACTGCCTTCTCAATCGCCTCCTGCGTGCGCAGGATGTCGGCGGAAGGCAGATCAATTTTATTAATGACCGGGATGATCTCCAGACCGTGATTAATGGCAAGGTAGGCGTTGGCTAATGTCTGCGCTTCCACGCCCTGACTCGCATCCACCACCAGCAATGCGCCCTCGCACGAGGCCAGTGACCGCGAAACCTCGTAGCTGAAGTCCACATGCCCAGGAGTGTCAATCAGGTTGAGTTGATAGGTGTTGCCGTCTTGAGCTTTGTACATCATGCGCACGGCGTGAGCTTTGATGGTGATGCCGCGCTCGCGTTCCAGATCCATATCGTCGAGGATCTGCGCCTGCATCTCACGGCCAGTGACCGAGCCGGTGTATTCAAGAAGACGGTCGCTCAGCGTCGACTTTCCATGGTCGATGTGGGCAATGATAGCGAAGTTTCTAAGAAAGCGAGCGTCCATGAATGGGTGGCATAAGGGGCTTAGGCGCTGTTCAGCGCACAATGCCTCCATGGCATAGCTTATCATCAGCATTGGGGCATGTTTCCCAGTCTCCGCAGACATTGATCGGAGCCGTTTTTGTGATCCAGGTTTGTGATCCAGGAGTAAAGAGTGCTGCATACCGGACGACTGAGTGCGACCAGCAAAACCATTCACCAAACAAGCAGGCTGGTGCATCCGGGTTGCGGCGAAAACAATTTTTCCTCCACTTCAAGAGACCAACGCAATGAGCAGCCTCATCGGAATGAGCTGCGCAACTGGCTATGTATTTCGCTATGCCTGCTCCCCGCAATTTTGATTGCAGGCTGCGCGCCGTCTGAAAAGAAATCCGCGCCGGCTGCTGTGAGTTCGCAGGCGATAGCACCGCAAGTTACTGAAAAGCCCGACCCGCCGGCTCCGGCACCGTCACAGTCCACCATGGAACAGCAGCGCGTTCGCGTGCTCATTCAGCAGGTTGAATCGGCGTATAACCGGGGCGAATCCGACTACCGCAAGGGTTTGCTGCCTGAAGCCAAGCTGGAATTCGATCGCGCAGTTGATCTTCTGCTATCGAGCAACCTCGATATCAAGGGCAGCCCACAGCTGCAGGACGAATTCGACCACGTCGTAGACCGGATTAATGCGTTGGAGACGGAGGCATTGAAGCAGGGAAACGGCTTTGTGCCGCAGGTTGAGCCCACCCCTGCCGATGTGGCCACCGACGTTACCTTCCAGGTTGATCCCAACATCGTTGCCAAGGCCAAGGCCGATCTGGCCACAACCAAGTCTGATCTACCGCTTGTGGTCAATGACTACGTGGCAGCATTCATTAATTTCTTTGCCAATACGCAAAAGGGCCACAACACGCTACTGCACTCGTTCCAGCGATCCGGACATTACCGTGCAATGATTCAGCGCGTGATGGCCGAGGAAGGGGTGCCGCAGGATCTCATCTATCTGGCGGTGGCTGAGTCCGGCTTCCAGCCCACGGCGGTAAATCGCAAATCACGCGCCGGTGGCATGTGGCAGTTCATGCCCTGGGACTACTACGGGCTGAAGCGCAATACATACGTCGACGAACGCTTCGACCCGGAGAAGTCGACACGCGCCTACGCCCGCTACATGAAGTACCTTTACGATCAGCTAGGCGACTGGTATCTGGCCATGGCAGCCTACGATCATGGCGCCGGAAACATTCAACGCGAAGTCTCTAAGACTGGTTACGGTGATTTCTGGGAGCTGTACAAGCGCAACGAGCTGCCCCGGGAGACAGCGAACTATGTGCCCGAAATTCTTGCCGCCATCATCATCGCCAACAATCCCAAGCAGTACGGTTTTGAAGATGTCACACTCGATCCGCCCATTCTTACCGACACTGTGACGGTTAACTACTCCGTGGATCTCCGGCTGGTCTCTGACCTGGTGGGCGCGCCTATTGATGAGCTGCATGCCTTGAATCCCAGCCTGCTGCGGATGACGACCCCTCCCGAGACATCGTTCGATCTCCATCTTCCCGCGGGAACTGCGACGCTCTTCAACGACCGAATCGCGCTGGTGCCTGAAGACAAGCGGAACTCATGGCGATATCATGCGGTCGCTCAGGGCGATACCGTTGCTTCGGTTGCTCGCGAATATCGAGTGGAGCCTTCGGCGTTGGCCACAGCCAATCAACTGAAGACGGATGACAGTCTAGCTGGTCTTCAGGCAGTAGTGGTGCCGGTTCCACTGTCGGTTTCGCCTTCCTCGCACACTCGGCTCTACACCGTTCGGCGCGGCGATACGCTGGTGACCATTGCTGACCGCTTCGGCGTGTCGCTCACGGAACTACGGCGTTGGAACAAGCTAACCGGTGTCAAAGTTGAAACGGGCAGCCGGCTTCGCGTTGCTGAACCGACTGCGGTGCAGAGCACCACGACGGTGCATCGACGCAAGACTTCCAGCAAAACGTCGGCCTCATCGACACCTCACGCAGGCGCCTCTGCCAAGGCTTCACAGACCAGGAGCGGCACTGCAAGGCCCGCGACTACGGCCAAGAGCACAGCAAAGAAGAGCACGTCGAAACGAAAGACCGTCGTTCGCAATTGAAAAAGCCTGCGAACATAGCACTACGTGCTTGTGTTTTAGTGGGGTTTGCGTGCAAGCTATAACTACAATGATTTCCGCAAGCGGAACGCATTTGTTCCCTGCGCGAAGTGACAAATAAATTGTGGGCAGCGGTGAGCCGCTGGAGGCAATGGGATGGAAGATCTAGTCAAGATGTATGCGATGAGTGACGGCGATCCCAATGGAGAGCCGACAGAGCTGGACCCCGATCGTGCGGAAGACTTTGGCGACGAAGATGAGGAAGATCTTGAAACCGCCAGTGTACTCACCTCTTCAGACGACGATGAAGTCGTAGTCGAGGAAACCATCATCGTGGTAGAAGCGGCACCGTTATCCCCACCAGCAAAGAAGCCTGCCGCCAAGAAGGCCCCTGCTAAAAAAGCTCCTGCTAAGAAGGCTGCCAAGAAAGCGCCGGCCAAGAAAGCACCTGCCAAAAAGGCGCCGGCAAAGAAGGCAGCAAAGAAAGCAGCAAAGAAAACGGCCAGGAAGGTCGCCAAGAAATCCGCCGCAAAGAAAAGCAAATCCAGCGCCAAGGGCGGAAAGGTTGCGGCCAAGAAAACCGCAGCGAAGCGCGTTGGAAAAACCACTAAAAGAGGTAAAAAATTGGCAGTTAAGAAAGCAGCAAAAAAGGCAACCAAGAAGGCAGTAGCCAAGAAGGCTCCTGCAAAAAAGGCAGTTAAAAAGGCAGCTAAGAAAGCGGTCAAGAAGGCCGCCAAGAAAGTTGCAAAAAAGAAGTAATCAGGGAAATGAAATAAAGGCAAGCAAAAGGGCCCGGCTCACGCCGGGCTTTTCTGCGTCTGGGGGTTTTCGATTCCCGGAATATGCGCCGCTTATCCGTTTCAAGAAATAGATAAGGCCCCGGCAAATTAACTTGCTTCGACGCAAGCTGATTTGCCAAGGGCCTCATCTGGATGACGGACGTTTCGCGCCACTATTTACGGAAGTGCGGCAAGGACGTCGGAAGCAGCGGAGGACGGATTGACTTTCGTCCACACCTTCACGATCTTGCCCTTCGGATCGATGAGGAACGTGTTGCGGGCGGCCATCGCGTTGCCACGGAACTCAGACAGCGAGCCGTATTCACTCACGACCTTGTGATCCGTATCTGAGAGCAGGCGGAACGTAAGGCTGTCCTTTGCGCAGAACTGCTGATGGCTTTCTTTGGTGTCCACGCTCACGCCCAGAATCACGGCGTGCTTGGCTTCAAACTGTGGCAGGCTGTCCTGGAACTTGTGAGCTTCAATAGTGCAGCCGGTGGTCATGTCTTTTGGGTAGAAATACAGAACAACCCACTTGCCGTGAAAATTCTTGAGAGAAATCGGGGTGCCGTCCTGCGAGGGGAGAGTGAACTTGGGAGCCGGCTTTCCAACTTCAGGCATAGTCACAGCAGCATCATCGGCGGCTTTTGCGGTTACAAGGGAAGTCGCCAGTAGAAGTCCGGCGGCCACGGAGAAGAGACGAGACATTTTCACAACTACCTCCTGGTTAATACTGAAAGGGGAATCCTGCAAACGGGGAACAGACGCTAATCAGAAGACGCTTTTCACTCGGCTTAAGTTACACGCGGAGTGGCAACAAGAGTGATTCCTGCCTGGTTGGCGCGTTCCAGTACGGTTTCGCGATCGAACAAAAGCGTACGCCCAGCCTCCACCGATAAGCAACTGGCACCGGCGCGGATCATTGTTTCGATGGTGGCAACGCCGATCACGGGTACATCAAAGCGCATGTCCTGATTAGGCTTAGCTACCTTGACCACAGTCAGGCGGCGTTCAAGTGTTGATGCGTCACCGACGAGCGAGTCCATCAGCCGCCCGGCGCGCTCGATGGTCGCATCTGTGCCCTCCATGGCCTCAACGGCAACGCAAGCCTGCGCAGCCACCACCACCGTTTGTCCAATGTCGAATCCGGCCACGGCTCCTGCAACCGAGAGACCGTACTCGATATTTTTGAGCTCATCCTCGTCGGGACACCGGCTGGTGAGCACACCCTCCTGAGCCAGCAGCGGCTCAAGAAAGGATGTGGAACTGATTAGTTCGATGCCTTCGTCGCCGAGCACTTTCGCAACCGCGCCCAGAAGCATATCGGTGTTGCGTGTGCGCAGGTTCATTAGCAGCTTGGCTAGCCGCCAATCAGGCCGGATACTCGAGAAGATCTGCTTGTGCTTTACCTGTCCGGCCATCACTGCCTTCTGCACGCCCTCTTTTTGGAATGTTTCAATGAGCCGGGACAATTCGCCAAGCGAGAGCCAGTGGACGGTGATGTCGGGATCGGCAGCCGCGCGCTGGTCGATCTCGGCGTCGGTTTCTTCCTTGATAGCCGCGACCACGACGGAGTGGCCTTCAGCGCGCGCCGCGTCGAGCAGCAGAAAGGGAAAGCGCCCGTTACCGGCAATGAGGCCGAGCTTCATGGCTACTTGATAACCCCGCGTTCGCTGCGTTCGAGGAAATTTACCAGCAGTGCCACGTCATCGCTTTCCAGCACTTTCAGCTTTTCAAGCGCTTGCGAGGTATTCAGCTTAGCTGCCAGCAATAGCCTGAAGGCCTTTTGCAGTGTCTGCAGGCGCTCCGGTGAAAAGCCGCGCCGCTGCAAGCCCACCTTGTTAATGCCGAAGGCCCTGTTTTCGCGCTTGGATGAGGTGAGCGAGAACGGCAGCACATCCTGGGTGACGATGGTTCCGCCGCCGATAAAGGCGTATTTGCCCACGATGCAATGTTGGTGCACCGGGCAAAACGCGCCCAGCGTTACGTAATCCTCGATGATGACGTGACCGGCAAGCGTGGCTGCATTGGCCATGATGCAGTGATCGCCCACTACGCTGTCGTGACCGATGTGCGCGCAGGTCATCAGCAGGCAGTTGGAGCCGAGACGCGTAATGCCGCCGCCACCCACTGTTCCGCGACTGATAGTTACGTTCTCGCGAATGGTGTTGTCATCGCCGATGACCGTTTCGGTCGGCTCACCGCGATATTTCAGATCCTGCGGCGGCACGCCAATCGACGAAAAGGGGTAAATGGTATTGCGCGCGCCTATGCGCGTTCGGCCGTCCACTACCACGTGTGAGATCAGATTGCAGTTCTCGCCCAGCACTACTTCAGGGCCGATGGTGCAGAAAGGCCCCACAGTGCAGGAGTCGGGAACCACTGCTCCAGGAGCAACGATCGAGCTCGGATGTACGCTCACTGCTGCTCCGCTTCTGACCCCGGCTTGTCCTGCGTGTCGGCAGCTGCATGAGTGCTGGTTTCACGCTGGCGCGGAACCACCTGGCAAGTCAGCGTAGCCTCGCAGGCCAGCTTGCCGTCCACGTACGCTTTGCCTTCAATACGGCCGGCGCGTGAACGGAACGAAAGCACGTTTACTTCAATGCGGAGCTGGTCGCCGGGCGTCACGGGACGCCTGAACTTAGCGCGCTCAATGCCGGAAAACACAACCAGCTTCTTCTCGCGGTCAGGCATCTCGGCCGTCATGATGATGCCGCCGGCCTGCGCCATGGCTTCAACCACCAGTACGCCGGGCATGATGGGATAGTCGGGGAAATGCCCCTGGAAGAAGGGCTCATTGACTGTCACGTTCTTGATCGCGACCAGACGCTTTTGCGATTCGAACTCTACGACCCTGTCGATCAGGAGAAAAGGGTACCGGTGGGGCAGTAGACCCATGATCTCCTGGATGTCAAACTTCATTCTCTGGCTCCAGAGAGCGGGTTGGCTGGGATGCTTTGCGCTCGTCTGGATTATAAATAAACACGCTATGGCCCAACCGGATCAGAAGCCGGAGGCTATATCGTGAGTGACCACAAAGCCGAAATCCCGCTTCCGTTCCGGCCACTCATTCATAAACTGTGCGAACTCGTCCGCTGGAATGGGCCGCTGGAACAGGTAGCCCTGTCCTGCGTCGCAACCGATCTCGCGCATCACTCTGAATTCACCGGGAGTCTCAATGCCTTCGGCCACGGTGCGCAGCTTCAACTGCCGAGCCATGGCGGCAATCGTCCTGCAGAGTGCCCGCATTTCCTGGGAGCGATCGACTCCCTGCACAAAGCAGTGGTCAATCTTCATCGTGGTAAGCGGCAGCCGGTGAAGCATGTTGAAGCCGGTATAGCGGGTGCCAAAGTCGTCGATGGCCACGCGGATTCCGGCGGCCCGCATTTGATGCAGTCTGTTGCCGAACAGCTCCTCATCCTCCAGCAGCATCGACTCCGTCACTTCAAGCTCCAGACGGGTAGGCGCCATCGCAATTTCCTTTTGAATAGCATGAACTGTCTGGATAAAGTCGTCGCGGCGTAGATTTGCCGGCGAAACGTTTACGGCAATGCTGGGAAGGGCAATACCGCGGTCGCGCCACTTCTGCGAGTCCCACATCGCTGTTCGAAGAGCGAAATCGAAGATGCGATGGATCAGGTCAGAGCGCTCGGCAATAGGGATGAACTCACTTTGCGGCACCGGACCCCATTCAGGATGGTTCCAGCGCATCAGCGCTTCGGCGCCTGTAATCTCGCCAGTTTGCAGATCAACTTTAGGCTGATAGTGAACGCGGAATTGATCGTTATCGAGCCCTTTGCGAATCTCCACCTCGAGCTGGTGGTCGCGCATCACCAGGCTGTTCATGGCGGCGTCAAAGCTCATTACGCTGGCGGTTTTCATGCCTCCCGCGCGAGAAGCGGCCAGGCTTGCATACCGGATCAAGTCCTCCGCCAAAACCGAGTCCGACGGGTAAAACGCCACACCGGCGGCGACTTCGGGCCTGATCTCGGTGCCGAGAACACGCATTGGCTCAAGCGCATCGGCTGTCATCTGTATACGAGCACGGTCGGACGCATTGGTTTTTGAAGCCGGCATGGCCACCAGAAAACAGCGCGCGCCGAACCGCCCAATCAGGGCATCGGTATCCACCGCCGAACGCAGTGAGTCGGCGATATGAGCCACCAGAGAGTCGACGCCTTTTGATCCCCACCGCGCAAATTCCCGGCGCAGGTTCAGCACGTCAATCCAAATCAGCGCGACCTCTTTGTCAGCCGGGCGATTGCGTAGCATATCTGCAAGCGAAGCCTGGAAGGCTTGCTGGTTCATCAATTTGGTCTGAAAGTCGAACCGCTGCCCGTACCACAACATAAGTTGCTGCATCTCGTCATCGAGATTGTGCACTGGCTGGTCCAGGTTCCGGACTGCCTGGACGGGCTTCTTGTCTGGCGGGCATGCCCTTATTCCGTGGGCAGAAAGTAAGCCAGGCTCGGGCGTGCTGGTTTCGTACCAGAAATCAGGCCGCTTTATTTTTCCGATGAAGTCTGAAAACTCAAAGTGCATGCCAGTCCCCTGGGCAGGCTGGCTAGTTACCGCTGGCCGGACCCTTCCCGGTGGGAATTGCATTCCGTGTGCCAGATGTAACCGATTGAAAACTCAGCAAGACGACTTTTGGGATGCGAGTGCAGCTATGGATTCCTTGCACAGTGCCGCGTAAATTATGCTCGATGACGAATTGCTGCAGTGTTTTACGCGTGGTTACCTGACGGTTACTTTTTGATGCGCTTGTCCGTCGCGTTCACGTCCCAGGCATCGGCAGGCAGCTGCTGGTTGAACTGAACTTTGGTGATGTAATACTGGCGCACCATTTCGTCATTCTTGTAGCGAGTGATTGAGAGCGGGGTGGGCAGGCCGTCGACGGTGTGGTAGTTGTCGTATTCTTCTGCGTCGACGTTCTTGTCTTTGTAAACCGGGTCGCGCCACTCAAACGTCCGCTTCAGCGGCAGGTAAGTGCTGGTGTCGATCTGGATGGTGACGGCCTCATTCTGCGCGGAGATTAGCGTTACTTGTTCTGCCATGTGGCGTGAAGCCATGCGCTGGCCCTCGTACAGCAGGATGGTCTTCGGGTCCTTGAGCCATACCTTGACGATGGTTTCAATGGAGTGATCGCGGCGTCGAAGAAAATCGTCCAAGCCATCCTTTTCCATGGGCTTCTTGCCGCGGTAGGTCACTTCCCAGCCCTCGTGTCCGACGATCAGCTGAACAACGTCGCGATGCTTCGTGAATTCCACCCGATCACGGTCGGGCCACTCGTGGTACTCCCAATATTGGGTTGTGCCGGGGTCTGGCTGGTTGTGAAAGAAAGCGGCGATATAGCCTTCCCGCACCTGGTTCTTCACGTCGAGCCAGGCCTGTCCTCCCAGGGCCTTCACCATCTCATCGAGGACGTGCCGGGCCTGTTGCGCGTTCTTCGCTTCCTGGTCAACACCGGTCTGCGTTCGCGCGGCCGGCGGTACTGCCAGCGCCAGAAAGGTCAATACCGTCGTCAAGGTCTTTCCGATCCTCATTGTCTCCTCTTAAAGCATCTTCTGTTCAATCGCGCGGCTTTATCCAAAATTGACTAGCTCGAACCGAAAATGCCGAACCGCTCGGTACCAGTTATCGTATCAACCGCGTGTTTGTCGGCCCCCACTATATAGACGGCCAATCCTAGCCCACCAGTACCGCGCCGCCGTTCACGTTCAGCACTTCTCCGCTGATAAAGCCGGCCAGTGGCGTGCACAAAAACAGCACTGGCCCGGCAATTTCGCGGGGACTCGCTACCCGCCCCACTGGAATGCCGGCCAGGATTTTTGCGCCCATCTCCGCATCGTTCACCGACGGCGCCGACATTTCCGTCGCCACCCAGCCAGGAGCAACACAATTCACCCTGATCCCACTTGGAGCCAATTCACTCGACAGGCTCTTCGTAAGACTGATCAGCGCTCCTTTCGTCACGGCATAGTCGGAGTGGTTGGCCTCGCCGCGCTGCCCGGCCGTAGAACTGATCAAGACAATGTGTCCGCGAACGATGTGCCCCATGTCTGCAGCACCAGCCGGTTGCCGGGTCATCTGCGCCACTGCGGCCTGTACCAGCCCAAACACCGAGTCCAGGTTTACGCCCATCGTCCGGCGCCACTGCGCGTCTGGCATATCGGCAATCGGCGCGTCCTGCGGAGGCCAGATTCCATGGTTCACCACCAGCGCGTCCATTTGCCCAAACGCAGCTATCGCTGCTACCACCAGCGCCCTGCCTTCCGATGGCGAACTCAACTCCTGCTGGATGGCAACGCACCGCGACGGGCCGCCGCACTCGGCTGCGAGAGATTCGGCTCGATCGCGTGCCTGCCGGTAGCTGAAAACCACGCGCGCACCCGCTTCGCAAAACAGCCGCACCGTCTCCGCGCCAATGCCGCGCGAACCGCCTGAAATGAGGGCTACTTTGCCCTCGAGCACAAGAGACACACCTGCCATCAACCAACGCTAATGCAATCTTCTTGTTGCTGTCGAGAAAATGCGCTGGCGAATTGTGCGTGACGCAAAGTATCTCTGCTTCGACTTCCTGCTGTCGGCGCTCGTCCATTAAATACGGACTCTATTCACTGAGGACATCAAAGAAGAAAATCGCTTTTCAAGGGCGTTGTGGTACCTTCTTTGGTGGAAAAATTCTTGTCCAAATTGCACTCTCTGTGAACGTGTGAAACCGGCAAGACAAACAAGGAGAAGACTAATGCCAATGAATCGACGGGAATTTGTGACGGCTTCAGTTGCGGGCGCCGCCATGTTGAACCAAGGAGTTAAAGCTTTCGCCGCGCCGTCAGGGAGCATCCAGGTTTCGATTGACGCGTCGAAGGCCGGTGCGCCGGTGAATCCGATGATCTTCGGTGGTTACATGGAGCCCGCCACCACGGGTGTATGGGCGGAAGTGCTTTCAGACCGGAAGTTTGCCAACCCGGTTGTGCCTGCTCCCGCAACTGCGCCTCAAGCGTTCGGCGGTTTCCGCCGTCGCGGCGAGCCATTTCGTCCGGTTGGGCCTGCGGGCACAGTTGAAATGGACAAAGTAAAGCCGTTTGTTGGCATACATAGCCCTCGCATCAATGTCAGCGGTTCTGAGCCTTGCGGCATTTCGCAATCAAAGCTGCGCCTGGCCGGTGGAAAAGCCTATGAAGGCCGCGTATATCTTTGCGGAGATCCCAGAGCGAAGGTTGTCGTTCGTCTTGTCTGGGGATCGGGCCAGAACGATTCACAGTCGATCACCATTCCTGCGCTCTCCAGCGAGTACAAGAAATTCCCGTTCAAGTTCACACCGGCTTCCAATACGGAAGATGCACGGCTCGAAATCGTAGCCACGGGCAGCGGCACGTTCCACGTTGGTTGCGCTTCTCTCATGCCCGCCGACAACGTGCAGGGCTTCCATACCAACATGGTCAAGCTCTACAAGGAAACTGGCTTCAAGATGATGAAGTGGCCCGGCGGAAACTTTGTTTCTGCGTATGACTTCCGCGATGGACTTGGTGATCGCGACAAGCGACCGGCGCGTATACAGCCCATGTGGTCCGATGGCATCGAGTCCAACGATGTAGGCCTGCATGACTTCATCGCGCTCTGCCGTCTGGTAGGAGCCGAACCTGACCTGGCGATCGACAGCGGTTTTGGTTCCGCGCGTGAAGCCGCTGAGCAGGTCGAGTATTGCAACAGCCCCGCGAGCACGCGTATGGGCAAAGTGCGTGCTGAAAACGGTAGCCCTGAGCCCTTCAACGTCCGCTACTGGACCATCGGCAATGAAATGTATGGCCCATGGCAGTACGGTCACATGTCGCTCGACCAGTATTGCGTAAAGCACAACTGGATCGTCGAAGCGATGAAGAAAGTCGATCCGAACGTCAAGGTGACTGTAGCCGGCGCGAGCATCTGCGAAAAAGGTGTGGGTGGTGGGGAGAAAAAGGGCAACTACTTCCCGAGCATCTGGGAACCCGCAATCACTGAGCATCTGCCTTACGAATTCGGCAGCGTATTTGACTGGGATGGCTGGCTGCTCAAGAACTGTGCCGACAACATCAACTTCCTTTCTGAACACACCTATGCGTATCCTGACCTGGCGTTCGACGAAGAAAAGCAGCTCTTTGTCGATGTGAAGGATCCGCTGCAGTTCAGAACGCGCAGGCTGGCAAACCGCATCGGCGGCGCGTTTGAGTGTTGGGACAGATACGTCGAACAGATGCCCTCGTTGAAGGACAAGGACATCAAGTTCATCTTTGACGAATGGGGCAATCGACTTCGCGGAGCCAGTACTCAGATGCGCATGGCGCCTACCGGCATGCTGGTCCCACTCTCATACGCGCTCTGCTTCCATGAGATGTTCCGTCACTCCGACAAGATCCAGGCTAGTTGCGCCACAGGCGGACTGCGTCAACTGACAGACATCAGCGGCGACGCCGTAGGTCTGGCTGCCGAGGGCGTTGTCATGAAGCTTATGCAAACCAAGTACATCAACGCACATCCAATCGCCGTTGACGGTAATTCGCCACAGCAGCTGATTCAGGGCACCGCTTGGGTAGATCGCGGAACAAAACCAACCGGCAGCCCCACGTATCCGCTGGATGTTCTAGCGGCTTACTCGGCCGACAAGAAGAAATTCATCATCTCGGTCGTCAACCCTACTGAAGAGGCTCACAGCTTTACGCCGAAGCTTAGCGGCGTAAAACTGAGCGCGCAGGGCAAGCTGCATCAGATTGCTCCGCCCAGCGTGGCCTCAACCAACGAAGTGGGCAAGGAGCCAGCCGTCAAGATCGTTGAATCCGCGCAGAACGGACTTCCAGAAACCATCGAAGTTCCGCCGGTCAGCGTGAGCCTCTACGAGTTTGACGTGGCTTAGCAACGAGGAGCAATAACCTGTCATTGAGGGGCAATCCAATTCGGATTGCCCCTTTGTTTTGATCAAAATTATCCGATTCATCGAACAACGCGCCTTCTCAACAGAGCGAAGGCACGTTTTCAAAACGTCACTTCGATAGACGAAGCGTGTTGATCAATGCCTTAAGGGCGGCGAGCTGATTCTGCCGATGCAATTGAGAAGCTGCGGTCTGCCGTTCTCAAGGCCTTCTAAAATTCCACTTTGACTTATCGTTTTTGGGGTCGAATTTGGCCAGCGTAGGAGTTCTGCCGCCAATCGAGGTAAGAGCCACGGGTTCGCTTGAATTGGGCACTGCCTTGGGCATGATGCGATAAGTACCGTCAATCAACTGCTCTATGCGCCAAAGCTGCTCGGGCGCGGCAGTGAACGTTGGAACAGTGATAACTTCACCCTCGGCTGTCGCGGCCAACGCGCGATCAGTGCCGGCGATGGTGATCTTGAAGTAAGGTGATCCGGGATAGCCGCCGACATTGGCAACCGGCGAGATGGTCCATTTCTGATTTGGCCGGATCATGTAATCGTTCAGGCGAACGTCAATATTTCCGGTGGGCCAGTTCGGCAACACCTGTGCAAGATCCTGTGCGGCAATCGGGGTGACGGGTCCAGTTGGAGCCCGCATGAATCCGGGCCCTCGTGCCGGGTTGGCCATACGCACAAAATCTACCGCCAGTTCGAGCGCATATCCGCCGCGTTCAGATTGGATTTCGTAGGTGCCTTCTTCGAAGTTGTCGCCGGCAACAGGCCATCCATCCTTCCACATCATGGGGCGAATATCGAGTACGCTTCGGCCGCTGCGATCGAGATCAGCCTCATAGTGACAAGAAAATTTCTGCACGCCCTGGCCCAGATCCATCAGGCCAAAGTGACCGACGCCGACGTGGCGACCACTGGCAGCCGCAAAGAGTTTGCCGCCGCCTCTGATCATGTCCAAACCCATATTGTCGAGAAACGGTCCAGTCACTTTTCTGGAACGGCCTACGCGAATGTTATAGGTGGAGTTGGCGCTGTCGCAGCATGTACCGTGCGTGCCAAGCAGGTAGTACCAGCCGTCGCGGTACATCATCGCGGAAGCTTCCATGTCGATAGCGATATTTACCGGCTGGTTGCCGGGGATGCGCTTGGCTGTCTTCGGATTGAGCTCGACAATGCGGATGTAGCCAAAGTACGTGCCATAGGTGAGCCACAGCCGTCCTTCAGCGAGCAGGAACGATGGATCGATGGCGTCCGCGTCTTCAATTCCGTCGGTAGTAGCCACAACGGTATTGTCCTTGAATCCGAAATCGGGAGACGTGGGATCGAGAGTCTTGGTCCACATTGTGTTGATGGCCCCGGCATGGCCGCCATTCATGCCGCCGCCTTTCGACGCGTAGGCAACAAAATAGCGATCTCCAAGCTTGATGACATCGGGCGCTAATCCGCCACCGGGGCGCACGGCTCCGCTATGCCACGTCCAGCCATCGTCGGAGATCAGCCCTCCACCGCCAGTGCCGTACACGTAATATTTACCGCCGCATTGCATCACGGTCGATGGGTCGTGAATGTATGGTTCGCCGTCCTCCGCTCGCGCCGGAGTCATTGCATAAAGAGAGAACAGTGCCAGGCCTGCCGCGGCCAAAAGATGCGATTTCATCGTAACTCCGAGAAAAAAACGATTTAGGTAAGTGTTGCAGCTCATCGATACCACCGTTATTCCAAATTCATGGTGATGTCTTTGATCGGTGCGCCCTTCTCATCGATAAAGCGGACGCAAAAATCGCTCAAGCCGGGGCCGTTGATCACGGCGCCACGAATCACGTTTCTACCCTTGTTAAGCGTCAGCCGGTGAGAAACCGCATCGTCTACAATCATGTGCCTATCGCCAAAAACGTCGACGACTTCCTTGTCGTTGAGCCACCACATCGATGCCGAATTGGAGCCGATCGCCAGGCGAATGTCTTTGATCTCGCGCGGGCTATTGACTACCGTTACAGCCCAGAAGATGACGCCGTAAGTCGGCTTGTTGAGGCCGTAGGCGAAGCGAAAAATTTTCGCGTTGAAGGTGGAGGTGTCCAGAGCGTGCCATGCCAGTTCCTGCCCGGCAACCGTAACCTTGTCGCCGTCATGCGGAACCACGGTGAACTGGCCGGGAAAATACTCGGTGCTGAAAGCGGCGCGGACATAACTATCAGTCAGGACATTGTTGGAGCGATTCGGCTTGACGATCGGCTCCAGAAGCACCCAACGCTGAAGAAAGCCGTCAGCGTCCGGAGCCTTTGGGTGAGCAGTGGCCCGCGCAAAGTACGGCGCGATGCTGCGATGCGTATCGACGGGAGCTGGCGGAGGTGCCGGAAAGCCAGGCTGCGCTGATAGGCCTTGGAATGCGGAAAGCGCCAGGATACCTGCTCCCAGCATCAGAATTCTGCGAAACACACTCATGGTTTTGCCTTTGCGAAGCTTTCGTTGCTTGAATGATGAACGGATCAATACTAGCGTATTCAACGGCGGCATCAATTGAGCATCGGTTCTACCGATACTGACGAGCTATCAGGAAAAAAGGTTGATGCCCGCAATCCTGAAACGGTTCCGCAGCATGGGGATCGCCAGGAGCGTTCTCAAACCGCCCGAAGCAGGCGCGCCGGCAGAGTGATGAGAGCCCACACCAACTCAAGCACGCCGTCCACAGCGATGCCGATCACGCGGAACGGAAGCAGCAGCAACCAAACCAGCGGATAGAGCACCAGCGCAAGCAGGGCCAAGGGCCAGCAGAATACGAGAAGAATGCACCACAAAAGAAACTTGATCATATCGTCGCAGCGCAAATTTTAATGCGCCCTCATGTCTTAACTACGAGTGAAACCGGCGAATTGTTCCGGGCGCTTTACTTTGCAGATTTCGAACGCGCTGCCTTCTTCTTCTTTCTTTCGCGGAAAATTTTGGTCCTTTCCTTCTCCGGCATGGATAAGACATCTTTGGTACGCTTGGGTAATTTGTCGTAGATGAGCTGATGTGCTCGCCGCAGTTCGTCTTCGATTTGCCTGGGGCGCAACGCATCCCATCGTTCCACAGCCACCCAGTGCGCGCGGGCCAGGTGGGGCGCAGCGAAGATTCCATCCACTTCGAGCAATTCGTAAAAGCGCTCGGCCCCGCAATGGAACCACAAAACTCCACGCCCGGTGCCGTCAACGTCGGTCATGGCAAACATTTTCCCGCCAATATCCCGGTCGCCCACCCAGTAGACAAGGTGGTGGCCCCAGTTCAGCGTCTCCGCCGCGTAAGGAAAAGAAAGACAAATCTCGCGAATGCGTTCGTTGTCCATGGAGACTCCATTGTCTACCGCGCCGCTTCGAAAGCTTTAAAGCGGCGTTCCTGTTCCCACTGCGCCGCGGCCTTCTGGCTGCCGTCAAGAAACAACTTGCAACCGCTTGATGGATGCGGGCCGCCTGGAGTGTCTCCGGCACAAGCACCTGCCATCTTGATGAAGGTATCGGGCTGCACCCATAGGCTGGCTCCTGGCAGGAAGTTGTGTTCCATTCCCGTTCGCGCAAGCATCTTCAAATCCGCGTAGGTGAGGCGGTATTCCATGGCAGCGCGCACGTATTCGTTGGTGATATCAATGCGGCTCACGCCTTCATCGTCTGTGGAGAGTGCTACCGGAACATGCGCCAACCTGTAATTGTTAAAGGGATGTTCGTCTCCATCCACGCCGAGGATTCCGTGGTTGGAACTCAGATTCACTTCGACCATAACGTGCTTCTGCGCCATTTCCTTCAGCAGCCCGCGCGCGTCGTCCTCGTACATTACATCAACGCCGTGCCCAATGCGTTCTGCGTGGCCAAGTTCCACAGCCTGCCGGATGTGAAAGCGCAGACCCTCGGGTGGCACAAGCCCTGGCGCAAGTTCGCCGGCATGCAGGCTGATGTGGACCTTGGGATAGACGGAATGCAGATAATCCAGCATCTTCATCTGCAGTGTGTAATCGTGCATGGAGACGTAGCCGTCTTCCGGCTGAACAAAGTTGATGCCGACCCATGTGTCGTCATGCTCATCCATGCTGGCCTGCACAGTTTCAAAGCCGAGCAGCGTTTGAGCAAAAACCTGTTCGGGTGCAAAGGCACGCAGAACCTGGTAGATGTAGCGGATCTCCACCTTGCAGGCGGGAGCGGCCTGCGGAGTGCCGCATCGTTCCAGTTCGCGCCGCCGGGCTTCTGCCGAGAGCACATGCTCGCGATCGACTGCGACTTCGTCACGCAGCCCCTTGTCTAGCAATTGCTGACGAAATTTCGCAAAATCCGGGTCCCAACCGATGGAGTGGGAAATCTGCGCGGCATGGCCAAATGCCGGGGTCTCCATCAGTTCCAGATACTGCTGATTCTGTGCTGCGGCGCGGCTTGCCACTTCGTCAACCCACTCGCCGACGTGCTTCTTGTTGAGCCCGCCAAAGCGATCGAAAGTGGCAAAAAACCAATCGTGCCCGCTGTAGGCAGTCGTGGGAACAAAGCTGCGCATTGAAAACGCATCGATCAGCCGGTCATAGACGTCCTGATTGGCCGGGGTCATGTTTCCAGATAAATCAGAGGCGGGTACCAGGTTTCCCAGGCACGGAGCAAGCGCAAATTTCAGTGCTATCGTATCCACGCAAACGCCGTCCTCAGCAGCGTCGCGGATAAACGTTTCGGCATACACCGCTCCGGAGAGGTGAACATGCAGATCGGCGCCTTTTGGGAACTGGGCGAGAAATGCACGGAGGGCAAGCGGGCCCTGCTTTTGCGCGGAAGCGAACTCATTTGCCGCCTTCAACTCGCCTTGCGCGGTGGAAACGGGAGTTTGCGCACCAACGCAGCAAGCAAGCGCAACAAGTGGGAGAAGGGACAGAACAAAGCGGGCGTGTGCAGATGAAGGGGAGCGCATGATTGTTTCTCAGTGTAGTGCACAGGCGGTGAAAATTGAGCCCAAAAACTCTAGCGAGGGGATTGGATTTCCAGCCATTCTGAGCAGGCTTCAGACGCAACGATTCCAATCGGGGGCGTCCGGTTGGCTTGGGAGAATCGGAGTTGATATACTGTGTCAGTCGTTGCAGCGCACTGTACGTGGACCAGCCCACCTTTTTCCGGCCGTGCCGGATTCCGCGCAGGAATTGCAACTGAAAGTCTTCACTGAGGCCAGGTAGCTCAGTGGTAGAGCGCGGCCCTGAAAAGGCCGGCGTCGGCGGTTCAATCCCGTCCCTGGCCACCACCACTCTGTTTCCACTGCAATAAAAGCCGCGCTCTGTCATTGCGCGGAGCGCAGTGGTGAGCTCGCGGCCCATATCTCATCCCGCTGCATATCTAAATCCTTTGGATTCAGCCCGCATATAGCGCCAACTTAAACTTCTCTCCCTCGTGGGCCGATGTAAGCTCTAGAAGGTACGCGCAGGTGCTTGCGCGAATGGGCGATTGGGATGAATGCGTTCGTCGGCAAGACCGGTCCCGACAGGCTTTCCGATAGTCTCGATGCCCGGCAACTCGCAGCGAAAACGGGGCTTTGGACCCTACTTCTCGGGGCAACGTTTCTTCCAATGCTCGCTCGCGGTGCAGACTCTCTCCCCGTTCTCAAATCGGTACGCCAGGCCCACGTCCTTTCCCCTAGCGAGGCGGACCGCAACTACCCGGTCCGCCTTGACAGAGCGCAGGTCACTTATTATGACCCGACCATTTTCTGCCTCTTTATCATGGATTCGACCGACGGCATCTTTGTAGACTTCCGCGACCAGTCTCTACCTCAAATACGGGCGGGCGACATCGTCACGGTGGATGCCGTGAGCGGTCCGGGCAAGGTTAACGCCGTCCTGCTGCATGCTCGGTTTCGAGTTCTGCGGCATTCGCCGCTGCCCGATGCTCCCCTGGTGAGCTTCGATCGCATTCTCTCCGGCGCCTGGGACTCGCGTTGGATTTCGCTTGAAGGTGTTGTCAGATCTGTGCGCAGACCTTCTGAAATAACGGCCTATGCGGGTGAGCCCGGGTTCGGAAGCTCGAATATCGTTCTCACACTTTCCTCTGGTCCTGACCTCGTAGACGTAATCACAACTGCTTCCGGCAGGATCGACTCCAGTTCGCTGGTCGATGCCCGCATCCGTCTCCGTGTCGTCGTTGGGACCCGCTTCAATCAGAGACTCCAGCTAATTGGTGTCCATGTGTACGTCAACAATCTATCCGGCATCGAGATTATCGAGCGGCCCCCCGCCGATCCGTATTCTCTGCCTGTTACTGATACTGCCGGAGTCATGCGCCGCTCGCTCTTTGCGCCCGGACATCGAGTTCACGTGCATGGGGTGGTCACGTCTTCGTTCAGAACCAGGTATTCGCTCATGGATGCCGCGCACGGCATCTTCGTGTACACCGATACGCCCGCGTCCGTGAAGGTTGGCGATCTGCTTGATGTCGTGGGATTCCCTTCGATGGGCGGCGATACCGCGGTAATTACCGATGCCATCGAGCGCAGTGTCGGCGTGGCAATGCCACCACCTCCAGTCAAGGTCACCGCCGTTGAAGCACTCCAAGGCGACCACGATGCTGAGCCAATTCAGGTTGACGGACTCTTGCTCTATAAATCCCGCACTGCCAGCGAGGAAACGCTTCTCCTCACTGACAATGGCGTCACCTTTTCCGCTTCGGTTCCTGCCGATGCTCCGGGAGATTTCGACAATCTCCAACCGGGAAGCCGTCTTCGCGTAACCGGAACCTGCCTCATCGAGGTCACTCCCAGCAAGACACCGAAAGCTCTCCAAATCCTGCTCCAGTCCCGTTCCGGCGTCATGGTCATCGCTCAGCCCTCATGGTGGACTTCGCGCAACACGCTGATTCTTTCGACGGTGCTGCTTGCGGTTATCGCCATCGTCCTCGCATGGAACCTCATCCTCCGACGACTCGTTCGCCGCCAGACCAGCTTGATCCGGGCCCAACTGGAGGATGCGCAATCCCTTCGGCTTCGCGCCGAAGCCGCTCATCGCGAAAAGAGCGAGTCGCTGGCCAGCGTGCTCTCGCTGCAGCACGATCTTCTGGCCGCGCAGGAAAAGCTCCGCTTCCAGGCAAACCATGACACGCTCACCGGGCTGTGGACCCGCGCCGCATTGCTGGAACTATTGCGCAAGGAAATCGACCGAGCCGTTCGCTCAAATACCACCGTCGGCGTTCTGATGTTGGATGTGGACCACTTCAAAACGGTCAACGACACGCTGGGACACCTTGCCGGCGACGAGGTCCTGAAAGAAATCGCGAACAGCATTAACCAGGCAACGCGTACCTACGATATAACTGGGCGCTACGGCGGAGAGGAGTTTCTGGTGGTTCTTCCGGATTGCGATCGTGAGAAAACCAAAGCCGGCGCGGAGCGCATTCGCGACTTCGTCGCATCACATCCTTTCCACGCCCGTGGGTCCGAAATTTCCGTCACTATCAGCGTTGGCGCAACCATCGCCCCCGTTTGCGGTCGTACCGAGTCCGAGATTCTCAACCTAGCAGACCGGGCGCTCTACCAAGCCAAAAACGCCGGGAGGAACTGCACCATCGTCCGAACAGAATTTGACGAACAGTAGGAACAAATCAAGTAGATCGCCGAAAACTGCGGCAATGTGCCTGCAGTTCAGCACTGCAATCTGCACTGAACAGGTTCGATGAAATAATTAGAGCAGCGTTATCATGGTAGCGAGATTAGCGATATGCCATTCCCTATTCGTACCTGTGTCATTTGCTCTGAGGAATTTGAACTGAAGCCGGACAAGCCGGGCTTCGCCAACCGTTGCCCAGCATGCAGCGAACCTGAGGAAACCGACTCCTCTGCGCCCCAAGCCGTCGATACAACAGATCGGAAGTCCGCCAGTGAAATGAATGCCGCTCGACGGAAAGCGATTCGCGACATGCTCTATCGCAAAGACAGCTGATCGCTTCAGTTTGATTACACAGAATCTTGCTGATTAAACTCGAAGGGCGCTGACCGCGTTTGCGGCAGCGCCCCTTCAAAAGCTGACGTGCGAATTCGGTTAGACGTAATCTCCGTTGCCATCCGAATGCGCCGGTTGTTCCAGAGTCGCAGGCTTTTCGAGCGAACCTTGGTGATGCTTCGAGTCCACCTGAAGCGTCAGCGTCTGCTGCTTTTTGTCGCGCAGAATCGTCACCTGTACGGGCCTTCCCTGGTTGGCGCGCAAAGCGCGGTCCCAGCCCGCGAGATTTGTTACCTGCTCCGATCCCACTTTGAGAATTACGTCGAAGGCCCTCAATCCGGCTACCGCGGCATCGCTCTTGCGTGCGACCTGCTTCACCATCAGTCCGCTTCCAATGCCAAGGTATTCAGCCATCTGCGAGGTCAGCGGTTCAACCAGCGCGCCCACGTTGAGGCTGCTGCCAAAGAAGGGCATGTGAAAACCGCCGCCGCCTACCGGAGCATCGCCATTGCCGGAGAGCATGCCCATGCTGGGCGCCGGCGAAAATACATCGCCGCCGTTGCCGATTCTGTTCCACACATCATGCCCGAGCACTTGGCGATCCGCCAACTCCACGGCCAGTGTTTGAATGTTTCCGTCGCGGCTGATCTCTATGCTCACCTTGCGACCGGAGGGAATTTCTTTGAGAATGCGTCGCAGCTGTTCAGCGTTTTCGACATTTTGGCCGTTCAGTTGGATCACCACATCGTTAACTTTGAGCCCGATCTGCCCGGCAGGTGCGTCATGATCGATGAGAGTGATGACCGCGCCGCGGGACTCTTTGAGCTTGAGCGCCTGCGCCTTTTCATTGTCGATATCGGCCAGCTCCACGCCAAGATAGCCTTGCGAACCGGAGATGAAGGGTGCATCAGAACCCTGCACCAGCTGGCGCAGATCGTTTGCTTGTGCGTGCGCCAAGCGCGGCGCACTTGCCATCCCCAGGCCCAGCGCGATTGCCAAACCAAGATTCTTGTACGGCCTCAAAGAGTGCTTCATGACTTCCTTCTCCACCAGTGGCTTCTTTATTCCCGAGGTCGCATTCTTATTTTTCCTGCGATGCGCTCGCCCAGGGGTAAAACACTGTTATTGAATCTCCGGAACCCGGCTTAATACTTGCCGGGACACGTTCCGGATCTGAGGATTGTCATCCGAAGTTGAAACCGAGTAGAGCACCTGCCGCACACTTGTGTCGGCCTCCACAGGTTCCAGCAGATTGATTGATTCCGTGCGAATGCGCGGGTCGCTATCGTTCAACAGCGCTTCAAGCACGGCATTGCGCACCCGAATATCTTCTGAGACGTAGGGCTGCAGCCCTTCCAATGCCTTTTCGCGCACGCGCTCATTCTTGTCATAGCGCAGCGCAACCATCAACGCGTCACGGATGCCCGCGGCCTGGCAGCTGTGTCCGGCGCGGCACTCGGCGGCCAGTAATCCAACTGAATCGTCATGCACGCCGGCGGAAGAAGAATTCTCGGTTGCCAGCATCAGAAGTTGACGAATTGCCGGGCTGTCCAGTGAGCCCTCAAGGTGTTGCGGAACCAGTTGATTGTAAATCACTTCAACTACATCGGTGCCGGGCTTTCTTATGATGCTCGACACGCTCGCAACATCGGTCACGTTCGGTAAAACCGTTGTCGTCGGTTGTATGGTCTGGTTTGCCGCAACAACGGGCGCATTGGCGGCGGCGTGTGCGGCACGGCCCTGAGCAAATTCGTAGCCGCCCAGGCTTCCCGCGCCAATGCCTGCGACCAGTAGCAATCCGGCAGCCAAGGGCGCGGCCTGCAGGCTGGCCATGCTGTTCAGGAAGCGTTGCATCAGCCGTTCATACCAGCGCAAAGGAGGCAGTGCATCCAACGCCTCATCAAGGCGAAGCCGGCTTCTTGCCACCAGGTTTGGTCCAGGCTCCTGCACAGGCAGCACGTCTGCCAG
>Ga0265325_10000325_pt1 | contig 33683 bp, 38 predicted proteins | sample 41420metaG_FD_202090 | JGI IMG/M metagenome (GOLD analysis project Ga0265325, IMG submission 202090) | Rhizosphere microbial communities from Carex aquatilis grown in University of Washington, Seatle, WA, United States - 4-14-20 metaG | ecosystem: Host-associated > Plants > Roots > Rhizosphere... | reverse complement strand
GAAACGAAATCGCAAAGACCCGATCTGCTTCAGCCCGTATCTGTATCGCGCGCGCAACCTGGTCGAACGGTTCTTCAACAAGATCAAGCAATGTCGGCGTGTTGCGACCCGATACGATAAACTGGCGGCCAACTATCTGGCGTTCGTCAAACTCGCATCAATCCGAATTTGGCTACGCGCTAATGAGTCCATGCCCTAGTCAATTTGTTTAGCAGTCTTAACCAGAAGGTTCGGTAGTGATCGTTGATCGAGGCGAACATAGGCGCTCAGAGAATTTTGCGTCCGGTGCCCAATCTGTCTTGCGATGACGGTAGCATCAAAGCCGGCCAAGGCAGCAGATGTTGCATAACCGGCCCGTAAGCTGTGGCCGCTTTAGCATTTTCCGACGAGACCCCCAGCAGCGGTCCGGTTCTTTATGATCGTCGCGATTGACCGACCGCTGAGGCGCTCCACAGATGCTTGGTTGATGGTGGCGCCGAATAGAGCGCCAGGCGCTGAACCGCGCTTACGCAGCCATCCTGTCAAACTCTGAACCGGACACAGCGCATCGTTTCGCTGCATGAGATGAATAGTTCGACCGCGACCCGCTTGGTCGGTCTTCGAGCGTACAAGCGCCAGATCGATTCCCTAGCCGCTGTCTGAAACCGAGGAGACGTCTAATGCAACGATTTCCGAGCGTCGCAGCGCGCCGAAAAATCCGACGAGCAGGATCGCTTTGTCACGGAGATCGCGCGGCGAGGTACCCATGGACGCAATCGTCGCGGCCAACTCGCCTATGACGAGCGGTGCGACTTGTTCGGTTTTGATCCCGTGGGTTCGTTCAATCCCCTGCATCACGCGACGGACCAACGTCGCTTTGGTGGGATCTGGGTAGCCACGGTCATGGTGCAGGCTCGCCAGCGCTGCCAAGCGACGGCGGAGCGAAGAGGGGCGAAGGCTGCCGGCCCGATCGGCAAGATAACGGGACAGTTCGTCGGGTGAGCTTGGTAGATGGCCACCCCAAGCGCGAAAGTCTTCAAGGTCGAACTCGTATGCCCGTCGTGTGTTCGGAGCTCGTGCGGCGTCTAGGTATCTCGAGACGAGATCTGGGGTCGGCTCGACTGGTGCGACTGCTTGGAACTGACGGCTAGTTGGTTCCGATATTGGAGAGTTATCGGCGATGAGCGCCGAAGTCATACCAGTCCACCCAGGAATTATTCTGACCAAAATAAATCATTGAGCCCTGGTCGAGACCATCAACCGCTCCGAAATCCTCTTCGAAATGCGAGCTACGGCAACTTTGGCTCAATCAACCGGAGGTTGTGTACAGAGCGAGCAACCGAGCCGACGTGCAAATGGCTTTGAAGTGTTTCGAAGCGGCATTTGTAGATGGATGCGGATATCACGAAGTCTACAGCTCGATTCTTGAACAAATGCGGCCTGTCCCGCTCGACTTCTGCTCTAAACAGAGCGTGTGTTGGTGGGTGAATTTCGAGGAGATCGTGAGGAAGGAACAAAGCTGAAAACCGCCTGACCCGATGCCCCGCGAACGCTCCAATGGCGCGCCGGGGCTTGGGCTCGTGACGGCGCTCATGCCGTCGCATCAGATGGAGAGCGATATGACCATATCCAGGCGCGTCAGCAAATTAACCCCAGAGACTTCCAAGCGCGCAGCGCCGAAGGCACGAAAAGCAGCCCCCCCTACGAAAACGCCTGTCGGCTCGCCTCCTGTTCAATTTCTTGCGACCGGCAAGATCAGCACCCTCGTTGCTCTGATGCGTCGTCCTCAAGGAGCCAGCGTCCTAGATTTGATGAAGGCGGCTGGCTGGCAAGCCCACTCGGTGCGTGGAGCGATATCCGGTGCGATCAAGAAGAGACTGGGCTTGAGTGTCGTCTCTGAGAGAGTAGGTGGCGTTCGCGTGTACCATATCGTCAACCGCTCTGCTGCTTAGCTCATGTCCAAGCACAAGGCAGGCGCTTCAGACGACCTTGAGGCCATCGCAAACCTTGAGGTCGGCCAGCTGCGCCTGAGATGGGCCGAACTGTTCGGGAGCGAGCCGGCGCCTCGGATCAGCAGGGATGTGCTGATCCGAGGTGTTGCTTTCCGGATCCAGGAGGACACCAACGAACGGCTCTGCCAGGCACGTCGGCGGCAGCTCAAACGCCTGGCTGAGGAGTTACGTGCAGGCGGCTCGATTGCCAGCCTTGAAAACAAGTCGTTCAAGACAGGCACCAAGCTCATCCGGGAGTGGAAGGGCAGGGTGCACGAAGTTCTCATCACCGATGCGGGCTACGTTTGGGGAGGAAAGCACTACCGATCTTTGACCCAAATCGCGCGATTGATTACCGGCACGGGATGGTCCGGGCCGCGCTTCTTTGGCTTGGAAATAGAAAGCAGGTCCGCGGCGATAGAAAGTACTGGGCGTGCCTCTCGACGTCGGTCTGGCTCGCCACCAACTCGTGCGGCCGGATCAGACAATGGCTAAATCCGCACCGCCGATGAGATGTGCGATCTACACCCGCAAATCGTCGGAGGAGGGGCTCGAACAGTCGTTCAACTCCCTTCATGCCCAGCGTGAGGCCTGCGAGTCCTTTGTCTTGAGCCAGCGCCATGAAGGCTGGTCGGTCATCGGCACGGCATATGACGATGGCGGCTTCTCGGGCGGTACGATGGAACGTCCCGCGCTCAAGTCGCTTCTGACCGATATCGATGCCGGCAAGGTTGATGTCGTGGTAGTCTACAAGATCGACCGGCTAACGCGGTCATTGTTCGACTTTGCCAAGATCGTCGAGACGTTCGACGCCAACAAGGTCTCGTTCGTATCCGTGACACAAGCCTTCAATACCACGACATCGATGGGACGTCTGACACTCAATGTCCTGCTGTCCTTCGCCCAGTTCGAGCGTGAGGTTACGGGAGAGCGGATCCGCGACAAGTTCGCGGCCTCCAAGAAGAGGGGCATGTGGATGGGCGGCAATGTTCCGCTCGGCTATGACATCAGGGATCGCAAGCTGGTCGTCAATAAGAGTGAGGCCGAGACCGTCAGTGCCATCTTCCGGCTCTATGTCGAGCTAGGCTCCGTCCGCAAGGTCAAGGCCGAGATCGACAGATTGAAGCTTCGCACCAAGGTCCAGACCCCCAAATCGACGGTGACCAGAGGCGGCCTGCCGTTCCGGGTCGGGCATCTCTACACGATCCTGCGCAATCGACTTTATCGTGGGGAGATCCAGCACAAGGGCGAGATCTATGCTGGCGATCATGAGGCGACCGTCGAGCAAGACTTGTGGGACACGGTCCAGGCTCGGCTGAGGGCCAACGCCGCAATGCGTCGATCGGGCAAATCGTCCAAGGAGCCGAGTCTGTTGGCGGGCATCCTGGACGATGGTGCGGGCCACCGGATGACGCCAACGCATGCGGTCAAGAACGGCAAGCGCTACCGCTATTACATCTCGAGCCATCTGATAGCGGGAGCAGAGAGCGGCCGAAGGGTTAGCTCGGGAGATGGGCTTAGGATACCAGCCCAGGAGATCGAGGGCCATGTTATTGCCGCCATCGCAGCATTTCTCGGCGATGCCCCGAAAGTGCTTGCCGAGTTCTGCCGCGAGATGCCGCCAAGCCGCGCGAGCGATGTCATTCGGCGGGCAGAGCAACTAGGTAACGAATTGATGGCGACGGACAGAGCGGAACAGTACGAACGCGTCCGCTCGCTCATCGCAGGGGTTCAGGTTAAAGCGAATTCCATAAGTGTGGAGCTGAAGCGCTCCGCTATGTTGGGGGTGATTGCCATACCCAGCGAAGGCGCAGCTTTGGATCGAAGCGCGACCATGGCGTTGACGATGCCTTGCGAGCTGCGCCGCCTCGGAAAGGAAAAGAGATTGATCGTTTCCGCGCATGAGCCAAAGACACGTCCCGACGCTTCTCTCATCAAGGCGCTTGTCAAAGCTCATGAATGGTTCGGGATGCTCAGGAGCCGCACCGTCGAATCGATCACCGACCTCGCAAAAAAAGAAAATGTGCAGCGTACCTATCCGAGCAGGATCATCCCCTTGGCGTTCCTGGCTCCCGATATCGTTGAGGCAATCCTGGATGGCCGACAGCCGATCGAACTCTCTCTGGATCGGTTGTTAGCCTCTATGCCGCTGCCGCTCGATTGGCGTGAGCAACGCGCCGTACTTGGCTTCCCGGCTCACTAGCACCGGCGAGCCGCCGCATCCCCCGAAAGAGAGCGTTCACAGCCCGCTAATTTGCGCGGCTAATTGGCCCGAGCGCCACTGAAATAACTGCCCTGGGAGCAGAAGGGCCAAAATGGCGCCGAAGTGAACTGATATTGGCAGATTCAGTGGCGCGCAGCCCGATGCGCTTCACCTATGTCTTTGCAATATAACACTTATATTGAGAAGGTTGAGAATGGCCCGAACGGAGCAGACTGGGTGGCTGGGGGACTAGGATTCGAACCTAGACAGGCAGAGTCAGAGTCTGCAGTCCTACCATTAGACGATCCCCCAAAAGGATCGGTGGACGCCCGTTTAGCGAACACGCCCCCTGCTTGCAAGGTACGCGCCGGGCTGGCGTCAGCCTGGATCATGCTAGCGTGCCCGGCACTGGTTCGGGGGCGGGCCAGCGGAGAACAAGAGTGCTGGACGGGGCCTTGAAAGACGCACGCAGAAGCCGGCGCGGCCGCCGCGATGCGCTGCGCGTGGCCGCGCTCGATCTTGGGACCAACAATTGCCGTCTTCTGATCGCGACGCCTTCGCGCGGCGGCAATCTGCGAATTGTCGATTCCTTCTCGCGCATCGTCCGCCTGGGCGAGGGCGTTGCGCACACTGGTGAGCTGTCGCCCGCCGCGATCGATCGGACGATCGTCGCACTCAAGATCTGCTCGGATCATATCCGCGCCAAGGGTGCGCAACGCGTACGTGCCATCGCGACCGAGGCTTGCCGCCGCGCGAGCAATGCGGGCGTGTTGCTCGAGCGCGCGCGCAACGAGGCCGGAATCGAACTGACCATCATCAGCGCTGCGGAAGAGGCGAGGCTCGCCGCCATCGGTTGCGCGCCGCTGATCGATCCGCAGGCGGATGGCGGCGTGATCTTCGACATCGGCGGCGGCTCGACCGAGGTGATCTGGATGCGCCGCGACCATAGTGGCGTACCCTATGTCGAATCCTCGGAGTCGGAGCCGGCAGGCGTCGTCACGCTTTCGGACGAGTGGGGCGCACGCGCGACCGATCGCGCCGGCTATGGGGCGATGCGCGATGAGATGATCGAGCGTTTCCGTCACATCCGCGCGCAGATGGACAAGATCGCTCCGTTCGATCCGGTGACGCATCATCTTCTGGGGACATCGGGCACGGTCACGACGCTGGCCGGAATCGCGCTCGGCCTTGCGCGCTACAATCGCGACCGGGTCGACGCAAGCTGGCATCGTTGCGCCGACATCCTGGCCATCATAGACCGCCTCGTGGATCTGGACCTCAAGGGACGTGCCGACGTGGGCTGTATCGGACCGGATCGTGCCGACCTGATCGTGCCGGGATGCGCGATCTTCGCGGCCATCGCCCATCTGTGGCCCTGCGCCCAGTTGCGAGTTGCCGATCGCGGTTTGCGAGAAGGCATCCTGCGCGAATTGCTGGCGGAGAAGCGCTCATGACCGGCCGTCCCTCCGGACGCGGAGAAATCCGCGTCAAAGTCAAGAACACCAAGTCGCGGAAGGCGTCGTCGAACAAGTGGCTGGAGCGCCAGCTCAACGATCCGTACGTGCACGCCGCCAAGGCGAAAGGCTATCGCAGCCGCGCCGCCTTCAAGCTGATCGATCTGGACGACCAGTTCCATTTTCTCAAGGCGGGCACGCGGGTTCTCGATCTCGGCGCGGCGCCCGGAGGCTGGAGCCAGATCGCTCTGCAACGCGTCGGCGCCAAGGGCAGGGTGATCGCCGCCGACATTCTGGAAATGGAACCGATCGAGGGCGTCACCGTTTTCCAGGCCGATCTGCTCGATGCGGAGACGCCGGGGCTCCTGAAGACAGCGCTCGGCGGGCCGGCCGACGTGGTTCTGACGGACATGGCGGCGCCAACGACCGGCCATCGCCAGACCGATCACCTGCGCACCAGTTCCTTGCTCGAAGCCGCGCTCGATGTCGCCGAAGGCACGCTGAAACAGGGCGGCGTCTTCGTCGGAAAGGCATTTCAGGGCGGCGCAACCGGCGAACTTCTTCAGCGGCTGAAGAAATCCTTCAGGAGCGTGAAGCATGTGAAGCCGCCGGCGAGCCGGGCTGAATCCGTCGAGCTTTACCTTGTGGCCCTTGGATTTCGCGGAGCGCCGCCTACCTAGAAGGTGAGGGAGCGCAGCATGTCCGTTTGGGTGACGATTGGCTGTCTACTGACGATCGTCATCGTCGGCTTGCCGCTCGCAATCTGGTCGACCGCAGGTATCCGCCGCTCCAAGCAGACCGCCGCGCGATTTGCCGTCGCGTCCGCATTGTTCCTCTCCTTCGGCGTGCTCAACCGCGAAGCGGCCAAGATCTCCGAAGTGAGCGACGAACAGGGTCAGGACAAACGCAAAAGGAATTCGGAGTCGGGCGATCCGCCCGAGCCTTGAAACACAAAAGCCCCGCCGTTGCCGGCGGGGCTTTCGCTTAAGTCAAAGAAGCGCGTGTTACGGCGCGGCCGTCAGGCTGATCGCGCCGACGCCGGCTGCAACGTTCAGACCACGGTTGCCTTCAACGCTGAGCGGCTGCAGAGCGATCGACTTGTCGAGACCGCCGATCAGCACGTTTGCGCCGAGACCGACGCCAACAGTTGCGCTGGCTGTCGCACCGGCATAGTCGCCCGCGAGAGCGCCCGCACGAACGTCAGACGAAGGCGCGAACACGCCCCAGACGAGCACGCCGCCTTCGGTGTAGCCGATGTCGACTCCAAACTTGGAAATCGTGCCGGTGTAATGTTCGCTGGTATGGCTGTTGGGACGGAATGTGCAGTGCAGATCCTTGGAGGATCCGAACACGAAGCCCCAGCCGCTGGCGACGTTGCAAGTCAGCGAACCGACCTTCACGCCATGCGGCGCCGCGTCTGCGGTACCGGCGAAAGCCAAGGCGCCGGCTGCCAGAACGGCCGCACCCATCATCAAGCGAATTCTCTTCTGCATGTGGAAATTCTCCTATTTCGTGCGATCAATAGCCTGTTGGAAGGCGTAGGGCATAGCATGCCCGGCGTCCTGAGGTAGCTATATATTACCGCGATTTGGCCCGATTTGTGACCCCGTAAGGTTACAAATTGCTCTTTTTTTGGCCGCTTGCGGAATCAGCCCGTCGCTGCTAAAGGCTCGGCGCTCCAAACCAGATGGAGCGGCCGCACATGACCATCCGCGAAGCTTTAACCTTCGACGATGTGCTCCTGGTGCCCGCGGCATCCGAAGTCCTCCCTGCCCAGGTCGATACGCGAACGCGCCTCACAAAGACGGTCGAACTCGGTATCCCATTGATTTCAGCGGCCATGGACACCGTGACCGAGGCCGGCCTCGCCATCGCCATGGCCCAGGCCGGCGGAATGGGGGTCATTCACAAGAACCTCAGCAATGACGAACAGGCCGAGCAGGTCCGCCGCGTGAAGCGATTCGAAAGCGGCATGGTGGTCAATCCGGTGACGATCGCGCCGGATGCGACGCTTGCCGACGCGCTGGCCCTGATGGAGCGGTTTCGCATCTCCGGCATCCCGGTGGTCGAGGGCGCTAACGGCAAGGGCGCGGGCAAGCTGGTCGGAATCCTGACCAACCGAGACGTGCGATTCGCCAACGAACCGCGCCAGCCGGTGCATGAGCTGATGACCAAGGACAATCTCGTCACGGTGCGCGAAGGCGTGAAGCCGGACGAAGCCAAGCGTCTTCTGCATCAACACCGCATCGAGAAGATTCTCGTCGTCGACGACGCCTATCGCTGCGTCGGACTGATCACGGTGAAGGACATCGAAAAGGCGCAGAAATTTCCCAACGCCTGCAAGGACGAGCGCGGACGTCTGCGCGTGGCGGCGGCGACCGGCGTCGGCGAAGACGGCTATGCCCGCGCCATGGCGCTCATCGAGGCCGAATGCGACGTCATCGTGGTCGACACGGCGCATGGTCATTCCAGGGGCGTCCTCGACGCCATCACCCGCATCAAGAAGAAGTCGAACTACATCCAGGTTGCGGCGGGCAACGTCGCGACCGCGCAGGGCGCGCGCGCACTGATCGATGCCGGCGCCGATTGCGTGAAGGTCGGCATCGGCCCCGGCTCGATCTGCACGACGCGCATCGTTGCGGGCGTCGGCGTTCCGCAACTCACCGCCATCATGGACGCGGTGTCTGCCGCACAGAAGGCCGGCATACCGGTGATCGCCGATGGCGGCATCAAATATTCCGGCGATCTCGCCAAGGCGATTGCAGCAGGCGCGGATGTCGCAATGGTCGGCTCGCTCCTCGCAGGCACCGAAGAAGCGCCGGGCGAGGTGTTCCTCTATCAGGGCCGTTCCTACAAGGGCTATCGCGGCATGGGTTCGCTTGGCGCGATGGCGCGCGGCTCTGCCGACCGGTACTTCCAGGCCGAAGTGACGGATTCACTCAAGCTCGTTCCCGAAGGCGTCGAAGGCCAGGTGCCGTACAAGGGGCCGGTCACGACGGTCGTGCACCAGATCATCGGCGGGCTGCGCGCCGCGATGGGCTACACCGGCTGCAAGACCATTGCTGACTTCCACAAGAAGGCGGAGTTCGTGCGCATCACCGGCTCAGGCCTGCGCGAAAGCCATGTGCACGACATCGTCGTGACGCGCGAGGCGCCGAACTATCCAGGTGGTCAGTGAGAGCCAGCCTGCATCGCCGGTTGCAGCCGGCATGACGTCGGAACTGCTCGTCATCATAACCATCACGTTCACCGCCACCATGCTTGGCGGTTTTTTCGCCATGCGATTTCGTGACCGGCTGCATCTGATTCTGGGTTTTTCAGCCGGCGCAGTCGTTGCCGTGGCGCTGTTCGATTTGCTTCCCGAGGCGATGTCGTTCGGCGCGACGTACAGCCCGGCGACGATCGCGCTCTTTATCGCAGCAGGCTTCCTGGCCTATCTCGTGTTCGACCGGCTCATCCTCATTCACCCGCACGATCATGGCGAGGAGCATGACCATGATCACGGCGCCGGTCCGCAGGCGCGCGGCATCGCAGGCGCGCTGACGCTATCGGCGCACAGCTTCTTCGACGGCGTCGCCATCGGCGTCGGCTTTCAGGCGTCGCCGATCGTCGGCCTCGTCATTGCGGCGGCGGTCATCGCGCATGACTTTTCCGACGGCATCAATACGGTGAGCTTCATCATCCGCAGCGGCGGGTCATGGCGCAAAGCATTGCCATGGCTTCTGGTCGACGCCTTTGCGCCGGTGCTGGGGGCGTTGTCGACGCTTCTGTTTCGAATTCCCGCGGCAAATATCGGACCTGTACTCGCCGTCTTCGCGGGCAGCTTTCTCTATCTCGGCGCCTCCGATCTCATTCCGGAAAGTCACCACCAGCATCCGCGCGCCGCAACGACGGTCATGACGCTGCTCGGCGCGGCCGTGATTTTCCTCGCCGTGCGGATATCCGGCGCATGACGCCCGCGGCACGCCTGCAAGGCGCGATCGATATTCTGGATGCACTCGCCAAGACGGATCAACCGCTCGACCGTCTGCTACGTGACTGGTTCCGCACGCGGCGTTACGCCGGATCCAAGGATCGGGCTGCCATCACGCAGCGCGTGTTCTCGATTCAACGGCATCGCGCCTCGCTCGCCTGGCGCATGCACTCCGACGCGCCGCGTGCGCTGGCGATTGCCTCGCTCCTCAAAGGCGACGAATTGCCGGAGACGATATTCACCGGCGGTGGCTATGGCCCGGCAGAACTGACCGAAGCCGAACGCGCCGCGATTGCGGCTTCGCCAAGCGGCGAGCTTCCCCTTCATGTGCGCGGCGAGTTTCCGGCATTTCTCGAATCCGAACTCACGCGGGCCTTCGGAGACGATTTGCTCGATGAAATGATCGCGCTGCAGGCGCGTGCGCCGGTCGATCTGCGCGTCAACACGATCAAGCGCGAGCGCGGCGAAGTGCTCGACGCCGTGAAGGCGCGCGAATTTCCCGCCGAGGCGACTCCTTTTTCGCCGATCGGCATCCGCATCGCGTCGGGCGAAGGATCCGCCGAACTTGGCCGCAGCACGATGTTCGAGACCGGCGCATTCGAATTCCAGGACGAGGCTGCGCAAATTGCCTCGCTCCTTTGCCAGGTCCGACCGGGCGAACGTGTCCTCGATCTCGCGGCGGGCGCGGGCGGAAAGTCGCTGGCGCTTGCCGCGATGATGCAGAACAAGGGCGAGATCATCGCCTGTGATGTCCGCCAGACCGCGCTCCAGCAGCTTGCCGCGCGGGCAACGCGCGCCGGCGCAACCATCATCCGCACACATCTGACGGAACAGGAACCACCCGACGGCCCGTTCGACGCGGTGCTGGTCGACGCACCGTGCACGGGAACCGGCACCTGGCGGCGGCAGCCCGAATTGCGTTGGCGGCTTTCGCCGCAGCTCCTCAAGGAACGGATGGCGCTTCAGGACAGGCTTCTCGAACAGGCCGCGGTGCGCGTCTGCAAGGGTGGACGCCTGATCTATGCGACCTGTTCGATCCTGCCCTGCGAGAACGAGGACAGGATCGCCGCCTTTCTTGCGCGGCATCCCGACTTTGCAATCCGGACCTGCACGCAGGCCTGGCGCGCATCGGACAAGACACCGCTTGGCCTGGGCGAATTCTTCAGGGCCACGCCGCGCAGCGCCGGAACCGACGGTTTCTTCGCGGCCATCTTGCGCAAGAGGGAATGATGCGTTCGAAGGAGATGCGCCTATGATCCACAGGCGCTGTCTGTGTGGTGCGATCCACAACATGAAAAATGGGTTCCTGGATATGAACCCGAAAATGCGTAAGGCGTGGCATCACGTTCGCTGGACTCGTTCCCTAACCACTGGATAAATCCACTCATGGCAGCACCCGTTTTAGTCATCGATTTCGGATCACAGGTCACCCAGCTCATCGCGCGGCGCGTGCGCGAGGCAGGCGTGTATTGCGAGATTGTGCCCTATGACAAGGCTGGCGCCGCGCTCGCGTCGGGCGCGCCGAAGGCGATCATCCTTTCCGGCGGCCCGGCCAGCGTCGCCGAAACGCATACGCCGCGCGCGCCGCAACAGGTCTTCGAGATGGGGATTCCCGTTCTCGGCATCTGCTATGGCGAGATGACGATGTGCGAGCAGTTGGGCGGCAAGGTGGAGACCGGACACCACCGCGAGTTCGGCCGCGCGGACATCCTGATCGCGCAGGATTCCCTGCTGCTGGACGGCATCGGCAAGCAGGGCGACACCGAGACGGTCTGGATGAACCATGGCGACAAGATCACCGCGATCCCGCCGGGCTTCGACGTCGTCGCCACGAGCGAAAACTCGCCCTACGCCGTGATCGCGAACGAGAAGCGCCGTCTCTACGGCATCCAGTTCCATCCCGAAGTCGTGCACACGCCGCGCGGCGCGCAGATGATCGCCAACTTCGTGCGCAAGATCGCGGGCATCCCGGCGGACTGGAACATGCACGCGTTCCGCGCCGCCGCGATCGAGAAGATCCGCAAGCAGGTCGGCGCCGGAAAGGTGATCTGCGGCCTGTCGGGCGGCGTCGATTCCTCGGTGGCCGCTGTGCTGATCCACGAAGCGATCGGCGACCAGCTCACCTGCATCTTCGTCGATACGGGGTTGATGCGCAGCAATGAGGCGGACGAAGTCGTCTCTCTGTTCCGCAATCACTACAATATCCCCCTGATCCATGCGGAGGCGGCCGATCTGTTCCTCGGGCGATTGGCGGGTGTGAGCGATCCCGAGCAGAAGCGCAAGATTATCGGCGCGGCCTTCATCGAAGTGTTCGATGCCGAGTCGCACAAGGTCGGCGGCGCAGAGTTCCTGGCGCAAGGCACGCTCTATCCCGACGTGATTGAGAGCGTCTCGGCCACGGGCGGGCCGTCCGTCACCATCAAGTCGCATCACAATGTCGGCGGTCTGCCCGATTTCATGAAGATGAAGCTGGTGGAACCGTTGCGCGAACTCTTCAAGGATGAAGTGCGCGCGCTCGGCCGCGAGCTCGGCCTGCCGCCTTCGTTCGTCGGCCGGCATCCGTTCCCGGGACCGGGTCTCGCCATCCGCGTGCCGGGCGAGATCACGCAGGAAAAGCTGGACATCCTGCGCAAGGCCGACGTGATCTATCTCGATGAGATCCGCAAGGCGGGCCTCTATGACGTGATCTGGCAGGCGTTCGCCGTGCTGCTTCCGGTCAAGACCGTCGGGGTGATGGGCGATGCCCGAACCTACGATCACGTGTGCGCGTTGCGCGCGGTGACGTCGTCCGACGGGATGACGGCGGACTACTATCCCTTCGAGCACAGTTTCCTCGCGCGCGTGGCGACTCGCATCGTCAACGAAGTGCGCGGCATCAACCGCGTCGTCTACGACATCACCAGCAAGCCTCCCGGCACCATCGAGTGGGAATAGCCGATCAACGGGGTGTCAGCCGGCATTTGCGCGCAGGTCAAAACAGGCCGCCGCGCCGGAAGTACGCACGGCCCCGTTAAGGGCACGAACTTCGGCCCGGCGGCCCGGACCATTGCTGATCTCATTTACAATGTAATCATTTGGTCGAAGCGGAAATACGTACTTCTGCGTACTGCTGCGCCATTGGACAAAATGGAATTTGCGCGTCCGCTTCGCTGCTCCGCGCAGACGTTGTGTTCCTGCAAGCGATCGCCATTCACCGTGCAGTCGTCCCACGCTTGGGTGACGTTGTGTGGATATACGTAGTCAAGACTCTTCATTTCATATGTACGAAATCGTACCGTTTTGAACATGACGGACAGCGGCCAAAGATCAATTGCCGAACATGTCGAGTGGTGCCGCGGCGAGCGCGACAGCAGGGCCCGCGAACTCGCCAAATACGAGGCGCGGCTGTTGAGCATCGGCGCCCCCAAGCCCGGCGAATACCAGACGATGGGCACGATCACGCATATCGCGTTCCTCAGGCGAACGATCGAACAGCTTGAGCGCATCATCGCGGCATATTCGGCGCCGCAGCCGCAGCCGGAGAGCAACCAAGAGGATCGCCATCCGGCCTGAGGAGCTGCGCCTGTGTTCACGAATTCAATCGCAATCGAAAATTCCGGACGTCGCGCGCGCCGATCAGAGCGGGCGCGGCCGCCGGGCCTTGAGGGGGAACAGAATGCAGCGCGCTCAGGCAAGAAATGCCGCATTGGCAGGCTCTAAAATGTCGGCCACCGATTTTGCCGAATACACGTTTGCGCAGCTTCAGTCGTTGCGGTGGCTGGCGCTCAGGAACAATCAGAAACTTCTCGCGCATCTTCTCGATCTCGCTTCGATGGAAGCCAGGCGGAATTTTGGTGCAGCACAGAACTCCGACTTACTGCCCGTGAGCGAGCCATGAGGCGGCCTCACTGGCCATGCAATCGCCGAAAAGCTGCGAGGCGGTGCAAGCCGGCTCACAACACGCTCAGACAGTCGATCCTGAGCTGGGCCTTTCTGGGTTGGCCGCGCAGCGCAGGGCTGGCCGCTGCTGAGCACAGTTTTGCGTCACGAGGAGGCGTACATGCCGAAACAATTTACCCAAGACGTCGAACGCGCCCGAGAGCAGCGCGAAAAGGCAAACCAAATCATTGTGCTCTTTGAAGCCATGAAGAACCGCAGGGGTGAGCGCAAGGAGGAGTTTCATGCCGATGTCCAGGCGAACATCGCTTTGCTGCGCCGGATCGTCACGAACATGGACGACGTGATCGAAGCCTATTGGCTCTAGACCGCGCGCAGCATTTCCCGCCGGTCAGGCTCTTGATTCGTCTTGTGAAGAGGGCGTGACGGCGGGGAGTTCCGATTGACGGTGTCCTTCAACCGGTAGGCGGCCCACGCAAGTGTTGCTGCCGGGGTGTCCGATTGATAACCTGTTCTTAAGCACGTTGCCGCATCATTGGTTCGATGATTGCCTAGTGTTTGCTCTGGGAGACTACCGATGAGCAATCCCGCAAAGCTTCTGACATTGCTTTCTGCCATCGGCCTTGTCGCACTTTCCGCGTCGGGAGCATCGGGCAAAGCATCTGTACCGGCCGCGGAAGCGCGCTGCTCATCCAACTCCGGACCGTGCGTTCAAACCAATTGCGAATGGTTCGGCGACGGCTGCTGGAACGAGGAGATCTTCGAGCTTGTACTTTCCGGCAGGCTCGACAATGCGCCGCGCCATGACACGAAGATGGCGTCGACAGGCGATGGCCGGACGGTGTCCACTGATCGCCGGCCGCCTGCGGTATGGGTGAGCTTTCACATCGGCGGCTTTTAGCCGCCGAGTTCCGCCGCAAAGTGATTATTCAGTCGTTGTTGCGCCATGTGGCGATCACTGCCGGCGCGATTCCTGCTGCAAGGCGTTGACCGCTTCCGCAACCAAAAGCCAGCGCTGAAAACCCTCTCCGTCGCCGCGTGCAAGCGCCAGATCGGCCAGTTGCAAGGCCTGAGCAGCGGCATCTGATCCATGCAATCTCACCAACGACGCCGCCAGCTCGCCGATTTCAGCATTGTCCATTCTAGCAGGACGTGGTGAGCAGACACGATGCGGCGACATATGCGCCGAGCAGGCTGAATGCGATCAGCAATACGAGCCAGAGATAGAAGGCTGGCGAATTGCGCTTCCGCCGTGGCTCCGGATCCCCGCTCACGATTTCACTCACTTTGGGCTTTCCGCGGTTGTATCTGTCATCTCTGAATTGGGTCCAGCGCTCGTCGGCAGCTGAGTCTCAAAGCACGTCGTGAAGATGCACGGTGATCACATTCGCGCCGCGCGAGAGCCTGAATTTTGCAGCATCGAAACTCGGCTGATCCAGCAGCGGGCGCGCATCGTTCGAGAAGCCGAACGGTTCTTCGGGAAGACCGAGCCTGCTCGTTGCGAACGCGCCAGAGCGATGGATGTCCTGGTACATCTTGACGGCATACTCGCCCGGGCGAAGCCTGGGCAGCGTCAGGACGGTTTCGGGCGCAGTGGCGTCGATCGTCGCATCGGCAAGCGGACTCTGATCGTGGCCTTCATAGGTCGTCCGGTCGTAAATCGCCACGCGCACGCAGCCGCCCGCTTTTGAAACGTTTTCGATTCTGATCGTGAGTGCCGCTCCCTCGTCGGAAACAGACGTGTCAGCCGCCGAGCGACCACCCAGAACAGCCAACATTCCCAGCGCGAACACCGCGCCAAATTTCGGTTGCAGCATCGTGACGACCCGAAGACCTTGTAATGACGCGGCGCAGGACCGGTTTATCGGTCTCGTTGGACGCGACTTTGTATCAATTTGTCGTAGTTCATGTTTGCGTCGTCAAATTACAATCCGCCAACAAAAACCAGTTTTCTGTGAGGTTTCTTGTACGTCGTATCGAGACGCGCCGCGCTCTGACGAAATCGCAGGAGGAGTTGACCAACCGGCAACGCAAATCCTGTACTGTTTAAATTCCTGAAAAATATTGAATTTATGCAAATGATCCTATATTAGGACTTATGGCAAAGAAACTCAGCCCCAGGGCAAACAACACAAATACGAACGAGCCGGCCGGGACCACCCGGCAAGTGGCATTGCGCCAGATCGTCGCCGAGCAATTGGCCCAGCATCTGGCAACAAGCGAACTGCTGCTGGACCGCTGCACCGAAATTGCGAACACATTCGGTACCGACAAGATCGGTGCCCTGAACGCCGCTGCCCGCCTTCTGCGGGCGCAAGCAGAGTTGGCGGAATCAATCGGACGTTTCTCCGGAGTCGAGCAGCGTCAACGAACGATCGTCGAACGAATTCAGACGCATCTCCCGGCCGAATTGATCCCGAAAAAAAAGAGCACCACCCCGGGGCCATTGCCGCAGCCGGTTCCGCTCGCATTGCCCGCAAGCGAAAATTCTCCGTCGCAAGATCTCATCGAACCACCTGCGTCCGAGGCGTCGGCGCCGATGACGGATTGAGATGGAGAAGACGAGGCCAAAACGCGGCGCGCCGAGCGGCAATCGCAATGCGCTCAGGCACGGCCGTTACTCCGGCGAAAGGTTGATGCTGCTGGCCGAAATCCGCGCGCACATCAAGAAAGGAAAGGCGCTTGCGCTGAGCATCCACAGCAATCTGTCCGAACTCGACCGTACGGTTCCGGCTTTTGCGAATGCGAGCGAAACCGAGGAGCACTCGAATTGAGGAAGCTGTGAACAGAAAGGGATTATACTTGCCCGCCGCACCGCGGGCCGCTTGATTCGGCCCCCGCGATTGGGCGGCCACCAGCAGAAGAAAAATGGAACAGGAAGCCTATCGCCACGTCCCCTATGACATCGAAGTCGAGCAGGCACTGCTCGGCGCGATCCTGGTCGACAATCAGGCGATCGAGCGCATCTCCTCGATCCTGAAGCCGGAAGATTTCTACGACCCGCTGCATGAGCGCATCTACGACGTCATGGTCTCGTCGGCCGATCGCGGTGGCATGGTGCTGACGCCGCTGACCCTGCACGCCGCGATGAAGGCCGATCCCGGATTGATGGAGGTGGGCGGTCACGCCTATCTCGCAGGTCTGGTGCAGGCCGCGCCGGCGATGCCGAATGTGCGCGACTATGCCCGCATCCTGCATGATCTCGCGGTACGGCGGACGCTGATCCGCATCGGCGAAGATATCGTCAACACGGCGTACGAAGCGCCGCACGACAAGCCGCCCAAGGCGCAGATCGAAGAGGCTGAAAAAGCGCTCTACCAGGTCAGCGAAAGTTCGAAATACGGCGCCGGCCCGATCGACTTCGCCGAAAGCCTGCGCCGTACCGTGGAACTGGCCGAGAAGGCGCAGGCCCGGGGAGGGCGGATTTCGGGCCTGATTACAGGCTTTTCCGACATCGACTCGCTGCTCGGCGGCCTTCAGCCTTCCGATCTGATCATCCTCGCGGGGCGGCCCGGCATGGGTAAGACCTCGCTCGCCACCAACATGGCGTTCCACACGGCCCGCGCCTATGTCCAGGACAAGGAGGCGGGCGCAGAAGTGCCGCGCGGCGCACCCGTTCTCTTCTTCTCGCTCGAAATGGCGGCGCAGCAGCTTTCGGCGCGAATTCTTTCCGAGCAGACCGAAATCGAGATGTGGAAAATCCGCAACGGCAAGTTCTCGGAGCATGAGTGGGAAAAATTCGTGCTCTCCATGCAGGATTTGTCGACCCTGCCGCTCTACATCGACGACACCGGCGGCATCTCGATCGCGCAGATCGCGGCGCGTGCTCGGCGCATGAAGCGCGAGAAGAACATCGGCTGCATCATGATCGACCATATCCAGCTCGTTGCCGGATCGGGGCGGCCGGAAAATCGCGTGCAGGAAATCACCGAAATCTCCAAGGGCCTGAAGGTCCTGGCCAAGGACCTCGACGTCCCCGTAATCGCCCTGTCGCAGCTCTCTCGCGGTGTCGATGCGCGCGACGACAAGCGCCCCGTGCTCTCAGATCTTCGTGAATCCGGTTCGATCGAGCAGGACGCCGACGTCGTCATGTTCGTCTATCGCGAGGAATATTATCTAAAGTCGCGCGAGCCCGATCCAAGCACGCCCGATCACGCCAAGTGGCTGGAGAAGTGCGAACGCGCCCATCGCCGCGCCGAGGTTCTGGTGGAAAAGCACCGTCACGGCGCGACGAACAAGATCGACCTGTTCTTCGACGACCGCTTCACGCGGTTCTCCAATCTCGCGACGGAAGATGCGCAATCGCGCTAGCGTTTGTCGTCCGGGCAGTCGACGTCATATCCCTGCCACGCCTTCATGCGCAGCTTGGTATCGTCGTCCGAGATGGCAACCGAACGGCCGTGCCGGCCGTGCCAGTCGTCAGCGCTCTCGCCGTCATAGGCGGCTTCGCCCTGATAATAAGCGTGGCTGTCGCTGTGATAGTCGTATGTGAAGACGGCGGCCTCTGCATACTCGCGGCGCCAGCGGTAACCACTGGCGCGCCAGGCGTGCGCGCCGCGAAATCCACCATCGGCCATGCGGCCATGGCCGCGATGGTGGACGACCGGTTCCGGCGCGGGAGCAGGTGTGACGAGTGGGGCGGGCGCCGGCGGCGTTGCGCAGTTGCAGCTGACCGTCGCCGGTTTCGCGGCCGGATTTTCGCTGTCGCAGCTCGAAACCGCGAGCAAGGCAAGCGCCATCAAAATGTAAGCACGCATGGTGGTCCTTCCACGGCTAAGGGCTGTGCCGGTCTGTATCGTCCAATTATGGAACAGTCCGCAGCCCAAAAGCGCGGGGAATTCTCGCGATGGTTAACGGGCGAATGGCAGATCCTGCCGCTCGTCGACCGTCACAAGCACGCACTCGCGCCGCAAGACGCTCAGAATCTGTTGCGGCAGCAGGCGCAACTCGAAATAGGCGCGATACAGCTCGCGCTTTGCGTACGTCCAGTCGAATTGCCGCAGCACGGCGCGCCACTCACCGATATCGGAGCAGCCGCCAAGCGCTTCGCATTGATGGGCGATCGCCGGTGTCAGTTGATAGGGGCGCAGGATACTCGCCACGGGAGAATTATTGGGATTGAACAGCATGTGATCGACGGGAAGAGCCCATGGGCCCGCACGCTCGAGCAGGCTCAGCGCCCCATGGCGCGAAAGGATGTACGCCGCTGCGCCCGTGTGTCGCGACCGGAGCCTGCCGATACGATGGCGAGCACTGACAGGCACGCGTGCGTCGAGCAGCACGCGCTGCGACGTTGGACCAAATCGTTCGAGCTTGAGCAGATCGACTCTATGCGGAATCCAGTCCGCGTTGCGCAGCAGCGGTGCTGCGTCTTCGTCGAGCGCGACGTCGTCTTCCAGCAGCACACAGTGGCTGTCACCCGAGGCAACAAACGCCTTCCATGCCCGCACATGGCTGAGCGCGCAGCATTTGTCACCTTTGGGAATGACGTCCAGCGGGACGTGATCTCTGTTCCGCACTCGCGTCATCGGGTCCGGTCGTCGCGAAACTGCGTGCTGAATGCAGCCGCGCACCGGAGCTGCTGATTGACCCGGCGGAACGCCGCACTCTCTATATGACCCGCGAATTTGAAAGCTGGGCGCGATCCAACGTTCGTACTTTCCGCAACGGACCCGGCAAGACGGTTGGGAAATATCTGTCCGCACTGGCTGGCTACGACCATTTGCGACAAAACAGCGATTGCCTGCTTTTGCGTTATGAAGATCTCATGCGCGACGCTGCAGCCTTCGGCCGCAGGCTCGGTGCGTTCCTGAACGCAGAGATCCCCGTTGAGACGATTGCATCGGCCATGAAAAAGGATTCTCAAGAAGGACCCCCCCCTGGCGCAGGGCGTTCGAGCGGATCCTCCGGACTGGGAGGAGCGGCTGGAGAAAACACTCTCGCTGTGGAATTCTGATAAAGTGAAGCGGATGCGCGGCCGCTTCGACGCGGTAAATTACAGCTGATAGCGGTGACACACGCACCGCCCACGGATTTGAGCAGGCGTTGGCGTGACGGATAGTTCGGTCGCAAGCGAACCAGCGGACTTCTCCGTCATCCTGGCGGAGCGGACGCGCGCGGACGTTGCGGCGCGCGAACGCAGCATTCGCCGCGCGCTTGTCGGTGTCGCCGTCCTCATTCTCCATGTGGTTGTGATCGCGGTCTTCATCTACAGCAGTCGCATTCCCCTGGTGGAACGCGTGCGTTCGACCGTCCCTGAAGCGATTATATGGTTCGTTTTCCATCCCAATCCGGCCAAGCCGCACGTGGTCCAGCCTCCGGTGCCGCAGGTGACCGTGCCCGAAATCTCGCTGCCGATCACCGCGCCGCCGATCCCGGCGAGGCCCTTGCCAGCGCCGCCACAGAGCGGCGGACTACTCGGCATTGGCCGCTCACTGGCATGCGGCGCGTCGAGCTATGAGAATTTGTCGGCCGCGCAGCGCCAGCAATGTCTGCGGCATCCGTGGCATTTTGCGAGGAGGCCGGACGGCACGATCGTCCTCGACGTGCCCAAGCCAACCGAACCACCGCCATCCGCCATCGACATCATCCGCCACGAACAGCAGACGGCGCCGCCCTGTCCGATTCTCAACAACGTCCCGTGTCTCGGAAAAGTCCTTCACGGCGATCCTTCCGGCGGCGGTCCGAGCCCGTTCTAGTCGAGGTTTGGCCGCAAATCGCGCATGCCGAACGAGGCTTTGACGGCGGCCCGCACCCCCGGCATTGTCCGGCCATGAACCAGTCGGATTTTGAAGCAGCGCGCCTGACGGTGCGGTTGGGTGCGGTCGTGTCCAACTTTCGCGTTTGCCAGCGCCTTGCCGGGCCGGCCGCCGTTTCGGGCGTCGTCAAGGCTGACGGTTACGGTCTGGGCGCCATTCCGGTGGCCAGAGCGCTAGACGCCGCCGGGTGCGACACCTTTTTTGTCGCGCGGCTGGAAGAAGGTATAGCGCTCCGGCCGATCGTCCCGACGGCGCGCATCTTTGTCCTGGACGGGGCGATGCCGGATTCAGTTCCCGCGCTGATTATCCATCGCCTCACGCCTGTGCTGAATTCCCTTTCGCAGATCGCCGGTTGGAGCGCGGCGTCGAAGGAGACGAGCACGTCTCTGGATGCGGCCATTCACATCGACACCGGTATGAACCGGTTGGGCCTTCCGGGCGAAGATTTGTCGGTTCTCGCTGGTGAGTGGCGCAAGCGGCTCGACGGCGTGCGGACCGTTCTTCTGATGAGCCATCTTGCCTGCGCCGACGATCCCAAGTCCAGGATGAACAGCATACAGCTCGACCGGTTTCGCACCGCGCTAGCCATTCTGCCGCCGGCACCGGCGAGCCTGGCCTCCTCGGGTGGCGTGCTCCTTGGCAAAGACTACGCATTCGATCTGGTGCGCCCGGGTATCGGACTGTGTGGGGGCAACATTCAGAACATGCCCGTCAATCCTTTCTCGATTGCCGCCACTCTCACTGCGCGCGTGCTCCAGATTCGCCGCGTTGACAGCGGTGAGACCGTTGGCTACGGAGCGACGTTTCGGGCAAAGGGCCCCACGGTGCTGGCGACCGTGGCCCTGGGATATGCAGACGGTTTGATGCGCGCCATCGGCAATCGTGGACATGCCTCCATTGGCGGAAAGCGCGTTCCGATCGCCGGCCGCGTGTCGATGGATCTGACCACACTGGACGTTACGGGCATTCCTGCCAGGCATCTGTCGACCGAGATGGAAGCCGAGTTCTTCGGCGATACGATTTCGCTGGAAGAAGCAGCCGAAGCCGGCGGCACCGCAGCCTACGAAATCCTCACATCGATCTTGCCGCGCGTACCACGGCGCTATCAGGACGCCGCAGCATGAACATTTTTGCCCCCATCGGCCGCGCGTTTCTGAACTTGCTCGCTCAGATCGGCAGCCTGACGATGTTCCTGATCGCTTCGGTGTCGAGTTGTTTTCGCCCGCCGATCTATTGGTCCCACATCGGGCGCCAGATCATGCGCATCGGCTACTTCTCCCTCCCGGTCGTCGGGCTGACCGCCTTCTTCACCGGCGGCGTTCTGGCGCTGCAGATCTATATCGGCGGCAATCGCTACGGCGCAGAAGCGATCGTTCCGCAGATCGTCGTGCTTGGCATCACGCGCGAACTTGGTCCGGTGATCGCCGGACTCATGGTGGCAGGTCGTGTTGCGGCGGCCATCGCTGCCGAAATCGGCACGATGCGCGTCACAGAGCAGATCGACGCTCTGACGACACTTGCCACAAATCCGATCAAGTACCTCGTCGTGCCGCGCCTCATCGCGGCCGTCGTCTCCATGCCGATTCTGGTTGCGATCGCCGATTCCATCGGAGTGTTCGGCGGCTATGTCGTCTCGACGCAGAGCCTCGGGTTTTCCGGTGGCATCTATCTCAAGAACACAGTCGACTTCATGACGCATCAGGACGTCACCTCGGGCCTGATCAAGGCGGCGGTCTTCGGCTTCATCATCGCGATGATGGGTTGCTACAACGGCTTCCACTCAAAGGGCGGTGCGCAAGGCGTCGGCGCGGCGACGACGAACGCTGTTGTCTCCGCATCGATCCTGATTCTGGCTGCCAACTATCTGCTCACCTCCGTCCTGTTTTCGAAGTGACGCAGATGGCCGATACCCCGAAGATCGAGCTGCGCGGCGTCAAAAAGCGCTTTGGTTCGAAAGTGGTTCTGGACGGAATCGATCTTGTTCTTGAGCGGGGCCAGTCGCTGGTCGTCATCGGCGGCTCAGGTACCGGAAAGTCCGTCACCATCAAATGCGTTCTGGGCATTCTACGTCCAGACGCGGGCCAAATCCTGGTCGATGGCGAGGACGTGACGCGCATCGGCGGGCGGGCGCGCGAGGAGATGTTGAAAAAGTTCGGCATGCTGTTTCAGGGCGCGGCCCTGTTCGACTCGCTCTCCGTCTGGGAAAATGTCGCATTCGGACTCATCCAGGGCCGCGGCATGGCGCGCAAGAAAGCCCGTGAGATTTCAATCCAGAAACTCGCCAAGGTCGGCCTTGGCCCGGAGGTTGCCGGCCTTTCGCCGTCCGAGCTGTCGGGCGGCATGCAAAAACGCGTCGGACTGGCCCGCGCCATCGCTGCCGATCCGGAGATCATCTTCTTCGATGAGCCGACTACGGGCCTCGATCCCATCATGGCCGATGTCATCAATGAGCTCATCGTCGATACGGTGAAGGATGTCGGCGCCACGACGCTCTCGATCACGCACGACATGGTCAGCGCGCGCAAAATCGCCGACCGCATCGCCATGCTCTACAAGGGCAAGATCATCTGGCACGGCCCGACCAAGGAAATCGACGCCTCCGGCAACCCTTACGTGGACCAGTTCATCCACGGCCGTGCCGATGGTCCGATCAAGATGGAAGTGAAGGCCTAGGTGGCCCGCGCGGTTGCGACATTCGTCTGCCAGTCCTGTGGTGCCGTTCATCCCAAATGGTCCGGAAAGTGCGATGACTGCGGCGGCTGGAACACGCTGGTGGAGGAGGGCGCTCCCGCTCCCGTCGGCGCTGGCGCACCCAAGCGGATCAAAGGCCGCCGCTTCGCGCTCGAAGATCTTCGAACGGAAGACAAGGAACCGCCGCGTCGCATCACCGGCATGGCCGAATTTGACCGCGTCACCGGCGGCGGCATCGTGCCGGGCTCCGCGCTTCTGATCGGGGGCGATCCGGGCGTCGGAAAGTCCACGCTTATTCTCCAGGTCTTGGCCTCCTTTGCGCAGCGCGGCGGCAGCGCGGTGTACATCTCCGGCGAAGAAGCGATGGCGCAGGTGCGCATGCGCGCCGCGCGCATGGACGTCTCCGGCGCGCCGGTGCAATTGGGGTCGGCGACCTGCATAGAGGACATTCTGTCGACACTCGAAAGCGGCAAGCGGCCGGACATTGTCGCCATCGATTCGATCCAGACGATTTGGACATCCGCGCTCGAAGCGGCACCCGGCACGATTGCTCAGGTGCGGACGGCATCATTCGATCTCGTTCGCTATGCGAAGTCGTCCGGCGCGGCGGTTCTGCTTGTCGGCCACGTCACCAAGGAAGGACAGATCGCCGGTCCGAAAGCGGTCGAGCATCTGGTCGACGCGGTACTCTATTTCGAAGGCGAGCGTGGCCATCATTTCCGCGTGCTGCGCGCCGTGAAGAACCGCTTCGGTCCGACGGACGAGATCGGCGTGTTCGAGATGACCGGCAAGGGCCTCGCCGAGGTCGCCAATCCATCGGCGCTGTTTCTCGGCGACCGAAACAGCATTTCGCCGGGCACGGCCGTCTTTGCCGGGCTTGAAGGCACGCGTCCCTTGCTGGTCGAGGTCCAGGCGCTGGTCGCCGCCGCCGGCTTCGGAACTCCGCGCCGTGCCGTCGTCGGGTGGGACACTGGCCGCCTAGCCATGATTCTCGCTGTTCTCGATGCCAGAGGCGGGCTTGGTATCAGCGCCTCCGATGTCTATCTGAACGTTGCCGGCGGCCTGAAAGTCGGTGAACCCGCGGCAGATCTGGCGGCCGCCGCAGCACTGGTTTCGTCCTTTGTCGGCCAGCCGCTGCCGAAGGAAACTGTGTTTTTTGGTGAAATCAGCCTTTCGGGGGATGTCCGGCCGGCGCCGCAGGCGGAGTTAAGATTGAAAGAGGCTGCTAAGCTTGGATTTACATCGGCTGTTGTTCCGGCGGGAACCAAGGTCGAAGGCGTCTCCATCCAGCTAAAGCCGATCCGGGATGTGGCCGAGCTTCTTTCCATCGCGGGGGCGGAACAACGTTCGCCGCGGCGTGGTAGAATGGATTCATGAGTCTGGCCTTCTCTTTCGTCGATCTGCTCGTCGTTCTCGTTATTCTCGGTTCCGCGGCCTACGCGACCTGGAAAGGTTTTGTCTCCGAAACCTTGTCGATTGTTGCCTGGGCTGCTGCTGCGTTCGCATCGCTCTACTTCGGTCCATGGGTCGGCGGTCTGCTTCACGGACTGATCTCCGCACCGTGGCTGGCCATGCTCGCCGGTTACGCGGTCGTGTTCATGGTCGTGTTCATCCCGCTTTCGTTCGGCAGCTATCGTTTCGCTGAGGGCGTCAAACATTCTCCGGTCGGCCCGCTGGACCGCGTGCTGGGAGCAACGTTCGGAGTGGTGCGCGGCCTGGCCATCCTTGGCATCGCCTATCTCGTCTTTACGGCCTTCGTACCCATCCGCTCTCAGCCGGCCTGGCTGACCAACGCCCGGACGCTCCCGCTGATCCAGAGCTCGAGCGAGGTTCTGCTGGCCCTGATCCCCAGCCATGCGCAGCATGGCGCCGTGTTGCCGGTTCAGCGGGCACAGGATGAGCCCAAACCCGCCTCCGCAGCCGTTAAACCAAAGACTGCCAGACGCAGTAAAAAGGGCTATGGCGTTGGGGACCGTCAGGCGCTAGACAGGCTTCTCGAGGCGACAGGCAACGGCGGTAGCGGCAAGCCATGACCGGCCTTCCAAAGGACCAGGACTTTCAAGGGGATACACTCCACGAGGAGTGTGGCGTTTTCGGCGTATTCGGCCATCCGGATTCGGGTGCGCTGACCGTCCTGGGGTTGCACGCTCTTCAGCATCGCGGACAGGAAGCCGCAGGCATCGTCACCTATGACGACGGCCACTTCACGGCGGAGCGGCATCCCGGCCTCGTCGGCGACATTTTCGGCGGAAAGAACAGCGCCCGCGCCCTTAATCTCAAAGGCTCCTACGCAATCGGCCATAATCGCTATTCCACGGCAGGCGGATCGGCCCCGCGCAATATCCAGCCCATGTTTGCCGATCTGACCGGTGGCGGCATCGCGATTGCGCACAACGGCAACCTGACCAATGCGCGCCTGTTGCGCACCGAACTGGTGGGCGAGGGGCGCATCTTCCAGTCGACCTCCGACACCGAGGTGATCATCCACCTTGCGGCGCGCAGCAAATATCGCCCCATCGTCGACAAGCTGATCGATGCGCTGAAACAGGTCGAGGGTGCCTACTCGCTGGTCGCGCTCACGTCGAAGAAACTGATTGGCGTGCGCGATCCATGGGGCGTGCGGCCGCTTGTCCTCGGCAAGCTCGACGGCGCCCTGTTCCTCGCATCCGAAACCTGCGCGCTCGACATCATCGGCGCCGAATTCGTGCGCGACGTCGAGCCCGGCGAGATGGTCGTCATCACCAAGGATGGCATTGAGAGCTATCATCCCTTCGCCAAGCAGCCGAGCCGCTTCTGCGTCTTCGAATACATCTACTTCTCGCGGCCGGATTCGGTCGTCGAAGGCCGAAACGTGTATGAGCAGCGCAAGCGCACCGGCGTCGAACTCGCGCGCGAAGCTCCCGCGACTGCCGACATGGTCATACCGGTTCCGGACTCTTCCATTCCCGCGGCGCTCGGTTATGCCAACGAGGCGGGTCTGCCGTTCGAACTGGGAATCATACGCAACCACTATGTCGGCCGCACCTTCATCGAGCCGACCGACGGCATCCGCAATTTCGGCGTGCGCAAGAAGCACAATCCGAACCGCGCGACTCTGGCCGGCAAGCGCGTCGTCTTGATCGACGACTCCATCGTCCGCGGCACGACGTCCAAGAAGATCGTGCAGATGGTGCGCGATGCCGGCGCAGCGGAAGTCCATTTCCGCGTCGCCAGCCCCCCGACGGCGCATTCCTGCTTCTACGGCGTCGACACGCCCAACACGGACGACCTGCTCGCGCACCAGACCGACGTCGAAGGCATGCGCCGCCTCATCGGCGCCGACAGCCTTGCCTTCATTTCGATGGATGGGCTTTACCGCGCCATGGGCGAGGGCAAGCGCAAGCCGGACGCGCCGCAATTCTGCGATGCCTGTTTCTCCGGCGAGTATCCGATCGAACTGACCGATCTGACCGGCGGCACCAAGGACGTCCAGCTCTCCCTTCTCGCCGACGTAGCCTGAACGCATGACAAAAGCTCTCGCAGGGCGCATCGCGCTCGTAACCGGCGCGTCGCGCGGCATTGGCAAGGCGGCGGCGATTGGCCTCGCGGCCGAAGGCGCGCATGTTATCTGCCTTGCGCGCACCGTCGGCGGTCTGGAAGCGGCCGACGATGCGATCAAAAAGGCCGGCGGCACGGCGACGCTTGTCCCACTCAACATCCGCGATTTCGAAGCTCTTGACCGTCTCGGTGCCACGATCTTCGAACGCTGGGGCAAGCTCGACGCCTTCTTCGGCAACGCGGGATCACTCGGCGTGCTGACGCCGCTGGCCCATCTCGATCCCAAAGTGTTCCAGGAACTGATCGAGGTGAACGTCACCGCCAACTGGCGCCTGATCCGCTCGCTGGATCCCCTGCTGCGGCAATCCGATGCCGGCCGTGCCTTGTTCGTCACCTCCGGCGCGGCGCGCAAGCACACGCCGTTCTGGGGCGGATACGGCATGGCCAAGGCCGCGCTCGAATCTCTCGCGCTGACCTACGCCGAGGAGTGCGCAACCACCAGGGTGAAGGCCAATCTGCTCAGTCCAGGAGCGGTGCGAACGGGTATGCGAGCAAAAGCAATGCCGGGCGAGGATCCCAAGACATTGCCGCCGCCCGAGGCGCTCGTTCCGCTGATCGTCGAATTGCTTTCGCCCGGCTGCACGAGGAACGGCGAGATCGTCGTCTTCAAGGCGTAGTAGATTTCAGCTTTCACCAAATCCTTCACCGGGCGTGATCGGCAAAAAGCGGATCAGACGGCTGTCTTCGACCGCCGCCTGGCGATGCTTGACGTGCTCCTTGTAGTCCGCATCGCGGATCATCTCCGCGAACGCCAGCGAATTGGGATACATCGCGATGAAGGCAAGGTCCCAGCGCTCCGTGAGCGGGCCGGTCAGAACCGTTTCCGGCTTTCCCGCCCATACCTGCCGTCCGCCGACGCGCTTGAAGATCGCAGCGCTCGTACGTCCATATTCACGATAGGCGTCCAGCCCCGTCATGCCCTTGCCATGATTGGGATGGCCGGCCGGATAGTCCGCCAGCGGTTTCAGCCGGATCAGGTTCAGCATGTGGATCGGCGTGTCCTGTGGCGCCTGCATGAACGACTTGAACTGTTCGCGTGTCGGATCGATGGAACCGCTCATCTGGTTTTCCTCTCTCAATTTCAGCGAAGCGTCTGCGACGGCGCGGTGATGCGTTGCGCTTCATAGGCGCGCATGCGTTCCATTGCGGCATCGCCGATGCACAGCTTCATGAACAGGTTGCGCTCCAGCGCGAGGCCGTCGGGGAGCGGCGTCGACACCGCGCTGCGCACCAGCCGCTTGATGTAGCGCACCGATTCCGGCGTGTGCGTGGCGAGGCGCCTGCCGATCTCCATCGCGCGGTCGAGCGCCTTGCCCTTCACGCATTCCTGCACGAACCCCTTCTGGGCTGCTTCGACAGGGTTGAGCGTCACGCCCATCAGGATGTGCATCAGGGCATTGGCAGTGCCGATGGTACGCGGCAGGCGTTGCGTGCCGCCGCCGCCGGGAAGAATCCCGATATTGATTTCGGGCAGCCCGATCTGGAAATCGCCTTCCTGCGCGATGCGGATGTCGCAGGCGAGGGTGAATTCAAAGCCGCCGCCCATCGCCGAACCGGAGATCGCTGCGATGACAGGTTTGTCCATGGTTTCGACGAGCGCCATCGATCTGTCCAGGCTGGTTGGGCGATAGGGCGCATCTTCTGGCCAGGGCTGACCTGTCTTCTGCAACGTCTCGCCGAGCTTGACGAGTTCGGCGACGGAATAGTGGCGCACGAAATAGCCCGGCGCTCCGCCCGTCACGATGATCGCGCGCACCATCTCGTTCGTTGACGCTGCACTGAGCGCTTCAAACAGCGCATCCGTCATCTCGGGATCGAAGAAGATGCGCTTTTCGCTGCCAAGCGTGATGACGGCGACGCCGTCCTCGATCCGTGTCGAACACACTTCCGGGTTGGCCATCCGAGACTCCCAAAATCTACCGGTCTTTGTCGAAAGGGTTCTTTCCCGTCCGCAGGAGAAAGCGTATCGGCGTTCCCTTGAGTTCGAAAGTGCTGCGCAGGCCGTTCGTCAGATAGCGCAGATAGTCCTCCGGAAGGGCCTTCAGTTGGTTGCCGAAGAGAGCGAATGTCGGCGGCCGCGCCTTTACCTGCGTCATGTAGCGCACGCGGATGCGCCGGCCGCTGACGGCAGGCGGCGCATGGCGGCTGAGGGCTTGTTCCAGGAAACGGTTCAGCGCCGAGGTGCCGACGCGCTTGTTCCAGGATGCACACGCGTCGAGAACCGCCGGCACGATGCGGTCCACGCCTTCGCCCGTCTGCGCCGAGATGGCGACCAACGGCGCGCCGACGACCTGCGGCAACGAATTGTCCAGTCGCTCGCGCATGTCCTTGATCGTGCCGGGGCGGTTTTCGACCAGATCGAACTTGTTGGCGACAAAGACGATGGCACGGCCCTCGCTCGCGATCAGGTCGGCAATCGTAAGATCCTGCTTCTCGAAGGCCTGCGCCGCATCGAGCATGACGATGACGCAGTCGGCAAAACGGATTGCGTCCAGCGTGTTCTCGACCGACATTTCCTCCAGCGTGTGCCCCGCCGTGCGCGCCTTGCGGCGCAGACCCGCCGTGTCGTGAAGGAGAAATTCCTTGCCGCCGGCGGACCATGGCGCAGCGATCGTGTCGCGCGTGATGCCGGCTTCCGGGCCGGTCAACGTACGCTCTTCACCAAGCAGCAGGTTGAACAGGCTCGACTTGCCGACATTCGGACGTCCAACGATGGCCAGGCGGATGGGGCGCTCCGCGAACGCCTCGTCGCTTTCTTCCTCGGCTTCGTCGTCGAGTTCGTCGTCATCCGCCTGTTCGGGTTTCGGCGTCGTATCGAACTCTTCAAGCGCTTCCTGCAATTCGCCGAGGCCGATGGAATGTTCTGCGGACAGCGCGATCGCCTCGCCATAGCCGAGCGAGTAGCTCTCCGCGATTCCCGAGTCGCCGGCATGGCTTTCGCACTTGTTGGCGACGAGGATCACCGGCTTGCCCGAGCGGCGCAGCGTCTGCGCGATGATCTGATCGCCCGCCGTCACGCCGGATCGCGCGTCGAACACGAAGAGGCAGAGGTCGGCGTCGGCTATGGCCGTCATGGTCTGGGCGGTCATGCGCCCCGCCATGCTGTCGGGCGTGTCTTCCTCAAATCCGGCGGTGTCGATAACCCGGAACGAGAATGCGCCGAGAGTCGCGTCCGCTTCGCGCCTATCGCGCGTCACGCCGGGCGTGTCGTGCACCAGCGCAAGCTTGCGACCCACAAGCTTGTTGAACAGGGTCGACTTGCCGACATTCGGCCGGCCGACGATCGCGACCGTCAATGGCATCGCACTTACTTTTTGCAGCCCCGCGCATCAGCGCAGCGCCACAAGCTCCGCATTGCTTGTGTACAGATACAGGGTGCCGTTGGCGACAACCGGCGCGATGTATGTTCCCGCCGGAATCTCCGTCTTGCCTAGAAGCTGACCGGTATAGGGCGACACGGCTGCGGCCAGACCGTTCGACGACACGACGACGAGCCGGTCGGACACCAATACCGGTCCCGCCCAGACAATGGCTCCCGATCGGGCATCGGGATCCTCCCAGCGCTGGAGCTGGTGAATCCACTTCACCTTGCCTTCCTTGCGCGTCAGGCAGATGAGCTGCTCGTCGGTCGTCAGCACATAGACATAGTCGCCGGCGGCCCAGGGTGTCTGGATTCCGCCGATGTCGCGGGACCACAACCGGTCGCCCGTATTGATGTTGATCGCGACCATCACCCCCGAATGGCTGATCGCATAGACGACATCGCGGTCGATCACGGGACGGCCGGCAATATCGTCAAGCTCCGAAAGAGCCGTTGCCACGCCGGAATGGGTCAGAAGGTCGTTCCACGCCGGACGGCCGTTCTGAACGCGCAGCGCGTAGACTTCGCCTGACGAATAAGGCGCGATCAGATATTCGCCAGCGACCGCAGCGCTGGTGCTTTCCAGAATACCGGCAGATTCGGAAATGCCCTGATGGTCCCACAGGCGCCGGCCGTCGACCTGCGCCAGCGCGTAGAGATGGTTTTCCTCCGTCGAGACGAAGACGCGCCCGCCGTTTGCCGCCGGCGCGTTGACGATCGGCACGCCCAGAGACTGGGTCCACAATCTCTTGCCGCTGCGGGCGTCAAGCGCGATGACATCGCCAAAGCCGCTTGTCACGAAGAGCTTGCCGCTGTCATAGGCGACACCGCCGCCGAATCCCTTCGTCGGATCGATGCTGTGATCCTTCTCGAACAGAAGGAATCCGAGCCAGCTACGGCTTTGTCCGGGCGGTGCGATGCTCACATCCCACAAAGGCGTGCCGGAGCTGGCGTCGAACGCGAATACATGCGCCTCGGAATCCAGCACATAAATCCTGCCATCGGCGACGATCGGCGCGGCGGTCAGGCGCGAATCCTTGTCCGAGCCCTTTCCGGCGTCCTGACTCCACACCTGACGCAGCGGACCCGACGCCTCAAGGTGATACATCGCGTTCGACGCATAGCCGCCCGGTTCGGGCCATTCGGTATTCTTGTATGGCGGCGGCAGAACGACATCGACGCCCTTGAGCGAGTCATCGAGGTGCAGCGTCTCGTCCGCGGTCATGACCGAAATGCGTTCGCCGCGGAGCTTTGATTTTTTTGGTCCGCTGTCGAACCAGCCGCTGACCGTGTCGATCATGCTGCAGCTCGACGTAAAGGAGGCGACGCCCAGCAGGATTGCGAGCGTGGCGGCAGCGCGTTTGTTCATGGTGTCGGGGCCGTGGGATTTGCCGGAACTGCCGGTGCAATTGGCGGTACGGTACCAAAGTCGGCCAAGCCGCCGTTCTTCAGGAAGGCTGCCATCGCGGCGCTTCTGCGTCTCATGGTGTCGGTCGCGCCTTTGTCGTCCGCCAGGGACTGATAATCGGATTGCGCCTTGGCCATAAGGCCGGCGTGATAGTCGGCATAGGCCATCACTTCGCGCGCCGTGAAGCGCCACGGGCTGGTCGAGTCGGTGAGCGGCGCGAGCATCGAATCCATGTCGGCGCGCGGGCCATCGACGGCAAGAATCCACGCCGCGCGCAGGCGGGCGACGCTGCCGATCAGTCCGGTGTCGTCATTGGCCACTGACTTCAGGATCATCAGCGCCTCGCCGCGCTGGCCATCAACTTCCAGGACGCCGGCCTGGGACAGCCGCGCCATCTTGGCGTAACCGTCGGGCGCGTTCTTGGCGACGACTTCGAATGCGGAACTCGCCTGGTTGATGTTTCCGGCGTCGGCAAGCTGCTGCGCCGCGATGAAGGTTTCCGAAGCCTTGCGCTTCTGGTTTTCCTCATAGCGCTGCCACAACTCAAAGCCGGCAATGGCGATCAGGACGAGCGCCACGCCCGCAATGATGTAATCGCCGTACTGCTTCCAGATCTGCTCGAAGCGTTCCCGGCGAACGTCCTCCTCGACTTCTTGGAAGATGTCGCTCAATGGCATGTCCTCGTTCGGGGGCGGTCGCCCAAAGGCCCGAAACGCCCAAGATATTGACCGCGCGGGATGATTTAGCCGCTGGCGGGCGGACTGGCAACTTGCCGTTTTTTTACCTCCCCCCTGAGGGGACGTCGACGAGCAATTGCCACTCGAATGGGGCCCTATTCAGGCCGCCCGAACGCCCTCTCGGCCAGGGGAGATGAAGTCTCAGGCCATGCGCTTCATCGCGTAGACATTTTCCTTGCCGGGGAACTGGCGGTCGCGGACGTCTGCCGCGTATGCCTTCACCGCCTTCTCGATGGCCGGTCCAAGGTTCGCATATTGGCGCACGAATTTGGGCGGGTTCGGGTTCAGGCCCAGCATGTCCTCCATCACGAGGATCTGGCCGTCGCATTCGGCGGACGCACCGATGCCGATGGTCGGGATGGCAATCTGCCGTGTGATCTTGGCGGCAAGCGGCTCGGCCATGCCTTCGAGGACGACGGCAAACGCGCCGGCTTCGGCGACGGCCTTGGCGTCCGCCTCGATCGCTGGCCACTCCGCTTCCGTGCGGCCCTGCGTCTTGAAGCCGCCGAACACCTGGATCATCTGCGGCGTCAGTCCGATATGGGCCATCACCGGGATTCCGCGCTGGCTGAGATAGTGGATCGTCTCGGCGATGCGCGCGCCGCCTTCCATCTTCACCGCCGTGCAGCCGGTTTCCTGGATCACGCGCGCGGCATTGCGGAATGCGACCTGCGGACTCTCTTCGTACGAACCGAAGGGCATGTCCACGACGACGAGCGCATGCTTGCTGCCGCGCATCACCGCTTTGCCGTGCGTGATCATCATATCGAGCGTGACGCCGAGCGTATTCTCCATGCCGTGCATAACCATGCCGAGGCTGTCGCCGACGAGCATGACGTCCACGTGCTGGTCCAGGAGACGCGCCGTGTGCGCGTGGTAGCAGGTCAGGCAGACGACCGGCTTGGTATTCTTATGGGCCTTGATTTCAGGAACGGTAACGCGCTTCGTTTCCGTAACAATGGACATAGTCGCGATCTTTCCTCGCTGATGTGGATGGAAAAGCCTGTCCACGACGCTGAGCGCCAGGTAGACGGCGACGGTCCTTGACCCGTGGCCGGACTATAGCCGGTTACGAGCCGCCGTACGAGATGGGTTTTCCGCGGTATTCCGCACATGGTTATCGGGATTTAGCGGAATTGGGGATTTGACCGACTCGGTTCAAGGGGAGGGTGCTGTCCTAAATACCGTCGAATTAGGACAATGAAGAAAGGAAATTAGGACACATGCAAATCGAAGCTGACTCAGACGTGCTTGCAGTAATGGAATTTATGCAGAGCAACATACCGGCCACAAAGTTGGTGGCCGTCGCTATTTCGGCTGCCGCCATAGCCCCGATTCTCTGGGGACACTATGGCGACGAACCGATACAGGCGATGCGTCTGCTTAGTTCTTCCGCTCGTGATCTGCATACACAATTAGAAACCAACGGATCGCACCTTGTGCCGTAGTGTGCTGGTGGTGAGTTTGAGGCGGTAGTTGGCGTGACTGTTCGGCCACAACCTCACGCCCGCATCCCTTACACCAGTAGATGCCAGAATGATCCGGCACGGCACCGGGCTTATACTCTTTGTCGTACGCCGCACCTTCAGATTTCTTGAGATGGTCGGGATATTTGTACCAAGCCATTGTTGGGCTGCCTTTCGTCTAGTGACGAA
>Ga0265325_10000322_pt1 | contig 33728 bp, 28 predicted proteins | sample 41420metaG_FD_202090 | JGI IMG/M metagenome (GOLD analysis project Ga0265325, IMG submission 202090) | Rhizosphere microbial communities from Carex aquatilis grown in University of Washington, Seatle, WA, United States - 4-14-20 metaG | ecosystem: Host-associated > Plants > Roots > Rhizosphere... | reverse complement strand
TCTAGCTGATTCCGCGATGTTTCGAATGGTTTACCCTGCCGCCGGGTTGCCTTAGGGGCCTGAACACCCACTACGCTGACCACAATCGATGGCAGAACCAAAGTTAAATCCAACCACATATCCAACACAAGTGGGTCCGTCACCTGGCACGCACAGAACAACGCCCTTTCCCCAATGAATCAGGAGCATGCGCCGGACCTGCAGGGTCGTTTCACCATCATAGTAGAATCCTCCTGCCATGGATGCTTGTGGCCTGTATCACACTCTAAAATAGGATTATGGCAGTAACCATTCGGGCAGCAAACACGGCCGACGTACCTCAGATATTGGCATTTATAACGGCTTTGGCCGTATTTGAACGGGAACCCGATGCCGTTGTCGCAACAGAAGAAGGCCTGCTCAGAGATGGTTTCGGGCCCAATCCCTATTTTTATTGCCTGATCGCCGAAAACGACGGCGTCCCGGCTGGCTTTGCCCTTTATTTTTTTAATTATTCCACCTGGATGGGCCGCCTCGGACTCTACCTGGAGGACCTGTTCGTCTTGCCGGAGTTTCGCGGCCTCGGTATCGGCAAAGCTCTACTCAAGCATGTGGCAAAAATCGCAGTAGCAAAGAACTGCCGCCGCCTGCAATGGGAAGTACTCGACTGGAACACTCCGGCCATCGACTTTTACCGCGCCATGGGCGCAGAGTTTCTAGACGAATGGCGTAACGTGCGGATTTCCGGCGATGCGCTGTTGCAGCTTGCCCAGGGCGTAAGCACTACTGCTGACCACGCGGGAAGCACCCAGTGAAAATTCGCGTCATTGGCGGCGGACTCGCCGGACCTGAAGCTGCACTGACAGCGGCTCGCTTCGGTTGCTCGGTGGATCTGTACGAAATGCGCGCCATCGTCGATGGCCAGCGCCGATTGACCCCTGCGCATCAGACCACAGACTTCGGCGAACTGGTCTGCTCCAATTCGCTCAAGAGCGAATCGCCAAACACAGCACCCTGGCTGCTTAAGCAGGAGATGCGTCGCGCGGGCTCGGCCCTGTTGCGCATCGCAGATCAGACTGCCGTTCCTGCCGGTCATGCGCTTGCGGTCGATCGCGTCGAGTTCTCGCGGCAGATCTCCGAAGCCATCGAAGTTGAGCCAAACATCCGAGTCATACGCGAGGAAGTGACTAAGCTCGACAACTCGGACTACGACTTCACCATCCTGGCCACAGGCCCGCTCACTTCCGATGCGTTAGGCCGCGACCTTCAGCGGCTCACCGGCGCCGACCAGCTTGCATTTTACGATTCCATCTCGCCTATCGTCGACGCTGACTCAATCGATATGGATCGCGTCTACATGGCAGCTCGCTGGGAAAAAGGCACAGCCGATTACATTAATTGCCCGATGGATCGCGAAGAGTTCGACCGCTTTCTGGACGCGCTGCTGGCAGCCGAACCAGCCGAAGGAAAAGAGTGGGAGAAGCTCGACTACTTCGAAAGCTGCCTGCCGATAGAAATCCTGGCTCGCCGCGGCCGCGATACGCTTCGCTTCGGTCCCATGAAACCCGTAGGCTTACGCGATCCGCGCACCGGCAAAACTCCCTGGGCTGTTGTACAACTGCGCAAGGAAAATCTTCGCGCCGATAGCTACAACCTGGTGGGATTTCAAAATCACCTGAAGTTTGGTGAACAGGCGCGCGTTTTGCGGCTGATCCCCGGGCTTGAAAACGCACGTTTCCTCCGCTACGGTCAGATTCATCGCAACACCTACATCTGCGCTCCGCTGCTGCTCGATGAGTGTCTGCGATTCAAGCAACATCCGTGGATGTTCGTCGCTGGCCAGTTGTCCGGCGTAGAAGGTTACACCGAATCAATAGCTGCCGGGTTGCTGGCGGGCATTTACGTATCGACGATTGCGCGCGGCGAAGTGCCCGTGGCTGCTCCCCGTGCCAGTGCGCTCGGCTCGCTCGTCCACTACATTACGCATGCTGAAGCGAAGGACTTCCAACCGGCAAACATCACCTTCGATTTGCTTGAGCCGCTTGAGGAGGAAGTTCGCAAAAAGATTCGCGACAAGAAAGAACGGCATCGCATGCAATGCGAGCGTTCTCTGGCGGCCTTCGATGCGTGGTGGGCTGCAACCAATCGAGCACTGCCAGTTGGCTGATCGTCAAAATCGGTTCCGGCTCAGGCGACACTTGCCGCTTTGATTCTTCTCATTCTGTGCATTATTTTGTGATACGCTTGCTCGCTGTAGGAGCGGTACACATGCAAGCCTTCTCTGCCGCAGACGTTATTTCCCCCGCCATCAGGCGAACTAGGTGGTTCCTCTTTGAGCCGTTCCGCTGGAGCACATTTCTCAAGCTCTGCCTGGTTTCAGTGCTCACCGAAGGCGGCTCCTCCGGAGGCAACTTCAATGCTCCGCGCAGCCATCATTCGAGTTCTTCCAGTTCCGTCACGACCTCAACAATTCCGAACATCACAGCTCCTCATTTTGGCCTTTCTCCCTTGGCGATCGCCGCGAGCGCCGCAATCATCGTGCTCCTCATTGGTCTTGCATTCGTCATCGCCTACCTTGTGACGCGGCTTCGTTTTTCTCTGTTCCACTGCCTTGTTTCCGGAACCAGAGAGATACGTCCGGGCTGGCGGCTTTACGAGGCGCAGTCGTGGCGATTCTTCCTGCTCACCGTCGCGGTCGGCTTCGTATTCTTTTTTGTCATGCTGCTCATCGCTATTCCATTCATTCTCGGTTTTTATCGATTGGCTCAAGGCGCACAGCCTGGCGACCCGACAAACTTCGCGGCCATCTTCGCACTCATCCTCCCGCTTATCCCGATCATTATCCTCATCGTCCTGCTTGCATTCGCAGTCCAGATTGTTCTGCACGACTTGATGCTGCCGCACATGGCGCTTGAAAACGCATCTGCAGGCGATGCATGGCGGCAAGTGCGCGTGCGCATCGCAGCAGAGAAGGGCGGCTTCCTGCTCTTTGCTTTTCTGCGAATCGTATTGCCTATTGCCGCCACAATTGCCGCTGTTATTGTGTTGGCGATTCCTGCCATCCTGGTGTTCCTCGTCGTCGGCGCACCAGCTGTATGGTTATCTACCCTCACGGCGGGCGCAGTAGGACTAAGCAAGCTCTTATTGGTTTTGCTCATCTCGCTGATTGTCCTCGTCGGTGTGGCGATTGTTGTCTTTCTCGTGCTCTGCATCGGAGGGCCCATCGGCATCGCTGTTCGGAATTACGCACTGCTGTTTTACGGTGGCCGCTACCAGGTACTCGGCGATCTACTGTCTCCGCCGCCGCCCATAATCGACACCGCGCCCGGCAATCCATGAGGACTAGACAGGCCGCATCACGACGATGATTCGCGGCCGTTCTCTGCATCAGAGTGTCTGGTTGTAACCTCCGCATCATCTCTCGCGTATTCAAGATGAGGGAGGGCACATATTGGCAAGTTTCCGCCGCAACGTCATCTTCTCGATTCTGTTTATCCTCTTCGGCGGGCCCGGCATCATCTTGTTCTTTCTTCCCCTGTGGATCACCCGTTTCCGCGTTTCGGCGTGGGAGCAATGGTGGCAGATTCTGCTATCCGGAGCTCTGATTGCACTTGGTCTCACGCCAGGACTCGAGTCTGTCCGCCGCTTTATTCTCGTTGGCCGAGGAACATTGATACCTGTGACGCCACCTGAACATTTAGTGGTGAGCGGCTTCTACCGCTACGTTCGCAATCCCATGTACGCTGGCGTTATGGTGGCGCTGGCGGGTGAGGCGATGCTCTTCTTTAACCGGGATATTTTGATCGAAGCGCTACTCGCGTTCCTCTTCTTCAATCTCTTCATCCGTCTGCACGAAGAGCCTTCGCTCGTCCGTCGGTATGCTGATGAATACCTGCTCTACAAAGGCAATGTTCCCCGCTGGTTGCCTCGCCTGTCCCCGTGGGGCGGCCACCAATCCTGATTTCAGGGAACCTTTCGCGCCCCCGCAGTGTCCAAACTCTACAGGGATGCGGCAGAGTGTACCCTTGAAGTTAGGGCCTTTTCTCAAACAGACCCGCATTCAGACAGAGCAATTGGACGGAGCAGGTTGATGCGTTGGATTTCATGGATGGTTTGCTCCGCCTTAGTGGTGGGGAGCACAGTTATTACGGCCGCTCAGGCTGTGCCGCCGAAATCGGCCGCCGGAAATGCCGCCGGCAAACCGGCTCCAAATGAAGTTGTCACAAAAGTGATATTGCCTCCATCGCCAACAGCTCTGCTCCCCGACGCACTGGATGGATGGATCGCGGATGCGCCACCGAAGGCGTTGAGCGATGCTGCAGCAGCCGACCCGGCAAATGCAGCCGCGCTCAAAGAGTACGATTTTGCCGGCGGAGCCGCCAGTTCATATAAGCGCGATGGCGAAACCCTCTCAGTGCACGTATTGCGCTTTCAGGATGCGAGCGGCGCGTACGGCGCGTATTCCTTCTATCGGCAGAACGGCTGGCCAAAAGCTGACATCGGCACCGGCGGAGCTTCAAACCACAATCGCGTGCTGTTCTGGAAAGGCGACACCGTCGTCGATGCAAATTTTTCGCATATCGGCCCTTTGGCCGCGTCGGAAATGCGAGAACTGGCAACACGCATCGCCATTCCACCGGGAAACAAATCCATGATGCCGCCGATCCTCGCCAACCTTCCGCAACACTGGCTCGATCCGCAATCCACGCATTATGCGGAGGGGCCCACAGGCTACGCGGGCGGGGGAGGTGTTCTGCCGTCGGAACTGGTCGGCTTCGATCGTGGCGCTGAAGCTGCGACCGCCAGCTATTCCCTATCCTCTGGCCCCGCGACACTCACCGTCATCGACTACCCAACGCCGCAGATGGCTGAAGCGATGGAGACGAAGATCCGCGACTACATCAAGGCTGGAAATAATGCGCAGCCGCCGTGGTCGAAAGCCCTGAAAGATTCCGATGTGGCATCGCTCGAGGTTCGCCGCAGTGGTCCGCTCGTGATCCTCGTCAGCGGGGATGCGATCCCCGACGAAAGCCATCGGCTTATTGAGACAGTCCACTTCCAGGCGGATCTTGTCGCGATTCCGCAGCCCACTACCTCAGAGATAGGCAAAACCGCGCAGCTGCTCGTAGGCATCGCAGGGATTGTGATTGTGGGTGGAAGCGCTGCACTACTGCTTGGGTTCTTCCTGGGCGGCGGCAGGGCGCTTTACCGCATCGCGAGAGGTATGCCGGCCTCGTCCATGTACGACGAGGAGTTCATCAGCATGAACCTTCGCGAGAAATGGGACGACAGACTCAACGCGCCGAAGAGCCCGAACCCGAAGGGTTAACGTCGGACCAAGCCTGTGGAAAATAGGTCATAATCCCTAAGAAACACCCCTAAATACCGGCAAATGACGGGCATCCAAAGGCGAATATATATCGAAGACTTATAAGCCTTCGCCGGAGCATCGCCCGCTGCAACCAATTGAAAACAAATAATTTATTTCTGGAAAGTTTTCTGCTTGACACTCCCTCCCCCCGCTCCTACTATGCAGCCAGAAAGTTCTGATGGTTTTGCCTCCGTTGGAACTATTCTCCCTGAGGAAAGAGCTGCCCTGTTGCCGGGCGGCTCTTTCCGTTTAAGCGGCTTATTCGACCTCATTTGCCGGACCGGCCGCTTCTCCCTCCCCGGATTCCGTCCATTGCTTCCCGCAGGCTTCACATCGCCACGAATTGAACGGATTGACCCCTTCGAGCGCGGGATCGCCGGCGCCACAGCGGGGGCATTTTGGCATTTCGAACTCGGGTACTGGGAGTTTCGATTCCTCGACGACCTCTTTTCGAATCGGATTGGCGGCGATTGCGCGAGCTTGTTCGAGCTGGTCAGCCGCAACCATCACTCGTGGATTCCGAAGCTCTGTGCCCGTGTAGACGAAATCTTCATGGCGGAAACCGGTGTCGGGCTCATCGATCCAGCTTTCGACCCCGGCAAGCCGCAAGGTCTCGGAGAGTCGCCGCGCTTGTTCCATTGATTCGCATTCGCACAGCGGCGTCTTCCATGTGTATTCGAGCGGCGCTTCGTTGTCCTGTGTCTTCCGATAATCAAGAACTATCTGCGGCGCACCGCCCTGGTTGCCCAGCAGCGCCGCTCTGCGCTCGTGCTTCGGCTCCGGCATTGCACGCGCAGGAGCTGCATGCGACAAATCGCCAAGTCCGCGTCTCTTGAGCTCAAGATCGAGTACCTCGCGCGCGATATCGGTCAAATCTTCCTCGTCGGCGACAAGGTTGATGAGCTCATCGTCGTACATGCCGCGGTACACGTTGGTGATCCTTTGCCATTCCGCCATCGGATCTATCTGCATGGGGAGAAGTATAACCGCGCCTTAACCCCGAGCATGGCAATTAAAAAGCCGCTATTGGAACGAGCGCCAGCCCAAATCTGCTGCCATGGCGCGGAGAATTACCAGTGCGGTCACAGTGACAGCAGCCAGCAGGCAGGTCCAAAATCCGATGCGATTGAAGGGGACCAGCAGCGCGTTTGTCCTGCCGTAAAGCGAGAGGTCAACTTTGTCAGGCAAGAGGGCATTGACGGCTACGGCAAGCAGGAAACCTCCTGTCCATACAAGCGCGATTCTGAATGCCAGCTGAAGGGTCTGTGCCAGGGTATTCATATTCACCTCGCTGCAGTTTGGATGACGGAAATCCAGCCGCGGTCGGGACACCGTCGCTTTCCGGCCAACTTTACCTTCCACTGCCGCAACGATACAATCGAAGAGCAAGCCGAAGTAGCTCAGTTGGTAGAGCAGCTGATTCGTAATCAGCAGGTCGTCGGTTCGAGTCCGACTTTCGGCTCCAGTTTTATCCCCCTAAAAAGGTGCGCCTGACCTGAAATGGCTTCCGTGCGTCGGAAGCCATTTGGATTTCGGCTTTCAAAGTGGAGAAGCGGGATCCCTCAGACGTTCTGACCGATCATTCCAAGCTCCATCAGGAATTGATCGCTAAGGACGTGCAAATCAGCGAGCTTCGTATACGTGTGGACACTGCTGCCCTTCAAATGATTTCGCAGCATTTCAGCCGCCAACACGTGTAATTCTTCGTGAACGGTATACACCGCACGGCAGCCAGTCTTGGTGTCACGGCCAGCTCGTCTTTCTATTTCAAGCCATTTGCCAAAGCGGCACTGGGCTTGGTCCATGGCCGGAGGCGCGTGGCGCTTACCTATCAGGTATGCTTCAAATGCAGCCAGCCAGGCGCGGTGCTCCACGCTCGCATATAAAAGGGCTCTGTTGCCGGAGTGGATCGTAGGAGCTTTGCACCATCGTGCATCCGGTTTCCAGCTTGAGACCCAGGATTGGATTTCGGAGGCAGGCATCGGCCAAGCAATCCCGTATCCCTGCGCGACTTCACAGCCAAGCTGCAGCAGCATCAAGCCGTGTTCTACCGATTCCACGCCCTCGGCAACTACCTGCCGATGGAATGCCGAAGCCAGGCTGAGAATTCCTTCAAGGATATTCAGATTCTCCGGGTCTTCCAGCATGTCACACACAAAGCTCTGGTCAATCTTCAGGATGCTGGCCGGCAATCGTTTCAAATAGGTGAGCGAGGAGTATCCAGTTCCAAAATCATCCAGTGCAAAAAGCACTCCCATGCCATGGCAGGCATTGAGCACTTGCGAGGTCTGAATGACATCCTGTAAGGCGCTCGTTTCCAGAACCTCGATTTCAAGGCTGAAGGGATTTAACGCAGGGTGTGCGGCGAGCAACCCGCCGAGACGAGCGACAAATTCAGGTTGTTGCAACTGAATCGCGCTCACGTTTACGCTGACGGGAATCTCCAATCCCGCCTCACGCCATTTGTCCATTTGCGTCAAGGCGCTTTCAATAACCCACTCGCCCAACTCAATCGAAAGCGGGTGTTCTTCAATGACCGGCAGAAACATACCGGGCGGAAGTAAACCACGCTCTGGATGCTGCCAACGGATTAATGCCTCAAGCCCCACCACCTTGCCGGTTCGCATATTGACCTTGGGCTGATAGTAGAGAACGAATTCCTGCGCAGCCATGGCGCGACGGATGTGCTCGAGATTCTCGTGCCTGCCTCGTACGCTGTGGTCGTGCTGGGAATCGAAGATGTGGAAGCGGTTGCCGCCAGCCAACTTGGCTTGATACATCGCCTGATCGGCCTGGCGCAGCAACAGGTCCGGATCGACCACTTCAGTCTGCGGAAAGAACGTAACCCCGATGCTCGCTGAAACGGCGAGATTCAACTCACCTACCTGCACCGCTTCAGACGCAGCCTCCAGGAGCTGATCGAGTACTGGCACACTCGATGCGGCATCATCCAGATCGAGGATAACGGCGACAAACTCATCGCCACCAAGTCTGGCCAGCGTATCGCCTTCGCGCAACGCGCATTTCATATCGAAGGCGAGCGAGGTCAACAGCCGATCGCCTGCATCGCGGCCGTGTTTGTCGTTGATTTTCTTAAAGCCGTCCAGGTCAAGATACGCAACCGCAAAAACCTGCTTGCGCCGGTTTGCCTGCGCCATTGCCTGGTGCAATCGGTCAGCCAGCAAGGCGCGATTCGGAAGACTGGTAAGCACATCGTAATAAGTCAGGTGCTCCAACTGCTGCGCATGCTTCTTGAGCTGAGTGATATCTGAGAACAAAGCGACATACTGGATCACTTTGCCTTCCGCGTCGCGTACTGCATTGATGTTCAGCGTTTCGGCGTATATTGCACCACTCTTGTTCCGATTCCAGATCTCTCCCGACCACTGGCCCTCGCTCACGAGGGAACGCCACAAGTTAGTGTAAAACTCGCCGCTCTGCAGGTTCGACTTGAGGATGCGGGGGTTTTTGCCGATCACCTCCTCTCGCTCGTATCCTGTGATCCGGGTGAACATTTCGTTCACTTCAAGAATGACTCCATCGGGATCGGTGATAGTTATGCCTTCGCGAGCATTGGTAAACATGCTGGCCGCCAGCCTGAGCCGCTGATCGGTCTCTCGATGTTTTGTAATGTCTTCAGCAAACAGGATGATGCCTCCGATCGAGCCATCGCCTTCGCGCCACGGCACTACTTCCCAACGAATCCATTGCACCTTTCCATCGGCATGCTCAAACGGATCCTCATCGCACTTCTGCATTTCACCGGCAAGGCCGCGGAGATGTGCCTGTTTCCAGCGTTCTGGAACCTCGGGCGCAAACTCATAGTGCGAGCGGCCAATGATTTCGTGGCCCGCGAGATCGTAATCGTCAAGCCAGCGTCGGCTGGCGGCCAGATAGCACATGTTTCGGTCGAACATGGCGATTGAAGCCGGAACGTGCGCAATGAATAGTTCCAGCAGTTCCTTGCTGCCGCGCAATGCAGCCTCGGCCAGTTTGCGATGTGTGACATCCTCGTAAAACATGATGATGCCACCGACCGCGCCATCCGACGCTCGCCAGGGAATGATCTCCCACTTGATCCATTGCACGCTTCCATCAGCGCGCTCATATTGATCCTCTTCTGAACTTTGCCGCTCGCCTGCAAGCCCGCGCCGATGCGTCTCTTTCCAGCGCTCAGGCACTTCCGGGTTGATCTCGTAATGTAAGTGTCCGATAATCTCGGCCGTGTCCACCCCATGATCTTTCATCCAGCGTTGGCTGGCGGCCACGTATCGCATTTCGCGGTCGAACATCGAGATCGCAACCGGAGCGTTCTCTACAAGCAGTTGCAGCATCTCTTTGCTTTCGCGCAGGGCCGCATCCGTCTTTTTCCGTTCAGTAACATCCTCAGAGAAGATGATGATTCCGCCAATGGCGCCGCTGCCTGTGAGCCACGGCCGCAGCAGTCGGCGAATCCATCGCACCGAGCCATCTGAAAGTTCGAGAATCTCCTCGCCCGGATTCACCGTCTCTCCAGCCAGCACGCGACCGTGAATCTCTCGCCATTCTTTCGGGAGTTTGGGGAAAACCTCATAATGCGAGCGGCCCACAAGGTGCTGCCCGGCAATGCCGTGGATCTCAGCCCAGCGCGGGCTCACCGCCAGGTAGCGCATGTCGCGGTCGACCATGGCAATGGCGGCGGGCGCGTGCTCAATAAACAAACGCAGAAGCTCCTTGCTCTCGCGGAGCGCAAGTTCGGCCTCCTTGCCGGCGGTAGTATCCCGGATTATGCCCAGCATCCTTTTGGGACGCCCCTGCCCGTCGAACTCCAGCCGCCCCATACCGTGCACCCAGCGCACTTGGCCGTCCGAAGCACGTACGATGCGGTACTCCTTGTCAAACGGCTTCGCCTTGCCAACAACCTCGTTTTGGAAATAGTCGACCATCATCGCCCGGTCTTCCGGGTGGACGATCACTGCCCAATTTTCCAGGCTGCGTTCGTAGTCGCTTGCAACTCCGAAGATCTGGTCCAGCACTTCAGAACTGGTCCATTGTCCGGAAACGATGTCCATGCGGTACGTGCCCATTCCGGCAATTTTCTGCGCCTCGCGCAACATTTCTTCGCTCTCGCGCAGTCGATCCTGGGTTTGCCGGTATCCGGAAATATCGTGTGCGACACCAAACAGGCCGATGGCATCGCCGCCAGGTCCGCGGACTGCGTACTTGAGGCTGTTCAGCCACTTCCTTGGTTCAGTTTCAAAGGGGGAGGCATGAATTTCGGTGGCTATCGCGGCACCCGCGAGCACTTCCTTTTCCAGCCGATAGGAAACATCCGCATAAGTTTCGGAGAACAGGTCGTAGTCCGTCAGCCCAACTGGGTCGCGGGCTTCCAGACCATTCCCACCAAAGATCTGGCTTGCGGCTCGATTCAACGCTGTAAAAACATGGTGACAGTTCTTGAAGTACAGCACTTCGCCCACGAAATCCATCATTGGTTCGATCCGGGTTAACCTTGCCGGCTGGGTTTTTGAGCTGTAAAGACTAGTGACTTCTTCCAGCAGCAGATCGAGAACGCGGCACTCTCCGTGCTGTCCGCCTGTCCTCGCGAATGATCCGAGCACGCATCGTATGTGCCCGTTAGCGTGGCGCAGGCGAAGATTGACCGTCCCCGATTTGTCCCCGGCAGCCTTCGAAAATAAAATCGCCGCCACATCTGAATCGTCCGGGTGAATGCGGTCCTTAAAGTTTATTTCTCCTGTTTGGAAAGCGGACGCGCTAAACCCCAGCAGTGCCTCTATGCCGGCATCCACCGACAACAGTCGTAGTCGATCATCGAGAGCGAGGCTTAGCTTCGCCTGGACCGGGAGCCCATTCATATCTTTTCTTGATTCGGTCAATCCATTCAAAAAATGCCGAAATAATGCTGCCGTTCGGTTAAAAACCCTGAATTTGTAATTCTATGATCAGGAAGCCGATTCTACAGAAGTAATCCCACTAAAGGTAAGACCCGGACGGTAACCATGCCCCTAAAGCCGTTATGAACCAAGACAAGCACTCGTTATCCACGAGTTTTTTGATGTTGGCGCAGTTCCTGTCTGCTTATCCACCCTCGCTCTTGGCATAATCGCACCAAGAGCGGTTTCTTGGTATCTGTTCCAGGAGCTACGTTTGAATCCTGCGCTGGAGAATTCCAGTTCAGGGATCATGTTCAGAATGGGAATTCAAACACCCAGGCAGCACGTACCACCTGCGGGAGTACTGAAGAGTGACCAGTTACAGCCGTCAGGACGTCCAGCGCATTCTGCAAATCAGCTCCCGCCAGCTTCAGGGGTGGGAAAGAGCAGGACTCATCAATCAGCTACAGACCTATTCCTTCCAGGATCTCGGGCAGCTGAGGATTCTGCGCGCTCTGCGCGAAGATGATGTGCCGGCGGCCTCGATACGGGATTCGATCATGGCCATGAAAGCCGTGGCCGGAATGGCGAACCCGTTGCTCGAAGCGCGCCTGGTCCGCAGCGGCACGCGCCTCGCCTTTCGTCACCATGGCGAGATTGTTGACCCTATACGGCGTCAGCTGCTCTTCGATTTCGACAAAGCCGTGGCGGAGACGTCTGGCGGCTTTCAGATGAGGACCGTTCCGTCCTGTCCTCAAGTACTGCAAACAGACTTTGCGACAAATTCCAAGACTGTTCAGGACCTCTTTCTTGCCGCGGTTCAGGCGGAGGAAGCGGGCGAAAAACAACGGGCCATCGACTACTATCACGAGATTCTGCAACTCGAACCCGACTACGCGCCCGCCAGCATCAATCTCGGCACATTGCATTTCCACCTGCGCCAATACACAAAGGCAGAAGAATACTATCGCCGCGCAACCATCGCCGACCCGAGTTACGTATTGGCCTATTTTGATCTGGGCAATGTTCTCGACGAGCTTGAGCGCATGGATGAAGCGATCGCCGCCTATCGCCAGGCAGTGGCCCTGGCCCCAGGCTATGCGGATGCCCATTACAACCTGGCCCTGGCCTATGAGCGGAAGGGGCAGCATCGCTCAGCATTGCGCCACTGGCAGCATTATGTGCGGATCGACAACCGCGGCCCGTGGGCCGAGCACGCTCGCTTGCAGATTCGCAAGCTCCTCAGCCGTGAAAAACTTTCCATCGCGTCACGAGCCGACCATTTCGTCCCTCCGCACAAGGGGAGAGCGCTGCTGGCATTAGTGGGCTAGGTTAGAATTTTGATCAATTATTAAAGGCACGATTGGCTGCTTCCGCCACCGCGCGAATATGCTCCGGTCGTGTGCGACAGCAGCCGCCGATGATCTGCGCACCCGCAGCAAACCACTCAGCTGACAACTCTCCGAACTCTGCTGGATCGCTGGTGCCGATCCAGCAACGCGCTTCCACGTCCCATCCTTCTCCTGAGTTTGGATAAAGAAGCACAGGCTTGTCCGACCCGGCACACAATTGCTCAATCAATGACGGAATCCACTTAGGAGGAACGCAGTTGACGCCGATGGCTGCGGTCTGCGGAAATTTGGCCACTTCAGCGGCGCATGCGCTTACCAGCTCCCCGTGCGAAACATGTTTGTCATCCCGACAGGAAAAGCTAAACCAGGCGCGCAGTTCCGGCCACGGTGCCAGCGCCTCACCCACAGCACGCACCTCTTCGAGCGACGGAAACGTTTCAAACGCCAACAGATCGGGAACCTGATCGCCCTTGGCCTGGGCGACCACATCAATGCGCTCTCTGTGAAACCGGATCAGATCTGCGTAGGAGCAATCGTAGTGGCCGTGGTACTCGCCGCCATTGTGCAGAGCCGCGCCGTAAGGCCCCAGCGAACACGCCACCAGCACGCGGCAGTCGGGAAACTCACTGACAGCGGACCGACCCAATTCAATCGAACGTAAAAGTGCTGCATCGGCACGCTGGGCTGAGAGTCCGACCTCGGCATAGCCCATGCGCGAAACCTGGTAGCTGCATGTAGCAATGCACTGGGAACCGGCTTCTATATATGCGCGATGCACGGCAATGACCTTCGCCGGCTCGTCTTCAAGCACGTGTGCAGACCATAACGGCCCGTCAATGCGCGCACCCAGATACTCAAGTTCCGAAGCCAGCCCACCATCAATGATGTGGATTCCAGAGAGGATCGCGTTTGGTCGTAGAGGATTTTTCAACATGCTGTTAGCAAGATTAAGTCAGGAACGAAGAAGTTGTTGTTTGCACAACAAAGCTAAAAGCTAATCAGCTAAAAGCGAGAAGCTGCTTTTACAGCTTCTGCGTCCTCTGCACCGAACGCACCCCATTTACACGACGCAGCCCGAGAACGATGCGATTCAGATGGCGGAGGTCTTCGGCTTCAACCACGAATTCAATCACCGCTTCGCCGGTTTCGTCATGGCGCATTTCAACGCCGCGGATATTGGTGTTGTCGTCGGATATGACGGCCGTCAGTTCTTTCAGCATGCCGGCACGATCATCGCAGTAGACCGTAATCTTGACTGGGTACCGTTGTGTGCGTCCAGCTGTTTCGTCACCAACGCGCGACCACTCCACAGCAATACGGCGGTCGCTCTCGTAAAGCAGGTTCTGCACATTGGGACAACTGCGCGCGTGAACCGCTACACCTTTTCCGCGGGTTACGTAACCCACAATCTCTTCGCCGCGGATGGGATTGCAACATCGCGCACGATAAACGAGCAGATCGTTCTGCCCCTCGACCTGGAGCGAATCAGAACCGGACAGGTGCAATTTGCGCACCGCGTCCGACATGCCTGCTTCGCCGCCCGTGCCTGGTTTGGTCTCAGGCTCTTCGGTGCCGGGCAAATTCGAGTATCCGGGCGCAAGCTTGCTCAAGATCTGGTGCGCGGAGTGCTTGCCGAGGCCCAGCGTTGCCAGCAGGTCGGCGGCCGTCGCCACCCCGTATTCGTTCGCGATGCGGCCCAGATCCTGGTCGTCAATCTGGCTCATGGGCACTTTGTATTTGCGGGCTTCGCGCTCCAGCAGCTTGCGGCCAATCTCCACAGCCCTGCGCCGTTGGTCTTCATTCAACCAGTGCTTAATCTTGTTGCGCGCACGCGGACTCTTTACAAACGTGAGCCAGTCGCGGCTCGGCTTGTGATCTTTCTGCGTAACGATCTCAACGATGTCTCCCGTCCGCAGCTTGGTGCGCAGCGGCACCATGCGTCCGTTAACTTTGGCGCCCACGCATGTGTTGCCCACTTCGGTATGAATCGTGTAAGCAAAATCTACCGGAGTGCCGTCTGCCGGAACCACCACGACCTTCCCTTTCGGAGTAAAGGTATAGACCTCGTCGGGATACAGGTCCATCTTCAAACTCGAAAGGAACTCATTGGGGTCGGTCATCTCCTTTTGCCACTCAACCAGTTGCCGAATCCAATTCAGCCGTTCCTCATCGCGAGCATTGACTACGCTATCACCGGCCTTATATTTCCAGTGCGCCGCAATGCCTTCTTCGGCGATGCGATGCATCTCCTCCGTGCGAATCTGCACTTCAAACTGGTGCCCGCCATCGCCCATTACCGTGGTGTGCAGAGACTGGTAACGGTTGGCGCGGGGAATAGCAATGAAGTCCTTGATGCGCCCCGGTACCGGCCGCCAGATGGTATGAATAAGCCCAAAGACCGCATAGCAAGCCGAGACATCCTCAGTAATTACACGCACGGCAAGCAGGTCATATACCTGGTCAAACGAAACCTTGGAACGCTCAATCTTCTGGAAGATGGAGTAGAGGCGCTTGATGCGCCATTCAACCCGCGCCTGAATACCGTTCTCGCGTAACTGCTCAACAAGCGTTTCTTCAACCCCGCGCAAGAACTGCTCACCCTCAATGCGCCGCGCCTCAACCGCCGCCGACACCTTCTCAAAACTCAGCGGATCGGTATAGCGGAAAGCGAGGTCTTCAAGCTCGCCGCGTACCTTTCCCATGCCCAGACGATGGGCAAGCGGTGCGTATATATCCAACGTTTCGCGGGCGATGGCTTCCTGGCGCTCAGGCTTCAAGTGCTCAAGAGTGCGCATATTGTGCAGCCGGTCGGCCAGCTTGATGAGCACAACGCGCACGTCAGACACCATGGCCAACAGCATCTTGCGCACGTTTTCGGCTTGGCGGTCTTCGCGGTTCGCAAACTGAATTTTGTCAATTTTGGTGACGCCCTCGACAATGTGGGCCACCTGTTCGCCAAACTCGGCGGCAATCTCCTCGCTGGTTGCCGGCGTGTCCTCCACCGAATCGTGGAGCAGCCCCGCCGCTATCGAGGTGGCGTCCATCTTCATCTCTGCCAGAACTTCAGCAACCTCAAGAGGATGAATGATGTACGGCTCACCAGAGGCGCGCATCTGGCCCTCATGGTGCTTTACGCAAAAGTCCCACGCCTTGCGAAGAAGCGAAACGTCTTCATTGGGCCGGTTAGCCTGCACGCGTTTGAGAAGCGCCTCAAACCGCTCACTCACGGCATGCGGATCAGTTACGGGGCTGGCGGGTTCGCGCACCACAAGAGATGAGTCCCCCTCGGGGACCGGGAGCGTGCTGGGAACTTCCTCCGGTACCGGCTGCCGGACAGTCGCCATATCTCATTATAGGCCGCTTCTGTTGCACCTGCTTCTCTGGCGCCACCCCAATCATTCAGAAGGTAATTGTGTCGGCTGACCTTCACTTGGGTGTTCAGGATCACATCCTGTCGGTTAGGGCACGGGCGTACCCTTGTCCTCTGAAGCAGAAGTCTCAATGAAAGGTACATAATGTCGAAAAAATTTTTATTTATCTTGTTTGCTGCAATGATCACCCCAGGGGTACTTATCGCCAGCGATTCCAAGTCAAACGTCACTATTCAGAACGCAAGGATACCGGCTACCGACGGCAAGGCTATGTACGCGAGTTATTGCGCAACATGCCACGGGATCGACGGCAAAGGCAAAGGGCCGCTGTCTTCCTCGCTGAAGAGGACGCCGTCCAATCTAACGTTGCTGAGCCGGAAGAACGGCGGAGCCTACCCTTCAGCGCATGTCGTAGCCGTCATCGGTCACGGAACGTCAGTTTCAGGACACGATAAGGCTGGCATGCCGGTTTGGGCTCCTGCACTTGATACGATTGACCAGAACAACAAGCTGGACACGCCGCTGAGAATCAGTAATCTGAGCAGATACCTGGAAACGTTGCAAGTGAAGTAGGGAGCTAAAGGCTCGATGTGCTCCCTGCTTTTTTTATGCTGCCAAGGGAGCACATGAATAAGCCGCAGAAGACCTACCCGGACACAAATCGCCGCGCGACTAGTCCGAAATCCCGTGAGCAAGATAGTCCCGCGCATGTTGCGGTTTCCGGCGCGACGATCAACCGTCGCGCGGCCGACCGCCTTCGTGCCGGCCACCTCTGGGTCTACGCTTCTGACATAGAATCGCTTTCGGTTCCAGATGAGGCGGCGCCACCTGCCCTTCTCCCCGTAGCCGACAGCCGTGGCCTGTTACTTGGAACCGCCCTCTACAGCCCTGCCTCGCAGATTGCGCTCCGGCTGATTTCGCGCGAGGCAATCGGCCAGCAGGAATGGCTGCAACTGCTCGCAGCGCGGTTACGCCAGGCAATTGCGCGTCGCATGCCCATGCTCGACGCCGAAAATGATGCCTGCCGGCTCTGCTTCAGCGAGGCGGACGACCTGCCCGGAGTTGTTGTCGACAAGTATGCCGGACTGGTGATTCTGCAACTTCTGGCCAAGGGGCTGGACTCGCAGGACGTTCGAGATCAGTGTGTGAAGGTGCTTCGCGAAGAGCTCTCTCCGAACGCGATCCTCGAGCGGCCCGACCCACGCGTCCGCGAGCTTGAAGGGCTGATGGCACCGGCGACAGAGCCTCTGTACCTGAAGAAAGCGTCGGCAAAAAGCTCAACGCAGTTTCATCTCAACGGCTTCACCTTCGAATACGATGCCGACGCGGGACAGAAGACCGGTGCGTTTCTTGACCAGCGCAGCAACTACGCGGCTACGCGCGATTGGGCGCAAAAGCTCGCTGCCGGCAATCCCAACTGGAGCGGCCGTGCACTCGATGTTTGTTGTTACCAGGGTGGATTCGCGCTGCACCTTGCTCAGGTCTGCAGCCGCGTTACGGGAATCGATGCTTCGCACGTTTCTCTTGAAATAGCGGAAAAGAATCTCGCCGCCAACCGCACAAGATTGAAGGGTGAAGTTGACTGGGTCGCAGGCGATGCCTTTCAGATTCTTCGCGACTGGTCAGACGCGGGCGAGCGTTTTGATGCGATCGTTCTCGATCCTCCGGCATTTGCAAAGTCCAAACGTGCCGTTGAAGGCGCGCTACGCGGTTATAAAGAGCTGAATCTCCGCGCGCTCAAAATGCTTAAGCCGGGCGGCCTGCTGGTAACCTGCTCATGTTCGCACCACGTAAGCTGGACCGACCTGGAAGACGCGGTGGCATCTGCCGCAGCCGATGCATCGCGGCGTGTTCGCCTGCTCGAACGTCGCGGCGCCGCACCTGACCATCCGGTCATTCTCAATTTGCCTGAGACGGAATATCTGAAGTGCCTCGTCCTCGAAGTGGAATGATCACGCGCGAACGAGATTCCGTGCCGGAAGCAAATCGGACATAATTCGACGCAACCAGCTCAACCACGATACCGGCGCTGATGCGCTTTGAACGGCGTCGCGACCGTTCGCCTTCGCCAACTGCATTTCCATTGCCTGCTGGGGCTCGGTTGCTGACGCGGGCGTATTTCGGATCTCCGCCAGCGCCTTTTTCACCTGTGCACGCAGGGCTTCCGCTTCAAACGTGCATGAGCGCAGATACGCTGAAATCGTCAATCCTGCTTCGGTCGCACGTTCCCGCAACTGCTCGCATTCCGCCTGGCTCATCCTGATGGTCACGCTCGCGCACTTCCGATCGCGCTCGCTCATTGAAACCACCGGTTTCAGTGGATTAACGGTCGCAGTTGGCCGCATCGATTGAATCTCACGATTTTTTGCCGCGCCCATATCGTCAGCGTCCGAAGTCTTGTAGCGCGCATGCGTTCGTAATGCGCGTTCATAGCTCAGCGTCGCCACGTCCTGTGGCAACTCTTCGTCTGTCCACTTCGGCAAGTCGCTATGCTTTGTTGCAGCCAACGCGGCGAAGAGTCCGGCAAAATCGTGCGCGGGTTGCGCAGAGGTGTTTGCTGTTGCTTCCTGCATGGAATGGAGGATACTGCGCTACGCGACTTCACTTGAGCAAAACTCGATCCGTTGTGCGGTTCGCTTCCCGCAAAGGGACGCTGCCTTTCACGTTTCCAAATTGGAACTCGTGCGCTGCGTCAGTGGTCGAGTTCCGGAAGTATTCCGCCCGGCAGATCTAAGAGCTGCGTAACTCCCACTGCGGTCAGCGGACGCGCAAATAAATATCCTTGCCCGAAGCGACAGCCGAGTTCACGTAGCAAGTGATATTGCTCGCAAGTCTCGATGCCCTCGGCTACAACGTCCATACCCAGAACGCGCGCTAACTCGATAATTGTCCTTACTATCTGCAATGGCTGCTCGCCTTCAGTCATGCGGCCCACAAACGAGCGATCGATCTTGATTACGTCAATGGGAAATGAATGCAGATAGCTGAGTGAGCTGTAGCCTGTGCCGAAGTCATCCATCAGCAGCGAAACCCCAAGCCTACGCAGGCTGCCCAGCACTTCCAGGGCGGTATGCATGTCGGGAATCAGGCTGGACTCGGTCATCTCCAACCCGAGCTGTCGGCTCTCAATGCCCGACTGCCGCAGCAGTGCCTCCACGTGATCGGCCAGGCCCTCGCGCGCAAATTGACGTGCCGACAGATTGACGCAGACGCGCAACGAACTATGTCCAGGGTCGTGGATACACCACTTCTGAATTTGCCCGCATACCTCATGCAGTACCCAGTCGCCAATTGGCAAAATCATTCCACTGGTTTCAGCCAGCGGAATGAACTCCATCGGTGGCACCAGTCCGAGTTCCGGATGTTGCCAGCGGATCAACGCTTCAAGCCCGATAATGCGTCGCGTGGCAAGTTCGACTTCGGGCTGATAGTGCAATACAAATTCGTGCTTTTCCAGTGCGTGCCGTAGATCGTGCTTGCCGGGCCACTTTGCACTCGACTTCGACGGATCGCGACGGCGCGGTTTTACTCCGCTTTGGATTCCACTTCGCAAACGACGCAACTCAAGTTGCCCGGCGACGAGTTCGGCCGTGTTTTCAAGCATGCGCAACTCAACTACCGCCATGGTGCGCCGGGGCAGCCGGCTGAAGATTGTCAGCGCGCCCAGAATTCTACCTTCAGTCGAACGCACCGGAACGCTGGCAAACGAGACCACCTCAAGCCGTCGCAAAACCATGTGGCTACCGTTGTAGTCAGGATGTTCTGAGATGTCGGAAACCACAACTGGACCGTTCCGTGCAAGCACCATTTCAAAAATTGAGAGTTCGCGTGGCAGCTCTCTTACGGCCTCGCCCCAGTAGGATTTGATCCAAACACGGCTGGCATCGGCAAAGCCGAGCAATACGGTGTCGGCCTGAAAGTACTCGGCGCACAACCGGGTGATTGCATCGAAAGTCGCTTCCGGTTCGGTATCCAGAATGCCCGTGGATACCAGGGCGCGTAGCCTGGCGTCTTCCTGTGGCCGATCTAACTCAACCGTTTCAATATCTATTGCCTGCATCACACCCGCACTCCATCGCAGCACAGGCTCATACAGTCGCTTGAACCGCGGATCACTAAAATGGCCCCCGTGCATCGCATCAAACGACGCATTCGGCCAATGGCTGCCCCTGCGAACCCTTTGCGCTGGTCCTGTATCTTCTTTATCGGATGAGATTCGCAGGGCATGAGCGCAGCCCAAAATGGGCTGGCCCCAAACCGCGCCCAAGAGCGGTTGCATCATCCCGTTAGCCGCATTACTGAATGGGAGTTGCGTTCTTTGTCTTTATGGCAACTGGACCGGTTTCGGTCCAGAGAAAAGTGAGCTGATCCGCGTCATCCTGGATTTGCTGGTCGACGCTTACGCCGGCCGAATGCCCACCGTTCACGCTGTAGTGCAGCAGGATGGGGCGGCCGCTTCTTGAAACCGTCTGCATCAGCGCCGTCATCTTGCGCGCGTGCAAGGGATCGACGCGGGTGTCGCTGTCGCCGGTAAAGAAAAGAATCGCCGGATAATCTGATCTGACTTTCGCGTTCTGATAAGGCGAATATTTCATTAGGTACTTAAGCTGTTTTGCGCTATCCGATGAACCGTACTCCGTTACCCAATAAGAGCCCACCAGAAATTTCTGATACCGCAGCATGTCAAGCAGCGGATATCCGCACAGTACTGCCGAGAATAACTCGGGCCGCTCGGTAATAGCCGCGCCCATCAGCAAACCTCCATTCGAGCGGCCAGTGATGGCAAAGTGTTCCGGCGAAGTGTATTTATTCTCGATAAGATATTCGGCGGCGGCGAAGAAATCATCAAAGACGTTTTGCTTCTTCTCGAACATCGCCTGCTCGTGCCAGTTCTCGCCATATTCGCCGCCACCACGCAAATTAGGCAATGCGAACCACCCCCCCTGCTCGAGCCACCAGGCCCATTGCGGATTCCATGTAGGTAACTCGCTCAGATTGAAGCCGCCGTATCCGGTCATCAGGAGCCGCTCGGTGCCGTCCTGCTTGAGCCCCTTCTTGCCGGCGATAAACATGGGGACATTCGTGCCATCTTTCGATTTAAAAAATACCTGGCGGATTTCGTATTGCGTCGAATCGAACGGTACCTTTGGCTGAAAGAACACATCTTTCTTGCCCGTTACCGTATCAAGCCGACACAGAGTCGGAGGCAGAATGAACGATTTGAATTCGTAATAGCCATAACGGTCCGTCGTTCGCCCTTCCATTCTTGAGGCTGACCCGATGCCCTCATACTCCACTGTGCCAGCGGCCTTGCCGTCCAACTGGTACACGGCAGTTTCTGTTTTCACGTCCTTCAAGCGGCTCACGTAAATTTTGCCGCCCACAATCGTCCATTCATCAATTGCGTTTGGCCCCTCGGGAACAATTGGAATCCACGCTTCGGGCATCACGCCGGGATCGGCCTTCATGATGCACCCATTGGGCGCATGGTAATCGGTCTTCACATACCACGCGCCTTTGGCGTAGATGGTCGTGAACCGCGACTCTAATCCCCACACCAGCACATCAAACGGCGCGTTCGGCTTGGTCAGATCGCGATACACAATATCCTCTCGCTTGGCAGGAACGCCGCGAGCGATCTCGACCACCAGGTAGTGGCCATCATCGGTGACAAATGCGTCGAACAGATCGCTGCGGGTCAACAGCTCGTCGCGATACTCATGCCCGAAGATCAGCGCATCGCGCGCTACACGCGTTCCGAGAATGTGCTGATAGAGCAAAGTTCCTTGCTTGTCGTTGCGCGCGTAGTAAAAGCTCGCGCCGTTGGGCGCAAACGACAGGCTGACGTAGCGCGCGATAGGCAACTCGTCTTCAAGCGTTTTGCCGGTGACCACATTCAACACATGCAGGCTCGTGTCGTCCGCGCCGCCTTCCTGGACCGAATAAATCAGCAGCTTTCCGTCGCGCGACACGTCCTCAATGTGCACGGAAATATTCGTATCGGTGCTCAGTTGAGCCGGATCGACCAGTCGCTTGTCTTTCCCAGTCCAACCCATGCGCATGTAGATTGAGTACTGCTGTTCGCCTGCCAGGCGCTTTCTTAAAAAAAAGTTTTCGCCGCGTTGTCGCGGCCTGTCGGCGGCTGAAACATTTTCGAGGTCGGTCAGATCGTCCACGACCTGCTGCCGAATGCGGGCCTGCTTCATGTAGCGATTGGTATGAGCATTCTCCGCATCTATAAAGTCGCGCGTCGCGGTGCTTTTCGCGTCTTCAAGCCAGCGGTAATTGTCCACGACGCGGGTGCCGGAGTAGTTGTCGGTCACCGGATCAGCGTTTACCGGAGGCGGCGTAGGCAGAGTGATGCCGTCGCGCCCGCGAATCGTCTGACACATGGCACTCGAAACTACGAATAAAACGAATCCGGCAGCAGCGATGGACTTCATGAAATTCTCCCTTTTGGAAAGGATACTCGCGCAAGGGATCGCCCGCTGAACTGAATAAGCTGCTGACTCCAGTGGTTCAGCCTGTGAAGACTCGCTTGGCATATCCACTCCCCTTATAGAATTAACTCAAGTGACAGAAGCATCTCCAACCACGACATCCGGGACAGCACCATCGCGGTGGACGCGCGGGCTGCGCCTGCTGAGGCCTTCGCATGCGCATTCGGTGTTTTCCGCTTCGATACTTCTGGCCGTTTCGTCGATTGCCTCAAGCGTAATTGGCCTGGCACGAGGCAAATATATTGCGTGGCTCTTTGGCGCCGGACCGCAAACCGACGCATATATGGCCGCTTTCCGTCTCCCCGACCTCATGAACAACTTCCTCGTCGGCGGGGCCGTCAGCATCACGTTCGTCACGCTTCTTAACCGCTACCGGGAACGTGGAGAAGAGGCGGAAGGCGAACGGGCGCTCTTCATCGTCCTCAACCTCATGGTGTTGGTCCTCGTTGCTGCTTCGATCATTCTCATGTTCTTTGCGGCACCCTTTATCCGCTGGACTAACCCTGGGTTTCCTCCTGACCAAGTGGAATTGTGCGCCATGATGACGCGCGTTCTGCTTCCCGCTCAAATATTTCTGTTCGCAGGCAGTCTACTCGGCGCGCTCTTGCTGGTACGGAAGCAGTTTCTCTATCAGGCTGCAACCCCCATCATCTACAACCTCTCGATAATCGCTTTCGGAGTAATGCTGCATCGCCGCTACGGCGTCATGTCGCTGGCCATCGGGGCGACTGCCGGCTTCCTGATCGGGTCTTTAGGGATCAATGCTTTCGGCGTCGCGCGCCAGCGGATTCGTTTCCGGTTGGGCATTGATCTTCATCATCCTGGTCTCCGTACCTGGCTCTACATGACGCTTCCGCTCATGTTCGGATTTACGCTTCCATTTCTCGACCAGTATTTCGCTGGATTTTATGCTTCTCACGGAGCCGGCGACATCACGCGCCTGGCCAACGCCAAACAGCTATTTTCCGCTCCCATGTCGATGTTGGCCCAGGCAGCCGGGGTTGCCGCTATGCCCTTCTTCGCACAGTTATGGGCGAGCAACAAACGATATGAATTCGCTACCGGAGTTGCAGATTCCGTCTCCCGCGTGGTCGCGCTTGGCTTGCTCGCGGCTTCTGCCATGATTGCGCTTTCGCACCCGACTGTCGGCTTGATCTTTGGAGGAGGACGATTTACGCCGCATGATGTGACTCTGACAGCAATGTTCTTCACTTTCTACACGCTGTCACTTTTCGCATGGTCGGCACAGTCAATCTATGCGCGAGCTTTTTATGCGACAGGCACGACCTGGCTGCCGATGCTGGCGAGCGTTGTCATTCTTTTCATTGCGTTTCCTCTTTACGGAGCTGGATACAAGAGCATGGGCGCTGGGGGACTCGCTCTGGCATCCGATGCAGGCATTCTCCTCCAGGCGATCACGCTTGCCGTGTTACTCCATCGCCGACAAATGGTCTCTCTTGCGAGCCTGGACTACAAAGAAATGGGGCGTTGTTTGCTCGCCGGCCTTACCAGCGGCTTTGCCGTCTGGATTGCGATATGGGGAGCCAACACTGTGCTCGCACATATGCCCGACCAGGTTTTGCTGCAGCACGCACGTATTTACGACGCATGCGTACTGGCAATAGGGATCACGGTGTGGCTGGCAATCACCAAAGAGATTCTTGAAAAGACCGGCTCAAGTTTGCCTGAGATCGCCATGGCAAAACTTCGCCTTTACTAGCCGCCTGCTCGCTACTTCATCGCGCCGACTTGGCGCACACTCCATTTAAGTTCCATGCAGGTAGGCACAAACGCCCCTGCACATGCAGGGGCGCTCGCGACACAGGGCGGTTTTACGCGCGGCGTGCTGCCGCTTATAACTGGCCCTTACTGTGCAACCTTGACGGGCTCCGGTGTTGGAGCCACTACGGCCGCCTGCTTTCCTTCAGGTTTGCGGATGTCGATTCCGCCTTTGAAAAACGCGCCGTCTTCAATACTGATGCGCGCTGCAGCAACATCGCCACTCAGCGAACCTTCAGCACGAATATCCACGCGGTCTGTGGCGGTGACGTTTCCGCGAACCTTGCCCAGCACCACGATCTCGCGCGCTGTAATGCTGGCCGCAACCTGGCCATTACGGCCGACGGTCACACGGTTGCCAGGCAGGTTTACGCTGCCCTCAACTTTTCCATCGATATACAACGACTCTGATCCGTTAATTTCGCCCTTGATCGTCAGGCCTTTGCCAATAGTGGCTTGTTCGCCTGAAACGGCGGCCTGGGGACGGCTGGGGGCGTTGTTCTCATATACGGGAGCCGCCGGTGCGGGACGGGCAGGTTCCGGTGTAGGAGCTGCGTTGGTCGTTCCAGTCTGGGTGGGTTTCCACATTGCGCTCAAGATATTTCCTTTTCTGTCCTAATGGACGCGGGGGGATTCCAAGGCAGGGCCAAGGTTGCTTGCCCCAAAAAATCAGAATCACGTAACATCCGATCTGCCCTGTTCTTGCTTTACTCACGGCCGCGAGCCAAGTCTCTCTTGCGGTCCGGTCGAACAAGTACGTTGTAGCTATTCTAAGACGACCGCCGGAAATGTTCGAGAGCACTTCCGAAAATCCGTCTTCATTGCCCCATATAGTAATCGGCTGGCCACCGCGCCACACAAGGCTTTCCGCGAGGTGCGCATCAACTTTCGTAATACTACTGCTTTGACGCGCTACGGCCGCCATTGCCGCTTTTGGCACGGACCGGCTTATGCGCAAAACGTGCACCGCGCCTATAGCCTACTCTAAATCTATGACCGACCGTGAACTGGTTGAGCGAATTGCACGCTCTGCCGGTGGCAAAGCCGGGTACAAACAACTCGTTCGCGAACTGGGTATGGGCGGCGGACGCGAAAGACGCCTGCTGCTGGAACAGTTGGCGCGCCTTACTGTGCGCGGAACCATCGTAAAGCTTGATCGTGAACACTGGAGCATTCCAAGGGCGCCGACCAATCGGGATAACCTGGCCGCGGGCCGCCTCGACCTGCACCGCGACGGCTTCGGATTTGTTCGCCCCAACGCGCGACAGGCCGTAGGACAAGACGATATCTTCATTCCTCCCAACGAGATAAACGGCGCCATGCAGGGCGACCAGGTGCTGGTGGAAGTGGAACCTCCCAAGGCTGACGGGCGTCGGCAGGGCCGAATTGTCCGAGTGCTTGAGCGCCGCAATCCCACCGTCGTAGGCATGTTTCATTACCGCAGCGCTGACCGCTCTTTTGGCCCCAACCATTACGTAGTGCCGTTCGACGAGCGCATGAGCCAGCCCATTCTCATCCCGGAGGGAGAGGAGCTTCCCGCCGCCAGCGAACCGTCGACGCCGCATCGCGTTCTTGGCAGTGAGGCAAAGGCGGTCGCTGCACACGACGACCTCGAAGGACTGATTGTCGACGTGGAGATCACCGGCTGGCCCACACCTACCCGTCCTCCAGTCGGCCGCGTGATAGAGGTTCTTGGCTCGCCTGACGACTTCGGCGTCGACGTGGAGATGATGATCCGCAAGCATCAGCTGCCGCGCGCTTTTCCTGACAATGTTCTGGCTGAAGCGCGCCGCGTTGCGCATCTAGATTCCGCTGAAGTTGCTCGCCGCGAAGATTTTCGCGGTCTGCCCATTGTCACGATTGACGGTGAAACAGCTCGCGATTTTGACGATGCGGTGCTCGTAACCGAGCGCGCCGACGGCGGCTATGAACTGCAGGTCCACATTGCCGACGTAGCGGAATACGTTCGCCCCGCAACCGATCTCGATCTTGAAGCGCGCCTTCGCGGAACTAGCGTTTACTTTCCCGACCGCGCAATTCCGATGTTGCCGCAAGAACTTTCGTCTGACATCTGCAGCCTTCGCCCCGGCGAAGACCGGCTGGTGCTCAGCTGCATCATGCAGCTCGATCCTGGGGGGCGTATTCAAAGCTACGAAATCGGCGAAGGCGTCATTCGTTCCGCAGCCCGCATGACCTACACGGAAGTCCACGCCATTCTTGAAGGCGATAAAGCCGTGCGCGAGAAATATGCGCAGCTCACGCCAGCTTTCGAGTTGATGAAGCGGCTTGCGGTCCTCATGAACAAGCGTCGCGAAGAGCGGGGCTCCATCGATTTCGATCTTCCTGAGCCGGTCATCGAGTTTGACGATCAGGGCCAGATGCGCGGCGTCACGCGTGCGGAGCGCACGTGGGCCAATCGCCTGATTGAAGAATTCATGCTCGCAGCAAACGAGTGCGTGGCCACATGGCACGAGGATCTCGGCGTGCCTTCGATCTACCGTATCCACGAAAAGCCTGAGGCTCGCCGCGTTGTGCAGTTTGAAGAGCTTGCCGCAAGCTTCGGTTATTCGCTTGGCTTGGGGGCACTGCCTGTAAAGCGTGTGCAGTTGCGCGGTGAACGCCGTGAACTACGCGGGCGCGGACGCAATCCTCGCATGCACGAAGTACCGGAAGATATTCCCGTTACGCCACGCATGTATCAAAAACTGGCGGCTCGCATTGAGGGCAAGCCGGAAGAACGAATCCTCAGCTATCTCATGTTGCGTTCGCTGCGCCAGGCGCGCTACTCCGAGGTCAACGAAGGGCACTTTGCGCTGGCCGCGCCCAGCTACACGCACTTCACATCGCCCATCCGCCGCTATCCTGACCTTATCGTGCACCGTATCAGCAAGGCGCTGCTGCGCGCCGGTATCGCGGGTCGCGGAGAAATTGCCGAAGACCGCCTTAGCTCCCCGTGGAAGCACCACAATGAAGGCTTGCCTGTCAGCCGAGTGCCGCACCTGGCTGGCAATCGCAAGCAGGGCGCGCTCTCCCAAATCGATCCGCCGATTCCTGAACCTGAGCTGGCTCAGATTGCCGAGGAGTGCAGCCAGACTGAACGCCGCGCCGCAGAGGCCGAGCGCGAGCTCGTGGAGTGGAAGAAGGTCCGCTTTATGCAGGACCGAGTCGGTGAAGAGTTTGCCGCGCTGGTGCTGAACCCGACAAAATTCGGCATGTTTGTCGAGCTGACGGATCTGTTTGTCGAGGGGCTGGTTCCGATCGACTCTCTGCGCGATGATTACTACACATGGCGGGAGAATACACACGAGATTGTGGGCAACCGCTGGGGACGCACCTTCCGCGCCGGCGATCGCGTCAACGTCCTGCTCGATCGCATCCTTGCCCAGGAGCGGCGGCTCCAATTCTCCATTGTGGAAGAGGGGATTCCGCTTACAGGCAAGCCAACTGCAAAGCCTTTGTCAAAACCCAGGAAATCCCGGCAGGCGAACACCTCGGCACCGAAGAAATCCCGGAAGATGAAGTTCGGCAAAAAAGGCAAACGACGTTGAAACCTGCAACACAGAGCGCATGGCGCCGTTCGCGTTGCAGGTTGCACCGATGTTGCTGTACTGAACTTCGTCCGAAAGCTGCTTAGGCCCCAGCCTGCTTTTCAGCCAAATCGCCAATGACCGGCAGCTTGAAACGTTCGCCTTTCAGCGCTTTCAAGATCAAAATAATCCAGAGCACGAGGAAGGCCAGCGAAACGAACGGGACGAGGATCCATCCGATGATTGGCACCATTCCAAGCACAAGGTGGATAGCAATCGCCGCGACACATAGGAAAATCGACTGCCAAGAATGGAACCGAATGTAGGAGTTTCTGTTGTACGGCTCGACGATGAGAAAAATGACCGCCGGGATAATCGTCACATACGCCAGCGCGCCGGCTGCATTGTCACTCAGACCAGATTGTGCAGTTGCTTCGGGCATGGTATCTCCTTTTTTGACGGTAAGGATTGAATAGCCTGGCGCTTTACGCTCAGGCCCCTGTCCACGAGATGGGGAGTTTCCAGACGAACGAACTTGATGCGAGGAAGTCCGGATCAGGCCATGAAAGCGTATGCAAAAGCGATTGTCAAGTAAAACTCTCGCGATCCGGTGGTCCCTTCGCGAGCTACTGCCAGGTTATTGCGAGGCCTGGCGTTCAGCCAGCGCGCCAAGAATTGGAATTTTGAACCGTTGTCCATTCAGCGCTTTCAAAACACAAATGAGCCAAAGGACAAGCCAGGTCAACCAGAACAGCCGCTTGAATGTCAAAAGCAGATTCGCTTCAAACACCAGAAACAATACCAGCGCAAAACTCATCAGCAGGCTGATCAGAATCCCCGTAATACTCAAAAACAGCGATTGCCACGCATGAAAGCGCACGAACCGGTTTGTGTTGTAGGGCATGATCAGCAGAAACAGGTTTGCCGGTACGAATATCATGTACGCGATTGCACCGGCGGCGTCGTCAGAAAGGCCGGGGTGCGTAACTTCGGACGTTGGCCCTCCCTCCCGATGACTGACAACAGAGAAATTGTCTAAGCTCGAAGGTGTCAAGCAGATTCTCCTGGTAGGCCAGCTAGTTCTGGCTCGCGGTAACGCCGTCGCCCCAATCCAATACAATGGCCAAGGGAGCACTAGCAATGGCACATAACGTTTTTTGCGTCCGCTACAAGAAGGAAATGGAAGGGCTTGACGAGCCGCCCTTCGACTCGGAATTCGGCCAGAAGATCTACAAGAATGTTTCCAAGGCAGCTTGGTCTGAATGGGTGGACCGGCAAAAAATGCTGCTCAACGAATACCGCCTTCAGCCGTGGACTCCGCAGGCCCAGCAATTCCTGGTGGAACAGATGGAGCAGTTTTTCTTCGGTGAGGGCTCAGCTCTCCCGTCCGACTACGTTCCGCCGGCCCAATAGCGAACAGCATCGGCATCGCTCGCGACAGAGCAATTGCGAAGCGGCGCATAAGGCCTTGCTGGTGTAAACTGAACAGGAACCCCTGAAGCCGGCTCGCCCGAGCCGGCTCGATTGTGTCGGGACGTGGCTCAGCCTGGTAGAGCACTCGCTTGGGGTGCGAGGGGTCGGCAGTTCGAATCTGCCCGTCCCGACCATTAATTACCTTCAATCAATGTCGTTCGTGGAGGCACTCAGTTGGCGGATGCCGACCGCGAGCGCCCCAACGCGGCATTCGCCGCAGCGAAGGCCGCCAATCGAGATGCGAGGGGTAGCGAGCCGAAGGCTCGCCTCAGGCAGTTCGAATCTGCCCGTCCCGACCATTAATTACCCTCAATCAATGTCGTTCGTAAAACACTCAGTTGGCAGCTGCCGATCCACGAAGCACCCCAACCCGGCATTCGCCGCGAAAGAACCGGCCTCCACTGCCGTATATTGAGTTGCAATGGGCGGTGAACTTTCTTACGGCTTGCCCGCGCTGGTCACTGCCGGCAATCGCATCTTGCGGGCGGATCAGATGAGTCTGGTGCTGCTGCGCGGTGTCAACCGTTCCGGCCTGGAATATTCAGAACCAAATGCCGACGGGTTTCTCGCTGCTGCACGGATCACCCCGGATGAAATTCGCGAAATTGTCGCAGACTGGCATGCAAACATCATTCGGCTGCCGTTCAATCAGGACTGGTGCCTGAACGGGCGCGGCACGTTTTCTGCCAAAGCGTATTTGGCATCTTTGGACCAGGTGATTGCATGGGCCGCTGAGCTGGGCGCCTACACCATCCTCGACCTTCAATGGCTCGATGTAGAAACAGTCTTCGGCACTACTTTGAACTCGAAACAGGGGCGCACCGCGAATCATGTGCCTCCGACGCCGGACGAACGGACCACTGCCTTGTGGCAAACCTTGGCTGATCACTATCGAGGCGAAACAGCGGTCATCTTCGACCTGCTGAATGAGCCGCACAACGTGATGGAAGACGATCCACACCCACTGAATCTGATTGGTACCGATGGCAGCGTTGTGCCTTCAAATGAAACGCGTCTGACAGCGGAAGAATGGTCGAAGTGGGCGACCCATCTGACGGCGGCAATCAGGGAGATTAAGCCGGACGGCCTCATTATGGTGGGAGGAGTCGATTGGGGATTCGATGTTTCCGGCGTCCGCGTCGACGCACCGAATATCGTCTATTCCACCCACATCTATTCGAATCGCCGGCAAAAAGACTGGCCCAGGGCGATCGGAAGATACCGAGAGATTCCGATCTTCGTAGGAGAATGGGGTGGCACGGTGCAGGATCTGAAATTCGGTGAGAACCTTGCTTCTGAGATGCGAAGTCTTGGATTGGGATGGACAGCCTGGAGTTGGAGTGATTTTCCGCCCCTCATCGAACCGCCCGGCGCACCGCAATTCAAGCCCACGCCTTTTGGAGCGCTGGTTCGAAACGAGTTAGCTTTCTTTGCTGAATGATTGCTGCCAATTTCTGGTCAAAATCACGTGAACCCCGCGCTAACAGGCGTCTTGCGTTTGATCCAGCACAGCTAAAACTAAGGCCTGTAATGCAGTTGTGATCAACATCACGCCTCCCTGCCCGCCCGCAGAACTACACTCACCCTTCGTGCAATGGCAAGACCATTCCGGTTTTGACGGGGCAACGTAGCGCTCCTAAAACCCACTGCACGCAAGGCGGGGACCAGAAGATCCCGCGCCGGGAGGAAGTTGGATGGGTAGGCCGGACGAGATTCAAAAAATAAAAAAAATCGCGTGGGACCTCCGCGCCGACGTCGTAAAGATGATCGGCGTTGGCAAGGCGGGACACCTGGGCGGTTCATGTTCGCTCGCCGAAATTGTGGCGGCTCTGTACTTCGCCAAAATGCATTACGACCCGAAGGCGATCAACGATCCGAACCGGGACCGTTTCCTGGTCAGCAAGGGACATGCGGTTCTGATCCAATATGCTGCATTGGTCGAGCTTGGCGTTATTCCGAGAGAAGAGATTGGCAAGGTCAAGACACTTGCCGGCAAACTGCAGGGCCACCCGGACATGATGACTCCGGGCATGGAAGCCGTGACTGGCTCTCTTGGTCAAGGTCTCTCGATCGGCAATGGCATGGCGTTGGCGCTTCGACTGGCCAAGAGCAATGCGCGCGTTTATGTAGTGATGGGCGACGGCGAATTAGCTGAAGGTCAGCTATGGGAAGCCGCTATGGCTGCTGCCCGCTACAAGATAGACAATCTTACCGCCATCCTCGATCGCAATCGGATACAGGCAACTGGCCCGACGAAGGAAATTTTCGATATCCCCGACATTGAAGCAAAATGGCGCGCGTTCGGATGGAACGTGATCACTGCCGACGGTCACGATGTGAGCGCCGTTCTGAATGCGCTCGATGAAGCTTCAGCCGTCAAGGGCGTTCCCACCATCATCGTGGCGGAAACGATTAAAGGAAAAGGCGTCTCTTTCGCTGAGAATACAGCGGCATTCCATAACGGAATCATGTCGCAGGAACAGTATGACAAGGCGCTGGTAGAAATCGAAGAATCCCGGAGGATGGTGCAATGACTTCACCAAACTTGAGAAGTGCGTATGGCGCCGGCCTTGTAAAGCTGGGCAAGCAGGACGGGCGCGTTGTCGCCCTTGAAGCCGATCTTGGCAAATCCACGCAATCCGCCATGTTTCAGGCGGAGTTTCCTGAGCGGTATTTCCAAATGGGAATCGCGGAACAGAACATGGCCTCCACAGCGGCCGGATTTGCTCTCGCAGGCATGATTCCGTTCATTCACTCGTTTGCCGTTTTTGCAACGGGAAGAGACTACGATCAGCTTCGCAATTCAATCTGCATTCCTAATCTGCCGGTGCGCATCTGCGGATCGAGCGCAGGTCTCTCCGATTTCGGCGATGGAAAGACGCACCAGGGCGTGGAAGACGTCGCCCTCATGCGCGCACTGCCAAATATGACCGTGCTCTGCCCTGCCGACTCCAACGAAGTGACTAAAATGATGGACTGCGTGCTGGATTGGCCGGGACCCATTTACATCCGGATCAATCGCAACGATCTGCCATTCATCTATCCGGTCGATGAGCCGTACTCCATCGGCAAGGTTACGATGCTTCGCGATGGCGAACACGCCGCGATCTTCGCTGCGGGCATCATGGTTTCGCGCGCGCTCATGGCTGCGGACGCCCTTGCAAAGGACGGGGTTTCAGTACGCGTGCTCGATGTCAGCACGATCAAGCCACTGGATCGCGACGCGATCATTCAATATGCTGGCGGTGTGGACGCAATTGTGACAGCAGAGGAAGGCTCCATTATTGGTGGACTTGGATCCGCCGTCGTCGAGGCTCTTCGCGGGGTTTCCCACGCACCAGTAGAATTTGTGGGTGTCAACGACAGCTTTGGCATGTCGGCGGAGAACTATGTCGAGTTGCTCACCCGCTTCGGCCTCACCTCCGACGCAGTCGCAAATGCAGTTTCAACACTCTTAAAGGGGAACACAAAATGCGCATCGGCTTCGTTGGTCTAGGAATCATGGGCAAACCCATGGCAAAGAACCTGCTCAAGGCAGGTTACGAGCTCGTGGTTTTTGACGTTGTTGAAGCGCCGTTGAAGGAAGTGGTTGCGGCCGGCGCCAAGGCGGCTACCTCGCCCAGTGACGTGGCCTCGCAATGCGAAATCATCATCACCATGCTGCCGAACTCGCCTCATGTGAAGACCGCGGTTCTCGGCAAGAATGGTGTAATCGAAGGCGTAAAAGCCGGCAGTATCGTTGTTGACATGAGCTCCATTGCGCCGCTTGCCAGCCGTGAAATTGCTGCTGAGTTGGCCACCAAGGGAGTTGAAATGCTCGACGCACCAGTTTCCGGTGGCGAGCCAAAAGCCGTCGAAGGGACACTCGCAATCATGGTCGGCGGCAAACAGGAAGTCTTTGACAAGGTGAAAGACATCCTGCTGAAGATGGGCGCGAGCGCGGTACTCTGCGGCGATATCGGCGCGGGCAACGTAACCAAGCTCGCCAATCAGATCATCGTCGCGCTGAACATCGCGGCAATGTCTGAAGCTCTTGTTCTGGCCACCAAAGCGGGCGTCGATCCGGAGAAAGTCTTTGACGCAATCAAGGGCGGCCTGGCCGGAAGCACGGTTTTGAATGCGAAGGCGCCCATGGTGCTGCAGGGCAACTACAAGCCGGGATTCCGGATTGAGCTGCACATCAAGGACCTGCAGAATGCGCTCGATACCGCGCACGAAATCAGCGCTCCTATTCCGCTGACCAGTCAGGTGATGGAGATTATGCAGGCCATGAAGGTGGATGGAAAACAGACCGAAGATCACGGTGGCCTGATTCAGTTTTATGAAAAGCTCGCCGGCGTCAAAGTCCGTAAAGGGGGCGCGCAGTGAGTACGGGCCGTCTTGCCGGCAAGATTGCGCTGATCACGGGCGCGGCCGTCGGAATCGGTGCGGAAGTTGCACGGAAGTTTCGCGATGAAGGCGCCGAGGTTTTTGTTTGCGATACCAACAGGGTTGAAGGCGAAA
>Ga0265325_10000321_pt1 | contig 33763 bp, 35 predicted proteins | sample 41420metaG_FD_202090 | JGI IMG/M metagenome (GOLD analysis project Ga0265325, IMG submission 202090) | Rhizosphere microbial communities from Carex aquatilis grown in University of Washington, Seatle, WA, United States - 4-14-20 metaG | ecosystem: Host-associated > Plants > Roots > Rhizosphere... | reverse complement strand
TCCCTCAGGCCGGCGGTTGCTGAACGTCGTCCGCCTCGACTGACAACGTCCCGTCGCCCAGCCCGCGGCAACACCCGATCGCCGTCCGCGTCAATGTCCTCATCGGACGTCGCTGGCCGATGGGATACGTTGCAGCTGCAACCCCGCAAGCCACGGCCGCCGGCCGCGCCGGAACGCGGCGCGCGGGGTTTCTCTGTTCCCATCACCCCCCATCATGGCCGGCGGCGCGAGGTCCCGTCGTGCGACCGAAGGATGCGCGTAATGCCAACTACCCGACCAGAGCGCCGTGCACAGAATCAGACGGATGCTGGCGCCGGCTACGATTGGCGCACTATTGGATGCAGATCGCGGCCCAGCGCGGAGCAACGACGGGGATATCTCCAGCTTGGCCGAAGTTGGGGATCGTGAGATCGCCGTTGTCCAATACTCCGTCGCCGTTGAGATCGAGGAGCCATTCGCCTTTGCGGAATACGCCAATTTCGTCACCGGCGTGGCCCGAGTTGAAATCGCCCGTGATTGGCAAGTCACCGGACTGGCCGAACTTGTCGTAGGTAACGTCGCCGGAGTCCCACTGGCTGTCCGCATTGAAGTCGAGAAAGAACGAGTGCCTGGAGGGACTCCACGTGCCTATGGCCTTAAACTGCGACGCTTGCGGGTTCCAGACGCCAAACAAGGGCAAGTCGCCGGGACTGCCGAACGGACCCGGTATATTGCATATTTGCGTCTGACATTCCCACGTGCCGTTGTCGTACGCGAAAGCCTGGTTCATGGGCGAAGGCGGCGTCACGCCAGGCTGAAACGGCAACGGTACTGGTATCGGGTTATGCGTTCCGAACTGAAATGGCACGGGCGTGCCGTCATTGATGTCGACCCACCATTCACCCCCTGGCGCGACGACAGCGATGCGCGCCTTACTGCAATTGCCCGTTGTTGCTCCGGCCAGAACGACCGGCCAATCGCCGCTCCCGCCTCCCCAAATGAAGATGTTGTCTCCATTTTGGACGCCGTCCCATCGGTTGTTGCCATTGCTGTCCACGTACCAGTTGCCCTCGGATGGCCGATAGACACCAATCTGGACGTTTTGAGAGGCTCGCGCGGTCGTGGAGGCCGACAACAGTGTGGCGGCGATGAAGAATGCCTTGTACGCGTTCATCCGACTCTCCTTATTTTGCACGTTGGCTTCGAGAATGGGTTTTCGAACCGCCGCGACCGTGCGGTCGCGGCGGTTCAGTGGCCCGCATAAGCGAACGGCGTGCCGCACTGGCTAACGTGGATTCAGGCGCAGCTTGCGGCCCTCGCGAGGAAATGGAGCGCAGATCTGCGCAACGCGGTTGCACCGTTGCGCGTTGCGCTGTTGCGCGCGCCTTGCCAGCGCTTCGCGCCCTGGCCAACCGACGGCCTTCATCGAATTGCTCCGAACGACTTCCTTGCGGCAGGGCGGAGCTACCGCTCAGAAGCGACCCGTACAGCCGACAAATCCGGGAGCCAGTCGGCAGGCGACCGCACCCTTCGCTGATCCAATTTGGCGCGGCGGGGTTGTCGCCAGCAGGAAGGCGCCCGCGCCCACGGCAATCGCGCTCGTGGCCAGTGCGACAATCGCCGTGACGCGTGTCGTCTCCACGATCCCGCGGTCCGCGCCGCAGCGCTGATCGCGGGTCTGGGGCCAGACAAAGCACCGCGAGTCGTCGTTGTATCTTGCGGTGTACACCGCGCTGATGGCAGCCGCGGCGAGGCCGCCCGCGGCCAGGGTGCCCCCCACGCCAAAGGTCACCCAACCCACGGTCATGCGCCGGGAGTTGCCCAAGTCGAGGGGAAGCACGGTCGCCGGTGCCTTGGCGAGCGGAGCTCGGATTGGCGGACCGGCCGATGCCGGGTCTCGATCCGTGACGGAGGGCGGCTGCGATTGCACGAGCGTCACCGCCTCGCGGGCTCGCGAACCCTCCAGTACATCGATCTTGCGAAGGACCGGCTCGTAGCCGTTTGCCTTCACCTGCAGGACGACCTCGCCGGCAATGACCCGAACGGGTCCGTCGAGCGGAAGCTTGCCCGCCGGCCTCCCATTAATCAGAAGCTCCGCTCCGCCCACGTTGCAATCGACGATCATCCAGCCCAAGTGATGCTGGGCGGCGGCCAACGATTCTCGAAGAAGCTCGCGGTGCTCCTCCACCCACGCATCCGAGTCATCCGACAGCGCGGCAAGGGTCGCCTCCTCGGCTTCGGGCCATCGCCCCAGTGCCTGGAGCGCAAGGCCGATCTGGGCCAGGATGCGTGGCGAAGCCTCAACCGCTTGCGCGCGCTGGAACTCGGCGAGCGCGGCCTCATCGTTTCCGAGCCGCCGGAGCTCCACTCCGCGGCGCACGTGCGTCCCCGCCGTGTCGTCGGAATGCGGCTGCGCAAAGGCCGCGGAAACGACCAGTTGAAGGGCCACCGAGAGGCAGGCAGCCACGCGCGTGTAGCGAATCGGCTTCATTCGACGATCGGCGCCATGTTGTAGCCTCGCTCGACGCTTGGCGTGGTCGCTACGGAGGTACCTTTCGGCCGTGAGGGGAGCGCGGGGGCGGCCTTGCCACTCGATACGGTGACATGCGCTCCGCCGCCCGCGTCGGGGCTTTGCGGCGGGGCGGTCAGAGCAAGAAAGGTCGTCACGGTGCTCTCGTCGGCCGTTGCTCCGCGCCCGGGCTGCGCCTCACCTCGGGTCGTCAAGGCGCTGGGGTGGCCTTGCGGCGGAACGGGGCCGGACGGTGGGACGCTGAGGGATGTGCCGGACGGCTGCTTCGTGGTCCTCGCCCCGAGGGCAGTGGTCACCGCCGCAACGGCCACGACCACGACCAAGGCCAGGGCGGCAACTCGGCCGATTGTCCAGCGACGCAGCCCTCGTCTTCCGCGTCGGCCCGTGACCTCCGGCAATGTCTCGTCGGCGCAGAGGTCCTTCGAGTTCTCGCCGGCGGTGTCAATCCGGGTGAAGACTTGGAGCGCTCCTTCGGACGGGTCGAACGGGGTGGTCGCATCGAACTCTCGCCACGTCGCGCGCGCCGCATCGGATGCAAACGGTAAGAGTGCGCACCCCAACAAGTGTACCGACGAGAAGCGCTCGACGGGATCCCGGCTCATGGCTTTTAGAATCACCCGCTCGAGTTCGACGTTCACATCAATGCCCAGAGATCGCGGCGTGGGGAAGGGCGCGGTCACGATAGCGTGCAAAAGTTCATACGTGCTGTTGCCGACGAACGGTCGTCGCCCGGTGATGCATTCATAAAGGACGACGCCGAGTGAGTACTGGTCGCTTCGCTCGTCCGCGTCCCTTGCAGACCGCGCTTGTTCCGGCGCCATGTAGTCGAGCGTCCCGAGCAAAGCCTCCGATTCTGTGAGCCGGCGTCCCCGCTCGTCGTCGACGACTTTCGATATCCCGAAATCGACCACCTTCGGCAAGACTTCGCCGCGACGGTCGCGCGATAGAAAGATGTTCCTGGGCTTGAGGTCGCGATGAATGACCCCCGCGGCGTGCGCCGCCGCCACCGCGGACGCGGTTGGCAGCAGGACGTCCGGCACCTCCGATGGGTGCAGGCGACATCGCGTCCCGAGGTGCGCCCCGAGGTCTTGCCCCTCGAGGAGTTCCATGACCAGGTACGGCATGCCCAAGTGCATGCGGACCTCGAATACTTCGACGACATTCGGGTGCCTAATCGCGGAGGCAGCGCGCCCTTCACGCAAAAAACGTGCCGCCGAGACATTGCTCTTCGCGAGGTGCTCGTGGAGGAACTTGATGGCTACCTGCTTTCCCAAGACCAGGTGGCGCGCCTCGAACACCGAAGCCATGCCGCCGGCGCCCAGCAAGCGCACGATCTTGTATGACCCGATGGTTTGACCGAGTTCATGGCGGTTGGTCGAGGTCATGGACGCCGGTGCCGTCGGCGGGGACCGCGGTAGTGCCCCCGCTTGGGGCAGATGGTATACCGCAATCGACCGGCATGCGCGACGCTGCGTTGACCAGCGAAACCATCGACGACCTTCGGACGCGACGTCACGTGCGCGAGTCGCGCGCACTTGCCCACCGGTTTTTGGCCATCGGGTGCGAACGGCTCTGGGCGGGCGGCGCACGCGACGATCGGTCGGTGATCGATGAAATTTGCGTCGGCCGTGGTGGCCGGCACCCGGCGACGCGGACGCTTGCCCGTACCCCGAGGCCTTTCGGGCGCCGTAGACGGCTTGCGTCTTGCTGACGGTGGGGTGGATGCGCATTCGGAGAATCATCGCGGGCATTGGACTCCTGCTCACACCCGGGGCGCTGGCATGCACGCCGCTGAAGGACGGATCTTCGATGCCGGAGGGTGGGTCGGACGCCGGCCCGCCTGCGAAAGCCAGCCCACCCAGCTTGGACGCAACGACGGACGACGGCGCTGCCATCGATTCGCCGGTTTCTTCGGTCGACTCGGAGGCCGATTCTTGGGTGGCCTCGGAGGCCGATTCTTCGGTCGACTCGGAGGCCGATTCTTGGGTGGCCTCGGAGGCCGATTCTTCGGTCGATTCACCCGTGCGTTCAGACGACACGAGTGATCTGGGGGTCGATTCGACCGCCGACGTGCTATCCGAGCCTTGGCCAAATTCTTCCGTGAGCCCTCAGGTCGAGGCATCCGCGGATTCTTTTGTCCCTCTTTCAATCCCCGCAGGTGCGAACGCCGTCCTTCCCAGGAGCCCTGGGATGTTGTCGGGCTTGGTGCTCTGGCTGGACAGCACGACGGGCCTCTCTTACTCGGACGCCGGAACAGGCGCGATTGCGTGGCAAGACCAATCCGGTCTGCAGAATGACGCGACGTCCGTGGGAGCGCCGTATATCCGCAGCAACGTCATCGGAGGGAAAACGGCGGTCCATTTCAACGGAACAACCGACTATCTATTTGCAAACGACAGCTTTTCGCTCCGGTTTTCCACCGGGGACTTCCTCATCGCGGTCGTTGGCGCGCACACGACGCCGACCGCGGGCGGCATTTGGAACTATGGCCTGTTTTACGTAAAAGAAATCTTGGACACTTCTCCGTATCTTGGCGTCGCCATCGGCGGAAACGCCCTCGATAGGACGACTCCCCGGGCTTCCCTCTGGTCTCAAGTGGCCTTCGAGGCGATGTCGTGGGTTCAAAGCTCTGAAGCCACGTTCAACGACGGCCGTCCGCTGTGCATCATCCTTCATCGATTTTCGGTGGGATCGGGCGTCGCCTCCCTGGTCATGAGGGTCAACGGCGCCGAGTTGGGCGCCGACACCGGCACAGGTTACGCGGTCGACGTGAATGCGATGGGGTACCCGGTGTTCATTGGAGGGACTCCAGGGCAGCAAGACATCGCGGGAGACATCGCCGAAGTCGTCGCGGTCAAGGGGGCAGTCGCGGACAGCGACGTGATTGGTCTCGAGGCGTACTTGATGGACAAGTACCATCTGTAGGGCCGCCTTGGTCACCCGGTCTGGCCCGGGTTCGGACGTGACTTCTCCAAGATGCTTACCCACACAAGAGAAGTGATGAACAAGCCAACGCGCCGCCGCCCCTCAAGAGGCGCGAAATGTGCTTGGGTCGATGTGGAATCGCTTCATCCAGCGCTGGACTTGCATGCGGGCCTTGCCCATTGCGCGAGCCACTTGCGTGACATTGCCCCCCGCCCGACGGAGCTCGTCGAGAAGCTGCGCACGCAGCGCGTCATCGCCGGCATTGGTGCGCTCCTTGGGTGCGACCGCCCCCGGACCGCCGGCCGACAAGTGATGCACGTCGATCGGGCCGTCTCCGGCGAGAACGGCGGCGAGCGACAAGGCGAGCTCGAGTTGTCGCACGTTGAGCGGCCACGGGTGCTCGACGAGCCAGCAGGCGGCCTCTCGGGTGAGCTCCATCTGGCTGTGAGGCGGTACGACCCGAGGGAGTATCGCGGCGACGAGAAGCCCGAGATCGTCGATGCGTTCGCGGAGCGGCGCGAGCTCGTGTTTGAGACCCGACAGGCGCGCGAGGAGGTCCGTCCGAAAGGTACCGCGAACGGCGCCCTCGACGATGTCCCGGTGCGTCGCGGCCAAAATGCGAAGGTCGACCGTTTCAGGGCGGGCGCTGCCCACCGGGACGACCTCGCCCTCCTGAAGGACGCGGAGCAGCGCCGCTTGCGCCGACAGCGGCAGATCGCCAATTTCGTCCAAGAAGAGGGTCCCCCTATGGGCGGCGCGGACGATGCCCAGCTCATCGCTCGTGGCGCCCGAAAATGCCCCGCGCCGATGCCCAAACAGCTGCCCCTCGACCAGCGTCGCCGGGATCGCTCCGCAGTTGACCGCCACAAAGGGGCCCGGTCGGCCGGAAGCACGGTGTATCGCCCGCGCCAAGACTTCCTTGCCGGTCCCCGTCTCTCCGAGCAGGAGCACCGGAATGCGCGAGGCGGCGACTTTGGCGAGCTGGGCGTGCCTTCGGGCGAGCTCCGGCAAGAGCGTCGCGAATCCCTGGTGCGTCTCCGACGACCACGCGGCCGAGTCCACGTCCGCGGGCGTTCCGACGGGCGTCGTCAGTGCGGTGCGCAAGCGAAAGACCGTTCGCCCGATCTCGAGCACTTCCCCGTCCGCGAGGACGATGGGACCGCCCACCGGCGACCGACGCACGCGCGAACCGTTCGTCGAACCGAGATCTTCGAAGACCAAGCCACCGGTCGCGCGCGTGATGAGGACATGCTCACGCGACATGTGGGCATCCGGAACGCGCAGCTGCAGCACGCGATGGCCTCCGATGAGCAAGCGCATCGCACAACGCGTCTCGCCACGCCCGATCCGGACCTGGTCGATCTGACCCAGATCGTACCGCACCCCCCCCGCCGAGGGCCGGACACACTCGAGCACGAGAAACAAATGCGGGATGGTCGCCGGGGTGAGCGCGCGGCTTCTCGAACTCGTGTCTTCGGTCGTGTCGGTGGTCACGTCCCCGTCAGCCATCTCCTGTGCCCCGCTCGTATACCACGCAGACGGTCACGCGCCGCCTCGCGTCACCGCACCTCGACTTCCGCGAGCCCACCGCCCGTCAGAAAGAAGGAGAGAACCTCGACGCGAACTCGAGTCACCTGCGTGGCACGGAGGTCGAGATCCAATACGGAGCGCTGCCGCACGATTGCGTCGAACGATCCTTCGACGGTCGTCTCGGAACCCCCTTCGCCGAACGCGGTGACGCGTGCGCGGTGCGTCGCCCGGTCGAGGTAAAACGCGTTGTGCGCATTGACCAACCGCACGCCAATTGGTCGGCCGTTCCGTTCGGAGCGGACGGATTCTGTTGCGCTTATAAGGCCTTTTCTGAGAACTCCGACCTTGTCTCGGCAAGCCCGCTTGCACCTCTTACATGCCAAGTCCGTCGGCTTCGCCCGCCCCACAGACTGGGGCCGCGCGGGGCGGTCCCGTCGACGGCGTCGCGACCGAGACATAGCGAGCTCTCTCGGACCGGCGCCACGAGCTGGAGGACGGCGACGGTCGGCTGGGGATCCTCGAGCGGGCGCGCCGTCTTCTCGCATCACCCGTACGCGACGCGCCCGGAGGGCGAGATCGGTACGTTGACCGCCCTCACCGCCGATGCCATCACCGCGCACCTCGCGATGCTTCGGGAGACGAGCCGTCTGCTTCTGGTGGTGGTCGGCGACGTCGACGCGTCTCACGTAATCGACCTCGCCCGCGCGGCGTTCGCGAGCGTTCCGCGAGGCAATTACGTCGAGACGCCGATCCCTGCCCTGCACTTCGACGCCCCGCGGGCGATCGGAGACGCCCATCCGCTGGCCACCAACTACGTCGCGGCCTTCTTTGCAGGCCCGTCCCCTGCGGATCCCGACTACGTGCCGGTCCGGGTCATGATCGCGGTGCTGTCGCATCGTGTCTGGGACGAGGTGCGCGCCAAGAGAAACCTGTCCTACGCCCCATGGGCCGTGTTCCGTTGGTATTACGCTGCGCCCTACGGCGGTTTCTACGTGAGCTCCGTGGACCCGAGCGCCGCGATGCAGGTCATGATGGACGAGGCGCGGCGCGTGCAGACCGACCTCGTACCGCCCGACGAGCTGTTGGGCGCGCCGATGGCTTTCTGGATAGAACGACGTCATCGTCCTCGGCCAGCGTCATCTGCTCTGCCTCGTGCGAGCTCATGTCGCGTACTACAACCAAGACCGCCCTCACATGTCGCTCGAGGGCGATGCGCCGATCACGCGCGCCATTGAGACGGCGAGCCGGCCGTGTCGTGGCCCTTCAAAGAGTCGGTGGACTTCATCACCGCTACGCCAGTTGGGCGGCATGACTCTCCGGACCCTCGAAGAACGAGTTTTTCACCACGACAGCGGGTGCGGAGAGCCTTGCGCGTCTGCGGACCGGCAGACTTTCGCCAGCACAGCCCATGTCCCGAGAGCGCGACTTGCACGACTTATCGATATGCGTTAACATCTCGCCGTGATTCGCTCGTTCGCGGACAAGCGAACCGCAGACCTCTTCCACGGCCATTCGACGGCACGGTCGCGACGCGTTCCAACGGACGTCATGAGAGCAGCCTTACGTAAGCTCGCACAGCTCGACGCCGCCGCGCGGCTCGAGGATCTTCGCGTACCGCCGGCCAACCGTCTCGAGGCGCTTGAGGGAAAGATGCGGGGCCTACATAGCATCCGCGTCAACGATCAGTGGCGAATCGTGTTCCGCTGGCGCGACGACGGACCCCACGAGGTTGCGTTCACGGACTACCACTAGAGGCAGACAAATGACGATCAAGCGCGATCCCAACCGCATGGGGGTGCCGGTGCACCCGGGTGAGGTTCTTCTCGAGGAGTTTCTGCGCCCGCTCGGGCTCTCGCAAGCGACGCTCGCCCGCCACCTCAATGTCTCGCTGGTGCGGGTCAACGAACTTGTGAAAGGCAAACGCGGCGTCAGCGCAGAGACCGCATGGCTCCTCGCTCAGACCTTCGGCACGACGCCACAGTTCTGGATCAATTTGCAGTCAAACTACGACCTCGCGAAGGCCCAGCCCGCGCATAGCGTGGCGAAGATCCGGCGGGCGGTCTGACGCGCGTCGTCGCCGACCCTAGTCATGACGCCTGCTTCAGATCGTCGGTCGGTGTTCCGTCGGCGCCCAGAACACATGAAGAAACGGTCCCCGGCCCTGCCGCATTCTCTGCGCCCTAGTGCACCGCCGTCGAGATCCGCTTCAGCATTCTGCGGCGTGACTTGATGATGGCTTGTGCAGGCTTGGTCCAGGCGAAGGGTGTGGGGGACTTGTTCCACGACCTCATGTAGGCCTCGATGTCGTATGGTCCCGAAATTCGATCGGGCTGAATAGCGCCGAAAAAGTGCGGGTTTCTTGTTGGAGAGCGGAGAGCTAGGGTAGGGCGAGCTTGAGGTCCTTGGCTCCGCTTCAGTTCTTGATTTACCTGTTCGCGAGCTGGCTGGCTCGCCAGCAGGGCGAAGCGATCGAGTACTTGCGTGCGGAGAACCGCGTGCTTCGCGGCCGCCTCAGCCCGAAGCGACTGCGCTTCACGGACGCGGAGCGTCGTCTCCTCGCCGAAAAGGGCAGACGGCTGGGCCGAAGGCGGCTGGCGGAGGTGGCATCGCTGGCGACGCCCGAGACGATCTTGCGCTGGTACCGCGAGAAGGTCGCGGCCAAATACGACGGCAGTCGTGCCCGAGCCGCGGCAGGCCGTCCCCGCTCGCCCGACGACCGGGTCGGGCAGCTGCTGACGATGGCTCGCGAGAATCCGTCGTGGGGCTAGACGCGCCTTCGCGGCGCACTCAAGAACGTGGGCCTGGAGCTCGGTCGTTCGACGATTGCGCGCATTCTCAAAGAGCAAGGGATTGAGCCGGCGCCGATCCGGGGAAAGACCATGCCTTGGAAGACGTTCCTGAAGGCGCATTGGGGCGCGATCGCGGCCGCGGACTTTTTCAGCGTGGAGGTTCTGACGGTAGGCGGCTTGGTGCGTTACCTGGTGCTGTTCGTGATCGATCTGAAAACCCGCCGCGTGCACGTCGCGGGCATCACGTGCCGAGTGGATGGGGAGTGGATGGCGCAGATCGCGCGCAATCTCACCGACTCGGTCGCCGGTCCCTTGAGCGGCTTCGTCTATTTGATCGTAGATCGCGACCCGCTGTACACCCCGCACTTCAAAAGCGTGCTGGCTTCTGCGGGTGTGAAACTTTTGCGACTGCCTGCTTGCAGTCCGAATTTGAACGCGTTCGCCGAGCGGTTCGTTCGTTCGATTAGGGAGGAATGCCTGCGGCACATCGTCCCACTGGGCGAGGGTCATCTACGCCGAACTGTTGAGGAGTTTGTGGCGCACTATCACTCCGAGCGAAATCACCAAGGCATTGGCAACGTCATTCCCTTTCCGGCGCGTGGGTCGCCCGTGACGGGTGCCATTCGGCGGCGAGAACGGCTTGGCGGACTGCTTAACTTCTATGAACGAACCGCCGCGTGAGCCGCCCGATCGACTATTGGGACCATACGGGGACGGGTCGCCGCCCGGATCACGGACGCGAGCCGGCTCACCGTGCCGTTGAAGGCAGCCCGAACCCGTCGACCGATGACATCGAGCACGGACCCATCTTCGCCGACTCACGCCGCTCTTCAAGTCTTGCTCGTTGCGAATTCCTGAACGATCCTGAGGCGGACGCGTCGTGTAGCCAGGACAGGTATTTCCCTTTAAGGGTGGTCCCCACCCGCTGTGCGGCGGCAGCTGCGGCTCCATCCATTCTACGATTGGAGTCAACTTACGGGTAGATTGGTTCCGTTCGCAAGGGTGCTGGAGGACCCATACGTCGCGGCCGGAGTGGCCGGAGTGTAGCGAGTCGTAGCGCCCTTCGGGGATTAAGCGGCGTCAAAGGCCAAACGGCTGTCACAAACCCTCCGGTATGTGACAAGCGGTCGACCTCATTGGACCTGAGCCCTCACATCTTGCGCCGTCAGCCATTATGGGCGGATGAACCGGCCGAGGCCGACATTAGGGTACTGCTTGCATCTCTTTGGCGGCAAAGCTAAGCAGTAGCGCGCGTGCGGCCGGGTCTGGCGTACCAAAAAGCAAATAGCTACCCGCTACCTCGGTCTCCTCGACGAGTGCGGCCGTCGTTGAGGATGCTTCGTAGGCGATCACGTACCACGTCGTGCCACATTGATGCTCCAGCCTGCAGCCCGACATCAGGAGTATCTCGCGGGCGCCTAAACGCACGACCTGGTTTTCAGAGGCTGGCCCGTTAGGCACCGGGAGATCCCCTGGTGGCACGAAAAAGCCATCGTCGGTGCGCCCAATCGCCGCCTTAATGGCCGGAAACTTCCGCAGCGTGTCATCAATGGATCCGCCGTAACGCTTAACGACTTCCGCGGGGACGACTGCGCTCACAGCTGGGGCTCGTGCGTTGCGAAGGTCCGCAGTCGTGAGCGGTAGCCCCGGCGCCGGCCGTGGAGCCGAGGACGGCTTCTCGGCCCTAGAGTGCGCGGCGGCCGCTGCCTGCGGTTGGGGCACCGCTTTGCCCCCGCCTTGCGGAGCGGCCTTCAACCACGAGCGGACCCCCTTCTGTTCGGGGTGCCGTGCACCCACTTCAGATCGCAAAACGCACTTGTTTGCCCAACCGCCGCCCACGGTCGCGTCGTGGAAGCTGGCGACCTTGCAGCGCGGCTCCGCATCACATAACCGGGCACATGCTTGCGGATCCGTCTGGCGATCAATAGTTGCGAACGCAACTCCCCAGTAATTGGCATTGTCGAACGCGTAAACCGCCACGCTACGGCCATTCGTCTGCGCACGGCTGGTCTGGGTCATTACTAAGATCAGAGCGACGAGGGCGACCGCCAATCCTCCCGACCCACGCGGACTGACCGAACGCCACAGTCTCCGAAATAACCTAGGCACGAAATTCTCTGCACTCTTGTTGCCCATAACGGTTTCTCCTCTCCTGCAACGGCTCTCTGCACGAACTTCACGTTCGGTGTACGCGACGTGATCAGATGGAAGCAAAGCCAGTACGTTAAAACGTTAGTTCGTCACGTGAACCGGAATTTTGGCCACGTACGGAAACTCGGTGGCTATGTTGTAGCCCCAACACCACACGCCCGTGCTCGACGTGAGTGCACAAGCAAATTGATACCCCACAGATACCGAGGTGGCCCCGGTCGCTAGCGTCATGACCGGCACTGGAATCGCGCTGTCCGTCGTGGAGCCGTTTCCGAGCTCCCCCTTGGCATTGCTGCCCCAGCACTGGACCGCGCCGTTTACGACCGCGCAGGCCGAGTTGGATCCGACAGATACTGACGTGACGCCGCTCGCGAGCCCCGTGACCGCAGTCGGAACGAGGGTCTGACCGAAGCTATTGTTTCCCCAGCACTGGACGCCACCGCTTACGACCGCACAAGCGTAGCTGTTCCCGACCGACACGGCTGTCGCCCCGCTCGTGAGGCCGGACACCTGTACCGGGCTGGTGCTATTCGTTGTGAAATTGTTGCCGAGCTGACCGCTGGTGTTGGTGCCCCAGCACTCGACTCCGCCTCCCGTGGTGATGGCGCAAGCCGCGTTGTTTCCGACAGACACGGCCGTCACGGCGCTCGTGAAGCCGGTGACTTGAACAGGAACTGCGCTGTACGTGGCTGAGGTGCCATTCCCCAGCTCATTGTACGTATTATCTCCCCAGCACCAGATATTACCACTCGCTGTAACCGCGCACGCCGAGCCGCCCGGCCCCGCTGACACTGCGGCCACTCCACTCGCGAGACCCGAAACCGGGACCGGCACAGAGCTGGGCGTTTCGATTCCGTTTCCTAGGTCCCCTTGCGTGTTGCTGCCCCAGCACCAGACGCCTCCAAGCGTCGTGACTGCGCAGGCCAAATAGGTTTGGTAAATTACCCCCTCGCCCGCGCCTCCCGACGACACCTGGGCCACGTCACCGATGAGAGTCGTAACTTGCGTCGGAGAGGCTGGCAAGTTCCAGCACGCAATATTGCTATTGGATGTACGCGCGCACGATTGTATCACCCCCGCCGACACGGACGTAGCCAGGCCGAGACCGGCGTCTCCCGAGTCCGGACTCGAGCCGTCCCCCGAGTCCGATGTTGCGTTCATACCTGACTCGAGACCGGCATCGCTCGCGGCTTCCAACGGAAGTGTAGCGTCGTTTGCGTCTGTACCCGAATCGGCTCCGGTTTCCGTTCCGACGTCCGGGAGACTCGTCTCACTCGCGTCCATCCAGGAATTCGGAACGCTCGCGTCCGCAGCCGACTCAAATTGGTTCGCGTCCCCGGGGCCAACGTCCGGTGCCGCTTCGACGTCGGGGCTTGCCGAATCCGTTTGGCGTCCTCCGTCGCTGTGGACGTTGGGTAAGCCGCTGCTGCAACCCATTGCCGCCGCCACACCAGTCACAACAAGTCCGACGTAACTGAACTTAGTCTTCATCACTACTCCGTTTTGGAAGAAAAGTTTTGGAAGAAAAGCGCGATAACTTTCGAGCAACGCGGCTGCCTCTTGTAGAACCTGTTACGAAACGCCACACTAGGCGGCAGAAGGAAGAGTGAGTCAATATTCGGTAATCTGCACGAGTCGCCTATTGTGAGCACTATCCGGACCCGCCGTCACCGGCGCCACTGCTCGACCCGGAACCGGCGCCAACCTTTCCACTGTCTGCCGAACTCCCAGTGGTTCCGCCACTGGACGGAACATACGGGTCGCCCTGACTTGCGCAGTTAGCCTTTACGGAAGCTTCGGTCGTCTGGGGAGAGTAGAAAATATCGACGGAATACTCCGCGTAGGGATCGGAAGCTTCGGGACCGATCCGGCATCCGCCCGCTGAAGCCGTCGACGGGCAGGGAGAACCCAAGATTGTTCCGCCGCCGGCCGTGCAGATCGTGGTGTAGGTGCTTTGCAACGTAGGGAACGCAGGCCCAGCTTGCGCGTAGTAGTCGATGCAGGAGGGCGTCACCGAGCCAGCCGAGGCACCGAACGGGTTATTGCAAGAGACCAGCCACGCTCCGCCGAACGGGGATGCGCCGCCCGTGGGCGACGATCCGCCGCTCGGACTCGAGCATCCTGCACACGGCGCGCTTGCGACGATAAGCCCCAGGATCATCAATAGAGCGCGGCTGGACATCGTCGGTGCTCTCTCGTTGATAAAATATCGTACGATAGTTCGTTATGCTTCAAAGCGCGTTGCAGTTGACCGGCACGATCGTTGTGCCGACGTGGTAGACTCCGTCGCTCGTGAGGTAGCGAGTAGCTCCCCCGTATCCTCCCCCGTAGCCTAACGCGAGAACGTTGGTAATCCCGTTGTTGGCGGCATAGATGGCCGCGCCGTCTCCCCACGTCCAGATTGTGCCGTTACTGAGCAAGACGGCGAACTCCGTGCCTCCAGGTTGAAGGTCGATTACGCCTCCGAGGGTGGCTCCACTTTGAACGACGACCGGCGATGGACTTTGGACAGGTTCTACCGTGCTATTGATTCCAGCGACTCCGTCTCCGGCGTTGACGCCCCAGCAGAGCACGTTCGATCCATCGAGCACGCAGACGGTTGCGTCGTTCTGGTAGGCAGAAACGGCGACCTTGGTTGGGTTGGTCAACCCCAGCACTCGCACGGGGTACTGGCTTGGCACGGTGCTCCCTTGCCCGAGCTCACCCGCCCCGTTGTAACCCCAGCACCAAACTTCGTTCGTGGAAGCTCCCTGGGGCTTCACGAGGGCACACGCGTCCAAAGGACCGAGGGCAGCCTGAATGACTCCCGTCAGTGGAGTCAATCCGTCGGTCGTGATGGCCTGGGCGTACCCCGACGTGAGGTTTGCTCCGTTGTTGACCAACCAGGTGAGATAACCCCAGCAGTAGAGCTTGCCGTCATTCGTGACGGCGCAAGCATTGTCCGCGAAGCTGTTGGTGGCAATCGACGACACGTTCGTCAGAGGCACGCCCGCCGCCGTGAGCACGGGCGTTGCGCGATACAGCACGCTATTGACGGTCGTGGTTCCGTTGCCGAGCTGGCCATAATAATTGCCACTCCCCGCATTCGTCTGCCAGCACTTTGCTGAGCCGTCCGAGATCGCTGCGCATCCGTGATAAGGCCCGTCCTCTACGCTCGTGATGCCCGCCAAAGGACGCCCTGTCGACGAATCGAGAATCGGCTGCTCGTTGTTCAAACTTTCCCAGAGCAGGACGCCGTCTGTGCGTTGCACATATGTCCCCCAGAGCGTCGTGATGCAGCTCTGACCCAGTCCTCCGTATGCCGAGTCCGAACTCGTCGTCGAGTCCCCCAGGTCCGCCGTCGTGGTCGCCTCACTCGGTGCCGTGGCGGAGTCATTCGTCGTTGCGTTCGCCGCGTCGAGGGCGCCTGTGGACTCGTTGGTGCCTGCATCGCCCGAATCGGCCGTCACACTCGAGTCGCGCGTCGTGGCGTCGCCGGAGGCGGTGTTTAGCGAACCGTCCCCCACCGCGCCGTCGCCCGGGCTTTGACCCGAGACCGGAGTCGCGGCCTGGGAATCGGCGTTGGGCGTACCCATCGGGGCGCCGGTCGCACTCGGCGCCGAATCGGCGGTCACCGCGTCGGGCTCTGCGCCCGGAGTCCCCGAGTCGTCCGCCGACGCTTGTCCTGTATCGGCATCGTCATTTCCCTCGCTGGAGACATTGGGCAATCCGCTGCTGCAACCCATCGCGCTGATTAAACCGGTCGCGGCGAATCCTAGGTAGACGAATTTTGCTTTCATAATCACTCCATCGTGAAAAGGGACTCCACACGAATCCCAGTTTAGCGAGCGGCTTTCGTCACCATTCTTGAGACAGAAGCGCTCCGCCGCCGGCCGCAGACACCCACGGTCGGACGAAGAACGTTGCGGATGGCGACGCGGATATGGGTGTTGATCGAAACGTGGGCGCCGAGAGCACCAAAACGAGTCCGGTGAGCACGAAGGCGCCGCCCCCTGCCAACGTGATGTAGCCGAGCGTTTTCGTCGTATTGGCGTTCGATTCCATCGTTTGGGCCTGCGGGACGTTGCCCGCAAGGTCCGTTGCGACGGCGTCGTTGTGCTGACCCTGGCCAACGATTGCAAAGGCGATGCCGGTGCCCACGGCTGCCATACCGAGACCGCCGACAATCCATCCCGCGAGACGCTGGCCGGAACCCGTGCTTCCGTCGTCGCCGAGGGGCTGGCGGGGATTCGCGGGGAGCGCGGTCGTGGGCGGAGGAGGCGCAGCCAGAGTCGCGGGCGAGGCAACCGGCGGGGGGCGAGCCTCAGGGTCCGCTTCAAGCGGCGACACGCTGAAAGAGCGGCTGTCGCCGTTTGCTTGCACGGACATGCGGAGCGTTCGCGACTTTCGACCGGGAGCACTCGCTTCGATGACGTGCGACCCCGGGTCGACGGCGATGGGCCGGCCCCAGCCCTCGCGCGGAAGTACAGTGCCGTCCCTTCGAATCTCGAGATCGGGTATGTCGGAGCCTGGCGGCACAATGACGGTCAGCCGCGAGAGGCTCGCTTCGAGCACTTTTTGTCTCTCCGACGCCATGCGCTCGTCGTCGACGCGCTGCGATTCGGAAGCCACCGCTCGGGCTTCACGCCACGTGGTCCAGGCGCTCGCCGTGCGCCCGAGTTTCTCCTGGCACTCGGCGATGTTGAGCAGGATGCCAAACGTTCGCATCAGCTTCCTCGCCGCCTCGAACTGAGTGAGGGCGGCCGCGTAACTGCCGCTCTTGAACAAGGCGCGACCTTGCTCGAAGAGGTCGAGCGCCACGGCGCGGTCTTCGTCGGCCGCGAAGATCGGCGAGGCTGTGAAGGTGGTCCCTAGCGGGAGGGTGAGCATGAGGGCAACGGCAAGTGCACGGCGGCGCATAGGTTCTCCACGACCGTCGGTCAGAACGGATTGTCACTTCGGTCGGTCGTCGCAGGCTTGGGCGGTGGCGAGGGGGGCGCAGGGGCGGGGGCTGGGGCCGGAGAGGCCGAAGGTTCGACCGGCGGGCGGTCAGGGACCTTGGAAGACGCGGCCCCGGTCGCGGCGATGGCGGCAGGGTGTTCGGACAATCTCGTTCGTTGTCCGGACGGTTGTATCCGGATGGGTGGGGCCGGGGCCGACGTTGGGCCGCCTGCGATCGACGCGTCCGCGGTCAGCGGAGACGCCGATCCGGTCGTGACCGGAGCTCGCGCGTTCGATTCCGTCGGTGACCAAGCGGAGGCGCCCGCGATCGCGGGCGTCGAAGGCGACTCCGCCTCGACCTTCGCGGGCCTCGGGGTCGGGCGCAGGAACACCATGCCGAGAACGCCGAAGCCCGCGGCCGACGCCACGAGCACCGCGATCCCGCCCGCCACGAGCGTCCGCGTCCCTCGGGTCCGCGCCACGCTGGAGGGATGTACGTCGTGACTCGGGTCGCCTCGAACAACCGCGACCATCGAAGGGCCAAGAGCGGCGGAGGGCGCGCCGACCGCCGACCCCGTGGCCTCGCGCGTCTCGCCGGCATCGGCGGTCAGTGCCGCAAACGCTGCGGGCTCCGACCGGATCGGGGCGAGCGCCCGTCCGGAGAACGGCAGCAACGCGTCCCCAAGTTCCGCGACGGTCGGATACCGCTCGGCGACATGTGCCGCCATGGCCCGCCGCACGACCCCGTAAAGTCCATCGGGCAGTCCGGATCGGACGGATTCGAGCGGAACGGGCGGCTGGGTCATCACCTGGTGCAAGATCTGAAGCAACGAGTCGCCGTCGTGCGGCTTTTTGCCGGAGAGAAGCTCGTACAGGATGACGCCGAGCGAATAGACGTCGCTCCGCGTGTCGACCGCGCGTTCCCCCCGCGCCTGCTCGGGTGACATGTAGTGGGCGGTCCCGATCGCCGCTCCCGTTCTCGTCGCCGCCCGCCCGTCCGCCGTCTTCAGCTTGGCAATGCCGAAGTCGATCACTTTCACGAGGTCGGTCTTGTCCGCCCGCTTTGCCAGAAATAGGTTCGACGGTTTGAGGTCCCGGTGGACGATGCCACGCTTGTGCACGGCGTCGAGCGCCCGGCACGCCTGAATGACGATGAACGCGGCGCGGACGGCGGGGAGCGGGGCCTCTCGGCGCACGAGCTTATCCACGTCCTCGCCGTCGAGAAACTCCATGACCAGGTACCGTGTACCGTCTGGAAGGCTGCCTACGTCGTAGACGCCGGCAATGTTCTCGTGCTCGCTGCCCCCGGCCGCACGCGCCTCATTTTCGAAACGGAGCACAACGTCCGGATTCCGAGCGTATTCGCTGTGCAGAAACTTCACGGCGACGCGCCGGCCGATCACCCGGTGGCGCCCCTCGTAGACCTCGCCCATCCCCCCTTGCCCAACCAGGCGAACGAGCTCGTACTTACCCTCGAGCACAGTCCCCACCCGGGCGCCTACGGCGGCGGGGCACCCATCGGGGATGTGCTCGGTTCCGCAAACGGAACAAGGCGTGACGTTGATCGGGTATTTGCGACTCATGACCCAGCCTCGTCGCGGAGCGATCGAACGTCGAACTCGGGACGGGCCTCGAGCAGACGGTAGGCCCGCGACCGGGTGATCCCGAGCGCTTGGGCCGCACGCGAGACATTTCCGGCGTGCTGGCGGAGTGCGTCGACTAGTCGATCGAACGCGACGTCGTCCGCGGTCGATGCCCGCGCAGGGGTCGCGAGCGGCTGCGAGCCCGTGCGCATAGCCCCGAGAACGCGTTCGGGAAGCATTGAGCGCTTGAGCGTCGCTTCGTGTCCATGGACAGCAAGAAGCCGCCGGACGAGCAACACGAGCTCGCGAACGTTGAGCGGCCAGTCGTACGTGAGGAGCGCCTCGACCAACTTCGGATCGAGCACGGGCATTCGCCCGCCGGTCTGCTCATGAAGCAGACGGGCAAAGAGGGGGGCGACATCTTCCCGCCGGTCTCGAAGGGGAGGAAGGACTACGGTCAGTCCGTCGAGGCGTGCGAGCAAGTCGGCGCGAAAGCGCCGGTCGGCCACGGCTTGCCGGAGCGGCTCTTGCGTAGCGCACACGAACCGCGCGTCAATCCGAACAGCGGTCGTCTCACCCAGAGGCCACACTTCCCCCTGCTCGAGGACGCGAAGAAGCTTGGCTTGTAGCGGCGGCGGGATGTCCAGGATCTCGTCCAGGAAGAGTGTCCCGCCGTGGGCCGCGCGGACCAGGCCCGGACTGGACCTATCAGCCCCGGTGAAGGCGCCCTTCCGATAACCGAAAAGCTCGCCCTCGGCCATCGCGGGCGGGATGGCCGCGCAGTTGACCGCGACGAACGCGCCGCTTCTTCCGCTCCACGCGTGGATTGCCCTCGCCATCCCCTCCTTGCCGGCACCGGTCTCCCCCTCCACGATGACCGGAAGGTTGGTGCTAGCAACCCGACGGGCCGGTTCGATCGCACGGGCCAGAGCCGCGCTGCCGTACCAACCAGCCCCCAATTCGCGCAAGTCGAGCAGGCCGTCGTCTGGGCACTCCACGATGACTCCGACCCACTCGCCAATACGAACCACGTCGCGCGGACCCACGGGCCGCTCGGTAATACGCTGCGCATTGACCCACGTTCCATTGCGGCTATCGAGATCGTGCAGCGTCGGAATGGCCCCAGACCGCTTCACTTGCGCGTGGCGCCGGGAGGCCTCGTGACCCGACAAGATCACGTTGGCCGATGCGTCGCGCCCAAAAACCACGCCGTCGACCAGCGCCGTCGTCTGCGGCGCGGGAAATACCCACCGGATGACGAGCGGACCTTGGGCGCTTGCACACTCGTTGGTGCTCGCCGACGGATGGGTGGTGCCTCCAGGTGCGCGGTTCATGGCGAGTACGCCCTATCGAACGTTCGACTGAGCACGTCTACCTCCGAGCCGGTGACCCCAACGAAGCGAAGCCACCAAACCGCGCACCCTATCTCAAACCGGCTCGCGGGAGTCGCGCGAAGTGGTCGGTCGGCGCGATAGGGGCTTTGCCGACGAGGACGCGCGACGGCGGCCCCAGCACCCGCGCCAATCAGCGAAGAAGCCGGACAAAGGCCGGACCGGCAGGTTTGTACTTTCGAGGCGCACGCTTGCTCACAAGCTCAGTGCCACACCAGCGCGCAGCGCTTCCCATCCGACCTCCGCGCGAACGGAGACCGAGCCCATTCGGTATGCGACGCCCGCCGCACCCTGGAAATAAAGGGGAAAGATGTCGGCATGCGCCGTTGCCGTTGTGGTCCCATTCACCGACTCCGACCACGAAGCGATTCGGTAACCGACGTCGACCTTTGGGTAAACCGCGACTTTGTCGCTCAGCCAAATGTTCCACAGGACCCCGACGAGCGGCGTGAACTCGTTGTAGTCCAAGCTCACGCCGTAGGCCCCGGCGCCGACGCTATAGCTCGAATGGAAGTAGTCGAATCCCGGCTCGAGAGCGAGCTCGTCGTGCATCGTTTTTGGGAGGTTCCTCAGGAATCCTTCTGGCACCAAAGTCCATTGAAAGCGCGCACCGATGCCCAAGGCCGCGGAGAACCCGTAGCTATATCCTACCCCGCCGAGAACAGAGATGGTCTTATTCATCGTGGCGGCGGGCGCGGATGAAGGTCCCATTTCACCCGAGGGGGCGGGTTCCGCCGACGGAGGCGGGGGCGGCGAGGAAGAAGCCTGCGCGTTGGGTTGCGAAGCGGCGAAGGCCGCGTCGCTCCGCGCGGTCTCAGCGCCGAACGCACCGGTGAATAGAAAAAGAGCCGTGATCGCAACTTGTCGCATTGGGTTTGCCTCTCGTAGTTGTGTGGCCGTGAAGCCGATGACGTCCGCCATAAGAGCAACCGAGATGCCATCGGAAAGGGCGAGGCACGGAAAGCGAGCGGCGGGTGAATTGGTGCAAAGCGGGCCGCGAATTTGGTGACGTCGGCAGTGGGTCGACGGACTTTCCCGCGCGTTCGGACACCCGTCGGAGGTGTCCGAACGGTGGACCCGGGAGGTGGGACGCGCGCCAGTAGGTAATGCGAGCCGGCTCCCGTTTGCGTCCGAGCCGTGGATGATGGATGCAAGCTCGATGGCGGTGGTAACCCCGAGCGAGGGGGTTCGGCTTGTACGATCGTCCGATTTCCTTCGCCGAGAGCGCGCCAGCGGTGGTCAATACCTTCGCATTCTCGCAGTGACCCGGGGCGACCGGTGCGCCTTGCTCCCCGATTCACTTGCCGGTAATCGTATGAATCCATGGCGAATTTCAGCGACGTTCGGACGTGGGTGCCGACAGACATCGCCGGAGAGCGGATTGCGATTGGCCAGCCGTTGCCGGGCCTAGAGGTCTTGTCGGCGTGCGGCTCGACCCGCCACTGGTCGGAGCCCTTGCACGAGATGTTCACGATCGCAGCCGTTCGTGCGGACCAGCCGTCGACGGCCACCGAATGGCGCACCCGAGGGCGATCGCTCGTGACCGCCGTCGGCCAACTGATGAACATCAATGCGGGTGATGGGCACAAGACCGTTCGCGTCCATGCCCCGGCGGCGTTCGACGCGATCCGGTTGGCGCCGTCCTGGATCGAAAGCGCGGCGGCCGCCGCAGATGCGGGTCCGCCGTTTCGATTCAAGTCGCCAGTTTCAGACAACGCGAACGTGTTTGCTGCAATTCGCCGGCTCGTACGCGCGGTCGCCCAGGGCGAGCCGCCGTTCGTGCTGGAATCGGCTTGTCAGGAGCTCGCCCACACGATCGTTACCGAGCTTGCGGAGGCTTCCCCTCGCTCTTCGCGCCGGACTCATCCTGTTCGAGACTTCCGCCTTCGCCGCGTCCGCGAAGCGCTCATCGACCAACCCAGCGCTCGGCCCGGACTCGACGTGCTCGAGCGCGACACCGGGCTCGGCAAGTCCCAGCTTTGCGCTCTTTTTAGGACGGAGTACGGGGTCTCGATTGGGCAATTCTGGACGGGTTGTCGCGTCGCCAAGGGCCGGTCCCTCCTGCTGCAGGGCGTTCCTGCAAAGTACGTTGCGGCGGATCTCGGCTTTACGGACGAGGCGTACTTCTCACGTGTCTTCCGACGCTACAACGGGCTTCCCCCCGTCCGGTGGGTTTCTCTCTATCGCCGCAACACGCGCCTTTCGCCCGGACATTCACCGCCAGGCGGTCCAGACCAACAGAATGCCTAGAAGTGGCCCCTGCACGGAAAAGATGGCGCTGAGGCCCCAATGCCAAGGGGTCGGCAGCAGGGACGCGAGTCGAAGCTGTCGCGAGAGCCTCCAGGTCCAGAAAAGGACCAGGAGCCACGCTAAATACCGAAGCGCGCCACCGTGGGCGACATCCTCGGCGCCCAGCGCCACGATGAGCCCTGCGCTAGTGGGGAGAGCAACGCTGGCGACAGCCATATTGTGGACCACGAGCGACGCGGAGGGGGGAAGACACGCGAACGCGCGCCTTAGCCCGAGCTTTCTCGCGAGGAGGAGGGTGAGCGGCGGCTGCAGCAGATGGCTAATGCCGATGCATCGAATTGCTAGCTGAAGATTCATGACCGACCCGTGGACGTTTCGAGGTGGACGTATCGGGCGCCGGCGCCGGGAATCTCCGCGTTCGGCTCGATGATCGCTTCGATGAGCACCGGGAAGGGTGCTCGAAGGGAGGCCGCCGCGGCGCGGCCCAGCCCTGTCGCACTTCGCGCGGTCAAGCCGCGCATGCCATGCGCACGGGCAACCTCCGCAAATCTTGGACTCACCCAAGAATGGGCTTCCGCGGGGACGGCAAGACGTTGCGCGCTGACCCCGGCGCGGATGAGCGCTCCACCCGAATTGGACCAAACCACAACGACGAAGCGCCCGACCCCGAGAGACGCGACGGTGTGCAGCTCCGAACCGCCCATCATGAGACCCCAGTCTCCGATCACGACCAAGGTCGGGAGGTCGCTCGCGAGCCGGACGCCGAGGCCCGCAGCAAGCGCCGAGCCCATGCAAGCGCTTCTCTCGATTTGGAGCCAGACGCGTTGTTCGATGGTCAATCTCAGGTCGCGCAGCAAATGAAGTGCGGCAGATGTGATGTCGCAGGCTACGCGGGCCTGTGACGGCAGCGCGTCGCCCAGCGCTCGAATCGCCAGACCCGGGTCAATCGCGCCGGGCTTCGGCGGCCCTGCCGCCGCCGCGCGTGGTGCGGACGGCGCACGCAAGCGCTCGAACCAGCGGAGGGGCGTCTTCTCGGGCCTGGCCCCGGAAGCCAGAAGCCGAACGGTGTCCGAAACTTCCCCGACGATGGCTACGGCCGTCGCCCGCCCGATCGACAATTCGAATGGGTCGTCCGTGACATGCACGATGACGGCGTCTGCGAATGCGTGACCACCCCGGGTCGCAAACTCGCCCAGGTTGGTGCCGATGGCGATGACGGCATCGGATTCCCTTGCGATGGCTTGGGCCAAGTCGGTCGCCCCGAAAGAGAAAACTCCCGCGGCGTAAGCGCTCGTCTCGTCGAACATCGACTTGGCGTCTGGCGTCGTCAGAACCGGCGCGCCCAAACGGCACGCAAGCTCGGCGATGATGTCCATGGCCGCGCGCGCCCCTGGGCCGATGAGGATACTCGGCGCTTTTGCGCGACCCAGGATGTCAATGGCACGCGCGATGTCGCCCCGGACCTCTCGACTCATGATGCAAGCCTTCCGTTCGCGACGTGCACGGGAATGTTCAAGTGCACCGGACGCCGGAGCGCAGACGCAAGACGGACGGCGCGTAAGACCGCGCCTGGCACCGCATCGGAGCGCGTGATGTCCGCGCTCCAGGCGCAGAGCGCCGCGGTCACGCGCGTGGTCGACGGGCCATCCACACCGTCCCCGCACTGCACCGATCCTGCGATTGACGTTTCTCCTGACAGGAGCACGATTGGAACGCGATGCACTGCCGCCGCGTGCAGCGCCTGCATGACCCCGTAAACCCCGGGAGACGTGATTACGATGATCAGGCTTGGGAGCTCGGTCTCCCAAGCCAATCCGGAGCCGATGAACGCCGCACCGAGCTCGGAGCGGCCGACAAGCAGCCTGAGTCCTGCGGCCAGCACCCCCGTGAGCAGCGGCATATTGTAGCCACCCGGAACGGTTGTCACGACCGGGTTTACTTCAGGTGCGACTTGCAACAAGGCCACGTCGATGGCGGGCCGATGCGATGGCGACATTGGATATTCTCCAGATTGACTTTGCGGGATGTTTTTCACGGTGAGATGCGGAAGGTCGCGCGTGTGCACGACCGCTTACGTCTCCTGAATCGACGGGCCCCGAATAGGGCTCGACGCGTCATGGTTGGTACAATGCTTTGGACGAACGGCGCCTTTCACGTGGACGCCGAGGGCCCCGGACCGCGATGGTGTGAATACTCGCCAAAGCAACCACGATGCCGCGCACCCGGCGACGCCGTCGGACGCGAAGGCGAGAGGGCAATCACGAGACACCCATGAGTTCTGGGGAACGGCGCTCCTACAATCTCCAGAAGGTGTTCGGACGACCTGGTTTGTTCGTGTCCGGACGATCGGCGATTAAGGAAGTGCAATGCGACCCCTGCCGCGCCCCCCCAGCACTGTATCGCTCGAAGGGCGACGCGGACGCCCTGGATGGGAGTCGCACGTCCCGAGCAGCCGTTACCCTGCGTAGGGTCCACTCAGCGTTTGCGGTCGAGCGCAAGGTTGCATCCCGTTGCCAGTCCGTTGATAACCATGAGGTAGGCGAGCGCAGCGATGGAGAGCCATTGGGTATGGGCAAAGACCATGACGCCCTCGAGCAAAACGACGAAGCCCGCCGCTTTGGCCGGCGCGCGAAATGCGAGCTTTCCCCACGTGTAGACGGTTTTGGCGGAATAGAGCAGCCTGTGGTGGAGAAAAAGTCATTACGGGCTGATTCTCGCGACAAATCGTGAAGACGGGCCTGCGCCCAGGATAGCGGATCCGCCAACGCGATTCGCCGGTGACGGCGATGCGAAACAGAGCGAAGTTGGGGGTGTGGTCACCCTGCTCGAGGCAATCGTGGGCGCCGTGCTCGCGGCCTTGCGCCCACGCGCGAATCTGGTCCTTGAGAACCTCGCGCTGCGCCAGCAGCTTTCGATCCTTCGACGGTCCACGCGGCGGCCTCGCCTGCGGCCGCTCGATCGTGCCTTCTGGGTCGTGCTCTCCCGGACCTGGTCGCGCTGGGCAGACGTCCTAGCAATCGTGAAGCCCGCGACGGTGATTGCGTGGCATCGCCGGGGCTTCGCTCGATTTTAGGCGAACAAGTCCAAGCCTATCGGACGGCCGCCGCTGTCCGAAGAGATCGTCGCGCTCATCGTGCGCATGTCCCACGAGAACCCCACCTGGAGCCGCCGCCGAATCGCCGGCGAGCTGGCGATGCTCGGATAAAGCGTCGATAAGAGCACGGTCGCAAAATACATGGGCAAACGGCCGCAGCGTCCTCGGCGCCCGTCGCAAACCTGGGAAACGTTCGTGCGCAACCATCTGGTAGGGACCATCGCCGTCGACTTTCTCACCGTGCCGACGGTCACCTTCGGCATCTTGTACGTTTTCTTTGTCCTATCGCTGGATCGACGCCGAGTTCTGCATGTCAACGTGACGGCGCACCCGCACGCCGGGTGGGCGGCTCAACAGATCGTCGAGGCGCTCGGACCCGACATCTCGGTCCGGCGCCTCATTCGAGATCGCGACGGCATCTTTGGCTCGGTGTTCGACGCGCGTATTGGCAACCTCGGAGTTCATCAAATGCTCATCGCTCCGCGCTCTCCGTGGCAGAACGGGTTCGCGGAACGCTGGGTCGGGACTCTGCGTCGAGAGCTACTGGACCACGTCATCGTCCTCGGCCAGCGTCATCTGCTCTGCCTCGTGCGAGCTCATGTCGCGTACTACAACCAAGACCGCCCTCACATGTCGCTCGAGGGCGATGCGCCGATAACGCGCGCCATTGAGACGGCGAGCAGCGGCCGTGTCGTGGCCCTTCCGAGAGTTGGCGGACTTCATCACCGCTACGCCAGACGGGCAGCATGACTCTCCGGACGCACGAAGAACGAGTTTTTCACCACGACCCCATGGCGATAGCCGTCTCGCTGAGAGGTCTTCGCTCGCACGCGTGAAACCCTTCACGCAAATCGCACGCAAATCGAGAGGACCCCGCACACGCGTGTCGCGATGAAGGTTCAAGCGAGCGGCCGCGAACCCGCATATAGGGCCTGCCATCGGTGGACCCGGAAGAGGGTCGATGAGAAGATTGCCGGCGCCGGCGCGCCCAGCGGGTTTGCTATTGCTCGTAGCCGCGCTGTCGCGGTCCTTACCGTCCTATGCGGAGCGCCCGAACCTAGAGCCCCCGAAGCCGGTGTCCACGCTGGATGTGCCGTACCCCACAGGTGGAAGCGGGGACGAGCACGTGCTCTTGGAGCTCACCATCAACGCGATGGGCCGCGTCACGTTCGTCTTCGTGCTTCGGGGACGTGAGCCGTTCGCGAGTGCCGCGACGAGCGCGGCGAAGGGCTGGACGTTCGAAGCCGCCCGGAGCGATGGCATGGCCGTCAGCGCGCGCATTCGCGTGGACCTGGCGTTTCACCCGGAGCGCGACGCCCCAACTCCCTCTGCACCGGAAAATGCGCCGCCCGCTCCGCTACCGAGCTCCCCTGCCGCGAGCTCCGGCAAAACTGTGCTGGCTGCACAGGGAAGGCCAGAAGAGGTTCGGGTACTCGGGATCAAAACCGAGCCGACGGTCGTACGCCTGTCGGAAGCCGTGGCTCGTGAAATTCCTGGCGCCCTCGGCGATCCCTTGCGCGCCATTGACGCGCTGCCAGGCATGACGCCGATCACGAGCGGCGTGCCGTACTTCTACGTGCGCGGCGCGCCGCCCACGAGCAACGGCTACTTCATCGACGGCGTGCGAGTCCCGTTGCTCTTCCACTCGAGCCTCGGCCCGAGCGTCATCCATCCCGGCTTGATAGATCACGTGGACTTCTATCCGAGCGCTTCGCCCGCTCAGTACGGAGGCTTTGCGGGCGGGATCATTGCCGGTGCCACGCGCGAACCAGCCGCCCGGCCACATGGCGAGGGCAACGTGCGCCTCTTCGACGCCGGCGCTCTCTTGGAATCGCCGTTCGCGGAGGGTCGTGGGAACGCGCTCGTCGCGGGTCGTTACGGATTCCCCTGGCTGGTGCTCGGGCTCGTGTCGCCTAATCAGAAGATGGGGTACTGGGACTATCAGACGCGGGCCACGTGGAAGTTCGGCGAGCGCGATGAAGTGGGTCTCTTCGCGTTCGGAAGCCATGACTACCTGGCCCACGTCGAACCGCCGACCGATAGCGTCGTCGAGGACCTCTCCGCCGACTTTCATCGGCTCGATGCGCGGTACGACCATGACCTCGGCGGAGGAAGTCGTGTCCGCGTCGCGTCGACCGCCGGCTGGTCGTCGGTCGGGGCGTCGCCGTTGTACGTGGATGACTGGATGGTGGCGACGCGGCTCGAGGCGGACTTCCGAATAGACGGGGCCTTCCGGCTCCGGACGGGCGCGCAGGGGCAGTTCGACTTGTACTCGCTCTCGACTTCCGCAGCGACCATCGCCGCCAGCGGAGTGCCGGCAAGCGCAAGCCCGCCGCCCAGGAACGCTACGGCAGGTGCGTATGCAGACACCGTCTGGAGGCCTGCCGAGCGGGTCGAGGTTGTTTCCGGCGCGCGATTCGACGTCTTCGCTTCATCGCGCAGCGCCGCGACGGGCAGCGTCCCGGCCGCGGAGCCGAGGATCTCCGCCCGCATAGGGCTGACTCCATTCCTCGACTGGCTTTCAGCGTTTGGGCTCGCGCATCAGTACCCCGCCCTTCGTGTTGGTGTGGCGCCCGGTGACACGCTGTCGGTACCCGGATTCTCGGCGGGGAGCGTCCGCTTGCAAACCAGCGCGCAGGGAAGCCAGGGGGTCGAGCTTCGCCTCCCTGCCGACATCGTCGTGACGGCGAACGTGTTCGGAAGCGTAACCCACGGGATGACGGACCTTACAGCGGCATGCAGCTCGAGCAGCACGGGGACGGGCGCATTGGGATTGGCGACGATGAACGCTCCCATCGTGTACACCTGCAGGGACCACGCGGTGGACGGCGAGGCGTACGGCGTCGAGCTCTGGGCACGCAGATCGCTCACCAAGAACATCGCTGGGTGGCTCTCGTACACCATCTCTCGCAGCACGCGCGAGGCCCACTACTCCAACAACGGAGTCGACAACGTCGTGAAGGTCGTGAGCGAGTACGATCGCACGCACGTGCTCAGCGCTATCGCGGCCTACGACCTGGGCGCGCGCTGGCGGGCAGGCGCGCGATTCGTGTTCTATACGGGCTCGCCGTATTCGGCCATGTCCGGCGGCAACCCCGTTCCGCCGATTAACGCGTTCCGCTACCCGGACTTTTATCGCGCGGACGTGCGACTCGAAAAACGATGGATCCTTGGGGAGGAATCGCACCTGTCCGTCGTGTTCGAGGTGCAGAACGTGACGCTCACGCGTGAGGCGAACTCGCTAGCGTGCGAATCGATGAGCAACCCCGCAACGAGATCGATGCCGGACAAGTGCAACGTCGCCTTCAACGGACCCATCACGATCCCGAGTGTTGGCTTGGAAGGGGCTTTCTGACCCCCTCCACGCGAGACGGGAACGCGGTCACGGCCACGAGAGGAAGATTGTTCTGAAGGGTAGGTGCTCGGCGGGCGAATAGACTGAAAGAGATGCGACCCCTGCCCCTAGCCGCGTTCCGACGGCGTATCTTGTCTCTCAGAGCGCTGGCCGCGGGGGCATCGATCGTCCTTTCTTCTTCTGAGGCAACGGCCGATCCTTGCGCCATCGAGCTTCGCGGAGTGGACTTGCCCCCCGCCTGGGACGAGTCGCTCAGGCAGCTCCGCAACGAGCTGGAAAACCGCCCTGGCATCGACCGGTGCGCCCGCATCGAGGTCAGTCGCACACCCACGGGGGCTCGAGTCGACATCGTCCTCGAAGATGGTCGTTCGACTTCGCGGCGCGTTGCGGCATCGGCCGAACTTCCCGTCGTCGTCTTGTCGCTTGTGATCGTGCCGTCGGACGGCCTCGACTCGACCTCCAAGGAGGATCGTGCGAGCGCGGGGGCCAAGGCTGCCGCGTCGGCGTCATCGGACCCCAAGCGGGCATGGCCATCCCCCCCGGCCGTCCTTCTCGCCGCTCCTGCCGAGGCTGCGCCTCGATTGGCTACACCGGACCGGCTCCCGCGTCCGGCGTCGAATGCCGGTGCGCCACTCCGCTTCGATGTCGCCGCCAGCGGCGGCGCACGTTTCAGCGGTAAGCCGGGAGTGGGCGCCGGAGGCGCCGCCGAGGTCACTGTGGGTCATTGGATCATCGGCGTGGCTGGCCGATGGGAATCGACCGGCGGTGCGTCGTCGAGCGCCCGGACGCCTGCCTACAGCGTCACGACGGTGGACCTCGGGGTTGAGTTGGGAAGGCGGTTCGAGTTTGGGCGCAAGGTCGCGCTCGCCCTGGTCGGGGACGCCAGCATCGCGTCCGTCGCCCAGGACGCGCTCGCGCCGAACAACGCACAGCCTCTGCGCAACGCCCGTGTTGCGCGCGTCGGCGCGGCGGCGCGGCTCGACGTGCGAGACGGGTCGACCTTACAGCCGTTCGTCGCCGCGGATGCGAGCCTCGACGTCGCGACGGACTCCGCCAACAATCTCCCCGTGAGCTCCGCGCTGCTCCCGACGTGGAGCGCGGGCATGGCCCTGGGACTTCAGGCACAAATTTGGCCATGAAGACGCAACGAAAAGCGCGTCCGAGCGGAGCCCTCGAGACCTCGGCGTCGGACGCCCTCCTGTTCTCGCAGCTGGCCGCGGGAGACGTCGGTGCGCTTGGGGCGCTCTACGATCGGCACTTCGCCGCCGTGCAGCGCTTCGTCACACGCGCGACGAGCGGAGCAGAAGACGTCGACGACGTCGCGCAGAACGTGTTCCTGATCGCCGCGAAGCTTGCGCCGCGCTACGACGGGCGGACCAGCGCGCGTCCCTGGCTCCTGGGGATCGCCGGACGTCTCATCCAGCGTCGCGGACGACGCCTAGGCCAGATGGCGCGTCTCCTCGGACAATGGGCCATGGTTTGCCGGCCCAGCCTCGAGCCGCAGCGTCAGCTTGAGGCTCGGAACGCGCTGGACCGTGTGCAAGCTGCGCTCGCACGCATGTCTCTGGCCAAGCGCCTTGTGGTCTTGATGAGTGAAGTCGAGGGGATGACCGGCCCCGAGATCGCGGCGGCGCTCCAGATCCCGCTCGGAACGGTCTGGACTCGGCTGCACGCGGCGCGCCGAGAGCTACGAGCAAGCATCGAGCCGGAGGAGCCATGAAGCAGCGCCTGGGCTGCGAAATGAGGTTCGACCCTGAAGCCCTCCGCGATGGGCGATTGAGCGGGGATGCTCGCACACGGTTCGAGCGGCACCTGCGAACGTGCGCGGCGTGTCGAGCCGAGACGAAGTCGCTGGAGACCGTCGCTCTCGCGCTGCGTGCGCTGCCCGTAGCGACGGATGGCGAGCTCGAATTTCGCCGAAAGCGTCAGCGACTTCTCGCCTCGTACAGCGAGAGCATCGTGGCCGGCTTGGGGGAGCCTGTATCCCGCCGCCGGGTGCCCTGGCTTGTTGCCGGTGTGACCTGTGCGCTCCTGCTGGTGGCTTCGGTGCGTGGTCTCCGATCGCACGGGCGCGGCAACGGCGCAGATGCCGTCATTGTGACGTCCAATGGAGCCGCGTCGTGGACACGCTTGCGTGACGGCGCGCTCACGCGCGTCCGGCTGGAAGATGGCGACGTCCAGCTGCGGGTCGACCACTCCGACCCTTCGGCGAGACTTGTGGTGACGCTTCCGGACGGCGAGATTCAGGACATCGGGACGGTGTTCGAGGTGCGTGTAGAGGGCCACGTGACGCGAGCGGTGACCGTCACTGAGGGCATGGTCGTGCTCACGCTGCGAGACCAGGTGCCCGTCGCGCTGGCGAGCGGACAGTCGTGGGAGGTAGCGCCCGCGCCGTCCGCCCTGACATCAGCGGCGCCCACCGCGGCCGCGAGCCCTGTAGCGCCCCAACTTCCAGCTGCGGAAACCAAGCGACCCCATGCTCCCAAGCCTCTCTCGCGGACGGACGCTGCATCCAAGGAGTTCCGCGAGGCCGTGGATGCACTGAACGACGGTCGCTTCGACAGCGCCGCGAGCCAGCTCCTCGATTTCTGTTCCCATCAACCGGCCGATGCGCGAGTCGAAGACGCCGTGTACCTGAGGATCGTCGCGCTTCACAGAGCCGGGCACGAGGCAGAAGCGAAGAATACCGCCGAAGAGTACTTGAAGGCCTACCCCTCGGGCTTTCGACGCCACGAAGTCGAGAAGCTGACACGCGCGCGGCCATCGTCGGAGCGGTGAACCTCGCGACACGCTGTAGCACGCAAGTTCGACTTGCGTCCGCACCCCTCATCGCCTCGAGCGAGTACGGCTCGGGGCGTGGGACGGAACATGTAGCGCATCCACGACCGTCGGCTGGGCGTACGCGAAGCGCAATCCCGCTCGGAGCGCCCGCGAGGACGGGGGCAAGGTCCTACCGCTTCGCGTCGGCGGCTTTCTCTGCGCGCGCCGCGCCGATAGCCGTCTTCACATGCTTCTGCTCCTCAGGTGGCGGCAGCACGGCCTTCATACCCAAGGAGTGAATCCAAAGCTCACGGCACCATCCCTTGGTATGGTAGAGGTGCTCGTCTTCCTGATCCTCGATCGTTGCGCACGCGGTCTTCAGCGCTTCGCCCGACGGCCCAGCGAGGTGCTCGGAACATTTTGCAAGAAGCTCCCAGTCGGCGTGATCCTTTGTCTCCGCGAGCAGCACGCACTCGCACGCGACGAGCTCGGCCCCGGCGGGATCTCCGGCCGCGAGTGCCATCTTCATCGCCTCGACCAAGGCGCCGCCATTGTGGCGGACGACGGCTCGTCCGGGCGTTTCCTTCCCGGGGTCAATATGCATCGCTTGGCAGACGGTCTCGAGCGCCCTCACGTGCTTACGCGTCTCCCCAAGATACTTTTCCCACTCCTCCTTCAGTCCCGCGTTCTGCGCGCACGTGACCGCCGTCACATAGACCTTCACGCCGCCCATCTCGTGCTCCAGTGACTGCAGCACGAGCTCTTCGACCTGCTTCATCTTCATTTTCTGTCTCCCTTCCATCGTTCCCTGCATGACCGCGGTCACACCGCGGGCGGATCCATCTCCCGCTCAAAATGGCGATGCTTCGCGATCGCCTTCGCAAATTCGGGCAACCCTGAGGTGGCCGATGATTTTTTTAGAGGAACGACAGGCCCAAGGTCGTCGTGGGATACCCGAGGCGAAGGGTTATCGCGGAAAAGGCGCCGAGGTGAAGCCGACCACCAATCGCGAGCGTAGGAAGAATTCCCAAGTCGGAGGGGGCCGAGCACCCCGTGCCATCAACTGGAGTACATCCGTCGAACCACCCCTTGTAAAGATAGGCCCCGCCTTCGCCAAAGAAGCTGAAGCTGTGAAACACGAAGATATTGAACTGGGCGGCGACCGGTAAAATAAGGTAATTGGCGCCGCATTCGCTGCCGAAATAGCAGTTTTCATAGTGCACGACGTCGCCGCCGAAGCTGATTGCCAGGCTGTCTGAGACCGGACCAAGATGACCGACGAGCAGCGGCACCCCCAGGCGCACGCCCCCCCCATAGCCTGCGGCACCGTAGACATTGTCCGGGCCAAATGTAAAATGGGGTTCTATTTCGATAGGATATTCAGCACGTTCGTCGTTGAAGCGGGAGCCGCCTTCCACGCGAACGACGACGTCGGCCTTGGCGATAGACGGTGTGCTCGCCACCACCAATGAGAACAGAGAAACCGTAAGCGGAAGCTCGAGCTTGTTTGGCATCACCTAGGATTGTGCAATCGACGAGCCACCGCGTCGGCGGCAGGACGCGAACACCGTTTTTCAGCAGTGCGTGCTTCAGGACAAGCACCCCAATCGCAACAGAGATGACCCGAATATGGTGTCCATTCCAACGCGCCCGGCCAGCTTGGAGAAAAGCCTCGAGGATCGCGGCGACGGCGCAAGAACGATGTCAGAATCATCCACTCACTTGTTCTTTTTGAGATTCTTGTTTGCTATGAATCCGGCGATGGGCCCAGCAATCACGTGTACACGCGCGCGCAATCGAGGTTCCGGCCAGCAAGTAGCGTTCCCTAGGGATGCCATCGAGTGATCGAAGTCTATTTCTGGCGCGTGGTCGCCGGATTGTGGCAGCTTGCGCATGCGGAAGGCCGATTGTGACAATGTGCACCGGAGAGTGGGTCCGTCCTTCGTGCTTCCGGCCGACCTCGCCTGGTCGCCAGAGGAAAAGCGGCCAAGGCTACAAGCGAACTCGACGCCAGCCAGTCGCATCGAGGATATCCAGCTTCTCGTTCGAGAACGTGCCCGCGGCGGTCCGCTTGGCGCCAGCTCCAACCGCGAAAAACGCCCGTTCTCGCCGCACGATCGCCAGACCGGGGTAGGCGGCGCGGTCTGGCCCTTTCTCGGACTCCAGGACCGACTCCGAGCAGGGACCAGGCCGGACAAATTCACGGAACCCTCCGCTTCTTGGCCCAAGCCAAGCAGGGCTCGCGCGTCAATCATCGCGCGTGGTCGACGGCCTCTTTCAGGGCATCCTATTCCTTGTCGAGGTTCGCCTTGGCCGAGTCCCACGTGGCCGGAGCGGCCGTGTCCAACGCTTGCAGGTCCCGCACATAAGCATCCCGCTGCGCGCGAATGGCGGGCACGTTCGCCGCAAGATTGGCCTTCGTCTTCCCCGTGGCAGTTCGTTGTTCTGTTTCGAGGTCGACTACCTTCTTGTCGACGTCCGCAAGGTCAATGCGGCGGCTATGCCG